>Ga0256405_10004493_pt1 | contig 25963 bp, 20 predicted proteins | sample RumenRJG_02DNA_FD_189096 | JGI IMG/M metagenome (GOLD analysis project Ga0256405, IMG submission 189096) | Bovine rumen microbial communities from Lethbridge, Alberta, Canada - RJG_02 | ecosystem: Host-associated > Mammals > Digestive system > Stomach > Rumen | place: Canada: Alberta... | reverse complement strand
TGAACAAAGCATAGCGAAGGTAGCGAGAACCCCGTTTCTCCATGTGCGAATAGGAGGATGTCAATTGACCTGACTGGTAAGTGGAGGGAGACATTCCGGCATAAGCAAGGATCTTGTCAGGTGAGGAAAAGCGGCTCAGATCGCCGAGTTCTGCAAGGATCATTGCTCCCATACGGTAGTTGATGCCAGGGATCCCGAGGATCGGAGCATCCTGGGTATCTATGATCTCCCGGATGGAGGATTCTATCTCATCGATCTCTTCCGTAAGGATCCGGATCATAGTGATCGTGTGCTTCAATTCGAGAGATTTCGCAGGCATGTCAGAGCCGATGGAACATCTTGCAGCATCGCGAATGGCCTCAGCAACATCTCTCCCGTAACGTCCTTTGGAACTGCTGGAGAGCAGATGCTTCAGATGTGTCATATGAGCTTTTGAAATATGTCCGGCCCCCGGAAATTCAGACAGCAGCGCATAGACAGATTTCATATGAAGAGTCGGGACCAGTTTCTCAAGTTCCGGAAAGAGGATCGTGACAAGTCTGGATAAGGACTGCTTCAGTTTTGCCCGCTCACGGACTTTATCAAAACGGTATCTTGTGAGTGATTTGAGCTCCTCCATGTGGTATGATGTATCCGAGTAGGACGGAAGATCCATACCGGACGAAAGCATCATACAGATAGTACGAGCATCAACCTTATCCGTTTTGGTCTGTCTAAGGCTCAGACTTTTTCGAAACAGATTGGTATGTAACGGATTGATCAGGGAAATGAGCAGCCCATGGGAGATCAGGTATCCAAGTATGTTGTAAGAGTAATGGCCGGTAGCTTCCAGTCCTACTTTTACTTTGGAAAGATTATCTGACGCAGATCGGATAAGATCCATGAGCTTCTCGAAACCTTCGCGATTGTTGGCGATGATGAATGGCGGATAGAGTTCCACACCATCTGAATCGCAGATGTAACAGTCATGTTTGTCTTTAGCAACATCGATCCCTACGTAAATCATGTTTCCTCCTTTGGTACGAGGCAATAACTTCTGATACTGTTCGGACCACGGACTCGCTGCTCGCGTAACCTTGTTCGACATAAACCGTCATGCGGTATCTAACTGATCAACAATGATGCAGAGAGCTGTGGTTGGAGCCTTTCGAAAACCATCAAGTGGTAGGAGGCGCAAACCAATCCACAGTATCTCAAACAGTATAGCATCGTGTACAAATGAGTACGTTATTGCTACGAGATAATAATACAAGGAGGCAGAAAAATGAATAAGAAAGTTATGATGCAGATTGGATGTTTTCTCACTATGTTTGTTCTGGAAATGATCGCGGCTTACGTAGATCCGTCATCGGTACTGTTCACCGTCCTTCTGGTAGCAGCACTGGCTATGATCCCGGCGTTCGTTCTGGTAAAGTACATTCCTGAGGCGCAGGAAGAAGCCGTTGAGGAAGAGCCTCAGTACGCAAAGGCCGCATAGGGAAGAGACAATACTGAACGGAATCCATAATCATCCGAGGCTGTTGTATTAATCACTTGATATGCTCCCTCTATGAGAGACAGTGAAAAAGAAAAATCATTGTCAATCATGGAGGGAGTATTTTTATGCCAGTCAAAACAAAAGCTTCTGTGGATGAAAAGCTTCGAGTCGTACAACTGTATGAGTCCGGAGAACTCAGTCAGCGTTATGCAGCCGAACAACTGGGTGTATCCCAGTCTTCAGTATATCAGTGGGTATGTCTCTACCGTGAAAAAGGGCCACTCTGCTTTAAGGAACTCGAATACAATCAGTCATATTCACCCGAGCTGAAATTGCAGGCGGTCCAGGCCTACCTGGCAGGGCAGGGATCCCTGCAAGTAATTGCATCAAGGTATGGGCTTCGATCGAAAACACAACTACAGCGATGGATCAAGATGTATAATGAAGGCAGAGATTTCCGACAAGGAAAGTTGGGAGGACGCCACATGAAAACATCGAGAAAAACCACAGAGGAAGAACGAATCGCCATTGTCAAAGATTGTCTTGATAACGGGCTCAGCTACAATGACGCCGCAGAAAAGCACAATGTCAGCTACCAGCAGATCTACAACTGGGTCAGAAAATACTCTGAACTTGGTGAGGCCGGGCTGGAAGATCGTCGCGGCAAACGCAAAGAGAATCAGCAGCCCAGGACCGAGCTGGAAGAAATGAAGATCAAAATGGCAAAACTGGAGCATGAGCTGTACAGAACTAAGGTGGAGCGTGATCTGTTAAAAAAACTCGAGGAGCTGGAAAGGAGGGATGCCTTTCGCAAGTGAGACAATCACACCTCTACGAAGCGATCAAATACTGCAGTGAGGAATATGACGACCCAGTGGACTTATGCTGTGATATTCTGCATGTGTCCAGATCCGCCTACTACAAATGGCTCAAAGGGGATTTCGGCAAAAGGACTCGGGAAAACGAGCGGATCGCAGAGAAGATTGAAGAGATCCACCAAAAGGACCCGGACAAAGGATACCGTCGGATCCGGGATGATCTGGAAAGATACCATGATATCGATATCAACGATAAACGGGTGCTGCGGATCTGCCGCATAAAAGGGATCAAATCAACGATCAAATATGCCAATCACGGATGCACCAGACAGGCCCGTAATCCTCAGCATATTGCAGAGAATGTGCTGAACCGAGAATTCACAGCAGAGAAACCAAACGAGAAATGGCTCACGGATGTAACGGAATTCAAATGGTATGAGGGAATCGTTGTCCACAAGATCTATCTGAGCGCGATTCTGGATCTGTATGATCGCCGAATCGTGTCATTCGTGATCAGGGATCACAATGATAATCCTCTGGTATTTGATACCTTTGATGCAGCCGTCAGGGCAAATCCGGATGCGCATCCCCTGTTCCATAGCGATCGTGGATATCAATATACCAACAGGACATTTTATGGGAAGCTGGTTGCAGCCGGAATGACTCAGAGTATGTCGCGTGTTGCCAAATGTATCGATAACGGTCCGATGGAGGGATTCTGGGGGATCCTGAAACGGGAACGCTACTATGGTAAGCGCTTCGAGAGCCGGGAGGCACTCGTTGAAATGATCGAAAATTACATCTACTACTACAACAACCGGAGACTGCAGAGAAAGCTTGGAGTGCTGACACCGATGGAGAAACATCAGAGTTATGAATTAGCTGCTTGAGCAGCAGCAGAAATATCCCTGATTGGCGCAGCGGTAACACAATCATCGACGAAGACTGTGTCAAGGGCGGCGAGGCCGTGCATTTACCCTTGACACTGGCGGAGCGATGATTAGAATGAACGCCCCCAATCAGAGAAAACGTCAAAACCTAAAAAACGATCAGCATCGTCATGATACTGATCGTACAAAAATCTTATTTTGTTTCACTGTCCGCTTGACGGGGAGCAGTTCATCACAAGATGATCTGCTTCCCGCGGCAGATAAACCGCAACAAGTTCGGCGGTATCGTGGTATAATGTGTGCGTAAGCAATTCGCGTACTTTTGCATACAGTTTGCATACAGGTGTAAGTTATGAACGCAGTAGATATTATCAACAAGAAACGGCTCGGCGGAGTGCTGACCGAACAGGAAATCGAGTACATGGTCATGGGGTTCACAGAAGGCGCGATCCCGGACTATCAGATGTCAGCCCTGATGATGGCGATTTGCCTCAACGGCATGACCAAAGGTGAGACCGTGCAGCTGACGCGCATCATGCGGGATTCCGGCGAGACTGTGGATCTTTCGGAAATCAGAGGAATCAAAGTCGACAAGCATTCTACAGGAGGGGTCGGAGACAAGACGACGCTGATCGTGGCGCCGATTGCCGCGGCCTGCGGCGTGCCGATCGCCAAGATGAGCGGCAGAGGCCTGGGTTTCACCGGCGGAACCGTCGATAAGATGGAGTCGATCCCCGGCTTTGTGACGTCCATGGAACGCAGCCGGTTCATAGAGTCCGTAAATGATAAGGGCATCGCCGTCATCGGCCAGACGGGGCACATCGCTCCTGCCGATAAGAAGATGTACGCGCTGCGGGATGTGACGGGAACGACTGAAAGCATCAGCCTGATCACATCCAGCATCATGAGCAAAAAACTCGCTGCCGGCGCGGACGCCATCGTCCTCGATGTCAAGTGCGGCGCGGGAGCCTTCATGAAGACCTATGAAGACGCCAGAGAGCTGGCCTCCTGGATGGTCGATATCGGACGCGGCAACGGCAAAAGCATGACAGCCGTCATTTCCGACATGAATCAGCCCCTTGGCAGAGCCGTCGGCAACGCGCTGGAGGTGCAGGAAGCGATCGATGTGCTGAAGGGCGGCGGCCCGGAGGACATCCGGACCCTTTCCCTGAAGCTTGCCGCCGAAATGATACGGCTTGGAGGTCGCGCGGACGGAGATTCCGCAAAGGCCGGGCAGCTGGCGCGGGAAGCGTTGGACGGCGGCGCGGCGCTGGAGAAGTTCCGGCAGTTTGTCGCGAATCAGGGCGGCGATCCTGAAATCACAAGCGATCGGACCCGTCTGCCTCAGGCGGCGTTCGCGGTATCGGTCACAGCGGACGAGGCGGGATTCGTCACACGACTCGACGCGATGGAGATCGGACTGGCGTCCCAGCACGCGGGCGCGGGACGAGAGAAAAAAGAAGACGCGATCGACATGGCTGCAGGGATTTTGCTTGAGAAGAAACTGGGCGATGAAGCGGCGGCGGGAGAGGTGCTGTGCACGGTGTACGGCAGCGACGAAGCCAAAGTGAAGAACGGCGCCCGGCAGGCGAAAGCCGCGTTTGCGATCGGAAAGGACAAACCGGAGGTACCGGAGCTGATCAAGGAAGTCATTCGCTGATCCCAGCGATTGTAAAAATATACAGAGCATAATCAAAACTGGAGGAAACAGAGAACATGAAGATTCAATTTTGCGGAGCGACAACAGGCGTTACAGGTTCGTGCCATCTGATCACGACGGAGAACCACAAGGTCTTGCTGGACTGCGGACAGTTCCAGGGCGGCAAGGCGCAGGAAGAGATGAACGCGGAGCCGTTTCCATTTGATCCGGCTGAGGTGGAATATCTGATCCTCAGCCACGCGCATATCGACCACTGCGGCAGGATCCCGCTCCTTGTGAAGCGGGGTTTCACCGGACAGATCTACTGCACCGACGCGACGGCGGATCTGCTGGAGATCATGCTCCGGGACAGCGGGCACATCCACGAGCAGGAAGCCGAGTGGCAGAACCGAAAGAACGCCAGAGCCGGACGGCCGCCTGTAGAGCCGCTGTACACGGAACGGGACGCGGAGGAGTCCCTGAAATATGTGAAACCGGTCCTGTATAATCAGTTGATCGAGCTCAATGACGAGATGCGGATCTGCTTCAATGACGCGGGGCACATTCTGGGATCCGGAGAGATCGAACTCTTTGTTTCCGAGAAGACAGAGGACGGTTCCGGCGTACATGCTTCCAAGATCGTCTTTTCCGGAGACCTGGGCGTAATGGACAGGCCGATCCTGCGCAACCCGACGATCATCAAGAAGGCCGACTACGTTATCATGGAAACGACCTACGGCAACCGGAACCATCCGGATAACGCCATGGACGTAAACAATCTGGTAAATATCATCATCGAGACCGCGGCTAGGGGCGGCAACACCGTTATCCCGTCCTTCGCGGTCGGAAGGACCCAGGAGCTGATCTTCGAACTCAACAAGATCTATGACGATGTCAAGGATCCGCGGCACGCGAAGCTGGAGAACATCAAGGTGTACGTGGACAGCCCGATGGCATCTGCCGCGACGGAAGTGTTCAAAAAGAACGCACAGGTCTTTGATGAAGAAACGAAGGACTACATCAGCAAAGGCGACAATCCGCTGGAATTCGAAAACCTGAAATTCACCCAGTCGACAGAGGAGTCCCAGTGGCTCAATGTTGACAAGGAACCGAAGGTCATCATCTCCGCCAGCGGCATGTGCGAGGCCGGCAGGATCCGCCACCACCTCAAGCACAACCTTTGGGACGCGAGAAACAGCATCATCTTCGTCGGCTATCAGGCGGAAGGGACGCTGGGCAGATGCCTCGTGGAAGGACAGGAGGATGTCACGCTCTTCGGCGAGAAGATCCACGTCAACGCCAAGATCCACAACCTGGAGGGCTTCTCCGGCCACGCGGATATGAACGGTCTGCTGGACTGGCTGAAGGGATTCCAGAAGGCGCCGAAGCAGCTGTTCCTCGTGCACGGCGAGCCGGAGGTCAAAATCGAATTCGCGAAGACCGTGAAGGAGCAGATCGGATTCGACGCCATCCCGGTCAATACCAATTCCGAATATGAGCTGGAGGCCGGCGGAAGCGTGGTCAGCATGAAGGAGGCAATCGCGGAGGCCGTCGATGAGAGGACGATCAACGAAGCCAGAGACAATCTCTACAACGTCAGACGCCGTCTGGAGGATATCATTTACAACACGAACCTGAGTGTGGATCAGACGACGGATCCCGAGAAGCTGGCCAAGATCAACAACATCATTCTGGAACTGGAGAAATCTGCGATCAACCTCGGCGCTGTGATCTCAGAATCGGATGAAGATGAGAACGTGGAACTGACCGATGAGCAGATCGCCGAACTCAAGGCAGCGCGGGAAGAGAGAACCAGTAAAAAGAAGAAACAATAATGCATTTCCGCAACAAAATTATGGAAACCGAACATGAATGTCTTTTTATTTGAGAAACAAAAGCACTTCATTGTGATAAAATAAACACAAAGGAAACGAATTGTTTCTTATATAATGACAAATTATTTCAAGGGAGGAAAAATCATGTCAGAATTAAGAACAGCATTACCTAAAATTTCAACGCCGCTGCCAGGACCTAAGGCACAGGCTCTGATCGAAAGAAGAGCAAAGGCTACACCGAAAGCCATCGGTACTGCTTACAAAGCAGTCATCGAAAGAGGCGAAGGCGCAATGTTCGAGGACGTTGATGGAAACATCTTCCTCGACTGGATCGCGGGCGTAGGCGTACTGAACATTGGATACTCACACCCTGAACTGATCGAAGCGGTCAAGGCACAGGCAGACAAGTACTTCCACTCCATGTTCAACATCACCACACATGAGCCGTACGTAGCACTGGCAGAAGAGTTCTGCAAGATCGCTCCGGTCAAGGGCGAAGAGAAGCAGGCATTCTTCGTATGCTCCGGTTCCGAGGCTGATGAGAACGCTGTCAAGGTAGCGAGAAACGCTACAGGAAGACCGAACATCATCGTATTCACAGGCGCGTTCCACGGCAGAACATCCCTGACCATGACGATGACAGCGAAGAAGGCGTACGCAGTCGGCATGGGTCCGTTCCCGGATGGTATCTACAGAGCAGAGTTCCCGAACCTGTACAGAGCTCCTGGCGACCTGGAAGGCGAAGCAGCGATCGATTACTATGTAAGCAAGCTGGAAGAAGTCTTCATCGAAGCTACACCGTATGACTCCTGCGCAGCGATCCTGTTCGAGCCGGTACAGGGCGAAGGCGGATTCATTCCTGCACCGCTGGAATGGGTAAAGGCAGTCAGAAAGATCTGCGACGAGCACGGCATCCTGATGGTATGTGACGAAGTACAGTGCGGCTGGGCAAGATCCGGCAAGATGTTCGCATCCCAGTACTACGCAGAAGCAGGCTGCGCACCTGACATCATGACAACAGCGAAGTCCATCGCGGGCGGCATTCCGCTTTCAGCGATCGTAGCAAGAAAAGAGATCATGGACAAGGTCAATCCTGGAACGATCGGCGGAACATACGGCGCGAACGCGCTGGCAGCAGTATCCGCACTGAAGGTCATCGAAGTTATGACAAGAGATGACTTCCCGGGCAAGGCACTGCACATTGCAGAAGTTCTGGGCAACGGTTTCAAAGAAATGCAGAAGAAGTATCCGTGCATCGGCGACGTCAGAGGAATCGGCGCAATGATGGGTATCGAATTCATCAAGGACGAGAAGAAGACTCCGGATGCAGAGATCGTAGGCAAGATCGTACAGAACGCGATGAACAAGGGCCTGATGCTGGAAGCAGCAGGAACATTCAACAACGTTATCAGAATCCTGTGCCCGCTGGTCGCTACAGACGAGCAGCTCGAAGCAGGTCTGAAGATCTTCGAAGAAGCACTGGCAGAGGCTTGCAAATAACCAGTCTTCGACGGATGCTTAAAGAGCATTAAATATGATGAATCGTTTAAGCAGAAAAACAAAGATGTTTTACGGAGTCGCCGGAATCGGCGACTCCGCTCTGTATAGTATGATGGGCATGTTTGCCCTGTTCTTTTTCACGACCGTGGCGGGAGTCGACCCGGCGGTCGCCGGGACCATTGTGGCCATCGGCGCTGTGTGGGATGTGGTCAGCAGTTCTATCGTCGGATACATTTCGGACAAACTGCACACGTCTATGGGCAGACGGAAGCCGTTCGTGCTGGCGGCCTCTTTTCCGCTGGCGGTATTCTGCAGTCTGATCTTCCTGAGCATTGACGCGCCGCAGGTGGTCAAGGTGGTCTACTATGTCTTCATGTTCATCGCATTCTGGACGGCCTATTCTGTTTTCTTCGTTCCGTACACCGCATGGGGTGCGGAACTGACAGACAATTACGAAGAGAGAACGGAGCTGCGGGGGATCGTATATGTTTTCTATTCGCTGGGCGGCGCGGTAGGAACGGCACTCCCGACGATCATCGTTGACCAGCTGGTGCAGTGGGGCGCAGCGGTGAAAACCGGATGGCTGGGCGCGGGCATCCTTGTTGGCGTCCTGTCGGCTGCCGCCATATTTATAACGGGATGGTTTGTCAACGACAGCAGTCTGTCGCATGACGCGGGGGCCGATGCGACACCGGATATGAGGGCCGATGCATCGTCGGCTGCAGCGCCCGTTACCGCGGATGCGGAAAGCGGCAGCCCGCGAGCGAACAGCCGGGGGCTTATGGCCGTGGTCGATATCATCCGCAACTATGTGCAGGTCTTCCGGTTCGGACCGTCCAGATACATCATTCTGACAAGTATGTTTTATCTGGTGGCGAATTCGATCTTCTCCGCGGACAAAATGTATTTCTACACCTACAATATGGAACTGACAGCGGGCCAGATCAGCCTTGTGATCCTGTTTCAGAATGCCATTTCAGTCTTTATGGTGCCTCCGCTCATCCGGATCAACAGATTCCTTGACAAGCGGACCCTGTGCATCGGCGGCATCGGCATGGCCGGCGCCTGCCTGATCATCTACGGATTTGTGGGGATCCCGAACATCCCGCATTTACTGCTGTTCTCATTTTTCTACGGGATCGGAAGCATCTGCTACTGGCAGCTGATCCCTTCGATGCTGTATGACGTCTGCGACGCGGACCGGCTGGAAAACGACATGGACCGGGCAGGACTGATCATATCCCTGCAGGGAATGACCGAGTCCGTATCGGGGGGTATCGGATTCCAGATCCTGGGGGTTCTGCTGAAGTTCACGGGCTTCGACAGCACCGCCGCCGTGCAAAATCACGCAACCCTCAGCTGCGTGCACGCTTCGTTCACATTTATCCCGGCCCTTTTCGCGATCCTCGCAATGATCATGATGCTTCGGTATCCCATTACCCGCGCGCGGCACACGGAGATCATCGATCAACTGCAGCGCAGGTGAGGGCGTCCGATCGCGCCGTTCTATCCGTCATAGATTCTTTGCCGCGGCCGCAGCTTTTTGTTGTGCGCCGCGTTGTATTGATAGTACAATAAAGTAGCGACATAAACATGCAGCAGTAGAGAGGAGGGAGAACCATGAAGAAGTTATTGGCCATATTGATGTCGGCCGTTTTCGCGTTCACGATCTTCGGCGTGACAGGATGCGGGAGCAGCGATACAGCAGAGCCGGAGGAGCCGGCGGCGGAAACGCCGCAGTTCAGCGAAGAATTTAATGCTTTTGCAGATGCGGTGGATATGGAGTTCGTCAAAGAGGTGAACCAGAAGGTTGCCTCCTTCGGCGATGACGAAGCCGTGGGGATGCGGTCCGCAGGCTCGCCCGCCGAAAAGGAGACATGCGACTATCTGGAAGGCGTGATGAACGACATCGGGCTGAACAACGTTACCGTCGATGACATCACGGTCGACGGATGGACGTTCAACGGCGCGAACATCACCTTCACCGACGCGGACGGCAAAGAGCAGAAGATCGACCTGGGCGGATACCAGACGACGATCCAGGCGGACAATCAGGAAGTGGAGCTGGTATACGTAAACCGCGGCACGGAAGCGGACTACGAAGGGCTGGATGTCAAAGGCAAACTGGTCCTCTTTGAAGTCAACCAGGAGGAAGACTGGTGGATCAATTACCCGGCCTATCAGGCCAAGGAAAAGGGCGCCCTCTGCGCTATTGCCATGCGGGAATTTGTAAACAAGGATGAAGACGGAACCAGGATCGGCGTGCAGGATGTCTGCGGACCGGCCGACGCGCCGGCTCTGGCGATCAGCCGCAAAGACGCGGGCGCTCTAAAGAAGGCCATCAAGGCGTCCGGCGGTGATTCCATCAAAGTAAAGTTCAACGCCGATTCCAAAGTTACAGAGAACGCGACATCCCATAATCTCTACGGTGAGATCCCGGGCGCGGAAGACGAAACGATCTTCGTATTTGCCCACATGGACGGATATTTCCACGCCGCGTACGATGACGCCTGGGGCGCGGCCGGAGCCATGGGTATGGCAAAGGCTATGATCGACAGCGGATTCACGCCGGACAAGACTATCCGGTTCTGTATCCACGGCGCGGAAGAGTGGGGCCGGGAAGGCAGTGAATACGACTGGTCCATCGGCGCGTACGAGGAAATCATGACCGAGCATCCTGACTGGGTCAAGGGGGGCTTTGCGATCGTCAATATGGACGGCGGCTACACGGTTGAAGGGGAACCGAATAAAGGCGTCATGAGCACCATAGAACTGAAGCCGTTTGTCAAAGAAAGCGTTGGAGAAATCGCGGACAGCACGAAGTACAAATGGAAGTTCACAAATCTGAGCACTTATACAGAAGACTTCCAGTGGACGAGGATGGGCATTCCGGCAATCACGGCAGGCGACGGTGCCGGCACGAGCTACGACGACAACGGCTACCACTCCACCTATGACAGCTGGGAATACCAGCCTCTTGACGAAGAGGGATTTGCGGACTGCATCAAGACCTACGGCAAGCTCGCCATGGATCTGGATTCGCACCTCGTCCGGCCGCTGGATTTCTCGGCGCGACTGAAGAATTTCGAGAAATCGCTGAATGACGATGCGAAGGAGCAGTTCGCGGGAACTCTCAAGGATGCCTACGCCGCGGCTGCCGGTGTGACCGCAGTCATGGAAAAGACCGAAACAGCCGGCGACGACGCGGCGGCAACAGAGCTGAATGACAAAACCCAGAAAGTGTATCTGGCGTTCCAGGACTCTCTGCTCGGTCTGGACTTCATCAATGTCGACGCCATCGTCCGGCACGACATGTACGAGGATAATATCGACATGCTGGATCAGACCATCAAGGCCCTCGAGGCAGGCAAAATCCAGGAAGCCTATGATGAATATCTGTGGGCGGTCGACTGGTCATGGTATGATATGAACTTCGACAAGGCGACCTGTGATTACATGAAGAATCAGCTCTTCGAAAAGCGGGACGACACCTGGGGCGCGGATCTGATCAAATACCCCCACGCCGATACCAACGCGATCGTCGTTTCCCTCGGTGAGAAATACGATACCGAGGGCGCGGATGTAAGCGAAGAGATCGCCGCGCTGAAGGAGATCAAGGCGCAGCAGGAAGGATACCTGAAGGAAGTCTACGCGGACGAGCTCGCCGGGATCCAGAAGGCAACGGAGCTCATGCAGGAAATCGCGGAGTAAATCGCGGGATACGCCGCGAAGTGAAGGAAAGTATGTTACTGATCATCAACGACAGCAATGACGCGTATTACAATCTGGCAGCAGAGGAATATCTCATCGACCATTTCGATGAAGATATCGTCATGCTGTGGCGCAACGACAACACCGTTGTCGTCGGCAAAAACCAGAACACCATCGAGGAAATCAACAGAGACTATGTTGAGAAGAATCACATCAGCGTCGTCCGCCGGCTCACCGGCGGCGGCGCTGTGTTCCATGACATGGGAAACGTAAACTATACGATTGTTCAGGCCTACCGGGAGGGACTGTTCTCCAATTACGAGTACTTCACAGAATCTGTCCGGGTTTTCCTGCAGAGTCTGGGCGTCCATGCGAGCCTGAGCGGACGGAACGATCTGCTGATCGACGGGAAGAAATTTTCCGGGAACGCTCAGTGCGTCAGAGGCGGCAGGATGATGCACCACGGAACGCTCATGTTCAGCTCCGATGTGAAGGACATTTCCGGAGCCCTCACGCCCAACGCCGCGAAATTCAAAAGCAAAGGTGTCAAATCCGTGCAATCCCGCGTGACGAACATCGCGTCCCATCTGCCGGCGGAGCTTGCTGGTAAGGATGCGGCGGAGTTCCTTCGGCGGCTGTACACATTCTATCAGCAGCGTTTCCCGGACGCCGTCCCCTATGAACTGACTGCGGCCGACCGGGCGGCCATCCGTAAGCTGGCCGATGAAAAATACTCAACCTGGGAGTGGAATTACGGAGCCTCTCCTGCTTTTTCAGTGTCGTCCAGTCAAAAGTTTGCTTCCGGACTGGTGGATGTCAGATTAAATGTAGTTCACGGGCGTATCCAAGACATCCGTATCTTCGGAGACTACTTCGGCATCCGGAGCATTTCTGAACTCGAAACCCTCCTGGCCGGAATCGAGTACCGGCGCGAAGCGATCGACAAAGCGCTTTCTGGTGTCGCGATCGAAGACTATATCAGCGGCGTAACGGCTGGGGAACTGGCTGAACTCATCACTTCGGATCTCCTGTTTTGACGCAAAGGAAATGATTCAATTTTGTTAAGATTCCCGTCTGGGGATCGAAAAAACTGTACAATATTGTTGTGCATATATTGAATCATTGAGATGGATTTTGCGAAAGAAGCAAGCGGGAGTATGAAGATGATGAAAACGAGGAAAAAGATATGCAGTGCCGTAACTGCTTTTGTGATGGCCTTCACGGTGTTTGGCTGCACAGGGCTGTCGTATGCTGCAGAAGAAGTGCCGGAAACGGAGGCAGCGACAGTCAGCGCACCGGCAGGCGCGGAAGATGCGGCCGTCCCTGAGGAGACGATCGACCCGACAGACAATACCGTTCCGGACGAACTTACCAATTCCGATGATATGACCGGATCTGATGAGAGTGCCGTACCGGAAGAGACTGCAGATCCGGAAGAAGATGTGGTTTCGGACGAATCTCAAAATGCGGAAGGCACGGTAAAGACGATGGGACAGGTTGGACTCGCGGCGCCTGCTACCAAAACCCCGACAGCCGGGTACAGAAAAGTTACACTGTCGTGGAAAGCGGCCACCCCGGTGAATAAAGGAACCATTTCTTATAATATCTACGACTCCGATAAGAAGCTGCTCAAACCGAATATCACAAGCCTGACGACTGATATCACTGGTCTCTCGCCGAGGAGCGCCTCCTACACCTACTACATCACAGCAGTTGAAAAAACTGCGGACAGCACGAAAGAATCGAAGGCCAAGGCATTTCCGGCAGTCAAGACACGGGATTTCAGTACGCTGAAACTGACGGGCCTCGTTGCCGATCCGGGATACAAGGCAGTCCTTCTTGAATGGAATAGAGTGGATGGCGCCACAGGCTATAAAGTCTACTGGAGAAAAGGTGGCGAGCGCGGCAACATCGATGCCAAGGGCAAGTGCTCCGACGGCCGTACTCTCAAGACCGTACGATCAAAGAAAACCAGAAAATATGAAGTCGTCGCAAAACCCGGAAAGTATAAACTCCTCACCACAGTACAGGATCCGGGCAAAGGCGGGAAAATTACTTTTGACAAACGCGGATTGAAAATCATGAACCACACATATGTCTATTTCTATCAGTTCATGATCGTTCCGTATTATAAGGATGGCAAGGGTGAGATCGTCTGCGCGAATGTGCAGAACAAGTGGAGTGACAGATCGGTGAACGCAGCGAGCGCTGCGCGCTGCCAGTCACAGCCGGACATCAATGTGATCAGGCAGAATACGGTCCTGCCGTTCTATGTGCTTGAGAGCGCCAAGACGAATAAGCCGATCTATAAAACACACAAACAGAGCGACAGCAAGAAGGCCGGCAGTTTATCAAAAGGCCATAAGTTCATCTGCTATGACAAATCAGCAGGTCGGGTCAGATTCTACGAAAAGAAGAATGTCGCCAATCCGAACAAAACGTACTGGTTCGCCCAAAAAAACGCGCACCCGATCCAGGGATACTACCTTAATAATGGCAGCAAGAAAAATCTGAAGAGAAAGGACTACGCCACGGGCTATTCAAAGAAGACCGTACTGGACTATGTCAATCATGCCGGTCTTGGGAGCCAGACAGGGTACCTGATCTGGGTCAGTAAATATGCGCAGCATGTGTACATCTTCAAAGGGAAGAAGGGCAAATGGAAACTGATCAACGGCGGCAAAAACGTCAAGCCAAATGTTAAGAAAGGAGCATGGTCCAACCTTTGCTCCAGCGGTTCCATCGCTGTACAGTCAAGAAATGGACGCTACACGATATTCGGGAAGCAGTACAAAGCCTATGCCGGAAGTTATGATTACTACTGCCTCTCCAAACTGCATTCGGCTGTCAGACTCCACACCATCCTCTACAAACCGGGCGCAGGATTCAGCAGCCAAAAGTACTACAATAAGATATTAGGCAGCCCGACATCACACGGATGCATCAGAATGAAACCGTCGGCGGCGAAGTATATATACGAGAAGATACCGACAAAGACAAGGTCACTGGTATACTGATCAGAGAAAAACCATAAAACAAAGGCACAATAACCGGCAGGTCGTCTGGATCTGCCGGTTTCTTTTTTGTTTACATATACCCCCTAGGGGTATATAATCATTTCCAGTAGGAGGTAAACGACATGAAAGACAACTGCTGCTGCAATACAAGAACGAAGGACCGGTCCCCGGAAGAATACAAGGATCTGATCAACCGGCTGAGCCGCATCGAGGGGCAGATCAGAGGACTGAAGCGGATGGTGGAGGAAGGGGCGTACTGCCCGGACATCCTCAATCAGAGCGCGGCGGCGAGCGCTGCCCTGTCCAGTTTCAACAGAGTGCTGATGTCGAACCACATCAAGAGCTGTGTGATCGACGACGTGAGAGCAGGAAATGACGAGACGGTGGATGAGCTTCTGGGCGTACTGCAGAAGTTGATGAAATAGACAGGTACGAGGAAGACGAGAGAAAGACAGAAACAAATGGAACAGTACTTAGTAACAGGAATGAGCTGTGCGGCATGTCAGGCGCGGGTCGAGAAAGCGGTATCCGCCGTGCCCGGCGTCGAAAGCTGCGCGGTCAGTTTATTGACAAATTCCATGGGCGTGGAAGGAACCGCGCCCGCGGATGACATAATCAAGGCAGTTGAAAAAGCTGGCTACGGCGCTCGTGTCAAAGGCGGACAGCAGCGGGGAAACAGAGGACAGCTGTCGTCAGCCGGTGGCGCCGATACAGCCGCAGGTCTTTATGCTGCCGAAGAGGAAGCCCTCAGGGATACAGAAACACCGAAGCTCCGAAAGCGGCTGATCGCGTCGGTCGGGTTTCTGCTTTTGCTTATGTATTTTTCGATGGGACACAGTATGCTGGGACTGCCGCTGCCCGGATTCTTTGAAGGCAACGCGATCGCGTTCGCGCTGGCGCAAATGCTGCTGGCCATCATCGTTATGTTTATCAACCGGCAGTTTTTCATCAGCGGGTTTCGGTCGCTGGCAGGGGGAGCACCCAACATGGACACGCTGGTCGCGATGGGTTCGGCGGTGTCCTTTGGATGGAGCACGGTGCTCCTGTTTGGGATGACGCGTGACATGACGGACGGAAATATGGATGCGGTCATGGCAGGCGCTCACGGGCTGTACTTCGAGGCGGCGGCCATGATCGTGACGCTGATCACCATCGGCAAGATGCTCGAAGCCATGTCCAAGGGACGGACCACAGACGCCCTGAAAAGCCTCATGAAGCTGGCGCCGAAGACCGCCACGATCCTGGCGGACGGCGCGGAAAAGACCGTGCCCATCGAGGACGTGCGTTTGGATGATATCTTCATTGTCCGGCCCGGTGAGAACATCCCCGTGGACGGGGTGATCACCGAGGGGAGCACGGCGGTAAATGAGGCGGCGCTCACAGGCGAGAGCATTCCGGTCGACAAGGCGGAAGGGGATACAGTCTTCGCGGCGACGGTGAATCAGACCGGATACATTCAGGCCAAAGCAACGCGGGTCGGCGAAGACACGACCCTGTCCCAGATCATCAAACTGGTCGCCGACGCAGCTGCGACGAAGGCGCCGATCGCGCGGATCGCGGACAAGGTATCCGGAATCTTCGTACCGGCAGTGCTGGTGATCGCCCTTGTCGTCATCATCATCTGGCTTGTGTGCGGTGCGGAGTTCGGCTACGCGTTGGCCAGGGGGATCTCGGTGCTCGTCATCAGCTGCCCTTGCGCTTTGGGCCTTGCCACGCCGGTTGCCATCATGGTCGGAAACGGGCTCGGCGCGCGCAACGGAATCCTGTTCAAGACCGCCCAGGCCCAGGAGGAAACCGGCCGCGTCAGCGCTGTTGTGCTGGACAAGACCGGAACCATCACCAAGGGAACGCCTGCGGTGACGGATATTCTACCCGCGGAAGGCGTCACAGAAGACCAGCTGCTGGCGGACGCGTACGCGCTGGAGAGCCGCAGTGAACATCCTCTGGCGAAAGCTGTCGTAAGCGCAGCGGAAGCAAAAGCCATACAGCCGCAGCAGGTCACCGCGTTCAGCGCCGCACCGGGAAACGGCCTGGCGGGGACACTGGAAGATCGGAAGCTGACCGGCGGCAATCTGTCCTTTGCGCAGCGTGCAGCGGCAGTAGGGACAGCGTATATAAAACAGGCAGAGCGTCTGGCCGAGGAAGGGAAAACATGTCTCTTCTTCGCAGAGCAGAGTATCACAGAACAGAACGCCGCGGAACAGAGCACCGCGGGCGGAAGGTTCCTGGGGATCATCGCGGTTGCCGATGAGATGCGGGAGGACAGCCCTGAGGCGATTCGCCAGCTGCGGAATATGGGGATCCGCGTCGTCATGCTGACCGGCGACAACGAACGAACGGCCCGCGCCGTCGGCAGCAAGGCCGGCGTGGATGAGGTGATCGCCGGCGTCAAGCCGGACGGCAAGAACCGGGAGATCCGGAAACTGAAACGCGAAGGCCGCGTGGTAATGGTCGGCGACGGCATCAATGATGCTCCGGCCCTGACGACCGCAGATGTGGGCGTCGCCATAGGAGCCGGTGCCGATGTAGCGGTCGACGCTGCGGATGTCGTGCTGATGAACAGCAGCCTGCTGGATGTTCCGGCCGCGATCCGTCTCAGCAGGGCGACGCTGCGGAACATCCATGAGAACCTGTTCTGGGCGTTCATCTACAACGTGGTGCTGATCCCGGTGGCGGCCGGCGCTTACGTGCATCTGACGGGATGGACCATGAATCCCATGCTCGGGGCCGCTGCCATGAGCCTGTCGAGCTTTTGCGTTTGTATGAACGCGCTGAGACTGAACCTCTTCGATGTGCGAAGCACCCGGAGAGATAAAAAAATAACACATAAGACAACACAAACGGAGGTACAGGAAATGGAAAAGACAATGAATATCGAAGGAATGATGTGCATGCACTGTGAGGCAACCGTGAAGAAGGCCCTCGAAGCCATCGACGGAGTGGAAGCGGCTGAGGTCAGCCACGAAGCGAATAAAGCGGTCGTAACACTCGGCGCCGATGTTGCGGACGATGTGCTGAAAGAAGCGGTAGAAGCGAAGGATTATACCGTGATTTCCGTTGAATAGTCATTGCGGCGGTGTTAAAATCAAGACATGTCTATTGTATACGATTATTTCGGCGGATTATATCTGAATATTACGAATAAATGTCCGAACGCCTGCGAGTTCTGCATCCGGAACTTCACGAATTCACTGGGCGACGCGGACAGTCTTGTGCTGAAAGAAAACCCGACTGTAGAAGAAGTCAAGGAGGAACTCGCCCGCTGGGACGTGAACAGCTATGACGAGGTGGTGTTCTGCGGCTACGGAGAGCCGACGGAACGGCTGCCGGAACTTTTGGAGCTGGCGCGCTACATCAAGGCCAGATACGGCAGGCAGATCCGGATCAACACCAACGGACTGGCGGATCTCATCTGGGGAAGACCCACCGCGCCGGACCTGAAGGGCGTGATCGACGCGGTTTCCGTGAGCATGAACGAGGCGGATGCGCAGAAGTACTACGACCTGTGCCATCCCAGATTCGGGCTGCAGTCTTACGATGCGATTATTAAATACATCGAAGATGTAAAAAAGTATGTACCCTATGTCGCGACATCCGTCGTGACCTCGGCCATCTCCAGAGAGTCCATCGCGGCGTGCGAAAAAAAGGCGAGGGAACTGGGCGTCGTATTCAAGCTGCGCTAGCGCGGGACGGCGCGTCCTGCCGCGGGGCAGACGCGTATCCGGACGGCACAACAGCGACACAACACCGGTAAGAACAGGCGAAGCCTGAACAGATATTTTAATAAGGAAGTGAAGGTAAAAAAACGTGGAATGGATGACAACAAAAAATGAACCGGGCAAGACTTACCTGATGCAGGGTAACGAGGCAATTGTCCGGGGAGCGCTGGAGGGCGGCGTGCATTTCGCATCCTCCTATCCGGGCTCACCATCGTCCCAGGTCTTAGGTATGCTGGGACACATCGCTGAAGACCAGGGCTTCCGTGCTGAATGGTCCACCAATGAGACCACAGCACTGCAGTCATGCATGGGCGCGTCCTTTGCGAATGGCAGGGCCATCTGCATCGTCAAGCAGAACGGCCTGCTGTTTCACGCGGACACGATCCACTGCGGAGCGCTGGGCGGCGTGAAAGGGGGACTGGTCATCATCAGTTCGGATGACCCCGACTCCCATTCAAGCACTAATGAATTTGACTCAAGACATATGGCAGTTTCGGCCAACATTCCGATGCTGGAGCCTGCAAGCGTACAGGAAACCAAGGACATGATCCCGTACGCGTTCGAACTGTCGGAAGAACTGGAACAGATGGTACTGGTCAGAGTCACAACGAGAATCTGCCACGGCAGAGGAAGCGTGACCCTCGGAGAGATCCCGGAGAAGAGACCGTTCACACCGATCGGCCTTTGGGACAGAATGGTCGGCATCAACTGGCTGCACGGGTTCCTGCTCGAGAAGCTGGAACGCGCGAGGCAGGCTTTTGAAGTCAGCCCGTTCAACCACTACACGGGCAAGGAAGACGCGGACAAGCTGATCATCACCGGCGGCACCGGCATGAAGTATGTTCAGGAAGCGCTGGAGGAATACGGCGCGGACGGCGACGTCGGCGTACTGAGCCTGGGATGCCTTTGGCCGCTCCCGGAGAAACTGATCCTGAAGCATCTCGCAAAAGCCTCCAAGGTTCTGGTCGTAGAAGAAGTCGACCCATTCCTGGAAGAGCATATTTCAGCGATCGCCGGCAAGGCGAGACTGAACGTCGAGATCCAGGGAAGAGCAGACCTGATCCCGCAGATCGGCGAGCTAAATCCGGAAGTTGTGTTCAAAGCCGTCAGAGAGTTTCTGGGAATCGCGCCAACATGCGGCGGCGAGGGATGCCCGGCCATCGAAGGCGTGAACATTCCGGCCAGAGAGCTGACGTTCTGCGCGGGCTGCCCGCACAGAGCATCCTTCTTCATTCTGAAGCAGGCGCTCCGTCAGGAAGGCCACAAGGGCGTCGTCATGGGCGACATCGGATGCTACACCATGGCAGGTCAGAGAGCCGGTCAGTACGGCTACCACTTCATGAGCTGCATGGGTTCAGGAATCAGCGCGGCGGAAGGTCTCGGACAGCTGACCAATTACGGATTTGATCAGCCCGTTGTCAGCCTTTGCGGTGACTCGACGTTCTTCCACTCGGTCGTTCCAGGCCTGATCAACGCCAAGATGAATGAAGCGAACATCCTGCATATCGTGCTGGACAACTCGGCGACGGCGATGACGGGATTCCAGCCGCATCCGGGAACCGGACAGACGGCGATGGGATTCGAAACCGAGAAGATCTCGATCACGGCGCTTTGCGAATCACTGGGCTGCAAAGTCTGGAGAGCGGATCCGTTCGACGTGGAGGAGACAAAGAATCTCATCTGCAAGCTGATCGGCATGAAGGGATTGAAGATCCTGATTCTGGAACAGCCCTGCGCCACACTGGCAGCGAAGACAAGAGAGAAAAAGAAAGTATGGGTCGATCCGGATATCTGCAGAGGAAACAATTGCGGATGCGACGGATACTGCAGCAGAGTCTGGGGATGCCCGGGCAACATCTGGGATTTCGAGAAGAACTGTGCCGCGATCGATGAGGTCGTATGCGTTGGCTGCGGAGCATGCGCGAGCATTTGCCCGTCAGGCGCGATCAAGGTGGAAGGAGGCGATGCGAAATGATGACCAATGTAGTAATCTGCGGAATCGGCGGACAGGGTAACATTCTGGCGTCGGGCCTCATGGGTTCCGCTCTGGTCGAGATGGGATACAAAGTCGCGGTAGGCGAGACCTACGGCGCATCCCAACGAGGCGGCTCCGTTATGAGTCACCTGCGTGTTTCCGATGATGTGGAGCGAGGCGTGCTTATTCCACATGGAAAAGCGGATGTTGTTGTTGCCTTTGAGCCGATCGAGGCACTGAGGATTTTGCGTGTGTATGGAAATCCGCAGACGAAGGTGATCTACGATACACGTCCCGCGTATCCGCTGGGCGTTCTCATCGGCGAAGACGAATATCCGTCACTGGAAGAGATCGACGCGGAGATCAAAGCCCGCAGCAGCGCCAGCTACCCGCTGCCTGCTACGGAAATGGCAGTGGAAGCCGGAAACGCCAAGGTCGCCAACATCCTCATGATGGGCGCGCTGGCGGCGCTGGATGAAATGCCCCTTGAGCCGGATGATTTCTTCAAGGTCCTGGAGCAGAACTTCCACGGCAAAGCCCTTGAACTGAACAAGGAAGTATTCATGGTCGGATACAGAAGGATCAAGGAAGGAGGGGCGAAATAATGGCAGATACAATGAAACAGAAATGCAGATTTTCACACCCTCTGCGCAAGACTTTCTATGAAGCGGATGTCCCTGTGAATATGACGTTTAAGGACATCGAGGAAAGCCTGATCGAAGCGGGATTTATAGAAGAAAAAAAGGGTGGCTACCAGTTCATATTCGAAGATCATATGTGCAAGCTGGCAGCGCCCCTGTCTGATTACATTCCTGAAGGAGTGGAATGTATGGAAATCAGAATCCACGGACTCCTGATCGTTTTGACATAGAAAGGAGACGTGCGATGTACTGTATTTTAGAACTGGAACGAAAAGTTATTAACACCGGTATCTGCACGAACTGCGGCGCCTGTCAGGGAATGTGCCCGTACTGGAAATCCTTTGAGGGACGCACCTTCGTCGACTACGACTGCGACAGAGCGGACGGACGCTGCAAGTATTTCTGTCCGAGAATGCCGGCGGATCTGGACGCGCTGCGGGAGAAGCTCTTCGGCGCGGACGGGTGCGAGATCATTCCGGAGCTCGGTCCGTTCAGAGGACTGTATCTGACTCGCGCGGCGGATCCTGAGATCCGTAAGAACGCGCAGCACGGCGGTACTATGACGGCTCTTGTGGAACTGGCGCTGGCGGAAGGCCTCATCGACGCGGCGGTTCTCTCAAAGGCAGCGGAAGTGGACGGGACCCTCGATCCTTCCGGCTGTCTTGTGACGGATCCTGCCGAGGTGAGGAACTGCAGCGGATCCAGCTTCCAGATCCCGCCGACACTGGCGGTGCTCAACGAAGCGCTCGCGGCAGACGAATACAAGCAGATCGGCGTTGTCGGAACGCCTTGCAAGGCGCTGGCCGTTGCCAAGATGAAGGCAAAACCATACGCGGACAACGACAATCACGCGGACAACATCGGACTGGTCTTCGGTCTCTTCTGCGGATGGGGTCTGGACTGGAAGGGTCTGGCGGAGCTTGGCGACGCGTCCCACGTAGACATTCTCCCGAGCAAATATCACCGCATGGATATGGACGAGCGCCAGGTCGACCTGGACGAGGTCCTGCCGCTGGTGAGAAACGCCTGCAAATACTGCGACGACATGACTGCGGAATTTGCGGATCTGTCCATTGGCGGAGCCAGAAGCTCCGACGGATGGGATGTGGACAAAGGCTGGAACCAGCTCATCGTCCGCTCCGAGAAAGGCCAGAAGCTGGTTGACCTCGCCCGTGAAAAAGGCGTTCTCGAATTCAAATCATTTGGTGATGAGGAAGCCGAAGCGGCTGCTCTGGACAAGCTGATGAGAGCATCCGCCTCGAAGAGAGCCAAGGCGCTGAAGCTGTAAGTCTCAGCGGCGGCCTGGCCGTGACGATCCCGAATTGACTGTGACGCTCCCGGATTTCGGAACGTCGAATTTCGGACGTCGAATTTCGGTACGCTGAAATTCGGACGTCGAATTTCGGAATGTCGTAGTTTTGATCCCAAAAGCATCAAAAAACTACGACTTCCAAGCGGCTAACATGACCCACAAGGCTTGGCTACGTGTTCCGAAGAGGTTAGAGAAAGTAAGAGTCGTAGCTTTTGCACCGATAAAGGGCAAAGACTACGACTTCTTTATTGGGAAGAACGGTCAAACCGGAGCTGCTTGCGATAGAACGTCTGTGAGTCGTAGTTTTCATCACTTTATGTGGACAAATTTACTACTTTCCGAAGTTCGCGCTGCTGCGCGAAGTCCACACCGCTGCGGGAAGCCCACGCTGCAGCGGGAAGCCCACGCTGCTGCGCGAAGTCCACACCGCTGCCAGGGCAACTGTTCCGCGACGAATCCCGGTAGACAGAATCATTGTGCAGTGTTAGGATGAACCAACGAACCGTGACGGTTAAGAGGAGATAACAGATGACACGCATCAGGCATTTAAGGCATTTGACAATTATCGTGCTCGCAGTCGTTTTCATGATCCCATCGATCGCGCTGGCATCGGAAGACACCGTCTCGAACGGCGATGATCAGCTCGCCCAAACAGCAGGCGTCACGGTGGAAGCAGAAGCAGAGACGGTTGATTTTGATCTGGGTGATACGGACGAGCTGTACAAGCAGTATGTGAACCAACTGTTCTACGGGAATCCTGCCGGACCGAAGCCGGCTGCAGCCCCAAAGCTGAAGGCGAAGAAGGGCACCGGCGACAGACTGGAAGACCCGCAGGACATAGCACTGTACGACGGCCTGAAGGAATCATTTGGAGAGATCGCCTCCGGCGAGTGGGAATACGAGGACACAGAGCTTAACGTACCGCTTAAGTTGTTCGGTATAGAATCGGATGTGAGGTATACTGCGGAGGGCTTGGGGCTGGAGGATACGTCGTATCTTTTTAAGCCGAGCGAGGAGGATCCGGAAACCGGAGTATAGAACCCGGAAGTTCCTGCGGCGGCGGACCGGCTGTTCCAAAAACTGTTTAGCTTTGATGCGAACCGGGTCATTAACTGTCTACTGGCAGACTGCGCGTACGAAATGTACTGGAGTACGGGACATTCTACGTACCCGACGGGACTGTCCTATTCCTGGGGACAGGAGGAAGACGGAACAGAATACATCCAACTTGAGCCCCTTGAGTTCAAATTCCAGGTCGACCCGAAATACAGAAAAGTTCCGGAGAATGAATACTCTGTCGACACAGAGAAAACCGGAAGCACTGCAGGCGCTGTAGAGAACGCGAAGAAAATCCTGGATGACGCTTCTGGGAAAGACGACTACCATAAGCTGGTTTCCTACAAAGACGCGATCTGCGATCTGGTGGACTACAATGATGCTACGGCGAGCGGGGAGTCAGAAGACGACATGGGACCCTGGGCGCTTGTGTATGTGTTTGACGGAAACCCGGATACGAATGTTGTGTGCGAAGGGTATGCCGAAGCGTTCCAGTATCTGTGCGACCAGACCGATTTCGAAAACCAGGAAATCAGTGCGTACAGCGTCACAGGCGATCTGATTCCTCCGGGTGAAGAGACCGGCAGAAAGCATAAGTGGAACATCGTTCACATGACCGATGGGAAAAACTATATGACTGACATCACCAACAGCGATGATGACAGCATTGGGGAGTATAATGAACTGTTCCTCACGGGAATGAAAGGAAGCGTCGGTGAGGGATATCAGATCACCATCGACGGTATGACTTTGTAGTACAGGTATGATGCTGAGACACTGCAGGTGTTTACGGGGGACGAGCTGACCCTCTCGCCGGACGAGTACAACTATTGCGATGCCCACACGTATGGGGAATGGATGACGAAACCGGCAACGCTGACAGCAGATGGCATTATTATCAGGCAGTGTGAAAACTGCAGCAGATATGAAAAGCAGAAGATCATTCACCACCCCACGAAATATACGTTTGCCGCAGCCAAATACAACGGCAAGGTGCAGAGACCGAAACTGACCGTACGGGATTCCACAGGCGCGATTATCCCGGCGTCGAACTACACCGTGACATATCCGAAACGGATCGCCGCGGGAGCCGCGAAGGCGACCATCACATTTAAGGGCAACTACAGCGGTAAAATTTCGAAATCATTTACGATTGCAAAGGCAGCAAATCCGCTCTACGCGAAGGGTCGGACCGCGACCGTGAAGGCGAAGAAGGTGAAGAAAAAAGCCCAGACGCTGCTGCGCAGCAAGGTCGTGACCGTCAGCAGACAGCACGGCAAAATCACATATGTGAAGGTCAGTGGATCCAAGAAACTGACTATTGCCAAAACCACCGGCAAGGTAACGGTCAAGAAAAAGACCAAGAAGGGAACCTACAGAATCCGGGTCAGGGTGACCTCTGCGGGGACCACCAACTACAAGGCCGGATCCAGGACCGTGACCATCACCGTAAAAGTGAAATGAATACTGCAGAGAGTCGGATCAAACCGGCTCTTTTTTTGCCAAAATACAGGCCAAACTTAATTAAGGAAAAAGGTGGAAACGCAAATTTGTTTGATGTATAATGATACTAACTATAAATATGTGCATATATAGGAAGGAGAAGTCTGGAGGATTCCATATATGACGATGGTAGAGATTATCGCCATAATTGCCGCAGGCACTCTCTGTGTTCTTTGTGTTCTCTGTATTGTTGCGCTCTTAAGCAACAAGCGTCAGGCGAAAGAGAGCAGTCGGGCGATAAAGGACATTGAGAACAGTCTTGGCACATTTAGCGCTTCCATACAAAAGCAGACAGACCAGCTGATCGATCATATAGAAAAGCAGCAGTTCGATGAACTGCAGGCACAGAGACTGGACCTTTTGGAACAGGAGGTGCTGCGGCTTTCCGAACTGGAACAGCGAAGCATCGATGCAGCCAAAGCATCCGACAGCATTGCCGAGACGGCAGGGGCTGTCAGTGCACCGAGCGGAGTCTTCCAACCGCAGGAAGCCTACAGCCGGGAACCGCTTGATTCGGAAATTTCCGGAGAATACGAAGGAATCGAAGAGATCGAGGAAATAGAAGAACTGGACGATGAGATAGAACTGGATGATCTGTTCAGAGAACTGGCCGCAGTGAACACTGTGAGCGAAGAAGAGCCTTCCGTGCTGCAGCAGCCGCAGACTCCGCCGCCGCAGCCGGTTCCGCCGGCACCGCAAGTGGTCCAGCCGGCTCCGCAGCCGCAGCAGTCGGCACCGCAGCCGACCCCACCGGTCCAGCCGGTACAGCCGGCCGCACCGATACAGATCGCGCAGCAACCGGTACAGCCGGTACAACAGCAACCAGTGCAGCCGCAGCAGTCGGCACCGCAGCCGACCCCACCGGTCCAG
>Ga0256405_10004492_pt1 | contig 25969 bp, 13 predicted proteins | sample RumenRJG_02DNA_FD_189096 | JGI IMG/M metagenome (GOLD analysis project Ga0256405, IMG submission 189096) | Bovine rumen microbial communities from Lethbridge, Alberta, Canada - RJG_02 | ecosystem: Host-associated > Mammals > Digestive system > Stomach > Rumen | place: Canada: Alberta... | reverse complement strand
GAAGAGGAAGGCCGTGAGCAGATATGGCGAGTAGCGGCGGTAGTCGTCTTCGCCTATGTTCTCGCGGGCCATGTCGTGTATCATCATTATGAGGGGCTCCATCAGGGCCGCGATGCCGGTGGGATGCTCCTTGAGGGCGTCGTGGCGCTTGTACCAGCGGGCGGTGAGAAGGACGATGAGCACCAGGAGGAGGGCGTTGATCATCAGCTGCAGCACGTTCTTGGTGATGCTGATGTCGAAGGGCTTGCTGCCGTCCTCGCGGACTATCTTCCCTTCGTGCGGAGCGCCTTCGGGGGCGATGTGCCAGCGCCCGTAGCTGCCCGTTTCGAGGATTTTCCGGGAGTTGAATGCGTGTATGCCTCGGTCGATGAGGATGACGGGGAGGTGTATCGCGACGGGCTTGCCTTTCCATTCGGTCAGGTGCCATTCGTAACTGTCGAGGACGTGTTCGAAGATGATGTTGCCGATGTCCGGGACGCTCTCCTGTTCCTCCGTGGCAGGCTCTGCGTCAATGGCACCGGCTCGCAGAAAAATGCTCTCCGGCACCATTGCCGACGTCGCCTGCACCGTAAATACAAGCAACAACAAAAGAATCATTTTTCTTCCGCCAATCATTCCGCGCAAACTTTAATAACGTCGTTTTCGACCATGACCATACCACTACGCAGAGGCTGCACATGTTCCCCGGAAGCGTCTCGCCAGCGGACATCTCCCGCCGTAAGGGCGGAGATTATGGGCGCGTGGCCCTTGAGAACCTCGAAAGCGCCGGCAGCGCCCGGCAGGAAGACCGCTTCCGCCTGGTGCTCGCTGAACGATTCGGGAGTGATGATCTGCAGTGTCATTTCGCCTGTGCCAATATCTTTTCGCCCTTGGCGATTGCATCTTCGATGGTTCCGACCTGCATGAAGGCCTGCTCCGGAAGGTAGTCCACCTCGCCGTCGAGTATCATCTTGAAGCCCTTTATGGTGTCTTCGATGTCCACCATCACTCCGGGGCAGCCGTTGAACGCGGCGGCCACGTGGAGTGGCTGGCTCAGGAAGCGCTGCACGCGGCGGGCGCGGTTCACGGTGAGCTTGTCCTCGTCCGAGAGTTCATCCATGCCGAGGATGGCGATGATGTCCTGGAGTTCCTTGTAGCGCTGGAGTATCTGCTTCACGCGCTGGGCGGTGTCGTAGTGTTCCTGCCCGACGATGTTGGGATCGAGGATGCGGGATGTGGATTCCAGCGGGTCCACTGCGGGGTAGATTCCCAGGGTGGCGATCTTGCGGCTCAACACGGTGGTTGCGTCCAGATGGCTGAAGGTAGTGGCCGGTGCCGGGTCGGTAAGGTCGTCCGCCGGCACGTAGACCGCCTGCACGGAGGTGATGGATCCGTTCTTGGTAGATGTGATGCGTTCCTGCATCTGCCCCATCTCCGTCGCGAGGGTAGGCTGGTAGCCCACTGCGGAGGGCATGCGCCCGAGGAGCGCGCTCACCTCCGACCCCGCCTGGGTGAAACGGAAGATGTTATCGATGAAGAACAGTATGTCCTTCGGGGCGGCCGGGTCGGAGGAATCGCGGAAGGATTCCGCGAGCGTGAGCCCGCTGAGGGCCACGCTGGAGCGCGCTCCCGGAGGTTCGTTCATCTGCCCGAAGACCATCGCCACCTGGCTCTGCGCCATCTGCTCGCGGTCGACCTTCGACAGATCCCACTTTCCTTCCTCCATCCCCTTCTCGAACTCCTCTCCGTATTTGATCACCCCGGACTCTATCATCTCGCGCAGCAGGTCGTTGCCCTCGCGGGTACGCTCTCCCACTCCTGCGAATACGCTGAATCCGTTGTGCTTCTTCGCGATGTTGTTTATCAGCTCCTTGATCAGCACGGTCTTTCCCACGCCCGCGCCGCCGAAGAGGCCGATCTTTCCGCCCTTGAGGTAGGGTTCCAGCAGGTCTATCACCTTGATGCCAGTAAACAGAACTTCCTGACTGGTAGTGAGTTCCTCGAATTTCGGCGCTTCGCGATGGATGGGCAGGCTGCCCTCGCGGCTGAGTTCGCCCAGACCGTCGATGGTATCCCCGACGACATTCATCACGCGGCCCCGGATCTGTGTGCCCGCAGGCATCGTGACCGGCGAACCCGTACTCTCCACTTCCAGCCCGCGGCGCAGGCCGTCCGTGGAATCCATCGCCACGCAGCGCACGGTGTCTTCGCCTATGTGCTGCTGAACTTCTATGATAAGTGTCTTGCCGCCGGGCCTTTGCACTTTGAGCGCATCGTGGATGGAAGGCAGCGACGACTCCTGCTTGTCGCTCAAGTCGAAATGCACGTCCACCACCGGGCCTATGATCTGGGAAATGTGTCCTGTAACTGCTGGCATATATCAGGGTTTTAATACTCCTCGCCGGTATCCGCCGGCGCAAGTTCCAAAGTTACAAAAAAGATTCCTAATTGACTAATTTTCGACCTTAGCGCAACTTCTGATTCCGAAAACTCCCCCGCGGGCAGAAAAACGCCCCGATTCCTGCCCGGAGCCCGCAAAAACGGGACACCTGCAGCATTAGAGGGCTGAATTGACGGAGAGTTTGGCGGTGCGGAGACGGCGGCCGGAGACCTTAAGACGGATGCGGCCGGGAGTTTGGGAAGATTGAACGATTACAGTGAGTTTGCCGTTGAAGGCGTGCATACGGGGTTCGTGGAAAATATCCAGGCAGGTGGGATCGCCGTTCGCTGCGGCACGGTATGAACCTGCGCCGGAGACCTTGAATTTGAGTAGAGACCCGTCCAGAGGACATAGGTTGCCTTTTTTATCCAGAATCGAAACGGTTACATAGGCGAGATCCTTGCCGTCGGATTTCAATGCGTGACCGTCATAAGACAGGCTGATTCGATGTGGTTTGCCGGCCGTGCGAACGAAAGCGGAATCCGCAGGAGCGCCATCGCGATAAGCCACCACCTTCAGTTCACCTGGCTCGTAATCGATATCTTCCCATATCAGACGGTAGCGGCTTTCGAGCGCTTCCTCCCGGCCACCGTGCGTGGGTTCCACGGCAACGGCTTTCTTTCTGATACCCAATGACTTTCCGTTCAGGAATAGCTCAGCCTCATCGTAGCTTGTGAACACCATAACCGGCACCTTGTCACCCTTCTTCCAGTTCCAGTGAGGTAAAATATGAAGGGTTTCGGAGTTGCGGTTCCACACGCTTCGGAAGAGCCAGAAGCGGTCTTTAGGCAGGGATGCCAGGTCGATGATACCGAACATCGAAGAGTGGTTCGGCCAGGCATCGGTATCGTATGGGCTGGGCTCGCCCAGATAGTCGAATCCCGTCCAGACGAACTGCCCGAGGGTCCAGGGATAATCGTCCGCCAGGGCGAAATCCACGTCCGGGATATTTGACCATGAACAGGCATCCAACTCATAGGCGGAGCACTGCTGGTCGGGATCTTTTGCGCTGAAACGCTTTACCGCCGGCAATTTGTAAACCCCGCGGGAACTCACGGTAGAACCAGTTTCCGTGCCGAGGATAAATCCCTGGGGCAGAGCCGCATACGCCTCTTCGTAGCGGAAGGTGCGATAGTTCAGGCCGGGCACGTCGATGCAGGCTGCAAAGCCATTTGAAAGCACGCACGAAACCTGGTCCATGCCACAGGTGACAAGCCGCGTGGGATCTTCCCTGTGACAGATGTCCCGCAGGAAAGAAGCGACTTTATACCCCTCCGGGCTGCACTGCGTGGGTACTTCGTTGCCTATGCTCCAAAGAACCACGGAAGGATGGTTGCGATACTGGCGGAGCATATTCACCATATCCTTTTCCGCCCATTCCTCAAAATATCTGTGATAACCATTGCGGCATTTGGCCACATCCCATTCATCGAAAGGCTCGACCATCATCATGAAGCCCATCTCATCGCACAGGCGAACCAATTCCGGGGCCGGCATATTGTGAGAAGTCCGGATGGCGTCACAGCCCATATCCTTCAACAATTCAAGCTGGTGCCTGATTGCCGACTCATTTACGGCTGCTCCCAGAGGCCCGAGGTCATGATGATTGCAGACACCCTGGAACTTGCGCGATTCGCCATTCAGCAGGAAACCCTTTCCGGGGATAAACTCCACACTGCGGATTCCAAAAACCGTCTCATAGCGGTCTGTCTCACGAATCCCGTCCCCTATTACCGATACCACCTTGTACAAAGAAGGTGTTTCAGGGCTCCATAGTTCCGGAGCCGGGATGCCGAAATCCTGGACCGCAGTGCTTTCTCCGGGCTGAAGAGAAGAATCCGCTTCTGCAACCACGTCTCCGTCAGGCCCTATTATGCAAGTATGCACCTTGGCACCTATGTCATCTACCCCTTCCAGAGTTGTTTCCAGGTGAACGGAGGCGAAATCGGCAGATACCTCAGGAGTAGCAACGTGTGTTCCCCATACTCCTACATGTAAAGTTTCAGTGAGAACAAGATGAACGTTGCGATAGAGGCCTGCACCGGGATACCAGCGAGAAGAGTTGGGGAGATTTTCCAAACGGACTGCAAGCTCATTGCCGCCAGGATGCACCGCCCCGGTAATATCGACATGGAAGGTATTATAACCATAAGGCCAGAAGCAGACCTCTTTTCCGTTGACGAATACGTGCGCGTCGCTCATTGCACCGTCGAAGACCAGCGTCGCCCGCTTTCCGGAGGGCACCTCGAAACTGCATCTGTACCATCCGCAGCCCACATAAGGCAGGCCGCCAGTGCGTCCGGTCTTAAGCGAGGCCTTTTTCTCGTAATTCTGCGTAACCGCCACGTTCTGAAGATCGTACTCACGGCTGAAAGGGCCGTAGATAGCCCAATCGTGGGGTATGCACACTTCCTGCCAGGCGGAATCGTCATAAGCGGCGGCAGAGGCCTCGGGAGCATCTCCACGATGGAACTTCCACCCCTTCTCCAGCAGCACTTCGCTCCTCTGGGCGAAGGCTGAAATCGAAAGCGACAAGGTCGCAACCAGCAGGAGTGCACGCATTACAGGTTCAGCTTAAGATCTTTGTCACCTACAAGGATATGATATTCTCCGGGCTCGACGAAATACTTCCCGTCACCGTCCAGATAACCAAGGTCCCGTGCGGGATCCACTTCGAAGCGGAAGATCTCGGTGGTGCCGGTGCGTATCAGGCGTTTCTCGAAGAACTTGATTTCCTTTTCGGGCCTTGTGACCACGGAACAATAAGGATCGCTTATAAACCATAGCACAGCTTCCTTGCCGTCCACGGAGCCGGTATTACTGACCTCCACCTCAACGGTGAAAGGTGCATCCAGTGAAGGTGTACCCACCACACGAGGCTCGCCGTAAACGAACGTGGTATAGCTCAGGCCATGCCCGAAGGGATATAGGGGCTCGGTTGGCATTCCGTCCTTATAGATGCCTTGGGTGCCCCTGCGGCCGGATTTGTGACGGTTATAATAGATAGGTATCTGCCCTGTCACGTAAGGGAAGGTTATGGCTAGTTTTCCGGAAGGATTGATGCGTCCGCTCAGTATTCCCGCAAGGGCGGATGCACCGTTGCAGCCCGGTTGCCAGGTTTCCACGATAGCTTTTGCGAAGGGAACGATGTGGCAGAGTTCCAGCGGGCGGCCGTTTGTGAGCGTGACCACCACCGGCTTACCGGCCATACTGACCATGCTTAACAATGCCTGCTGGCCATTTGGCAGGGCGATGGAGGTGCGGGAGGTGTTCTCCCCGCTCCAGTTCAGTTTTTCGCCCAGGCACAACACCACGGCATCCGCCCATTTGGCAAGTTCCACGATATCGTTGATATTGTCAGCCTTTTTCCCCTCAACTTCGCAACCTTCAGCATAACGCACCTCGGCATCCGGGAACTCCCGAACGATCGCATCGAAGAAAACCTCTACCTCATCAGCTTCGGAATGTCCGCGCCAGTTTCCGCGCAGGTCGCTGCCGTTCTTGGCCAGAGGGCCGATGACAGCCAGTTTCTTCACCCCCTTCAGGGGCAGGATGCCGTCATTCTTCAGCAGCACCATCGATTCAGCCGCCAGTTCGGATGCGGTCTGCATGGCCTCTGGAAGGAAGAATCGCTCCTCGGGAGCAGATTCGGGGGTGTAAGGGTTCTCGAAGAGGCCAAGGCGGAACTTCACCCGCAGCACGCGGCGTACGGCCTCGTCCACCACACTCTCGGGGACCTTCCCCTCTCCTACCAGTTCCTCCAGGTATCTGTCATATCCGTGGGACATCATATCGATATCCACGCCAGCGGTCAGGGCGGCTGCGGAAGCCTCCTTCAGGTCGGCGCTATATCCCTGATTGATAAGCTGTTTCACCGCATCCCAATCGGAGACAACAAGCCCGTCGAAGCCCCAGTGGTCCCGCAGGACCCCGGTCATGGTATAGTGATTTGCCGAGCCGGGCACGCCGCTTATGTCGTTGAACGAACTCATGAGCGACACCGCTCCCGCATCCACACCCATTTTATAAGGATAAAGGTACACGTTCCAGAGTGTGGGACGCGAAATTTCGGTATACACATAATCGCGGCCGGCCTCCGAGGCGCCATAGCCGACGAAATGCTTGAGGCAGGAAGCTACGGCATCCTGCGATGTGAGTCCAGCGCCCTGGTATCCACGCACGGTGGCGGCACCGAAGACTCCATTCACGTAGGGATCTTCCCCGTAACCCTCCGCCACGCGGCCCCAGCGGGGATCGCGGGCGACATCAATCATGGGTGAGAAGGTCCAGTCCACACCGCTCCTGCGGGCTTCGCGGGCCGAATGTGCACACATCTTTTCCACCAGTTCCGGATTCCAGGAACAGGCCTGGCCGAGAGATATCTGGTAGAGGGTCTTGAAGCCATGGATGTCATCATAGCCGAACAGTATCGGGATGCCCAGACGCGAGTTTTCCACAGCCTTCTTCTGCATGATATTGCGGAGCGTCGCATCGGTGTCGAAATAGATCAGGGAGCCGATTTCAGCAGGGATATTCTTAACCTCCTCCCCTATGTTGTTCACGTTGTTGTTGCGGCCCAGAGTGTACTGGTTCAACTGCATCACCTTCTCGTGAAGTGTCATCCGGGAAAGCAGGTCGTTCACCCTAAGTTCTTCCGGAGCGGATGCATCCTTATAAACCGGGCCGGACAGTTCCGGGACCCCGCGATAGTATGCATTCATCACATACCAGGCTTTTTTCTTGCGTCCCTTGTCGGACAGCAGTCCCTTTCTGTTGAAAAATGATTGGTTGGAGGGATGCTGGCGATATGGGCTCAGGAAGTCGTAGAGCACCCAGGGGGATACTCCGGCCAGGTTGGGGATGTTGCGGAACATGGTCAGATTGTCCCGGTAAAGGGCCTCCTGATAGTCTTCGCTCCAGGAACTGGCGACATCGGCATCGCCCGTGCGCCCGGCCAGGGCCTCGCATCCGAACTCACTGATAACCAGAGGTTTATCGGTAAAGACATTCCAGCGTATCTCTGCTGCAGGCTTGGGCCATTTGGCATACCATCCCATGTATTTATTGATGCCGATCAAGTCCAGTTTCCCGGCGAATCCATCCTTCATCTGGAACTCGTCCGCTTCAGGGATAAAAAATGCCACATCGAATGCAGAAGTGAACAGGCGGGATGAATCCAGCGAGCGGCCGTAATCCAGCAGACGGCTCAGGAAAGCATCCCTGTCCGTTGCCGGCCTGGTCTCATTGGAGATGCTCCAGAAACCGATGGCGCATCGGTTGCGGTCCCGCGCAATCATCTCCCAAAGGTACTTCTCCGCTTTTTTGTAAGTATCCTCATTGGAGAAGTCTATCCCTTGCCACAGGGGTATTTCCTCCCAGATCAGCAGCCCCTTTTCCTCGGCATAGCGTACGATGTATTCGCTTTGCGGGTAATGTGCAAGGCGGATGGCATTGCAGCCAAGTTCAAGGGCTGCATCTACAAGCGTCCGGGCATCCTTGGCGGTGCATGCCCGGCGTTTTTCCATGGGGATTTCTTCATGGAAGGAGATGCTCTTTAGGAAGGTCTCCTCACCGTTTACGAGGATGCGGGTGCCATCGACGGATATGCTGCGGAAGCCTATTCTGTCGGTAATTATATCTTCATTCGCACTGATGCAGACTTCGTAGAGTTTGGGATCGAGAGGTTTCCAGAGACGAAGTTTTTTTGCTTTCAGTTGGAAATGTGCGACCCCCTTCTCATCTGTCTTTGCCTTGGCCTTAAGTTTAAGTTCAGGGATGGAGATATTGACCTCAACCCCGCCGAATGGCGGAGTCACCTGCACATCCGCCGCTATCCTGTCGGATGTGCCATCCTGCAACCGCACAAAGTAGTCGGACACATATAGCTGAGGCACATTCAGCAGCATTACGTCTCGGGTAATGCCGCCGTAATTCCACCAGTCGAAAGACATCGCCGGGATAGCCTCTTTCCGGCGCTTGTTATCCACCTTGACGACAAGGAAATTATCCCCGTCTTTCAGCAGATTGCTTACTTCTGTCTGGAAAGGAGTGAACGAGCCCTCGTGCTCCGCCACCCTTTGACCATTGAGCCAGACCTTGCAACGCTGGCTGACACCGGCGAAGTACAGGATATGCCTACCTTCGGTCTTACGGGCCTCGAAATGCCTGGCATACCAGACCGTGCCTTCATAGCGCCAGAGTTCGGATTCCTGGGAATTCCAGTCCCCCGGGACATTGAGTTTGAGAGCACCGTCCCAGGAATACTCCAGAAACTCCTGCTTGTCGGCAGGTCTCCGGTCTTGCCAGAGTTGTTTGCCAGTACCTACATCGTACTGGTCTATGATAGCGGACCATTCACCGTTAAGGGATACCTGCTCCCTTCCATAAGGGTTGGGGAGCAGGCTGATTGCCAGGGCAAGAAAAAGGCTTTTTATCATCAATTGGCTGTTTTACTGATAGTAAGAGCACTGATATGTCCGTCAGCCGCCTTTCCGGTATCCTTTCCAACTATCGAAACAACTATATTGCCGGAAGAGTCGGGCTTAACGGCAGTGTAAGATACGGAATATCCGTCAAAATTCTCCACACCATCGAATGTTTTCAGACCGGTCCAGATGGTTTTGGTCTCGGAGACAGTCGCTCCTGTAACCGTATATTCACTGGCTCTGGCATCTGCGCTGCCATTGTATCGCACGGCAAGAATTACAAAATCGTAGGTGGAAGAGGGGTCGAAACCGCTGATAGTGACTTTCGCAGGGCCCACATCCCCTTGCTCTTTGGGGCCGGACACCATTATGGCATCCGCCCAGACTGCTTTCGTATATTCGATGTCGCCTATTGTGATTGGCTTGTCCGGTTCGCTGCCAACTCCATTATGGGTGGCAGTAAATCCTTCCAGTTTGGAAATAGTTGCAGCAACATTCTGTCCATCTTCATTCTTGAGATAGACTGGATTGCTGATGCTGTAGGATGCCACCCGGTTCCAGCCGGAAGGGGAGGCGCTGCTGCCGCCGCCGAAGTCAATATGCACAGGTTTGGCGAAGTCGGGATCCTCCACCGCGGGCTGTTTGAAGTCCACCATATCAGTGACCTCGTAAGGCTTCAGGCAAGCCAAATGAGCCGCGGTCTGGCAGAGTGTTGCCAAAGCAGCATCGATGCTTTCCGGATGATACGTATTACCGACCACAGACTTTCCGGAGATTGTTTCGTACCATGTGCAGGCTGCAGTGTAGCGGCCATAAGTGGTCTCGAGATGATATCCGTCCCTGTTGAAGCTATCCCCGAGGTATGACGTGCGTCCGTTCTGGATTGCCGTGCCGGAAGGTATGACTATGTTTATTCCGTGCTCGGAGACAGCCTGCTGTGCTGCGGATACTATAGCATTGTACATCGTCATCTGGTTCTTGTCGTACTTGGAGAACTCGGAGTGGTCGGATGTGGCCGCATATGCCCAGGTCTCATGGAACATCAACTTCACATCCTTTTTGGTGCGGGCCAGCACATACTCTTTCAATTGAGCAAGATAGGGTTTGTAGGTGTCATAGATTCCGGAACTTCCACTTGCCTGCTGGAGGCTGACATAGTCCCATTTTTCGTCTGCAAGCCCCTGTGCGAGAGTTTTACCCGATTGTTCGGTTTTCTGGCCGTCCACCACCTTCCGGTAGGCATAGTCAGCCAAGTCACCTTCGGCTTTGGCCACGTGCGTGGCAAGGGTACATCCACCGATATACATATTGCCGATTATTACTTTCTGTCCGGCAGCATTGAACAGGTTCCAGAGATACTGCTCCACGGCATCCTGCGAGAAGCTGTTGCCTATCGCGAGGATACGGATGATGCCATCGGAAGGCTCTACCGCGGCTTCCTGCTTAATGGTGATGCTGGCATTGCCGGCCGTGGAAGTGAATGTCACGTGGCCTTCACGCCCTTCATATGCATCATTGGCGGCCACAGTAATGGAGAAAATATGATCCTCGACCGCCTTGGTCTGGGCGACGGTGATCCATGCGACATCGGATGAAGGAGTAACCTGCACGTTGGACTTGAAGGGGAGATTGATCGTCTCTCCTGCGGCAGCCACGCTGAAGGTCTGGTTATCCAGCACCATCACGTTGTTCTGAACCTGGGTCACAGGAACGGTCACGGTGGATTTCTCGCAGCTGACGGTAATGTTGGCCGTGCGGCTGTCTCCAGTTTCATTCGCCTGGCTGGTCAAAGTAATGGTAATGCTTTCACCGGCCTCGCCGCTTTCGGGCCTGATGCTGAGCCAGTTGGCAGATACGGAACTGGTCCATGCCTTGGTGGCGGAAATGGTGAATGTTGCTGTGGAAACCGTACTTTCCAATGCGATTCCGGTTGCCGGGACACCCTGTCCCAAAGTCACCTTGCCCTCAACTACCGGAGTTTCGGGGGTCTCCGGGGTTTCCTGATTTGAAGGGGTTTCCGGCGTTTCGGGTTGACAACTGAATGCAAAAACCAGAAGGCCTAAAATGAAGATTCTTTTCAAAATCGATTTTTTCATTTTATCAGGTATTTATACAATTTGCTTGAATTCTTCTCTCTGATTTTCAGGCAGATACATCCATCGGCGCCTACCTTGGAACGGATGCTGCGGCCACTTCCAAGCACCGGCACGAGGCGAACGCGACGTCCTTCCGGGAGCCAGGTGCGGATTCTTGCCTTTTTGGCAGGATTATCCTCACGATATATCAGGAGATAGCCTTCGTTGGGACTTATAATGCTCTGGAATCCAGTCCAGGAGCGGCCGGATGGTTCCTCCCCGATAGGGAGGATGATGCCGGAATGGAATTCGGGGGATATTTCACGGTATGCGCGGATCAAGTCACCAGTGGCGAAAGCTTCTTCCGGCAGGTTGGATGCCTCCATCCACGCCAGGGGCTGGCCAGCAAAGGAGATTGCGGCCAGGTATCCGAAGTCGTAGTTCGCCGGAGCGAAAGGATCCCCTTCCGCATACTTGTCAGCATTGCGCCAGGGATTCAGGAACTCCGTCTGGAGCTTCTCAGCCGGCACATAACGGCTCAGCATCCATAGATTGCGCAGGGTATGGTAGGGGTAGTAATTTCCCCAGTCCGTATAGCGGTTTTCAAGGAAAATGTTGCCGTACTCCCCGAAATAGTGGTATCCGGCACGGCGTCCGGCAGTTGCATCCAGATTGAAAACAACGGCATCGTCCGTAGCTTCACGAACCCTGTCGAAAAGGCGCCTGAGATTATTCTCTGCCTGCTTCGTGGGTATCTGGAGCCCATCTATCTTGAATATGCGTATGCCGTATTTTTTCCAGAGGCCGATGATCGCCTCGGCGTCCTTCTCCCAATCGGCGAAGTCGTTCTGCACGCTTGGATTATACCAGAGGCCAACCTCCATCCTGAGTGCTCTCGCACGGTCCACCACAGGGTCCAGCCCGCGGGGATACTTGACCGGATCCGGAGTCCAGTAATCGGGGTTGTCCCAGATGTTCCGGAACGAACCCTTTGCTACCTTGGAATTAGGGCTCTTGCCGCTCTGCCATCCGTCATCGATCTGGAAAACGGCGATTCCGAGTCGGGAGGCCAGTTCCAGTTCACTCAAGCAGAATTCCTCGTTCACCTTGGAATCCTGGCTGCGGTCGCCCCATGTATTCATCATAACAACATCCAGATGGAGGCGGTCTGTCTTCTGCCAGGCCCTCACCGCGCTCAGCGCTGCCAGTTCTCCCGGGCCGAATACTCCGGTAACGCAGCCGTAGAGGCGAGTCCACTCATCCTTCTTTATATCCTCCGGAAGGATGCCTGCACCAGTTACCTGGAAACGGCCGAAGTCTGCGGTGAAATCACCGGAGGGGTTGCCCAGCTGCACATCGGAGCAGGGCGCCTCCTTCAAGAAGAAGAAGCCATTGCCGGAGATGCCGTCCCGCACGAAAAGCAGGTTACCCTTGTAGCTAAGCTTGCGATAGGCGATGAAATCCTCCTCCTGCACGAGGTTGTTGTTCCAGTCGGTCACGTCCCTGAAACGCACCGCCTTCCCGTGCCAGTGCGCACCCGGAAAGCTGAGCTGGTCAAGAACGGTACCGGAAACGGCCTTTGATACCATGTCGGCGGAAGACTCGATATTCTTATGATCGGCGGCGTTTACACGGCCACCCTCAAGAATGCCACGGAAACTGCCTCGGACCCAGGTGTCGCATCCTATCGCAGGCACGCCCTCGAAGAGTCGGTACTCGCGCCTTACTTCAAGTTCGCCCTGAGTATAATGCACGCTCACAAGCAGATAAGCCGGATGCCTTCCGGTGGCGGGGACGCGGGTCTGCTCCATCCGGGCATCCGTAACGTCACCCTTTCCCATCCTGAAGTCCGGGCGCAAACCCTTGGTTTTCAGCACGAAAGCATCGTCCTTGCTGCTCAGGCTCAGGGTTTCCAACGCTCCGTCGTTCCAGAGGAAGCTCCGCTCTATCAAAGAATTGCCGAGCCGGAGGGTATCTCCCTCCATACGGGCATAACACTTTTCCGCCTGGGCGAAAGCGGACAAGCACAGGGTGGAGAGTATCAGACTTAGTAGTATCTTTCTCATTTTGCGTCAGGATTAAGCAGGCGCGGCTGTTTCAGAGGCTTCTGCTCATTGAAGCGCTGGTTATCCGGCAGAGGACCGTCCACCGCAGCGCCTTTCTTCATAAGTTTCTGAAGGTCAGCAAAATAATAGCGGTATACATTGCGGGGAAATGTCTTCCTGACCTTGCATACCGAGGCCGCCAGACCAACCACCTCACCTGACATGCCGCAGGTGCGCATGACGCGGGTCGTGCCGAGGGCCACGTGGGTGACGGATATGTCACGGCCGGCCATGAAGAGGTTATCCACGTTTCTGGAATACAGGCAGCGGTAAGGCACTGCTGCCGGATAGATGCGGTTGTGCACCGTCCTGGTCTTGAATTCCTCGCCCGGGAAGTAAGGGGTGATTTCCGGATCGGGGAAATGCAGGTCTATGCTCCAGGTGGTCGCGAAGGTGGCATCCTCGTGGAAAACAGCCTTCTCTATGTCGTCCTGCTTGTAGATGTAGTCCCCCATCAGACGGCGGGATTCGCGCTTGCCGGAAATGTATGCCACCCAGTCCAGATCGCGGTCGGGGTACATCCCGAGCTTGTTCTTGAGGTAACTCCAGTTGGAGTAGATTACCATCATTCCGTAGTCCCTGATGTATTCGAATTCGGTGGTCATATCGTGCAGCATTCCGGTTTCCCACGTCCATTCACCCATAGTCACCTTCTGCACGCTGGCATCGCTGAAATTGAGGCCATAGTCGAATACGGGAAACTTGCATTTCTTTCCGGTCTCCTTGGAATACCACTGCACCGAGGCACCCAGCACGAAGTTGTCCGGCTCGTCCGGAGCAAGGGACTCGCCGAATTCGGCCTTGCCCTCGCGTCCGTAGCGGTAGTCCGCTCCGGCCAGATAACCCATGGTGCCGTCGCCTGTGCAGTCCGCGAACAGGGGTGCTTCCAGAAGAATCTCCTCGGAGGTCTCTATGTTGCGGATGATGACCGCATCGATCTTGCTGCCGTCTTTGCGGACGGCGACCGCGCGGTTGGAGGCATAGAGGGTGACGTTGGGTTCGGATTCTATCCAACTCTGCTTCTTGCCGTCTTCGTAGTTCTCTGCGGGCTGGGCATTGCCCTTCTTGCTATGGCCGAATTCCCTCTGCATACGGCCCAGGGCCGGATAAGGGCCTACTTCTATAGTGCCGCCGAGGTGAACCCGGATCTCGGCGCTGTTATTGCCACCGAGCACGGGACGGTCGTTCACGAGGGCCACTTTCAGGCCCTGACGAGCCGCAGCCACAGCAGCACACATGCCGGATATTCCTCCTCCCACCACCACAAAATCATATTTCGCAGATGCAGCGGGAGTGTCGGTCAGGCCAAGCTGCTGCCTGCGCCAGGCTTCCATATCCGCCGGAGGCACATCCCCGTCGGATGTAAGATATACGGCATCGCAACGCCCCTCGAATCCGGTGAGGTCGTGAAGGGCAAGGGTGGTCTGCCCCGCCTTCAAGCGTATCTGCCCGGCATTCTGCCATTCCCAGCACTTGCCGGTGGAACCAAGCACAGACTTCAGAATCTTCTTGCCTATCTTAATCTGGAACTTGCCGGGGCCGGGCTTTTCCGACCAGGGCGAGGTCCAGTTGTAGGTCCTTGCCCAGACTGTGTAAAGGCCTTCTGCAGGGATGTTCACGGTGGTGGATGCATCCGCCACCTGCTTTCCCATGCCATGGGCAAGCAGGTAGGAAGAGCCCATCTCATCTATAAACTGCTGGTCCAGCACCCATCCGCCTTTGTCGAAGAAAGATTCACACTCGATGAAAATGCCGCCGGCCCGGGCGCAAAAGCCCGATGCAAGCAAGACGGCGAGAAGCAATATCTTTCTCATAATGAAACGGTTGTCTTGAGCGGCAGATCGGCGGATGACGGGCCGACAAGTATCTCGAAGTCACCGGGTTCCACGACGAAGGCCTTGGCCTTTATGTCGTAAAACTCAAATGCATCCGAGCCGAGCGTAACGCTGTAGCGGACCGTCTTTCCCTTGGGGATGAAGTGCTTGTCGAAGCCCTTCAGTTCCTTGAGAGGCCTGACAACGGAGCACTCAAAATCCCGCACATAAACCTGAGCGGTTTCGGAGGCATCCTTCTTACCGGTGTTGGTAACGTCGAAACTGACCTCGAAAGTGCCGTTGGCTTTCTTCTCCACTTTCATCCCGGAATAGGAGAAACTGGTGTAGGACAGGCCGTAGCCGAAGGGATACAAAGGCTTCACGCCGTTTCTGTCATATCCCCTGTATCCTGTGAAGATGCCTTCCGAGTAGGTGGTGCGGGACTGCTTACTGTTGGCATTGAAGTAGGTGGCAAAGCTCGGATTGTCCTCTGCCTTGGCCTCGATGCTGATCGGCAGTTTCCCGGAAGGAGATATCTTCCCGCTGATGATTTCTGCAACCGCCGTACCCCCTTCCTGCCCGGGATACCAGGCCATAAGGATGGCGGATGCAGCATCGGACCAGCCGCTGAAGTCGACTGCGCCGCCCGCATTGACGACCACCGTAAGTTTCTTGCTTGCAAGCCTTTGCATCATATCCAACTGATCCTTTGGGAGTTTGAAAGGGCGGTCGAATCCTTCTCCTTCGATATTGCTGTCGAAACCGCAGCAATACACCACGTCGGTGCAAGCAGTGAGTTTGCGATTGAGCAACTCCTCATCCAGCAAGCCTGCTTCGAAACCAACCGTCGCCTCTCCTGCATGCTCGTAGAATTCGAAACGGATGTCGTAGTTTGCACCAGCCTCAACCTTGAGGAAGACGGTACGGGAAGAAAGTGCATGGTTGCCCCAGTCGCCGCCAAGCCCCTTGTCATTCACATAGAGACGGTAACCGTCATCCCCCGACATCACGAAGCGCACCAGGCCGTCCTTGGGGGCCTGCCAACTACCCTCCCAACGCACGGAGAAGCCGTCGTCGGGTAGAGGTTTGAAGGGGGATCCGAAACGCCAGCGGTGGCTGGGGTCGGTTTCCGTGATGCAGCGTACCGGCTCTCCCTGGAGTTTCTCTCCTATATAGTAACTGGCCAGGAATCCGGCTTCGGCCCCATTGTGCACTTCCGGCAGAATAGGGCGGAAGATAGCATCTTCAGAGAGATATTCTACGTTCTTGAGTTGTTTTGAAAGGCCTTCCGCCACCGAAACGGTATAGAAGGGAGTGACCGAACCGCTACCGCCGCCCGAAGGGATCTTCCCGGCATTCGGCCCTATCACAAGCACTTTCGCCTTTTTGGCCAGAGGCAGGGCCTTGTCGTTTTTCAGCATCACGATACCCTCCCTCGCAATATCAAGAGCTATCTCTGCCGTTGCGGGGTTGTTCTCGGGAATGCTGGTATCCTTGCGGGGAGTATCAAGGAATCCGAAGGCGATGAAAGTCTGCAGTATGTGCTGCACTTTTTCGTCAATCACCTTTTCGTCCAGAACTCCGTTCTCTATGAGGGGGATTATCTTCTCCGGGGTGAAGAACACCCCCTTAGGGCACTCCATATCAAGTCCTCCGTTGGCTGCTCCCAGGGTGCTGTAGACGCTCGTCCAGTCGGACATCACTATGCCCTCGAAGCCCCACTGGTTTCGCAGGACTTCTATGTTCATCCAGGCATTCTCGGTGCTGTGGACGCTGTTCACCAGATTGTAACTGTCCATCACCGCACCGACTCCGGCTTCCTTCACGGCCTTGCGGAAGGTGGGGAAATAAATCTCCTGAAGGGTGCGTTCATCCACATCGGAACTCATCGTGTGGCGGGCACGCTCCTGATTGTTGGCCGCAAAGTGCTTCACGGTGGCCATCACTCCCTTCTCCTGAACTCCGAGGATATATTGCACGGCAGTTTCACCTGCCAGATAGGGATCCTCGCCGAAATACTCGAAGTTGCGCCCGCACATGGGAGCCCGGTAAATATTGACACCGGGGCCGAGGAGGATGCTGACGCCGCGGGCACGGCAATCATCTGCGAGGCCGTTGCCGAGACGATGTGCCAGATCACGGTTCCAGGTGGCGGAGGTGAGGATGCCGCAGGGATAGAGGGTGCTTACGGTGTTGTTACGAACACCCTGGGGGCCGTCCGCCATGCGGATTTCGGGGATTCCCAAGCGAGGAATCGCATAGGTGAAAAATGACCTTGCACCTGCAATGAATCGGCACTTTTCTTCAAGCGTCATCTGCTTCACGAGTTCCGCGGCCCGTGCCTTGCCGGAGTCGGAAATGACGACCTGTGCCCGGGCGCAGACGGCAGCCAGACACAGAACGGACATGATGATGGCGATCTTTTTCATATTATTCGATCGTTACGGGGATGAGCTTCACCCATCCGTCATCGGTTTTTTCGCGGGTTGTTGCAATCTGGATTCCGGGCTTTTTCTTCGTCACGTCCAGGATAGCTACACCCCAGACATAGGAGCCCTTTTCAACTCCCGAAAGAGAGGTGCTGAAAGTATAGGACTTGGGCGTGCCGTAGGTCCAGTCGCAGGGCTTGGCATCCTCATCGTAGAAGATGTGCACGGGTTCCCCGTTGGCGGGATTCAGGAGCGCGAATGCCGTCTTGAACCTGTCTTTATAGGGTTTGATGTTGGTGGGGCAATAGGCCCAGCCGAGATTGTTCCAACGGTGTACGATGCTCACGGGGCCGCCGGAGTATGCCTTTTCAGGAACGGAAATGCGGTCCGGATAAAGTCTGTAGAACTGGGTCTGGATGGCTTCCTGCACCAGGTCGTAGGCCTCGTTGAACCACGACCAGGTCTCACCCATGGTGTAGTTGGAGTTGTAGCGGAAGTCCATGGTGTTCACACAGCCGTCACGGGCATCATCGAACTCTCCGCGGCGCACTTCCGCCCAGTCTGCGTAACCGTCGTTGTTGATGGCTGCCAGCGTGTGGGAGGCCCTCACCCATCCGCCTTCGGCGTGGATGGGGACCTTCCATTTCTGGCTGTGGATGAAGTTCTTCTCCCAGGTGCCGTAGTAGCCGTGCATGCCGAAAGCTCCGCTGGTGAGACAGAGGCCCTTGTCGATGCCTTTCTGCACCAGGCGCTGGCTGTCTGGGTCGGTCTTGTCGCCGCTGCCCGTACCTATGGACTTATGGAAGTTTATGCAGATGGGCACCTTGTCGAATATCTCCAGGAAGAGGTCCGTAAAGTAATCGAAAACGGGCTCGCGGGGTGATTCATCTCCGGTGGAATAGATGCAGGTGTGGTATTCTCCCCACTTGCCAATGCCCCAGGAGCCCATCCAGTCCAGTTCGTCCGGATTGTTGAACTCCTTGGCGAAGGCACGCAGGAACTTCTCGTAGCACTGCTGGAAGATGGGGTCGTCGGGGTACGGGGTCCATACTTTGGTGGATCCCGTGGTAGACTCGAAGCCCTTGGCACCCTTTGTCTTCACGTAGTCCGGGCAGGCGTTCACGTGGAGATCCCGGCTGTCGGCACGAAGCTGGAATATCAGCTTCAGGCCGCGCTGGCGGGCGCCTTCGCGAAGCATGCGGAAACGCTGTGCAGGCTTGGTGTTGCAGGCGGTATCCCAGAAGTAAAGACCCTCCTCGGGCTCAGCCTGGCTCCAATACGAACGGATCAGCAGGGTGTTCGCATAATCGGACACCTTGATGTTGCCGACCTTGGACGGGAAGTTGTCGTAGATTTCCCAGAAGTTGTCGGCAAGACCGTCTCCAAGGCCAGAGTAGATTACCCAGCCGTTGAAAGGATTGCGGTACATTGTGGTGCGGTCCGGCGCAATGCTGACCGCAGTGTTCTCGGGCGTCTTGGGTTTGTCCCCGCCGCCACCGCCTTTCTCGCCGCAGGCTGCCAGTGTAACGGCAGCCAGGGCGATCGAGGCTATTGTTCTGAAAAAACTCATTGTTTTCCTTGGTTATGTGAGTACCTGGTCCGAAAACAAATTAAGTGAATTCTGTGAGTAAACTATTTTCTTTTAAAGGTAACCTTTGCTGAAGCTGTCTCATTCTTTGCTCCGACACTGGTTATCTCAACCTGAACATAGTTTGCTCCTTCAGGAACTCCAAAATATGCATACCTATTATCTCCCTGTCCACCAACACTATCATATTCTGTATCCAGGACGCAATTAACCCTACCAGTATGATCGTTTCTCTTCGCATTTGCGGTTGATCCGAAAGCAAATACATTATTCTCCAAACTCGAAACAAGGAAAGTCAACCAAGCAGAACCTGTTGTTTTGTTACCATCATCAACATTCTTGGAATTGTATGCTCCGCTTGAACGTGGAATATTTGTTCCATAGTATACAAACAAATAGGGATTTGCTGCGCTTTGCAACAGACGGTATTTCCTCTGAAATCCTGCCTTTAAGTCTTCATCCTTAGCGAATCCATTAAATCCGCCCCACATCCATAATTCAGTCACGTCCTGAGTGTAAGGATTAATCTTGTCAACAGTATTGTTGTATGTTGCTTTACGATTTGCAACAAACGTTGCAGGAGACTGAATTGTAACTGTCTTTGCAGACTTGTCGAAAATTACGCGATACTTTCCGTCAGTTGCGATAGTAATATACTTATCCGCTGCAGGAGCAGAATAATTAACCGCAGTGGTTGTTCCATCGTTAAAGTCGTGACCAGATACAGGAGCTATCGCCTGGTTGGAAAAATTGGTAGTCAGAGTGAGTTGACCAGCGACCAAATCCACAACAATAGCATAGAGATTATCGTTTTCAAGTGTCTGCTTCATAGTAACAGGCGAAGCCACCGCAGAACCTCCAAGAACGATTCCCATACCTTCAGTAAACAACTCTCCGATATTGCGGGAATTTGAGCGAACGAAAGTCACATCCTTTGTGGATTTCATTTCATAAGTATCCGAATCTCTTACGATAGTTAGAGTATATCCAGACGCATAATTGCCAGGAGCAACCGCCAGATAATAAGTCTCGCCTTCGGTGAAAGAGCCGGACAAAGTGGCAGTAGCAGAGCCTGTTGCCGTAAGGGCGGGAGTTGCAGTATCAATTGTTACCGCACCTGCCACTTTTTCGCCTGCATTGCCCTTGAAGCTTACTGATGTCAGGTCATTCATTCCGACAGGGACAGTGAACTGGATATAAGTAACGAGATTGTTGAAACTCAACGATGTATTTGTTGATTTAGCAATCGCAATGCTTGCAGCAGGGTCGAAAGTGCCGGCTACTGCTGTCTGGGCAGCAGGTAAAGTAGTCGTGACGCTGCCTGCAGAGAACGCTGCAGAACCATCTGCAGGATAGATGGCCACATAATTTGCGGCGGCGCTGAATTCATCCCCGGTAGTAAATATAGCAGAAGATCCGGAATCAGTGGTAGAATAGGCTGCGGTCTGGGTTCCGTTCCAGATGGTTAAACCATCACCATTGGCCCAATTGACTTTTGCCGTTGTCGAATTGACTACCTCAAGCGTTGCCTTGGTATTGATTCCCGCTTTGAAAACCGGAGCATTCGGATTAACATCCTCTCCGTAATAGGGAGTTTCTGCAACTTCCTTTGAGCATGCTGTTGCTATCGCGAACATCACTGCTAACAAATAAACACTCTTTCTCATAGCGCAAAATCGTCTATAGTGTTAACAATTTCAACATCATCCACCCACATAAGCGTGGTGAATTCACTCGCACATAGAACGGAATTGGGTTCCAATTCTACGGATACTGTTTCAGGAGCAGCGTAGCTCCTCTTTTGAATCCTTTTCATTTGGTTATCGTTTATCAAATGTGACTTTCGCATTTACTGCAGTGTTGTTTGCGGGGCTGACCTCGTCGGACATCTCGGAAAGGTCTACGATCACGAAGTTCGCACCTTCAGGGATCACGAAGTAGGAATAACGGTGATCTCCCTGGCCGCCGATTCCATCGACGGTCTCGCCGAGGGCGGGTTCTACGGTGCCGGTGTGGTCGTTACGCTTGGCGTCCGCGGTGGAGCCGAAGGCATAGACGTTGTTCTCGAGACTGGTCACGAGGAAGGTGAGCCAGGCGGCACCGGAGGTTGCGCCGGTGACAGAGTTCTTGGAGTTGTAGTTCCCGCTCTTGCGAGGCAGGGCATCACCCTTGTAAACGAACACGGCGGGATTTGCAAGGCTCTGCTTGAGAGTGTACTTACGCTGGAAACCCGCCTTGAGGTCGGAGTCCTTGTCCGCTGCGTTGAATCCACCCCACATCCAGAGCTCGGTAACCTCCATGGTGTAGGGATTGATCTTGTCTACGGTGTTGTTGAAGCTTACCTGCTTGTTCTTGGGATCGGTCGCGGGCGAGTAGATCTTGATGGTCTTGGCATCGGTATCTACCACTATACGGTATATGCCTGCGGTCGCGATCTCCCAATACTTGGCACCGGTCTGGGTAGTGAGAGCCTGGCCGAATGTAACGGCGGTGCCGTCGGCGATGTCGTGCGAGTCGCCTGCGGGGACGATGGAGAGCGTCTTCGCCTCGTTGAAGCTCACGGGCAGATAGAGGCTTCCGGCCTTGAGTTCACCGCGGAAGGCATAGACAGCCGGATTCTCCAGCGTGGGTTCGATCTTGATTTCCTTATCGAGGGCTGAGCCTGCGAGGAAGAGGGAATCTACCTCAAAGATCTGTGAGGAAGGAATCACCGTCACAGACTGAGTGGTAAAATTTAAGGTCACGCGGTAGCTCTCGGAGGTGGGGATTATCCAGGCCGCAGTCTCGGTGCCTTCCTTGGCAGCGGCGGGCTGGGCATCTCCGGTGACGGCCTCATCCTTGCCGGAGGCAGGAACTATCACATTGTTCTCGTCGCCGTACTCCACTGGGAAATTGAGTTTTCCTGCGGTCAGATTGCCGTTGAAGACATACAGTTCGGAGTTTCCGGCGCTGGGGCTGAGTTCGACGGGATTCGCGCCGACTGCGGTGCCTGCCATAAAGACCTTGTCCGCGGCGAACTGCTTGGGACCATAAGTCTTGACAGGGATGGTGACTGAAGACATATCCGGAATCACGATCCTGGGGCCGGTGTATGTGGCCGTGACGCTGAACTTCAGTTGTGCCATGGTGCTGGTGAGCTGGCCGAAATGGCTGACCAGCATATCGTGCAACTGCTTGTTGGTGTAACTGCGGGTAAATACACCGTCATCTTCGTATTCGCTGATTGCCGATGCTTTGGATGAAGGCACCTCAACGGAATACTGGTAAGTCATTATGAAGTCGCTGCCATAATCGTAGGCCGGCGTCCAGGTAACGGTCAGGGCTACCTCGTCGGGAGCATCCTCTTTCAGAATCACGATGTCCTGAGATGCCGAAATTTCCATCGTGGCATTGTAGTTCGACTTCTTATTGTCGATTTCGTGCTTGTTGCAGGCTGCTGCGGAGAGCAAGGCAAGAGCGGCAAATGCTATTTTGGATATTGTTTTCATTGTATCAATAGCCTTCATTGTTGGTCAAATTGTTATTCGATAGTTCGATGTCGTGAGTAGGGATAGGCATGAGATACTGGCGTGCAGGGAAGTTGCGCTTGGCACCCTCTTCGCACAGGCCGGCAGCCTTCAGCGGAGCGAAGTCCGCCATTCCGTCCTCGTCAATCTGAGGAGTCATCCCCCAGAACCAGAAGCCCTTGTTCACCACCTTTTCGAGGCAGTCGGTGGGAGCGAGGTTGATGTAGTTGAACTTGTTCAGGGCCTTCTCGGCAAGACGCCAGCGGATGAGGTCGCAGTAGCGCAGGCTTTCGAAAGCGAGTTCTACGCGGCGCTCGAGGCGCACGGTCTGGCGGAGAGTAGCCTGATCGGTGGATGTGACTGCAGGATAAAGAGCAACCGAAGATGCGCTGACGCCGTAGGCACGGGCGCGCACCTGGTTGATGGCATCCAGCACACTGGCATCGATCTGGTTCAGCTCGATCTTGGCTTCGGCGTACATAAGAAGGACATCTGCATATCGCATAATTATATAGTCGTTCTGTACCTGCTTGCCGTTCTCGGTCCAACTGGCATCGACGCCCTTCTTGAGAATGAGGCCGTTGTAGCTGGCATACTGATTCACTGCGCGACTGTCCTGATTGGACTGCTTGGCACCGGTGCTGTAGTTGTATACCTGGGTGGCTGCGGGTGAAGGATCGAAATCAAAACCACAGTGCTGGGTATTGAATTCAACTATGGTCTTGGCGCAGCGGGGATCCCTGTTCTTGAAGGGATTCAGGCTGTCGAAGAGAGGAGATTCATCGATGGGTTTGCCGTCGGTGCAGAGGTATGCTGCAAACAGATCCCAGGAAGGGGTATAGGCAGCATATCCGCCCGCATTGCGGGGCAGGGAGTTGTTCACATACCACTGTTCCAGCACAACACTGCTTTCGATGGAACGGGGAATCGCGAATATCTTCTCCTTGATGAGGCCGGTGCTCTGCCAGAAGATATCGGCATAGTCGGCTTCGAGAGTGTAGTTCTTGAGTTTGATGCAATTGTCGGCAGCCTCGGCTGCGGTAGCCCAGTCACCCATATAAAGGGCATAGCGGGCCTTCATCGCATAAGCGGCACCCTTGGTGGCGTGCACGGCGTTCGTGCCCCAGTCGGAGGGAAGAGACTCGATAGCCTTGTCGAAGTCGGCATACATCTTCTCGATGACGGTGGCTTTCGCAGTGCGGCCGTTTTTCATTGCCTCCTGAATGGTCTGATAGGTGTCGATGTATGGAACATCGCCGAAGAAGGTGAGCAGGTCGCCGTACTTGCAGGCACGGGCGAAGTATGCCTCGGCCTCGTAGCGCTTGACCTGATCCTCCGCCATGCCCTTTTCGCGGGCGCGGTCGATCTTGTCCAGCAGGGAATTCGCACGGGCGATGAGTTTGTAGGCCTGCTGCCAAATGACATAGGAATCCCAGGTCTGTCCGTTGACAGTCCCTTCGAGGATGGCATTGCGGTTGGTATTGCGGTAGGTGAAGTTATCGGACCACTGTTCCTGAGGAAGGAGATAGTCCCAATAGCCCAGCACATAGAATTCATTGACCGCCATGTTCAATTCGGTCTCGGTGGTGTACCAGGAGTCGCTGTTGCCCTGACTGAGTGGAGTCATATCCATGGAAACGCAGGATGCGAGTGCAAGGGCGGCGGAAAGTATGATTATAGACTTTTTCATGATGTCGCGCTTTTAGAATTTGACGGTAACACCTGCGAGGACGGAGGTCGTGATAGGATATGAAGTATAACCCATTTCCGGATCCCATCCCTTAGGATAGTTGCTGATGGAGAACAGGTCGGAGGCGCTCACATAGAGGCGGACCTTCTTCATGCCGGCGACCGAGGTCCACTTGGAAGGAAGCGTATATCCGAAAGTGACATTCTTCAGGCGGAAATATGCACCATTGAACATCCAGTAGTCGGAGATAGCATAGTTGTTGGAAATGCCGACCTTGGTAAGGCGGGGATACTTTGCCGCGGCGTTTTCGGCGTCGGTATTGAAGGGGCTCCAATACTTGCCGTCGATGATGGCGGGGATGTTGCCATAGTTATCGCGCAGGGGCTGCACCATGGCAGAGCCCAAGTAGGAGTTCTTCTTGCCTATGCCCTGGAAGGCCATCGAGAAGTCGAATCCCTTGTAGGCGAGGTTGATGTTGCCGCCGAACTGGAAGCGGGGGAACTGGTTGCCCAGAACCACGCGGTCGTATTCAGGGGAGATCTTTCCGTCCGGAACTCCGTCGGGACCGGAGATATCCTTGTACTTGATATCACCGACTGCCACGGAGTTGTTGAGCTTGGCGGAGCTGTCCACATCTTCCTGGGTGAGGAAGAGACCCTCGGAAACGTATCCGTAGTAGGCGTTGTAGTACTCACCCGCACGCTGGATGGTGCTGCTGCCGATGATGTCGGCATCGTTCAGGTAGTCGATCCTGGAAAGGAAGTCGGACACGTTGACGCTCACGCTGTAGATGAAGTCGCCTTTGCGGTCGTGCCAGCCGAGTTCGAGATCCCATCCGCGGGTGCTCATCTTACCGGCATTGGTGCTGGGGTTGTTGTAACCCATGGCCCAGGGAATCTCGATGGAGAGGAGCATGCCGTCGGTCTTCTTGGTGTACCAGTCGAATCCCACGGACAGGCGGCTGTCAAGAAGGGTTGCGTCTAAGCCGAAGTCCAGGGATGTGGTGGTTTCCCAAGTGATATCCTCAACCGCAAGGGCGCGCTGAGAAGCGGTCTTGGAAGAAGATACCTCACCATCCTTGTAGAAGAGAGCGTCGCCGAAGTTTATGAGGGCGAGATAGGGGAAGTAGTTGCTTCCGATGCGCTCGTTACCGAGCATACCCCAGCTTGCGCGGAACTTGAGGAAGGAGAGCACGGGCTTCATACCCTGCATAAAGTCTTCCTCGCTGATGACCCAACCTGCGGATACGGATGGGAAGGTGCCCCAGCGGTAATCTCTCGCAAAGCGGGAAGATGCATCACGACGCACGTTGGCCTGCAGGAGATAGCGGCCGTCGTAGTCGTACATCACTCGGCCGAAGAAGGAATTGGAAGTGTATTCGCTGCCGCTGCCGGAGTTCTCCATGAAATCCTCGGGACCGATGTTAAGGTAAGGATACTGGGTGAGTTCATACTGGTCGCGGGCCGCGGTGAGGGATTCGCTCTTCATCACATAGTTTTCGAAACCGCCCATCGCGCTGAAGTTATGCTTCTCTCCGAAGGTGTGCCTGTAATTCACAAGCACCTGGGTGGTCACGTTATAGTTGTCGTTGCGGGTCTCGCTGAGTTTGTTGGTAGCATAGGTAGTGCCGCCGCCCTCAAGCCAGCCGCCGAATGCATCGGGGTTGTCCATAAGGGTGTAGAAAGCCGCCTTCTTGAACTGCTTGGTCTTGGTGTAGTTGATGAAAGGAGAAATGACACCCTGAATGCTGAGGTCCTTGATCGGCTTGTATTCGAGGGAGCCTTTACCGCCGATCTGGGTGCTCCAGGAAGTGGAGCGGCCGCCGTTCAGCAGCAACCCATATGGGTTAGCACCGGACTTGCCTTCCGCAATGCGGCCGTCATCCCACATCGCCGCATAGACTGCAGGGGTCTTGCGC
>Ga0256405_10004491_pt1 | contig 25970 bp, 28 predicted proteins | sample RumenRJG_02DNA_FD_189096 | JGI IMG/M metagenome (GOLD analysis project Ga0256405, IMG submission 189096) | Bovine rumen microbial communities from Lethbridge, Alberta, Canada - RJG_02 | ecosystem: Host-associated > Mammals > Digestive system > Stomach > Rumen | place: Canada: Alberta... | reverse complement strand
TCTGGAAGCCGGGCAGGTCAATGTCCACTTCGTAATGGTCATCATGCTCATGCACATCGGTCTTCATCTCACGGGCAAAGTGCCTGCCGTAGAGCTGACGATCCATGTTCCGGAAAGACGGGAAATCAAACCAATCATCGAACAAATTCTCAGCAAAAATACTCGGCATCAACATAACTCTTACCTCCTTGGGTGTTGGGCCGCTATGGCAGCCACGCCATGTTGATTTTGAGCATTGGGACGGTGGTTTATTGGATCGCTGTTCCTTTGTTCAGCACATATTATAGTCATATTGTTAGCACTGTCAAGAGGTGAGTGCTAATTTTTTTAATTTTTTTCTCTTTTCTATGTGGCAACCTTAGAGTGCCATCGTGCTACGACAAATGTCAGCTATTTCAGCTTTTTGATCGAGAATATCGCCAACGCGATGGAAAAGACGATCCCGGCTACAGCCAGCAGGGGCACTCCGTTGGGTAGAATCGGCTTGAAATCGGTGGTGCAAAGAATGCAGGATCCGATGAACAGTACCAAAGCCACCAGCGTCAGTACGGTGTACCGCAGGAAGTGGAAGATCCGGTTTAGGGGTTCCTCATAGCCGGACAACTCGAAGCGCACCTTCGTCTTTCCCTTCACCATACCCTCCAGAACTTCAGAAGCGAGGAGAGGGATTCTTGCTGCCTTTTTACCCGCCTTGACCAGTTCCTGCCCTTTCTCAAAAAGCTCACGCGGAATGTTCATATTCTGCCGCGCACGCTCCTTCAGCTTATCATAAAGCATATCGAATATGTTCAGGTCAGGGCAAAGCTGCTCAATGACGCCTTCCAGGGTGGTGAGGGAGCGGGCGAGCATGGTGAACCTGCCAGGCATAGAAACGTGGTTTTTAGCAGCCAAGCTCATCACTTCGTCGAACACCTCGATCGCATTGATGTCGCTGACGCTCTTCACATTCATATACTTCTGGATGAACATTTCTGCATCCCGGGTAAGCATAGTGCGGTCGGTTTTCTCCGAAGCAGCGCCCATACCCATGACCGCGTTGACCAAAGAGTCAGCATCCTGGATCAACAGCGCCTTGACCGCGTCTTGGATTAAATCGATATCCTTGTCCGTGACGTGCCCGATCATCCCGAAGTCGATCCAATAGGGCTTGCCATGGCTGACCAGGATGTTGCCCTGATGCGGATCGGCGTGGAATGTGCCTACGTCCAGCACCTGATGCAGGTAACTGTCCACAATCACGCGCCCGATCTCATCCAGATCGCAACCATCCGCAGTCAATTTTTCCGTGTTGGCGACAGAGCAGCCATCGATATAGGTCATGGTAAAGATGCGTTCGGTGGTCAGCTCATCGATGACGGTTGGGCAGGAGATCAGTTCTTCGTCATCAATGCACTTCTCCCTAAAAAGACGTGTGTTTTCTGCCTCCACGCGGAAATCAAGTTCAGCTTTGGTAACACGTTCAACCTCTCTGATCACCGATTTGAAGTCGATGACCTGTTCGTCGGAATCTTCCTCGACGATGTTCACCAGGTCAACAAGCTTGTTGAGAAGCACGAAGTCTTTTCGCATCATGTCGGCGATCAAAGGGCGCTGTATCTTGGTAACGACTCGGGTACCATCCTTGAGGACACCATAATGGACCTGTGCGATCGATGCGGATCCCAGTGGTTCATCCCGAAACTCAGAATAGATTTCGTCGATTTTTTTGCCGGTTTCCTGCTCGATGACGGCTTTGGCCACAGCCGGGTCCAGAGGCTTTACGCTATCACGCAGCTTTGCCAGTTCCCTGCAATACCCGACAGGCAGAAGATCAACCCGGCTGGACATGATCTGGCCGATCTTTACATAGGTTGGCCCAAGATCTTCCAGGGTCGTCCGAAGCTCCTGCGGTGTAAAACCGTTGGCGTAGAAATTATGCCTGGCAAAGATAGCGATCATTTCGGTGGAGCGGTGCTTCTCGCGCTTCTGAAACGCATTGATCTCACTTTCAAGGAGCCGCTTCAGTTCCGCACTCATTTCCTCCGTACTATGTTTGATCTGTTCTTTTTCAGTTTCAAGCTTGTCCACCATTTTTTGCGCTTTATCGTTCAGAGGCATCTTCCGCACTCTCCTTCCCGTTTTTGAACGGCCACACCCAAATGAGCCTAAGCGTGCTCACAAAAGCGGAAAACAGGAGCGCGCCACCGATGATCCTCATGAGTAAGGTCGGGGAATCCCACCAGGGATTCAAAAAGATCAATACACCCAAAGCCATAAGCACAATGGCAAATATGATCAGCATCCACCAACCCTTCCGATTGGAGCGGCGGGCAAACAACAGAGCATTCAACAGCGTAAACAGGCTATCTTGCACCAGCACGAATCCGAACAGCCAGCCCAAGGCTTTCAGAAGATCCTGATTGTAAATGAGTATGAAGACGCCGAGAATAGCGATGAATAATGCGCCGGTAAAAATGATGTAGTGAATCAAGGCTTTTTTGCTTACAATGAATTCAAGCATCTCCACGAGCGCAAAGATAATCATCCCATAGCCCACGGTCACAACGAGGGTATTCACATAGCTTTCGGGGCAGATCAGCATGACCACACCGAGAGCCATCATGAGAATTGCAGCCAGTATCGACTGCCGCTTGAGTTTATCCAATGATTGAAACAACATACAGCAGTGCTCCTTATTTAATCAGTTTAAGAAGGATTCCTCCTCGTGTGTTGATCACTTTGGCAGCCATGCCATGTTAATTTAAGCATTGGAACAGTGCTTTATTGGATTTCTGTTCCTTTGTTCAACATATATTATCATAGCACTGCTACTAGGTGAGTGTTTATTATTTTTTGAAATTTTTTCCTATTAGGCATACGAAACTCGAAAGAAAAACTGCTCGTTAATTGCTTATGTTTCTGGTGAAAAAAACGGAAGTTGGCTAAAGCATCACGATGGATGTGAACGAAATGCTTCCAAGGGTACGCAGTTTTCAGGTGAACTGCGTACCCTTTTTGCATACCCCTCTGACAAAATAGTGCGTACCCTTGAGGGGTACGCAGAAAAAAACCGGTAAGCGTCTACGTTGAACGCCTACCGGATGTGTGGCGGTGAGCGAGGGGAGAGATTCCCCAGTGGGGAAACTGCCGGAGGCAGTAACGACCCGAACGAATCATCCGAAACAAGTCAGATGCTCGCCCCAAGAGCATCTCGCGCCGATTGAGGATGCGGAGACAGTTGGACATCTGGAACAGTTCGTCCTGTTATTCCTTCGTACCGGCCAGCCGCTGATCCGCCTGGGCCTGGAACGATTCCGGCGGCATTTCCATGATCTCAATCTGCGTGCCGTCCGGATCGTGGGTCCAGAACATGAGGCACTGTGACTTTCCGCGGCGGATTTCCGAATCCAGCGGCCCGCCCTTTTCGCGGACGGCTTCATAGGACTGCCGGATATCCCGGGCCATGAGGCAGAGATGGCAGAACCCGATGGTTTCTGCGCCCACCGGGCCGCGGTCCCGCGTGCCGTTGGCAAACAGCTCCAGATACTGTCCCGGGGCCAGGAAAAGATAGACCGTGGCCAGGGACCCGTCTTCCGCGTACATCCGGAAGGCCTCCTGCAGGCCGAGGGTCTCCGTGTAGTACCGTATGCTTTCCTGAATATCGCGGGACCGTATCGCCGCATGGCTTAAGCCCGCCACTACCTGATTTTTATTCATTGCCCGGTCTCCTTTCAGTTGCTGATCATTCCAGTTCCTTTTTCCAGGGAATGGATTCCGCTGCGCCGGGGCGGGTGACGGATATCGCCGCGGCCCGGCTGGCCCGCTTCATGCACTCCTGCAGGGAACGGCCTTCCGCCAGCCCGGCCAGAAAATAGCCCGTATAGGTGTCGCCGGCCGCGGTGGTGTCCACCGCCCGGACGCTGACGGCGTCCTCCCGGTGGGTTTCCACTTTGCCGTTTTTCATCCGCCAGGCGACGCTGCCCTCTTTTCCCAGGGTGAGCAGCAGCGACAGGCGGCCGTACTGCCGGTGAAGCGTTTCCCAGACCTTTTCCGGTTCCGTTTCCCCGGTAATCTGTTCCGCTTCAATTTCATTCACCAGCAGCCAGTCCAGCACCCCGAAGTCCACCCTGTCCAGCGCCCGGTTGTACGGCGAAGGATTCAGCGCAATCTGCAGGCCCCGCGCGGAGGCAAGCTCCACGATCAGCGGAAGATCGTTGATTTCATTCTGCAGGACCAGCCAGTCTCCCCGGCTGAAGGAGCCGAGAACCCGGCGGATATGCTCTTCCGGTATACACCGGTTGGATCCGCCGTAAAGCAGGATGCAGTTTTCCCCCTCCGGACTGACCTGGATGACGGTATGCCCCTGGGCTTCCGGAACCGGAAGCAGGAACGCCGTATCCACCCCGTTTTCTTCCAGCAGGTCTTTCAGCACCACGCCGTCCGCACCGAAGCAGCCGGCATGGCAGACCGCGGCGCCAGCCCGGGACAGGGCAACGGACTGGTTCAGCCCTTTTCCGCCGGCCTTGACCGCCCGGGACTGGGCGGACAGGGTTTCCCCGGGCTGCACAAAATGATCCACCCGGTATACATAGTCCAGGTTCAGGGAACCGAAGTTCAGGATCCTCATCTGTTTTCCCCTTCCCGCTGTTTGCAGTATGAATGCCTTTTGATCATGATAAATCATTTTCGGGGTCCTTCGTCAAGTGTTTTCTTGCCGAAAAGAACCCTTGACTTAGAGCTTGCTTTAACCTGTAAAATAATGGACAGAAGAAAATGAATATCCTATGCAGGAAAACAGGGGGATCGTTATGCTGATTCAGAATGCATCCTGGATAACCATGGAAGGCGCGGCGTCCACCGTGGTGCCGGTATTCCGCAGGCGCTTTTCCTGCGGGCGGCCCGTCCGTTCCGCAATGCTGGAGGTCACCTGCGACGGCGTTTATGAGGCGGTGCTGAACGGGCAGCGGGTGGGGAACTTTATCCTGGCGCCCGGCTGGACGGAATACCGCAAGCGCCTGCAGGTCCAGGCCTATGACGTCCGGGAACTGCTGGAGCGGGAAAACACGCTGGAGATCACCGTGGCCAACGGCTGGTACCGCCGGACAAACGCGCCCTGGACCGGGACGCAGAATCCGGATGAATTTCTTCCGGCCATGCTGATCGCCGCCCTGCGGGTGGTGACGGAGGACGGCGAGGAGACCGTCATCCTCACCGACGGAGACTGGGAAGTATCCGAAAGCAGCGTCACGCTCAGCGGTATTTTTATCGGCGAGGATGTGGATATGACTCGGGTGCCGGCGTTCCGGCCCGCGCAGGTCTGCGATTATCCGAAATCCATGCTCATTCCCCAGGAAGGACCGGAGGTTCATGAACAGGAAACCGTCTGGCCCCGCTCCTCTTTCCGGACTCCCAAAGGCGAATGGGTGATTGATTTCGGCCAGAATCTGGCCGGATATATGGCCTTCGAGCTGGACGCCCGTGCCGGGGAAAAACTGTCCGTTTCCACGGCGGAAGTGCTGGACAAGGACGGCAATTTCTATAACGCGAACTACCGGTCTGCCCGCAGCCAGCTGCATTATATCTGCCGGGAAGGACACCAGAGCTATAAGCCCCGGTTTACTTTCTTCGGCTTCCGGTACCTGCGCCTTGACGAAGCGCCGGAAGGGTTTACCGCCGAGCAGATCCACGCGGTGGTGCTTCATTCGGAAATGCGGCGGACCGGCTGGCTGGACAGCAGCGATCCGACGCTGAACCAGCTGTTCAGCAATATCCTCTGGAGCCAGAAGGGCAATTACCTGGATATCCCGACGGACTGTCCCCAGCGGGATGAACGGTACGGCTGGACCGGAGACGCCCAGATGTTCTGCCGTTCCGCCACACTTCTGTATGACGTCCGGCAGTTTTTCCGGAAATGGCTGGCGGACGTCCGGGCCGCGCAGCATGAGAATGGCTGGATCCCGGAAGTGGTGCCGGCCGTGACGGCCTACAAACCCGGCTGCGGCGCCTGGTCCGACGCGGTCACGATTATTCCCTGGCAGCTGTACCAGACCTACGGGGAACTGAGCTTCCTGGCGGAAATGTACGAAACCATGGAAAAATGGATCCGCTATGTTGCTTCAATATCCACCACAGAGAACCTGTGGACCGGGTGCTGGACTTACGGCGACTGGCTGGCGCTGGATGTGCCGGAGGATTACCAGCCGAGCGATATCGAGGATTCCAAACGGGGATACAGCAGTGATGATCTGATCTGCAGCGCGTTCTATGCCAACTCCGTGGATATTGTGATCCGGGCGGGCCGGCTGCTGGGCAGGGATGTGAGCGAGTATGAAGCCCTGTATGAACGGATTGTGGGTGCCTACCGGGAACGGTTCGGCGGCCGCCTCAGGACCCAGACGGAAAAACTGCTGACGCTTCACTTTAACCTGGCGGAGGATCCGCAGGCACTTGCGGACAGCCTGGCGGAGCAGGTCTGCGCCTCCGGTATGAAGCTGCAGACCGGCATGGTCGGCACCCCCTACCTGCTGCATGAACTGAGCCGGTACGGCCATGCGGATATCGCCTGGTCCCTGCTCCTGCGCAGGGAGTATCCCGGCTGGCTTTATCCCATCTCAAAGGGCGCCACCACCATGTGGGAACACTGGGACGGCATCAAGCCGGACGGTTCCTTCTGGTCGGACGATATGAACTCCTATAACCATTATGCCTACGGTTCCGTGGCCGACTGGATGTTCGGGGTGGCCTGCGGCATCCAGCCGGCGGAGCCGGGGTATGCCCGGGCCCGGATCGCGCCGCAGCCGGATCCGCGGCTGAACAGCCTTTGCGCGGTGCTGGACACCGTGCACGGACGGATCCGTTCCGCCTGGAAATATACGGAACAGGGGATCAGATACGAGATAGATACCCCGGTTCCGACGGAAATCATCCTGAACGGAAAGTCCAGAATGGTCGGAAAAGGACGCTACCTGTTCTGATCCCCTGCTGCTGAAAAATTCTATACGGATTAACGGAAAAAGTTGGTCCAGACCCTTTGCTCCTCGGAACCGGGAACGATCAGTTCCTGTTTTCCGAGGGCTATGCTTTTCATGAGGAAAACCATGTTGCGTGCCAGCACCCGCATCACCTGGCGGCCTTCCGCGTCCGCTTTGCCTTCTCCGGGCTCCCAGCCGTAGATGTTGTTCCAGTACTGGCTGGTGGCCACCGGCATATTGGCCAGCGTGAAGAACTTGTTCAGCTCGTCGAAGGTGGCGGTGCAGCCGGAACGCCGGGCGCTGACCACGCTGGCGCCGACCTTCAGGCTTTTGTCGAAGGAGGTGCTGTAGAACAGCCGCTGCAGCGCGGACATCAGGGTGCCGTTGGCGGAGCCGAAGTACACCGGGGAACCGATGACCAGCCCGTCCGCGGCTTCGAACTTTTCGGCCAGCTTGTTGACAATGTCGTCAAACACGCATTTGTGGGTTTTCCGGCAGGATTCGCAGGCGATGCAGCCCCGGATGACCTGCTTTCCCAGCTGGATGTTTTCCACGCCGATGCCGTTCTCCCGGAAAACCTGCTCCATCTCCTGAAAGGCCAGGGCGATATTGCCGTTCGTCCGCGGGCTTCCGTTGAGCATCAGTACATTCATTCTGTTTTCCATTCCGTTTTCTCCTCTGTCAGGCTTATTTTCCGTAAGGACTGTCCGTGACTTTTTTCAGCAGTCCGGAGAGGATGACGCTTCCTCCGCCGTAGTGAATCAGGACCTTTTTGCCGCCGAACTCCCGGACCAGGGAGGCAACCTGTGTTTCCGTGCCTTTGCCGAAGACCACCTTGGTGGGCGTGTAGTAATTGAATCCAAACATTGTTTTCCCTCCAGACTCTGTATGATGAAGCTGAATCGGAATCTCACTGAAACCATGATAAAACTTAGAGTAAACTTTAAGTCAAGAGCTTTTCTGACCGTGTCAAAAGACAGGCCGGAAACTGTCGTTTCCGGCCGGGATATACATGGCTGAGGCGATAACCGCGGTAATCAGCCGGCGGTCTCCTGCCACAGGCCGAGGAGATACTGCGCCACCCGCTCCTCAATGATGGAGATGATGGTTTTGTGGTTGCTGTCCAGCAGGGCGGTTTCAATCCGGCCCAGCTCGTTTCCGTTCTCATCCAGCACCCGGTACCATCCGTCCTCCTGCGCCTCGAGCAGGGGATCTTTTTCCGCGGCTTTTTTGAGGTTTTTCAGGGCGAATTTCGCGCCGGAGGGTTCGTCGTGCTTGCCGATGGAGACGAGCAGGTGGACCGTTACGCCCTGGCGGGCGGTGGTAAGGATCCAGTCCGCCCAGACGATGCCGTTCTTCTCCGGCTCGGAGCATTTTCCGCCGATGCTGACACAGGCGTCAATCAGATACAGATCGCTGATCTTATCCATCTCCATGAAAAAGATGGACTAGCCGCCGTGGGAATAGCCTCCGACCACGTTCAGGCTGCCGTCTTCCAGCAGGGCTTCGGCGGCTTTGGTCCGTTCAATAGCGGCAGCGTTGGAATAGTCCCTGCCCGCGGATTTGATAAAGAAGGCTTCGGCGCCTTCCTGAAAGGCTTCATGACTGATCATCATGTTCCGGAAAAGATTGTTTTTTCCTTCTTCCGTGTCGGAATCCCCGCCGATGAAGATCAGGTTCAGCTTCCGGGCGTCCGCCAGCCCCGATGACACACAGATACAGACCAGCAGCAAGGACAAAAAGGATATCAGAACGGAGCGTCTCATGCGCGCGCTCTCCTTTCGGAATTTTCTGATGAGGACTGTTTCTGGACTGTAGATATCAGTATACCAGAGACAACGGGGAATCGCAACGCGGAAATCGGCCCGGAGACTGTGTTTCGTAAATTGACGCACCTGTGCTTCCATTGTAAAATATAGAGACGTCTGATCGTATACAACAAAGGAGGATGGACCGTGAATCACGGAGGGTATGTGTGGGGTTCCGGAGATCCATCCGAATGGCTTGACTTTTCCGCGAACCTGCGGCCGGAAGGACCGGCGGAATGGGTTCGGGAAAGCCTGCGGGAGGCGCTTGGAAAGGTTCGGTACTATCCGGATCCGGAGATGAAGCAGGCCCGCAGGGGAATCGCCCTGTTCCTGGGCGTTCCGGAGGAATGTGTACTGCCGGTATCCGGCGGAATGGCGGCAATCGATCTGGCCCTGCAGCTGGACCGGGGCCGCGTTTACACGGTGCCCCCGACATTCGGTGAGTACGCCGCACGCGCGGCGGTTCACGGGCGGGAAAGCGCCGTATGGGAAGGAAAGTGCGAACCGGGCGACACGCTGGTGATCTGCAATCCCAACAATCCGACGGGAAAAGTCCGGACGCGGGAGGAAATGCGGTCGCTGCGGGAAACGCTGAAAGCGGGCGGCGGAAAGCTGGCCGTGGACGAGGCGTTCATCGAGTTCTGCCCGGAATACAGCCTGCGCGGGGAGCCTGGTCCGGAACTTGTCATCCTGGGCTCCTTTACCAAGATCCTGGGCATTCCCGGCGTGCGGCTCGGCTATCTCTGCGCGGCGCCGGAAACCATAGACCGGCTGCGGCGGATAACGCTGCCCTGGACGCCGGACGCCGCGGCGGCGGAAATCGCGGCGGCGCTTCCCGATCACCGGGAGCAGATTGCTTCCGACCGGGAAATGAACCGACAAAGAAGAAGCCGGTTCGGCGAACAGCTGCGGAAGCTGGGCGCGGAAGTGTATCCTTCGCAAAGCAATTTCCTGCTGGCGGATTTCGGCCGGGACATGACGGCCGCGGCAGAGAAACTGAAGGAAAAGAAGATCCTGGTCCGCACCTGCGGGTCCTTCGGACTGCCGGGAAGCTTCTGGCGGCTGGCGGTGAAAACAGAGGAAGAAAACACACGGCTGATTGCCGGACTGGAGGAAATACTGCATGTATGGTAAATGCCTGATGATCCAGGGAACCGCGTCTTCCGTCGGGAAGAGCGTGCTTTGCAGCGCGTTTCTCAGGATCCTGAAGCAGGACGGATGGAAAGCCGCCCCCTTCAAGGCGCAGAACATGTCCCTGAACTCCTTTGTGACGAAGCAGGGACTGGAAATGGGCAGGGCTCAGGTGACCCAGGCCCAGGCCGCGGGCATGGAACCGGACGCGCGGATGAATCCGGTGCTGCTCAAACCCACCAGCGACCGACGCAGCCAGGTGATTGTGGAAGGAAAAGCCATCGGCACCATGACGGCGATGGAATACCATGAATACAAACCCGCGCTCCGCAGAAGAATCAAGGAAATCTATGATTCGCTGGAGGCGGAAAACGATTATGTGATTATCGAGGGTGCGGGAAGCCCGGCGGAGATCAACCTGCGGGAAGGGGATATCGTCAACATGAGCATGGCGGAGGCGGCCGACGCCCCCGTGATCCTGGTGGGGGATATCGACCTGGGCGGTGTATTCGCCTCCCTGCTGGGAACGGTGATGCTGCTGACGGAGGAGGAGCGGAAACGCGTCCGGGGCATAATCATCAACAAGTTCCGGGGCGACGTCAAAATCCTGGAACCGGGCCTTCGCATGCTGGAGGACCGGATCCATATCCCCGTGATCGGCGTTGTGCCGTGGATGGATGTGGAGCTGGAGGATGAGGACAGCGTGACGGAACGCTTCCGCCGGCAGAGCGGCGAGGGCGATATTGACGTGGCGGTGGTCAAACTGCGCCACATCTCCAATTTCACCGATTTCCAGTCCCTGGCGCTGCAGCCGGGCTGCAGGCTGCGCTACGCGGAAACGGCAAAGGACCTGGAGAAAGCGGACCTGATCGTCCTGCCCGGAACCAAGAATACCATCGATGACCTGATCGACCTGCGCAACCGCGGGATGGACCAGGCCGTGATCCGGCATGCCCGCCGCGGCGGCATGGTGTTCGGCATCTGCGGCGGATACCAGATGCTCGGCAGCCGGCTGCGGGACCCGGAACATACAGAGTCCGGCGTGCCGGAAACCTCGGGACTGGGACTGCTGGATATGGACGTGGTTTTTGAAAAGGAAAAGCAGACAACCCAGGCAGTGGGCACGGTGGCGTGTACGACAGGCTGGCTGGCAAAATACAACGGCACCGCCCTGGACGGCTATGAAATCCATGCGGGACAGAGCACATTCGGAAAGGATGCGCATCCCTGGCTGCGGACTGAAAACGGAACGGACGGAGTCATGAACGCCGGGGGAAACGTGCTGGGCAGCTATCTGCACGGCGTGTTTGACGACGGACAGATGTTTGCGGCGCTGGCTTCCCGGATCCGTGAAGCGCGGGGAGAAACCGGAAAGGACAGCACGCCGGTCAGCTTTGAAGCTTTCCGGGAGAAAGAGTTTGACCGGATTGCCTCCATCGTCCGGAGCAGCGTGGACATGGAAGCGGTGTACCGGATCCTGCGCGGGGAGGACAGAGGATGAGGCTGGGTATCGCGGCGCTGATCGCCGGTTATGTCCTGGACCTGCTGCTGGGGGATCCGGAATGGCTTTACCATCCGGTCCGGCTGATCGGAAAGTATATCTCCTTCGCGGAAAAACGCCTCCGGAAACGAGGCGGAAACCTGCGGAGGAGCGCGCTGATCCTGACGGGTTCCACCATCCTGCTGACGATGGCGGCGGCCGCGCTGATCCTGTGGCTGCTGCAGCTGGCGGGACGCGTCCCGCTGTTCATCGGTATGGCGCTGATGGACTGGATGGGCATTGCCGTAACCTGCATGGCAAAGGAAGCCCGGGACGTGGGAAAAGCCCTGAAAAAGGGCATTGAGCCGGCCCGGAAACAGGTGGCCCGCATTGTGGGCAGGGACACCGGAAACCTGAGTGAAGAGGAGATCATCAAGGCCACGGTGGAAACCGTGGCGGAGAATACCACAGACGGGGTGATTTCTCCCATCCTGTACGCCCTGATCGGCGGACCGGTGCTGCTGTGGGGATACAAAGCGGTGAACACGCTGGACTCCATGGTAGGATATATGGATGAGAAATACCGGGACATCGGCTGGAGCAGCGCGAAGCTGGACGATCTCCTGAACTATCTTCCGGCCCGGCTGACGGCGCTGCTGATGACCTGCGCGGCCTTCCTGACCGGGTTGGACGGGAAGAACGCCTGGCGGATCGTCCGCCGGGACCACGCCAATCACAAAAGCCCCAACAGCGCCTGGAGCGAAGCCGCGGCGGCAGGCGCCCTGCATATCCGGCTGGGCGGTACGCATCTGTACTTCGGAAAACCGGTGGAAAAGCCGACCATCGGGGACGCGGACCGGCCGGCGGAGGAAGCGGATATCCGGCGGGTGAACCTGCTTCTGTACGGGACGAGCTTCCTGATGATGCTGATTGCGGCGGCGACCGGACTGATTGGATAGGAGAATGAGAGATGGAAAAGGTTCCGAACAGCGACCGTTTTTTCCAGAACCGGGAATGCCGGTATTTTCCCTGCCACACGGGGGTTCCGGAAGAGGAATTCAACTGCCTGTTCTGTTACTGCCCCCTGTATACGCTCGGCCGGAAATGCGGCGGGAACTATGTGTATACGGAGAAAAACATCAAGAGCTGTAAGGACTGCTCTTTCCCGCACCGAAGGGAAAACTACGACAAGGTGACAGGCCGGTTCAAAGAGATCGCGGAGGTTGTCCGGATGACGGACGGAGAGATGAAATGAACGTTCAGGAGAAAGCCCGCAGACGGTGGGACAATGTGGCAAAACCGCTGCATTCCCTTGGACTGCTGGAGGATCTGATTGTCCGGATTGCCGGCGTTCAGGAAACGGAAAACGTGAACATTGACCGCCGGTGCGCGGTGGTTTTCTGCGGGGACCACGGGGTGGTGCGGCAGGGCGTCAGCCAGACGGACAGCAGCGTGACGGCCCTGGTGGCTGAAGCGATCGCGGAGGGAACAGGTAACATCAACCTGATGGCGGCCGCGGCGGATACGGACGTGCTGGCGGTGGACATGGGCATGCTGACGCCGGTGCCCGGAGTGCGGGACCGGCATACCGGGAGGGGAACCGCGGACATGACAGAAGGCCCGGCAATGACCCGGGCCCAGGCGGAGCAGGCGATCCGGGGCGGCATGGAGCAGATGAAGGAACTCCGGGACCGGGGATACCGGATTGCGGTGATCGGTGAAATGGGTATAGGCAATACCACGGCGGCGAGCGCGGTTTCCGCGGTGCTGCTGGGACGGGAACCGGAAGAAGTGACAGGCCGGGGCGCGGGACTGTCTGACGCCGGACTGGAGCGGAAAATCAACGCGATCCGGAAAGCGATCCGGGTCAACCGGCCGGACGCGGACGACCCGGTGGACGTGCTGGCCAAGGTGGGCGGCTTTGAACTGGCCGGGATGGCAGGCGCGTTCCTGGGCGGACTGGAATACCATATTCCGACGATTCCGGACGGTATGATTCCGGCGGCGTCCGCCCTGATTGCCTCCCGGATCAATCCCGGTGTGACGCAGTCCATCCTGCCCGGGACGGTGAGCAAAGAACCGGCGGACCGGCTGATCCTGGAAGCCCTCGGCATGGAACCGGTGATCCACGCGCAGACCGCCCTGGGAGAGGGAACCGGCGGCATCCTGCTGCTGCCGCTGCTGGATATGGCGCTGCGGGTATACAACGGCCCGCATACCTTCAACAGCCTGGGCATGGACGCCTATACGCCGCAGGAGGGAAAACAATGATCGTACTGGTAACCGGCGGCAGCGGCTGCGGAAAATCCACCTGGGCGGAAAAACTGGTGCAGACCCTGCCGATGGAAAAACGGGTTTATGTGGCCACCATGCAGGTTTATGACCGGGAATCGGAACTGCGGGTGGAACGGCACAGGAAACAGCGGGCGGACAAAGGGTTCCGGACCGTTGAATGCGAAAAGGACCTGGCGAACGCGCCGATTGAGGACGGCAGCATTGTGCTGCTGGAAGACCTGGTAAACCTGACCGCCAATGAAATGTTTGACGGGGGCGATCCGACGCGGATTGTTCCCGCGATCCGGAACCTGGCGGCACGGTGCAGCCACCTGGTGATGGTGACCAACGACCTGTTTTCGGACGGGATGGAGTATTCCCCTTCCGTGCAGGAATATCTGCGGTGCCTGGCGGAAATCAACCGGCAGGCCGCGGAAATGGCCGACTGCGCAGTGGAAGTGGTTTATTCCATCCCCGTCGCGCTGAAAGGAGAACTGCCATGCGTATGATCCGATCCCTGCTGATCGCGTTTTCCACCTATTCCCGGATTCCGGTCCCCCAGGTGGAATGGACGGAGGAGAACCGGCGGTACAGCATGTGTTTTTTCCCGCTGGTGGGACTGGTGACCGGTCTCGTACTGTGGGGCTGGCTGGCGCTGTGCGATCACTTCGGCTTTCACCTGCTGCTCCGGGGCGCAGGAGCGGCCCTGATCCCGCTGGCGGTGACCGGCGGAATCCATATGGACGGTTTTATGGATACGGTGGACGCGCGGGCTTCCTGGCAGCCGGCGGAAAAACGGCTGGAGATCCTGAAGGACAGCCATACCGGCGCTTTTGCGGTGATGGCCTGCGCGGGATACCTGCTGCTTTCCGCGGCGCTGTACAGCGAGGCGGACGCGGCGGCCGGCCTGCGGCTTGTGGGCGTCTTCATCCTGTCCAGGGCGCTGAGCGCCTGGGCACTGGCGGTCCTGAAGGGGGCCAGGCAGGACGGCATGCTGGATGATTTCTCCCGGGTGACGCGGATCCGGATGGTATCCGCCAGCGGCTGCGTATACGCGCTGGCCTGCCTGTTGCTGTGGGGACTGACGGGAGGCTGGACGGCCCTGCTTTGCGCCGGAACGGCGGCCCTGTGCTTCCTGGGATACAGGCGCATGGCCTACCGGCAGTTCGGCGGCGTGACGGGAGACCTGGCGGGATGGTACCTGCAGGTGACCGAGCTGGCGCTGACTGCGGTGATTGTGATCGGAGGGAAACTGCTTTGAAACTGTATATCGGCGGGGCATACCAGGGACAGGAAGAACTGGCCCGGCAGGAAAATCCGGAGGGCGTCTTTTTTCCCGATTTTCACGAGACGGTCCGCGAAGCGGTGCTGAAGAACGGCCGGGAGGCGCGGACCTTTGCGGAGGAATTCTGCCGGGAGCATCCGGACGCGGTGGTCATTGCCAATGAGGTGGGCGCGGGCGTGGTGCCCCTGGCCGCGGAAGACCGGGCCTTCCGGGAGGCCGCCGGCAGGGCGCTGTGCGTGATCGCCGGCAGGGCGGAACAGGTCACGCGCTGCGTGTGCGGAATCGGGGTGCGGATCAAATGAGCTGGATCCTGATCCGACACGGCATGACGCAGGGAAACCGGGAGAGAAGGTATGTGGGCTGCCGGACGGACGAACCGCTGTGCGCCGAGGGAATCGCGCGGCTGAAGCAGGGCGTGTATCCGGAAGCCCGGAAGGTCTATGCCAGCCCCATGAAACGGTGCACGGAGACCGCCGCCATCCTGTATCCCACAATAAAAGCCGAAATCATTCCGGATTTCCGGGAATGTGATTTCGGCGAATTTGAATATAAAAACTATGAAGAGCTGAACGGACGGGCGGATTACCAGGCCTGGATCGATTCCGGCGGCGAGCTGCCTTTTCCCGGAGGAGAAAGCAGGGTGTCCTTCGCGGCGCGAAGCCTGGCGGCGTTCCGGTCCCTCCTGCCCGGAGCGGACGGGGAGGACTGCGCGCTGATTGTCCACGGGGGCACCGTCATGGCAATCATGGAAGCCATGGCCCGGCCCAAGGGAAACTACTACGATTTCCAGGTCAAAAACGGCTGCGGATACATCCTGCAGGAGGACGGATCATACACCGGCATCGGCCTGTGAAGGATCCTGCCACTGGGACAGCATTTCCTGCATCCAGGCATATACATCCATCCCGTAAACCTGCTTCAGGTTTTCCGGGGTCATAACATCGGCAATCAGTCCCTGCGACACGGTTTTCCCGTGATCCAGCAGGATGGCGTGCGTTCCGTAGCGCCGGGCCAGGCTCAGGTCATGAACCACGGACAGGACGGCCCGGCCGGACTGTTCCAGCCATTCCTGAATGAGCGAGAAAATGTGCTGCTGATACTTCAGGTCCAGGTGGTTGGCGGGTTCATCCAGAATCAGCACCTGCGGATTCTGGGCGAAGACCTGGGCGAGGAAGACGCGCTGCATCTCCCCGCCGGACAGCGTCAGCATACTGGCGTGCCGGAGGCCGGAGAGCCCTGTGATTTCCAGCGCTTTCTCCACCGCTTCTTTGCCGTCATCGTCCCGGCCGGAAAAGAGGCCGGATTTATAGGCATAGCGGCCCAGGCCCACAACTTCCTCTACAGTGTAGGCGTAGCCTACATTGTTTTTTTGCGCCAGGACGCCGATTTTCTGCGCCAGGCTGGCAGCTTTCAGCGTACGGATATCCCGGCCCTGCCACCGGACGGAGCCGGTATAGGGCGTGCCCTGGGCGATGGTTTCGATCAGGGTGGATTTGCCGGCACCGTTAGGCCCGGCCAGCATGAGCCACTGCCCTTCCTTCAGGTCAAAGGAAAGATCCTCGACAACCGTGAAGCTGCCGTAACGGACGGTGATGTGTTCTCCCTGCAGCATGACCGTCACCTGGCCTTTCTCGTCTTGTTGAATATGATGACAAACGCGACTGCGCCGACCATGGAGGTGACCACGCCGATGGACAGTTCAATGGGACTGAGCAGGGTGCGGGCGACCAGGTCCGCCAGAAGCAGGAAAATAGCGCCGGAAAACAGGGAAGCCGGCAGCAGGCGCTTATGATTCGGCCCGACCAGCATCCGGGCAATGTGGGGCATCACCAGGCCGACGAAGCTGACCGTGCCGGAAATGGACACGCAAACGCCGATGAGCACGGAGACGGTAATCATGATGATCAGCTTCACCCGCTTCACGTTCACGCCGATGTGCCGCGCGTTGTCTTCGCTGATGGCAAAGGCGTTCAGCTCCGGACTGAAGCGGAACAGGATTCCGCCGCACAGGAGAAGCGCCAGGAACAGCAGTTTGACCTGGTCATAGTTCACCCCGGAGAAGGAACCGAGGGTCCAGTAGCTCAGGGAGCGGGTATGGTCACTGCAGAAGGTGATGAGCAGCGAGATAATGCTGGAAATGAACATGGTAAAGATGACGCCGATCAGGATGATGCTGCTGGTGCTCAGGGACCGGTCCAGGGCGTAAGCCAGGGAAAGAATCAGGATCAGGGACCCGAAGGCAAAAGCCATGGCCATGATCATGGTGCCGCCGTAGGCGGAACCGGGGATGGTGAATCCGATGACAATGGCAATGATGGCGCCCAGGGCAGCCCCGGAGGAAACGCCCATGGTGGAACCGTCCGCCAGGGGATTGCGCAGCAGCCCCTGCATGGCGGCGCCGCATATGGATAAAGACGCCCCGGCCAGCGTGACGCACAGCACGCGGGGCAGTCGGACATTCAGTATGATGTTTTTGGCGATGTTCTGGGGAATCGGCAGACCCCAGACAGCGTTCCATACGGCTGTGACGGTATCGGAAAAAGTGATCCTGACGCTGCCGACGCAGATGCACAGCACCATGGTCAGGAACAGCGCCGCCGACAGGAACAGATAGGTAAGGAGCGAAAATCGCTCCCGCAGGAGCAGCCGTGATTTCTGCATAGCAACCTCATCAGAAGGAAAGGGGAACCGGAACCGGGCCGGTTCCCCCGGAATCAGTCGGATTAAGCAGCCGGGACTTCCGCGGCTTCATCACCGTAGACAAAGTTATACAGTTCGATGACAGCGTCCTTCAGGCGCGGGCCGGGACGGGTCATCATGCTGGTTGCATCATAATAGATATTCTTTTCCTTGATGGCGGTGATGTCTCCCCAGCCGTCACGGGCGGAAATCTCATCGATGCCTTCGGCGCCCATACCGTTCATCAGGATGATGTAATCCGGATTGCGTTCGATGACCTGCTCGTCGCTGATCATCAGCCAGGGATCCGCCTGGTCGCCGAAAATGTTTTTCAGGCCGCAGATTTCACCCAGTTCATGGGTGAAGCTGGAGCTGCCGCAGGAGTACAGGTACGGAGGCGGAGAAATCTCAAAATAGACGCTCTTTTCATTGCCTTCGGTCTTGGCCCTGATTTCATCACAGGTGGCCTGGATGTCGGCAATCAGCGCTTCCGCGTTCTCATCCTTGCCCATGAGCGCGCCGATCATGCGGATGGCGGTGTAGATGCTGGCGATGTCGGAGGTGGTGCTGATCACCACTTTCACACCGTTTTCTTCCAGCTGCTTCACCTGATCCTCGGACTGGCTCATGTCATTCATCAGCACGACCTGGGGTTCCAGGGCCAGGATTTCTTCAATGTTGGTTTCCTTGCCGGACTGAACCGTGGGCAGGCTGGTGATGGAAGCGGGGTAATCGCAGTACTGGCCGATTCCCACCAGGGCGTCTTCACAGCCGATCGCGCACAGGATTTCGCAGTCGGACGGCTGCAGAGCCACGATGCGGGTGGCAGGCTCCGCCAGGGTGATTTCACGGCCGTACATATCCGTCACCGTGATTCCGGCGTCCTCCGCCAGCAATGCTGACGCGCTGAAAACCATCAGCAGGGCAAGAAAAAGGGATACAAGTTTCCTGGACATATAAGTCCCTCCTCAAAAATGATCAGACGAATCAGCAAGGGGACGTTCCCGTAAAAAAAGAGGACGTTCCCCTTTGAGGAACGCCAAGCGAAACAAAGCCTTTACGCGGGCTTTTTCGCTAGCATATCCCGTTACCCAGGGGATTACAGTGATTCACGGTGTAAACAAGTCTCCCGGCTTGGCTTCATCCTCCGGCACACCTTCCCGCCCTGCGGCAGTGGTTTCATCGTGCCTTGTCAGCTTCACGGTTACTGGGTTAGCCCGGAAATTCCATCCGATTCCTATGGTATCCGCCCCAATGAGGCGGATATCGCGCATCGCTGCGCAGATACACCGGCTATTCATCTGTCCGGATTATTATATATGCCGGAAAATCCACCGTCAATTTGTTCCCGGCTCTTTCTGACAATAAAATGTGAAGACAGGGAACTTTCCGGGGAATATGAGCGTATAAAGTATTGAAACCGGTCATAAAAGGCCGGGAGAAAGGAAGAATGACAATGAAAAAAATGTTGGCTGTTCTGTGCGCGCTGCTGCTGATGATTTCCGCTGCCTGTGCGGAAACCGGACCCTTGTCTGGTGGATGGACGCCCAGCGCCGATCCTGCCGTAACGGAGGAACTCCGGGCACTGTTTGAAAAGGGAACGGAGACGCTGACCGGCGCCGGTTACAATCCGGTGGCCTACCTGGGTTCCCAGGTGGTGGCAGGGAGAAATCACGCGTTTCTCTGCCAGATGGTGACCGCGTATCCCGGCATGGAAACGGAGCCTGCCTACGCGATCGTCTACCTGTACGAAGATCTGCAGGGCAATGTGTCCATCCTGAACATCGCGGATTTTGACATCGGTGCGCTGTGCACCTACGGCGCGGCGGAATAAGCCGGAAACCGAAAAAGCCCGGAGCGGAGTCAATCCGTTCCGGGCTTTTCCGTACGCTTCAGACCGCGGCGGTTTTCCGCTCGCTGCGGCGGATCCGGTTGATATGACGCTCAAAATCCCCGCCGCTGATCAGCTCCGCCAGCACATACTGTTCAAAGGTGGGAACAGTGCAGCTGTAAAAGCCGACACGCTCCTCAAAGACCGGGAGCAGGGCGCGGGGAAGCACCATGTATCCGACGCGGAAGGAAGGGGATACCGTGCGGGAAAAGGTGTTCAGATAGATGACATTCTGACGGGCGGTACCCGCAAAGAGGGTTTCTTCCGGCTTGCGGAGGAGGGAAAACTCCGATTCATAGTCGTCCTCCACAATGTACCGGTCCGGTTCCGACGCCCAGCGCAGGTATTCACCGCGCTTGGAAGCGGTGGCGGTGACCCCGCTGGGGAAGCTGCGGAAGGGAGTGATATGCAGTACGGAGGCCTTTGTGGACCGGAGCGCCTCGGAAAGAATGCCGTCCTTTCCCAGCGGACAGAAGTCCACCTGCACATTGCGGGAACGGTAAACCTGCTCGATCTTCTGATAGGAAGGGGCTTCAATGCCGTAGATCCTGCCGCTCCCCAGCAGCTCCACCACCAGGCCGTAAAGATATTCCGCGCCGGCGCCGATGACAATCTGGTCCGGCCGGACGCGGATGCCCCGGTTTCGGGCAAGATAACGGCACAGCGCTTCCCGCAGGAGAACACAGCCAGTATTGGGGGAACGAACCATGATCTCCTCCCCGTATTCCGTCAGCACCCGGCGCATCACGCGGGCCAGGGCGGGAAAAGGATAGGTATCCCGATCCGGAGCGGGCGGAGCGGAAACAATCCGGTGCTCCGCAGCAGCGGGGGGCAGGGTGAAACCGTCCGTTTCCCGGTAGACGACATAGCAGCCGCTGCGGGGACGGGACTCGGCGTAGCCTTCTTCACACAGCAGCTCGATGCTGTGCTCCGCAGTGATGGCGCTGACCCCCCGGTCCCGGGAAAGGACGCGGCGGGAGGGAAGCCGGCTTCCGTAAGGCCGGACGCCGGAAATGATTTCTTCCCGCAGGGATTCGTAGAGGCTCAGGTAAGCCGGTTTTCTCTGTTTCATCTGGTCTTATAAAATTCTCCGTTTCTGGCACTTTTCATATGGCCAAGTGAAGCATATACTCCTTTGCATCCAAAGTCAAGGTTCTGAAAGGGGTTATTGTTATGAGCAATGCAGCAGGGGGAAAAAACAGCAACGCGCTGATTACCAGGATTGTGTTTGCCGGCGTGATGGCCGCGATTATCTGTGTGATTACCACATTCCGGATTCCGCTGGGACAGAGCAAGGTCCATTTTGCCAACTCCATGTGCCTGCTGAGCGGGCTTCTGCTGGGACCGGTCTGGGGCGGCACGGCCGCCGGACTCGGCTCCGCGATCTACGACGTGCTGCTGGGCGGATACAGCTTCTTTGACGCGCTGATCACCTTCGTGAGCAAGTTCGCGATGGCCTGGGTGACCGGCATCCTGTACCAGAAGTGGGTGCTGAGCCGGGAAGAAAAAAGCTGGAAGGAAAATCTCCTTCCGCTGATTGTGTCCTGCGTGCTGGGCGCGCTGACCTATGTGGCGCTGTATATGCTGAAGACGTGGCTGTTCAAACTGTATGTGGAGCCGGTGCCCGTGGACACGATTCCCGGAATCATGGTGGCGAAGCTGATTCCTTCCCTGATCAACGCGGCCTTCGCGGTGGTGACGGCGCCGATCTTCTTCCACGCGGTGCGTCCGGCCCTTAAGGCCGGCGGCATCCTGAAGCTGCTTGAGAAAAAAGCGTGAAAAACAGTTCAGCGCTTGAAGCCTGTGAATGTGGCCTGGGCAATATCCTTGCCCAGGTCATCTTTTATGCTGATGACATAGACGCAGGAGGTTCGGCCGTCCTTCAGGCAGGTGGCGACGGAGATCAGACGGGTGCCTTTGGAGGCGTTGAGGAAATTCAGGCTGACCTGCTGGGCCACTGTGGGCCGGTGGACGTTGTTGGAAGCGGCGGCGAAGGTGAAATCCGCCAGGGCCAGAATGGCGCCGCCCATCAGGCCGCCCTCGGCATTAAGATGGCGTTCGGTGATCTGCATGCTGCAGACCGCGCTGCCTTCCGGGAGCGCGTCCAGGGACATGCTGTTGGACATGGCAAAGATGTCTTTTCTGAAGAATTCGCGGGCTTCCGTGAGCGTCTGAAAAACAGCCATAATATAAACTCCCTCCCGTTCAGAATCAGGCGTTCTGAACGGATACATTGATTCCTAAAGAACGGAGACGGTCCCAGTAATCCGGGAAGCTTTTGCGCACTGCTTCGGCACCGCGGATCTCTCCGCCGGTGCGGGCGCACAGCAGGGACAAAGCCATGGCGATCCGGTGATCGTTGTGGCTGTCGAGCGGTTCGGACGGAGCATGGGGAACGCCTGCGGGAACGGTGATCCGATTCTCCTCCACGTTCAGGATGACGCCGAACTTCGCCATTTCCTCAGCCATGACATTTCCCCGGTCGCTTTCCTTGAAGCGGAGACGGCGGGTGCCGGTAAAGACGGCACCGTGACAGAGGGCGGCGGTGACAAAAAGCACGGGCGCCAGATCCGGACAGTCGGTCAGATCCAGTTCCGCGGGGCCTTTCGCCAGCAGCGGGAAAAAGTCCCGGTAGACCCGGTCTCCCTGCAGGCTGTCCGGGCGCAGGCCGGTAACGGCGACGCTGCCGCCGGCACAGTTGAAGGCCTCAAAGAAAGCAGCGTTGGAATAATCGCCTTCCACGACGGTTTCTCCGGCATGGAAGCGGGAGTTGCCGGGAATCTCCAGCGTATATTCATCAGACCAGGAAACCGGGACGCCGGCGTCCCGAAGGGCCTGAAGGGTGAGATCCAGATAGGAACGGCTTTCCACCGGGGGCAGGAGCCGGATCCGGCTGTTTCCGGGAAGCAGCGGCAGCGCGAAGAGCAGGCCGGAGATAAACTGGCTGGAAATGCTTCCGGAAACCGTATATTCCCCGGCAGTCAGGCAGCCCTGCACCCGGAGACCGCCTTCGGCGTGTTCCAGCAGCAGCCCCTGATCCCGGCAGAGATCCTCATAGACAGAAAGGGGCCGGGACAGCAGGGTTTCGCTGCCTTCCAGGCGCATGGCCTGTCCGGAGAGCAGGCACAGGGGAATCATGAAACGCAGGGTGCTCCCGGATTCCCGGCAGCGCAGGACAGCGGAAGCGGCTTTCCGGGGATCGCAGCCCCGGACGCGGATGGCGTCTCCTTCCCAGGTGAGGGAAGCACCGAGGGCTGTCAGGCAGTCCGCTGTGGCGAGGATGTCCTGGCTCGGATCCACGCCGCGCACCAGGTTTTCCCCTTCCGCAAGGGCGGCACAGATCAGCAGGCGGTGCGCCATGGACTTGGAAGGCGGCGCCACCACGGAACCCCGGGCAGTACCGGGCTGGATCACAACATTCATTGATTTACTCCCGCAAGAAAATCCATGGCTTCGAGATAGCCGTCAAAGCCATGGCCTTTGATTGTTTTGACGCAGGCCGCGCGGATATAGCTGACCTTCCGGAATTCATCCCGGGCGTCCGGATCGGAGATATGGACTTCCACTGCGGGAATGCCCACCGCTTTCAGGGCGTCCAGGATGGCGACGCTGGTGTGGGTATAGGCACCGGGATTGATGACGATGCCGTCCGCCTTGCCGTAGGCCTGCTGGATGGCGTCCACCAGATCTCCCTCGTGGTTGGACTGATACAGAGAAACTTCAACGCCGATCTCCGCCGCATGGGCTTCAATGAGCCGGCAAAGGTCCGCATAGGTGGCCTTGCCGTAGATCTCCGGTTCACGGATTCCCAGCATGTTGAGGTTCGGACCGTTAATGACAAGAATGTTCATGAAAACACCAACCCGCAGATAATAATGAAAAATGAAAAATGAAGAATGAATAGTTAATGCTGAAGGAGATTTTGCGCGGTGTCTTCGGGGGTGCCGGAGACAGGAATGATTTCATCCGCGGCGGCCCGGTAAATGGGTTCCCGCACCTGATACAGCTGCTTCATTTTTGCGGCAGTGTCCGCCAGCGGACGGTCATCCGTCGGCACCAGGCTGTCCGGATCCCGGTCCAGCCAGAACAGACGCCCGTTCTGCCGGAGCAGGGTGACATTTTCCGGACGCAGAACCGCACCGCCGCCGGTGGAAATGATCTGTCCGCCCTGCAGGGAAAGCTCCCGGATGATTTCAGTTTCCAGATTCCGGAAGGCGGTTTCCCCGTCCTCCAGGAAGATATCGGGAATGGATTTCCCGGCTTTTTCAACGATGAGCTGATCGGTATCCGCCAGGGGCTTGCCGGTGATCCGGGTCAGGACGCTGCCGACAGCGGATTTGCCGCTTCCGGGCATGCCGATGAGGACCAGGTTTTCCTTCCGGCGAAGAATCCGGTCATAAATTTCGTCCGTCAGGCTTTCCGGATAGATCCTGTCCAGAAACAGCTCAGAGGCACGAACCGCCTGGGCAACCAGCATGTACAGGCCGCCTTCCGCGAGGATACCGCGGGAGCGGGCGTCCAGCACCAGGCGGCTGCGCAGGGGATTGTAGATCGCGTCCGCCACCCCCTCCAGCCGGGTAAACGGTTCCAGGGGAATGGGCTGCTCCGCCGGATGGGGGAACATGCCGCAGGGCGTGGTATTCAGGATGATTTCCGCGTCTGCGTGACGGAACAGGGCATCCTCATAGGAAAGGCTACCTTCCCGGGCAGTGCGGCTGACCCGGTATATTTCCCGGGCACCGAGCTGCTGCGCGGCGTAGGCCGCGGTGCGGGAGGTGCCGCCGGTGCCGAGAACCAGCACTTTTTTACCGGTCAGATCCAGGCCGATGCGGCGGATGAACCGGGTCAGACCGTACAGGTCTGTGTTATAACCGGTCAGTTCCCCGTTCCGGCTGACAACGGTGTTGACCGCGCCGATGGCACGGGCGGTTTTATCGATTTCATCCAGGAAAGGAATGACAGCCTGCTTGTAGGGAATGGTGACATTGATTCCCCTGAACTGCCGCGCCGTCATGAAGGCGGGCAGCTCCTCCGGCGTCAGTTCCTTCAGTTCATAGGCATAGCCGCCGATTTCCCCGTGGATTTCCCGGGAAAAACTGTGAGGCAGGTGCTCGCCGATGCAGCCATATTCTAATTCATAATTCATAATTCACAATTCATAATGACAAATGGTTCAGGATAAGGAAAAAGAGATACAAAGGTTATTTTTCAGGAGCCAGCCAGTCGGTGCCGTAGCGGAGGACCAGCAGGTCGCAGAGGGCGAGGGCCGTTACGCTGTCTACAACTACCCTGGCCCGGTGAACTATGGCCGGATCGTGACGGCCTTTGATGGTGAGGGTGGTTTCCTCTCCGGCGGAGGGATCAACAGTCTGCTGTTCCTGCGCGATGGAAGGCGTAGGTTTGACCGCGCAGCGGAAGATGACCGGCATTCCGTTGGTAATGCCGCCGTTGACGCCGCCGTTACGGTTGGTGGTCGTATAAGGCTTTCCGTCCTTCATCCGGATGGGATCATTGGCCCGGCTGCCGGTCATGTCCGCAAGGGCAAAGCCGTCGCCGAATTCCACGCCCTTGACAGCAGGAACGGAAAAGAGCGCGTGGGAAAGCACGCTTTCCACGGTATCGAACCAGGGCTCGCCGACACCCGCGGGCAGTCCGGTGACCGCCGTTTCCAGGATGCCGCCGACGCTGTCGCACTGCGCGGCCGCTTTTTCCACCGCTTCACGCATGGCCTGGCCCCGGGTTTCATCCAGCACCGCAAAGGGCAGGCTGTTCAGCCGGGGCAGATCCGCGGAAAGATCCGTAAAGGGCGCGTCGTCAATGCCGGCACAGCGGGCAATATGGGTACCGATGAGGACGCCTTTCTGCCGCAGCGCCGCAATGGCGATGGCGCCGGCCGCCACCAGCGCGGCGGTGATCCGCCCGCTGAAATGTCCGCCGCCGCGGTAATCTTCATATCCGTGATACTTGGCCCAGGCCGTCAGGTCCGCGTGACCGGGACGGGCGGGACCGCGCTGATAATCCCCGCTGCGGGTATCCGCGTTGGGAATCAGGATTGCCACGGGGGTGCCGGTGGTCCGGCCGTTGAAAACGCCGCTGACGATGCGGAAGGCATCCGCTTCCTGACGTGCGGTGGAGATGCGGCCAGCAGGGCGGCGGAGCGTCAGCTGGGACGCAATCCAGTCCTCATCCACGGGAATACCGGGTGCGAGGCCGTCGATGACCGCGCCGATTTCCGCTCCGTGGCTTTCGCCGAAGAGGGTGACGGTGAGGGAAGTGCCAAAGGTGTTTTTCATGATAACCCCACAAAGTTAATGCAGAATGCAGAATTTAGAATTCATAATTCACAATTCATAATGATTCTTCCCTAGAAGATGTGGGTCAAGACACCTTCAAAGGGATCCTTCCAGGTAAGCAGATTTTCCTTCCGCCACAACGAAGGAAAATCAAGGCAATAAGATTATCAATGTTCCTG
>Ga0256405_10004490_pt1 | contig 25971 bp, 30 predicted proteins | sample RumenRJG_02DNA_FD_189096 | JGI IMG/M metagenome (GOLD analysis project Ga0256405, IMG submission 189096) | Bovine rumen microbial communities from Lethbridge, Alberta, Canada - RJG_02 | ecosystem: Host-associated > Mammals > Digestive system > Stomach > Rumen | place: Canada: Alberta... | reverse complement strand
GGACGAGCAATATCATCGAACGTGAGAACCGCGAATTGAGAAGACGTGAACGTGTCATACAGATATTCCCGAACAAGGAGTCAATGATACGTCTGATGGGTGCAGTCCTGATGGATGATCACAATGATTGGAGCGCAGCACAGCGGCTCTTCGACATGACAGAATACTTTGACAATCTGCCACAGATCAAAATCCTGCTGAGAAGAGCTGCCTGATGTTAGTTCAACCGAAAGTGAATTTACACACAATTATGGACTTGACTTCATTTCAGGCTAAAACTGGAGTTTTTTGCTGTTTTAGCCTTAAATATGGAGCTAAGAATCATGATTTGTAAGAGAATTTAAGGCTAAAAAAACGATTTATAGAGTTTTTAGCCTTAATGCCAGAATATAAATTTATTCCATTTTTTAATTATTTGGATTATCATATATGAAAATGCATCAAAGGTAAGGCAGCATGGGAAACGACTCTAAAAAAACTACATATGCACAGTTCATAACAGCTATGGTGATAGTTGGCACGATAGGCATCTTCAGGAGAAATATCGCTCTGTCATCGTCAGTACTTGCTTTTTCGAGAGGACTGCTGGGATCGCTCTCGCTTGGAGCCTTTGTCAAGGTAAGAGGGCAAAAGATCTTCCACGGGATGGAGAGAAAGAAGCTCTTTCTTCTGATACTTAACGGAGCCATCATCGGCGTGAACTGGATCTTCCTCTTCGAGGCCTACAGGTTCACCACGGTCGCGGTGGCGACTCTCTGCTACTACCTGCAGCCGACGCTTCTGATACTGGTGTCGCCCATCTTCTTCAGGGAGAAACTCACCGGGAAGAAGCTGTTCTATGCGCTCATTGCCTTCCTCGGAATGGTGCTTGTCTCGGGTGTCCTCGGAGGAGGGGACACGGGAAGCCTTAAGGGCGTGGCCTTCGGCCTTGCAGCGGCAGTGCTCTATACCATGGCGGTCGTCATAAACAAGATAACCTTGGGAGTGGATCCCTATGAAAAGACCATCATCCAGCTGGCATCAGCAGGAATAGTCCTGATCCCTTACATACTGATGACGGAAGACATCTCGGCTGTACAGCTCGACACCATTACCATAATACTGGTCCTGATAGTGGGTATCATCCACACAGGCCTTGTATATTTCTTCTACTTCGGAAGCATGGAGCACATGAGTGCCCAGGCGGTGGCTGTATTCAGCTATATCGACCCGGTGGTGGCGGTGATCGCATCATGGGCCTTCTTAGGTGAACCGCTGACCGTACCAGTTATAATCGGCGCGGTGCTCATAATCGGATCAGCCTTCCTGAGCGAAAGGACAAATAATGAATAACCTCATAACCAAAACGACGGAGCTCGCGATGTTCGTGACGCTCTCATATACAAAGCCGGGAGACACGGTGGTGGACGCAACCTGCGGGACAGGGCAGGATACCCTGGCTCTCGCACAGGCGGTGGGTGAAGAAGGAAAGGTATACGCCTTCGACGTTCAGATGAAAGCCCTGATACTCACAGAGACCCATCTTCACGCCCACGGGATCAGGAATGTACATCTCCTTAAGGAATCGTTCTCAACCATAGGCGACCACGTACCCGAAGGAAGCGTGGCAGCCGTGGTATTCAATCTGGGATATCTTCCGGGAGGGGACCACAGCATAACCACCGAAAAGGAGGAGACATTAAAGGGCCTTGAAGAGGCGCTTAAGGCCATACGCTCTGGAGGCGTGGTGACCGCGGTGCTCTACGACGGCCATGAGGAGGGGCGAGCTGAGAAAGCCGCAGTTATCAGCTGGGCAGAACAGCTGGACTCAAAGAAGTACCACGCGGTCTTCGCCAACATGCTGAATCAGAAGAATCATCCGCCTGAGATACTTTGGATAACAAAAAAATGACAATAAAAAACTTCCGGTTGTGCCGGAAGTTTTTTGTTCGCCTTATTTCTTGAGCTTTAAGCCGTCCTTGAAGGCTTCGCCTACGCGGCCTTTGACGCTGTAGTAGCCGTGGGTGTAGGAGTCGAATGCGATGGCATCCACCTTGTCCATGTCTACTTTTCCGTCGACCATAACGCTTTCGTCAGCTGTGACGTTAACGACCTTGCCGATGACGCCCACTCCGTACTCGTTATGCTGGTATTCCACGAATTCGCACTCCAGGCAGAGGGGGAACTCGTTGATAACAGGTGCGTCCACGGTTTCAGCCTTTGAAGCTGTGAGGCCTGTGGCTGCGAGCTTGTCAGCAACCTTGTTTCCGGATTCTACTCCGAAGTAGTCAGCTTCGACCACATGTTTGGCGTCTGCGATGCTTACGGTGAAAGCACCTCTTGCCTTGATATTCTTTACTGTCTTATGTGATTCTGTGAGATTGAGGGCTACGGTGTTTCTCTCCTGCATGGTGCCCCAGGCTGCGTTCATGACGTTAACGGATCCATCTTCGTTATACGTTGCGATCATCAGTACCGGCATGGGGAAAATACCCTCGGTGATATTTAATTTTATTCTCATAAAATGGTCCTTTCCGCAGGGCAATTTTCAGATAATTTTGCCTGCATTTCAATTATACTCAATACCTCAAAAAATACAACCCCGAGGCACCCCGAAAGCCGTTGAAATCATTGACAAAGCCGTGCCAAAATGTTAGTATTACATGTCAGTCAAGGAGGACTAAATATGAAAGATTACAGGATCATAGAAGTCAAGGAAAGCATCCTTTCCGATAACGACAGAGACGCGGGTGAACTGAGAAAAGAACTGAAATCTCAGAACACCTTCCTTCTGAACCTCATGTCGTCTCCCGGAGCAGGGAAGACCACCACTCTGGTGCGTACCATCTCCATGCTCAAGGACGAGATGAAGATCGGCATCATGGAAGCGGATATCGACTCCGATGTGGATGCTAAGACGATCACAGAGACCGGCGCCAGAGCCATCCAGCTCCACACAGGCGGCATGTGCCATCTGGATGCTGACATGACCAGACAGGGTTTAAGAGAATTCGGCACCGAAGACCTCGACCTGGTAGTTCTGGAGAACGTTGGCAACCTGGTCTGCCCCGCAGAGTTCGACACAGGAGCTGTGAAGAACGCCATGATCCTTTCGGTACCTGAAGGTGACGACAAGCCCCTCAAGTACCCCCTTATGTTCCAGATCGCAGACGTGGTTCTCATTAACAAGTGCGACACTCTCCCCGTATTCGACGACTTCTCGAAGGAAGACGTAGTGGAGAGGATCCGCATGAGAAACCCGAAATGTGATATATTCTTCGTGTCTGCCAAGACCGGAGAGGGCTTCGAAGAATGGGCCGCATGGCTCAGGAAGGAAGTCAGAGCTTTTCAGGAAGCCTGATGAGCTTTAAGCGTGTGTTTAAAATATTTACGGAGTGAAAAAATGAACGACTTTTTAGAAAAAAGCTACATTGACGGCTGGCTCCCCGAAGGTTACGATCCGGATGCTCCCGTGAGAGAACCCATAATCAAGCTGTCAAAGATGATAACGTCACGTGCTCTCCATCACCTCGGAGTTAAGAAGCTCACCACGAGGGATCCCGAATACTGGGCGCTCGCTACCATCCTTACAGATGAAGAGGCGAACCTCTGCCTTTCATTCGGCGGCATCAGAAAGCCTAAGACGTTTGAGCAGATCAAGCAGGCTTCAGGTCTCGACGACGAGAAGCTCACAGATCTTCTGGAACACCTTTCATGGATGGGCGTTCTGGAATACAACTGGGAGAACCTGGACGGTCAGAATCCGAATAACGAGAAGAGATGGCTGGTCCCCATGTTCGTACCCGGTTCCGCTGAGTTCACGGTAATGAACAAGAACCTTCTCTGGGAACACCCTGAGCTCGGATACTTCTTCAATCTGATGACCAGACTTCCCCTGGAGAAGATCACCAAGATGGTTCCTCCCGGAGGTTCCGGTATCGGTATGCACGTCATCCCGGTTGAGAAGGCCATCGAAATGGAAGACAAGTCGGTAAGCGTTGAGCACATCTCACACTGGCTCGACAAATATGACGGAAAGTACGCAGCATCCTCCTGCTCATGCCGCCGCGCCACACAGACCTACGGCATGAACTGCGGAGACGACGAGATGGACTGGTGTATCGCAGTGGGAGACATGGCCGACTACGTAGTAGAGACCAACAAGGACGGAAGATACATCACCAGAGAAGAAGTAATGGAGCTTCTTAAGAAGGCTGAGGATAACGGCTACGTACACCAGATCACGAACATCGACGGTGAAGAGAAGATCTTCGCTATCTGTAACTGTAACGTAGATATTTGCTACGCTCTGAGAACATCGCAGCTTTTCAACACGCCTAACATGTCCAGATCCGCATACGTTGCCCACGTTGACAAGGAGAAATGCGTAGCCTGCGGAAGATGCGTGGAATTCTGCCCTGCAGGCGCTGTTAAACTGGGACAGAAGCTTTGCAGAAAAGACGGATCCGAAGTTCAGTATCCCAAGCATCTCCTTCCTTCAGACAAGAAGTGGGGAAGAGAAGACTGGGACTTCGATTACACAGAGAACAACAGAAGACCTGCATATGACACAGGATCGGCTCCTTGTAAGGCAGCCTGCCCTGCACACATAGGTATCGAGGGATATCTCAGGATGGCTAAAGAGGGAAGATATCAGGACGCTCTTGAACTCATCAAGAAGAACAATCCTCTTCCCGCTATCTGCGGACATATCTGCAACCGCCGCTGCGAAGATGCCTGCACCAGAGGAACCATCGACATGGCTGTAGCTATCGATGAAGTAAAGAAATTCATCGCAATGCAGGATCTGAACGCTGAGACCAGATTCATTCCAAAGAAGGTAATTCCTAAGTCACAGGGCGGCTTCGACGAGAAGATCGCCATCATCGGAGCAGGTCCCGCGGGACTCTCCTGCGCATTCTACCTCGCCGAAAAAGGCTATCGTCCCACTATCTTCGAAAAGAACGAGAAGCCCGGCGGAAAGCTCACCTACGGAATCCCTTCCTTCAAGCTCGAGAAAGATGTCATCCAGGCCGAGATCGACGTGATCAAAGAATACGGCGTAGACATCAAGTGCGGAGTTGAAGTAGGCAAGGACGTAACTCTCGACGAACTGAGAGCTCAGGGATACAAGGCATTCTACGTAGCTATCGGCTGCCAGGGCGGCAAGAAGACCGGAGTTCCCGGTGAAGACGCCGAGGGAGTTACCACAGCTGTGGAATTCCTGAGAGAAGTCGGAGCTAACGAGAAGTACGACATCAAGGGCGACGTAGTTGTGATCGGCGGCGGAAATGTAGCCATCGACGCAGCACGTTCCTCAGTCAAGGTCGGAGCTCCCAAGGTCAGCATGTTCTGCCTCGAGTCCAGAGACATCATGCCCGCATCTGACGATGAAGTTGCTGAGGCTGAAGAGGACGGAATCCAGATCAACTGCGGATGGGGGCCCAAGGAGATCCTCACCGAGAACGGCGAAGTCTGCGGAATCGTTCTTAAGAAATGCACCAGAGTTTACGACGAGAACAAGAGATTCTCACCTGAATACGACGAGAACGATACAGTAACAGTAGAGTGCAAGCACATCGTTCTTTCAGTAGGTCAGAGCATCCTTTGGGGAGACCTCCTCAAGGGATCCAAGGTAGAGCTCGGAAGAGGAAACGGCGCTGTAGCTGATCCTCTCACATACCAGACTGCAGAACCCGACATCTTCGTCGGAGGAGACGTATACACCGGACCTAAGTTCGCTATCGACGCCATCGCAGCAGGTAAGGAAGGTGCTCTTTCCATCCACAGATTCGTTCGTCCCGGTTCAGACCTCAAGCTGGCCAGAACCAGAAAGAACGAATTCATCGAACTCAACAAGGAAGACATCAAGGTCGAATCCTATGACAACTCCAAGAGACAGATCCCCGGAGTTGACCTCTCCAAGGCAGGCGCAAGATCCTTCAGAGATCCCAAGCTTATATTCACAGAGGAACAGGTCAAGGCTGAGACTGCAAGATGCCTTGAGTGCGGCGCATCCTTTGTTGATGAGAACCAGTGCATCGGCTGTGGAGTCTGCACCACCAAGTGCGAGTTCGACGCTATACATCTCACAAGAGATAATCCAGAGTGCTCCACAATGAGACGTTCCGAAGACAAGATCAAGTACGTTCTCGGAAACGGAATCAAGCAGGGCATCAAGTTAAAATTTAAAGGAAAGAAATAACTCAATGATATGTCATATGGGAGCGCTTGCGCTTAGTCCTCGCGCAGCGGTGCTAAGCTCCGTCAGCGCTTACGCTTGCCGGTCGCTAAGTACCGGCGCTGCGGAAATCCCATATGACATACATTTCGTATGAGAGGATTCAGAGGTATGCACGAGCTGGGCGTAGTCTTCAGTATAATCAAGACAGTTGAAGAAGTGGCGGCGGAAAACGACGTGAAAGAGGTGGCCTCAGTCAAGCTCCATCTTGGAGAGGTGAGCACCGTCATTCCCGAGTATCTCACCGACTGCTGGAACTGGGCTGTCAAGAAGACCGAAGTCCTTAAGGAAGCTAAGCTGGATATCGAGATAATCCCGGCTGTGACTTACTGCGAGGACTGCGGGGCTGAATATGAGACCGTGAAATACGGAAAGACCTGTCCGAAGTGCGGAAGCGGAAAGACGTATCTTTTGCGCGGAAATGAATTCACCATTCAGGAAATAGAAGTCTGCTGATACGGACTTCTTTAAATCGTTTTATACCTGAGCTTTCAGGATAAATGCTATAAAATTTTTGGAGGTATAATTAATGTTATTTCAGCTTTACAGCAGCCATGCCGGAATGCAGCTGCTTGGTTGGGTACTCGTTTTCGTAGGACTTATCCTCATGAACGAGATCGGACGCAGGACCAAAGCCGGTGGAATGGTCATCTTCGTAATCATTCCCATCATCCTGACCGTTTACTTCATCCTTGCTCATGTTGGCATGTTTGGCGGAGAAAACAACCCTACAGTTGCCATCATGGACGGATGGTTCCACTACTTCAAGCTCTATGCTGCAGACATCGGATGCGTAGGTTTCATGATGATCAAGTACAAATGGGGACTTGGCAAGTATGACTGGTTCAAATGGTGGCCCTGGTTCATCGTTGCAGCCAACATCATGATCGCAAACGTTTCCGATATGGAATCCTTCCTCGCTGCATATCACATCACAGGCGACTTCAGCGGCGCATGGTGGGCTTCAAACGAAGGCGTATTCATCTACGGCGGATGGTGGAACCTCGTTAACGCACTTGCAGGACTCATCAACATTTTCTGTATGACAGGATGCACATATCTGCTCACATCCAAGGACAAGAACAAATCAGATATGATCTGGCCCGATATGACCATCTGGTTCATCCTTGCATATGACGTATGGAACTTCGAGTACACATATCTCAACCTGCCTACACATTCATGGTACTGCGGCGTTGCACTTCTTCTCGCTCCCACATTCGCAAACGCACTGTGGAACAAGGGCGGCTGGATCCAGAACCGTGCCAACACCCTTGCTATCTGGTGTATGTGGGCTCAGGTCGTTCCTGCATTCCAGCTTTCATCAAGATTCGCAGCTGCTCTTCCTTCCGTTTACGGCGGAGCAACAGCTAACGGAATCACAGCATACGATCTCTACACACCTGCTATCGAGCTCTACAAGAGCGGAATGGGCAAGACCGAGCAGGCCGGACAGATCATCGCTGACATGGGTATCACAGCAGATCCCAGAGCTCAGGGCGTTATCGCCATCGCAGCTCTCGTTATCAACGTAGTAGTCATGGCATTCATCATCCAGCGCTCCATCAAGATGGGTAAGAACCCTTACTCCAACTGTGTATGGGAAGGAACCAAGGACTTCGAAGAAGCTATGGCAAGAACAGAAGCTGCTTAATAGTTCATTAAGACCCGAAACACCGCCTTCACGGCGGTGTTTTTTCGTGCAAAAACCCTAAAAGCAGCCTTATTACCCAAAAGTTTAGTCCAAAATATCCCCGCGGGTAATTGTGAAAACCCTGCCGATCGTTAAAATTAAGTTGTGCCTTTAAACCGGCACCAAATTATCTTTATTTATAATTTATTTTAAACCTTTAAGGTTAGGAGGACTTATTATGGGTAAAAAGATCCCCTTCTGGCAGACTCTGCTGGTAATGGTATTCATGGTATGTGCTCTCTATTGGTCCATCAAGATCGATGATGGAGGAGAACCGCATATCGCACTCATCCTCGCCGCTGCTTTTGCTGCAGTAATCGGCATGATCAACGGCTGGAAATGGGCTTACATGGAACAGGGCATTCTCGCCGCTATCAACAGATCCATGCAGGCTATCCTGATCCTTGCTGTCGTAGGTGCTATGGTATCATCCTGGATGGCAGCAGGAACTATTCCTTCCATGATGTACTATGGAATCAAGGTTATCAGCCCTAAGATCTTCTTAGTTACAGCTGCTATCCTTTGCTCCATCGTATCCCTGGCAACAGGTTCATCCTGGTCCACAGCCGGATCCATGGGTGTTGCCATCATGGGTATCGGTACTGCACTCGGATTCCCCGCAGCTATGACTGCAGGTGCTGTAGTATCCGGCGCATACTTCGGAGACAAGATGTCACCGCTTTCAGATACCACCAACCTGGCTCCCGCTATGGCAGGTGCTACACTGTTCGGTCACATCAAGCACATGGTCTACACCACAGGCGTATCCCTGATCGTAGCACTCGTTGCATACGCTATCATGGGATTCATGCATGCATCCAACAATGAAGTAGATATGTCCGCTGTACAGCAGATCAGCGACTTCATCACTTCATCATCCAAGGTAAGCATCGTAGCTCTTATCCCGCCTATCTTCGTAATCGTGGCAGTAGCTACCAAGATGCCTGCTATCCCTGCTCTTATCGCAGGTACACTCATCGGAGTTCCTTTCTTCTTCTGGAACAGAGAAGCTATAGAAGCAGCACAGGGACTTCCTCTTAAGAACTGCATCTTCACAACAATGAACAATGGTATCGCTCTTGGTTCCGTTGACGAAGACGCTGACATCATGATGCAGAAACTTGCATCCTTACTTGAGTCCAACTCCGTACAGGGAATGATGTGGACAATTTCCATCATCCTCCTTGCAATGTGCTTCGGCGGCGTAGTTGACTCCACCGGAATGATGGCTCAGATCGCTGACGCTCTCCTCAAGGTAGCTAGGGGCAGAGGCGGACTGGTACTCGCAACTGAACTTATGTGTCTCATCACAAACGCTGTATGCTGCGACCAGTACCTGGCAATCGTACTTCCCGGTAAGATGTTCAAGGAGAAATTCGAAGATATGAGACTCCGTCCCGAGAACCTTTCAAGATGCCTCGAGGACTGCGGAACAATCACATCCAACTTCTTCCCTTGGAACACCTGCGGTGCTACAATGAGATCCTTCCTTCAGGTAGACTCCTCATACATTCCTTTCGCAATCCTTAACTGGTTCAATCCTATCGTATCCGTATTCTTCGGATTCACAGGAATCACAATGACCAAGTTAACAGACGAAGAATATGAGAAGGTACTCGAAGAGAGAGAACTCGAAAAGGAAGCTGCACTGAAAGCTTTGGAAGCATAATAAGTGCCTCCTTAAATAAATAAGCTTTAAGTTAAATAAAGAGCGACAAGACCCGTACCCAAAGCGGGTCCTTGTCGTTTTTTGGCAGAATTTTAATAAAGGTTAATAAGTTGTATATTTTTCGGCGTTTAGTGGTTTCGCATGATTTTAAGAAGTATAATTAAGCCATGTTAAAGATTGCGGAATTCGCATACATCATCTCGATGTTCATAAGCGTAGCAGGCTTTGCGGTGCACCTGACAGTAAGGTTCAAGGACCTCAGCGCCACCAGCAGCCTGGCGAAACAGACCAGCACCACGTTCTTTTTGCTCTTCATACTGATATTCAATATCAGCGACTACGTGATAATCTATTTCGGAAAGTCGCTGGGAGTGGAATACGTAGACTGGCTTTACGCCTTCCAGAACGTGATGGAAGTAGTCCTGGTGTATGCGCTCATCTGTATGGAAACTGAATATTCGGAGTCGAAGCTCCCGAGGGCAGTGGACTTTATAATGGCTGCGGTCATTATGGCTCTGGTATACTTTGATGTAGTCCTCGACTGGAAGAGCACTGCTGATGAGAACCTGTACTTCAGCCTGATGATAGTGATAAACGCCATTCCCATCGTGATCCTCGCTGTCTGCTCCGTCGTATACATCAGAAGATGCATCGAAAAGGGCAAGAACAGGAGGATGCTGGGGTATTTTGCGCTGTTTATATTTGCGGCGATAGTGCTTTGCGTGATCAGTACTGCAACCAACGCGGACCTTCAGACGGTGCACCACTTCATCGGAAACAGCCGGGCGATCTTCGAATTCATCTGGTTCGTGTTCAATATCATGACCTTCGTCTTCGTGTGGAGGACCATCACCACATCGCCCAATGAAGCTGTGGTGGTTGGGATCACGGAGGAGGAGATGTTTGAGTTGCTTAAGGGCGAGTACGGCCTTTCAGACAGGGAGGCTGAGATCGCAAGGCTCCTCTACGCAGGAAAGAACAACAAAATAATCGCCGAAGAGCTCTTCCTCTCGCCGAACACCGTGAAGGTGCACGCATCCAACCTCTATCATAAGCTGGGCGTCACCAACAGGGTGGAAGCAGTGCAGCTGATGTCGGAAAGGAAGAACGGTCATTAAATGGAAAGGTAGGGACGCCGCCCGGGTGGGCGGCGTTTTTTCGTGCGATAAAATCGGACTATGAGCGTGAGGTGTTTTGTGCTATAATATTTCCCGCAAAATATTTCAGTAAGAACGATCGCTTTATGAAAAAACTTTACATGCTCTTTCCCGTGCTGGCAGGGGTCTGCTGGGGTACCGCAGGCATCTTCGTGAGAGGCCTCCAGGCGGCGGGATTATCGAACTTAACAATAATATTCGGAAGGCTCACCATGACCGTTGTCATGCTGGGACTTTGGATGCTCATAAAGGATAAAAGCCTTTTCAAAATAAAGAAGAAGGATATCCCGGTGGTGGCGGTGACCGGCATCGTTGGCTTCAGCCTGATGAACATCTTCTACAACTATTCGATCCAGTACCTGAGCCTGTCCCTTGCGGCGGTGCTGCTTTGCACGGCGCCTGTGTACGTCATCATCTTCGGCGCGGTCTTCTTCAAGGAAAAGATCACACCCATGAAGATCGCCTGCATGATCGCGGTGCTCTTCGGCTGCCTTCTGATGACGGGTATCGTGGAGTCCGGGCATCTTCAGTGGAGCCTTTTCGGGATCCTTATTGGCGTGGCATGTTCGCTTTCGAACGCGGTCTGCACCCTTGGATGCAACGAAGCTTCAGGCGTGAGAGGAATGCACCCTGTGACGCTTCTCTTCTACAACACGCTGTTCGCGCTGGTGCCGCTGGTGTTCTTTGCGGATTATGGGGAGATCGGAGGGTTCGTCGCGGCTGATCCTCTCAAGGGAATCGGGCTGTTCACTTTAAACGCCCTGATCACGTCGCTTCTTCCGAACCTGTTCTTCAACATCTCGTTCGTGCACCTGGAGTCCGGCGTGGTATCCATCCTGGCCTCCGGGGCAGAGCCTACGGCAGCGCTGATCTTCGGCATCCTGATCTTCAGCGAGATCCCGACCCTAATCGGATTCATCGGCATGGTGATCGTAGTGGGCTCCATAATCATACTCACAAACTCCAAACAGAAGGACAAAAAACTCAAGGCAGGAGGAGAGGCCTGATGACCGCGAGCCTGACGGCTGCAAGCAACTGTCGGGTGATTGTCGGGCGGATGCATCAGAGGAGAAAAAATGAGAAAACTGGTAGTTTCAATCAGGAATATGACAGATGAACAGCGGGAGGCCATCAGGGCCACTGCGGCCGAACTGGGCTGGACCGCTGAGATATATGAGGATAAGAATGAGGCGGTGGCCGCCGCCGGGAGCGCTGAAGTCGTGTTCGGCGACACACCGAGGTTCGCGCTTGACGCGCCGGGGCTTAAGTGGATCTGCAGCCCGTCTGCGGGGGTGAACCACTTTATGAAGTCGGAAGCTTTCATGAAGAGCGGAGTCATGCTGTCCAACTCCTCAGGGGCCTACGGCACAACCATCTCCGAGCACATACTGATGGTGACACTAGCAATGCAGCGCCGTCTTCCTGAATACCAGGAGAAGGTCCGCGCGAAGGAATGGTTCCGCGGATACACTATAAGATCCATCAAAGGAAGCCGCATGCTCATTATGGGAACAGGAGACATCGGAAGTTCGGCTGCTGAGAGATTCAGGCCTTTTGGACCTGCTTCGATCGTCGGGATGAATACTTCCGGGGTTGATGAGAGCGGGATGTTCGACCAAATGATCACACCAGCCGGGCTCAGCGATGTATTGCCTGAGACAGATATAGTTGTGATGGCGCTTCCGCTTACCGAAAAGACGCGTCACATAATGGACGCTGAAAAGCTGGGCTTGCTTCCAGACGGAGCGCTGATCGTGAACGTTGGAAGGGGAGCCTGCATAGATCAGGAGGCACTGGTTTATGAACTTCAGGCAGGACGCCTTAGGGCAGCGCTGGACGTCTTCGAGAAGGAGCCTATATCCGAGGATTCGGAACTTTGGGATTGCCCGAATCTGCTTATAACGCCCCACGTTTCAGGGGATATGCTGCTTCCGTATACGGTGGAGAAGATCGTGGAGCAGTTCCTGGAAGATTTTCGCAGGTACGCAGCAGGGGAAAAACCGCTGAGAGCGGTAGAGCTTGAGAAGGGGTATTGATGCTTACTGGCCCTGAGGAGCAAAGTAAGCCTAAAGTGGAGTTTTTCTCAAATCAGGCTTATGTCTTCAGGAGCAAAATAAGCCTAAAAGAGAGTTTTTTGCTGATCAGGCTTACATTTTTTCATAGGCTGCTTTTAAAAATAAGCCTAAAGTGGAGTTTTTCGCAAATCAGGCTTATGTCTTCAGAGGTAAAGTAAGCCTAAAACATACCTTTTGTTCAAATAGGCTTATTGGATGGATTTTCAGTCGTAAGGAGTTATTGATGTTTAAGGAATATGCGCGCAGGCTTACGATATGCATAATAGGACTGGTGCTGTACGCGCTCGGTAACTACTTCGGAGTGCTGGCGGGCTGGGCCGGGACCAATGGCTGGAACACTTTGGGCCTCGGAGTCGCCGGGACCACCGGCCTGAGTTTCGGCACGTCGATCTTTCTGATAAGCGTGGTCATTTTGGTGATCGACTTCATCGGGAAGGGCAAGCTTGGGATCGGAACGTTTCTCAACGCTACGCTGATAGCGTGGTTTTCAGATGTGTTTCTCAACACGCTCAAATTCATACCAGCTCCGTCTTCGTACGCCATGGGTGTGTTCTACACGCTTTTCGGCCAGCTGATAATCGCCTTTGCGACGGTGGTGTACATGAGTACAGCGCTTGGAGCAGGTCCACGCGATACGCTGATGGTCATTTGCAGCAAAGCATTCCCCAAAGTTCCCGTAGGCTTCGTAAAGTTCGTTCTGGAAATGATCGCCCTCGTGGCAGGAGTCATGATGGGAGCGCCCTTTGGTCTTGGTACCGTCCTGGTAGTGGCCCTTCAGGCAAGCTTCTTCCAGTTCGCCTGCTACGTCACGAAGTTCGTACCGAGAGAGGTACAGAACGAGGATCTGGCAGACACGTGGAGACGGATAACAGCAAAACACTGAAATTGCAAAACGCCCTTTTAAGAGGGCGTTTTTTTGGACTTGTCCTTTGGTAATCTATGAATGTAAGATGAAACACCGACAACAGTCTTCATACATAACACTTCTTTCAAATATCAAACATCAAAAGAACTCCGGGCTACGTCAAACGGCCCGGAGCTTCTTTTTTGTATTTTGCGAAGTCGTTTTCCTACTAAAACAAGCGACGCGCGATCTGGTAGGATGTTTTGCGAAGTCCTTTCCTACTAAAACAAGCGACGCGCGATCTGGTAGGATGTTTTGCGAAGTCCTTTCCTACTAAAACAAGCGACGCGCGATCTGGTAGGATGTTTTGCGAAGTCTTTTCCTACTAAAACAAGCGACGCGCGATCTGGTAGGATGTTTTGCGAAATCCTTTCCTACTAAAACAAGCGACAAGCAATTTGGTAGGTAGAATATCAAAGGAATTTACCTACTAGAATAAGCGACGGACGATTTAGTAGGAAGTTTTCCAAAATATTTTCCTACTAAAACAAGCGATAAGCAATCTGGTAGGTAAAAGACCAAGGAATCATACATACTAAAACAAGCGACGTGCAATTTGGTAGGAAACCCACCAAGGAATCATACATACCAGAACGCCAAAAGCGTGATTCAGTCTGTTTTATACTTCATACTGTTCCGCGAGCCTTGCGACTTCGGTCTTCATCAGGTCTACGACCTTTGCGGGAGCTACGATCTTCACGCCTGAACCCAGAGCCATGATCCAGCCCAGGAACTGGTTGCTGACGGCAACGCTTACGCTTACCTGGAAGCGGTCCTCGCCCACGGGCACGATGAAGATATCCTTACCGAATCTATCTATGAAGATGCCCACCATGCTGTTGTCGGCTTCCAGGGTGACCTTGGTCTCTTCGCCTCCGTACATGCCGAACAAGCTCTTGGTGTAGCGTGGCATGTTGAACTTTCTGAACTGTTCCAGACCCTGGCGACGGTCTTTTGCGACTTCGATCTTGAGCATTTTGTCCACGCGGTAGTGCTTGATCTTATCCTCGTCCGCGTCGTAGGCCACCAGGTAGTAGTTCTCGTCGTCCCACATGAGCGCCCAGGGGCTCACCTGGTACCAGGCGCCGTCGCGGCGAAGCTCGGTCTCTTTGTTCACGGTCCACTGGAAGTATTTGAAGCGCACCTGGCAGCCGGAGCCGATCGCCTCGTGGAGCTTGTCCACGTTATAGTAGATGCTCTCGTTCATGGTCTTGATCCTGCCGGAGATCACCACCTGACGCTGGAGCTGCTTGCCCTCGTATTTGCTGACCAGAGCTTCGAGTTTTTTGATGAGCTCGGAGGATTTTTTGTCAGTGATGAATTTGGCAGCCTGGACCGAGTCCACCAGAAGCTTCAGCTCCGGAAGCTCGAAATCGCGGCTTCCCAGGCTGTAGTACGTATCGTGGCCGGACTTCTCGGTGATGATGTCCAGCCCGAAGGTCCTCAACTCCTCGAAATCCTGGTACAAAGTCTTCCTGTTGGCGTTCACGCCGCAGTCCGCCAGCTTCTTTATTATGTCGTTCATGGTCAGCGGATGCTGATCGTCGGTCTCCTCGTGAAAGATCTTCGCCAGATAAAGCATCTTAAGCTTCTGATTGTCGCCTTTTCGTTCTGCCATAACACACCTCCACCTGTGCACATGCCATACTGCACACTGTATGCAAGGCAACCCGGGCCTCGCACATTATTCTCTGCACACTGTATGCAAGGCAACCCGAGCCTCGCACATAATTCTCTGCACATTGTATGCAAAACACCCCTTACCGGCATTATACCACACCCGCATCAGGGCGTAAACCTCCGAGTCCTGTTTTTTGGACAGGCCGTGCCGCGAACTCCACAAAAAATATTTTGCGCAAACGGGCGACATAATATATAATAAACGCAAATGACGCTCACTTAACAAAGAAAGGAAGTAGTATATGACATATAAAGAATTCCAGGGCATGAAGCTTTCTGAGCTGGGTTTCGGCGCCATGAGGCTGCCGGTCATCGACGGGGATGACGCCAGGATCGACGAGGCGACCACCGAGAGGATGGTGGATCAGGCCTACGCCGCCGGCATCAACTATTATGACACCGCCTGGGGCTACCACGGCGGCCACTCCGAAGAGGTCATGGGAAGATGCCTCGCAAAATATCCCAGAGAGAGCTTTTATCTGGCGGACAAGTTCCCCGGATACGACCTGAGAAATATGCCGAAGGTACAGGAGATCTTTGAGAAGCAGCTGGAGAAGTGCGGAGTAGAGTACTTCGATTTCTACCTTTTCCACAATGTATGCGAGATGAATATCGACGCATACCTCAACCCCGAATACGGCATCTTCGAATATCTGATGGAGCAAAAAAAGGCTGGCCGCATCAAGCATCTCGGCTTCTCATGCCACGGCGCGATGCCGGTGCTGAAGCGCTTCCTGGAAGCCCACGGTTCCGACATGGAATTCTGCCAGCTCCAGCTGAACTATCTGGACTGGACCTTCCAGCATGATAAGGAAAAGGCTGAACTACTAGCTGAATACGACATCCCCGTATGGGTAATGGAGCCTTTGAGAGGCGGCAAACTGGCTAAGCTTGCTGAACACGACGAAGCGATCCTTAAGGGACTCCGCCCGGATGAGGATATCGCAGCCTGGGCATTCAGGTTCCTCCAGACCATTCCCGGCGTAAAGGTGATCCTTTCAGGCATGTCCAACGAAGAGCAGCTTCAGAAGAATCTCGCAACTTTCGAGGAGAGCAAGCCACTTAATGAAGAGGAGATGGAGGCCCTCATGGAGATCGCGGACCGCATGCTCTCTGTGAACACCGTGCCTTGCACCGCCTGCCACTACTGCGTGAGCCACTGCCCGATGGAACTGGACATCCCGCACCTGCTCTCGCTGTATAACGAACACGCTTACACAGGCGGCGGCTTCATCGCTCCTATGGCCATGATGGCCCTTTCAGACGACAAAAAACCTTCAGCCTGCATCGCCTGCAGAAGCTGCGAGGAGGTCTGCCCGCAGCAGATAAAGATCAGCGAGGTCATGAGTGACTTCGCGGGGAGGCTGTAGATCATAGTCACTAAGGTCTAAGAAGCATATAAACCAAAAGCTCCGGATGTCCGGAGCTTTTATTCATTCCCACGACAGATGCAGCTTTCGATTATTTTCTGCGCAATCTGTAAGGTACATGTTTATCAGCGTTTGATAAGGGATACCAACCTCGGATGCCTGTGCTTTAAAGTAGTCGACAGTGGAGGAGGTGATATTGATTGTTATTTGCTTTTTTAATTGTTTGGCATATGGGTTGGGGCGAGGATTGAGTTTATCTATATCATATTCCTTTAACATATCTTGCTTCCTCCTTTCTGGTCGCTTTACGTGCTGAAATGATCCTGATGACAGTGTCATTTTTTCTGAAGCAATGGCTGACAATGCAAACGTTTGATGATTCACTCATACCAAGGAGCAAAAAACGTTCTTCGGATTGTGAGTGTTCAGGATCGTCAAACATTATAGCACGGTCGTCAAGAAAAACACTGCATGCTTCTTCAAAAGATATGCCATGCTTCTTTTGGTTGATTTTATTCTTTTGTTCATTCCATTCGAATTGAAGTTTGTTCATAATTATAATATAATTATTTATTAATTAAGTCAAGCAATAACGAATAAAAAAGCGTGAGCAAAAAACTCACGCTTGGTTCAAGGACATATTAAGTTAATAACATATTAACATATCGATTTTTTCTTTTCAGTACAAATCAAAAAATAGTTCGGATTTTTTGAAATACATATCGGATTGACGAAAAATAAACTGAGATTTATAATATGTACGTTTGATATATTATTTAGTAATATAGGATTTTGGAGGAATGAAAATGAAGAAATTTTTATGTATATTACTCGTTACAACACTTTTATTCGCCTTCGCTGCATGCGGCGGATCCGACACCTCCGGTGAGAATGAGATCAAAGTCGTAGTCAGTACTGAAGGTAGCGGAAGCATTGCTTTTGCGTATGAAGGCGAAGAGATCGATCCTGAGGAGAATCCTACTCAGATGCTTCAGGTAACGGTCTATGAACCTGAGAAGATGACGTTTGCGGCAATGCCCGATGAAGGCTACAAGTTCGTAAAGTGGACTCAGGACGGCGAAGACCTTTCTGAAGATGCCGAAGTGGAGGTGGAGATCACCAGGAGCACCGAGCTGGTAGCAATTTTCGACGTAGCATAAAAACGCCATAGCGAGCCCCGACGATTGGTCGGGGCTTTTTCTGTGCAATGGAATGTGATATAATGTGAGCACATGGACATGGGCAAGGAGTATGGGAGGACAGCGCGGAGACCATCGAGCCCGGGCACACGCATACGAACTAGTTTTTAAAGGAACAAAAAATGTCTGCTATAAACAACACTTTTACCGAAAATTTCATCTTTTTCTGGCAGCTGGGGGAGCCCAACGACTATCTCAGCAACTGGTATCCGGCGCCCTTCGTATCTGAGGGGATCCGCTACGCCAACACAGAGCAGTACATGATGGCTAAGAAGGCTTTGCTGTTCAAGGATTTTGCGGTGTACAGCAGGATCCTGGAGGTCACCGACCCGGCTAAAATCAAGTACTACGGAAAGCTGGTGGGCGGCTTCGACGCTGCAACCTGGAACAAAGCGAAGGAGGAGATCATGCTGAACGGCAACCTTGCCAAGTTCCGCTGTAACTACACCCTCGCTGCAGCCCTTCGCGCCACTAAGAACGCCACCCTGGCGGAGGCAAGTCCAAAGGACCTGATCTGGGGCATCGGCCTCGCAGCGGACGACCCGAAGGCCCTCAATCCATACTATTGGCGAGGACAGAATCTTCTCGGAAAGACCCTGATGAAAGTGAGAGAGATGATATAAAGGAGGAAATCATGGAAACCAGCCCGAACTCCTTATACAACATAATAAAGTCCAGCCTTGTGGACGGCAGGCTCCCGGAAGGTTTCTCCCTTCCGATGGGGAAGGAGGCACAGGAGATACCTTTTGCGGATGGGGCCATGGACGGCATATACATGTTCCACATGGAGCACACGTCTCTTAATGAGAGGGACCGCGCTCAGATGGAGGCCGCGGTGGACTGCATGAACCGCGCGGACTTCGAGGCGGCGGACGAGGCTCTCAGGAAGCTGGGATCCATGGCGGGCGCTATCGCGTGTCCTGACGAGATCCAGGAGTATATAATAAGCCACGCAAAAAATCCTAACGACAAACCTGACCCGGATAACCCGGACGAGATCAGGCTGAGCCTTAAGAACATCTGCGACACGGCCCGCTGGCTGATCGCGGAATCGGAAAACAAAGAATCCGTCAAGTTCGGACTGACCGTCTGCGAGATTTTCAAGCACCACCCGGATGACGTCAAGGACATCATACGTACCCTGGGACTCAGCGACGAATTCACCATCTTTTCGGTATGGAACCTGAGAAACTGGCCTGACGGTAACGACGAGATCTTCAGCCTCCTTAAGAAGGTCCGTGGCTGGGGCAGGATCCACGCGCTTCACTATCTGGAGCCGAGGACTCCGGAGATCAGGCACTGGATCCTCATGAACGGCGTCGATAACGACGTGGTCCCGGCATACACATCCATCACAGCCTGGGAAAAGGCGGGTGTGAATTACTTCCTCGCAAAAGACCTCACTCCCGACGAGTTCCGCGCCGTAAGCCGCATTATGGATGCGCTTCTTGACGAAGGCCCGGCGGACGGGATTTCTTTGATCGGCGATAAGAAAAGATTCATAAACCTGTACCTGGATCAGGCGGAGAAGCAGCCCCTCGACGCAAACGACATCGAAACCATCGGAAGCCTCAGAGACTGGGCAACTGAGGATGAAGAGGACCTGACCGCCGTATGCAAGAGGTGCGACGAGATCCTGGGAGACAAATGATCCGGCAGGATGCATGCAAGAGGTGTGAAGATATCTTAAACGGCAAATGATCGCACCTACGAAAAAAACCAACAAAAAACCCCTCATACGCGAGGGGTTTCGTTTTATTCATAGAGCAATCTGTCTTTTTCGAGGGATTCCTTCTTTCCGTGGATCCTCCCGAGGGCGTAGGACAGAAGCGTAGCGCAGAGCAGGTTTACCCATCCAAAATGGGCATAAGTGTTAATGGTGTTCGCAATGCCGATGATGAGGTTTGCCAGGCAGATGAGCCAAAGCATCTTGCCGATCCTGTTCAGCTGAGCGATTCTGGAGTCGATGTCGGAGTAGAGGTCGAAGGGCCCGAGCTCTGATCTTTTTTTGTAATAGTGCCACTGGAGGAGTCTGTCGATGTATTCGATGCCTGCATCCGCCATGAATTCGCGGTACGCTTCATCGCTCTTTCGCATCTCCATCCTTACGATGTATTCGCCGGGTTCGGTCTTTTCAAACGTGTAGTTACAGAAGCCTACATGGCAAAGCGTCCAGCCTGCCATGGCCATCTGGTTCAGCCAGGCTTCTTCCTTTTCAAAATCCCATACAAAGAATAATTTCCAGATCTTCTTGGTTTCCTTCATCTTATTTACCTCCGATCACCTTATCACCATTAGTGACGAGTTCCTTAAGCCTGCCGATCTCGCTCAGGAGCACCGTGCGGCCCTTATCCGTCAGCTTGTATTCCTTTTTCCTGCTTCCTGACTGGACAGGCAGGGGGGTTATCCAGCCCTTGTCCGTCAGGGCAGTGAGTGCTCCGTAGAGCGTGCCGGGCGCCAGCTTCACGCGGCCGCCGGACATCTCCTCCACCTGCTGCATGATCCCGTAGCCGTGGGACGGCTCGTACAGCGCCAGCATGATATAGTAAGTGGATTCAGTTAAAGCGTAGTTGTTATCCATTATTGTCTCCTTTTTTTGCAAAACACTTTCGCGCGACGATATATCGTCTACCGATATATCGTAATCCTATTATATCGGCAACCGATATAGTTGTCAATAGGTTGATGAAAAATATTTTTGCGGAACTGAAAAGAGTGTCATACAAGGCCGGCCCGCACCAATAAAAAACAGACATACCGACGGATATGTCTGTTTTAAAATTCGTATGATCGCGTTATGCTGCGCAGCCCGTCACGTCATGTTACTCCACGAGTCCTTCAGAATCAAAGGTAGCGGTGCAGAGGATGTCGTCTTCCCAGGTGTAATTGACGACTACCCTTACTCCGGTAATTCCGGTTTGGCTTTCAAGCTGTTTAACCATATCTACGAAGTCTGAAGCACCTGTTTCCAAAGCTTCCTCAAGGGAATTGACGACAGTGGGGTCTTTCATGGCTTCTTCTGTGACACCTTCAGTGTTGGAAAAATCATAGGTGTAGATAACATCATTTCCTTCAAAGGATATGGCTACTCCGTTCATTTCACCCGACTCATCCGTGATGTCATCAAGGAAGTTTTCTTCGGCGTTCATATCCTCCAACGTCTTTTCGGTTTCTTCAACGACTTCCTCAGCTTCTTCAGCAGTGTCAGCAGGAGATGCAGAATCGCTTGAACTGCTTCCGCCGCAGGCTGTCATGAAAAGGGAAACGCAAAGCGTAAGTATAAGTAATAAAATAAGTAATGATTTCTTTTTCATAGGGAGTTCCTCCTTTGCATTTATACACTTATTGTAGCATAAGAATTCTTGTGGTACAATACAGGCATAGAAAAAAGGAGGCGCGTATGATTTTAGTACTCGCATTTTTAGGCAGCATGGTGCCGGCGGTCCTTTTGTTTTTGTGGCTCAGGGGCCAGAAAAACATGGCGCCGGACTATCGGGAACGCTGTGGAAAGTCGCTTCTTTACGGGTTGATTTCTGTGGTGGCGGTGTTATTTGTATCGCTGATCATAAATATCATCCTTAAACTGCTCCATCTGCAGGATGGGGATCCTTTGCTCTACCGGTTCCTGCACACTTTGCTGGTACTGGCATTCGCCGAGGAGCTGACCAAGTTCTTCGCCATGAAAAAGGCTGTCAAGGGCCGGAAGAACTCATGGTTCGAACTTACGGTTTTCATGACCCTGGCAGGCCTGGGCTTCGAAATGGCAGAGGCGATACCTTACGCCATCGGAAACGGACCGATCACAATGTTCGTTCGGGGTATCACCCTGATGCACGCTAGCTATGGATTCATCCTGGGCTGGTCAGTGGGTAAATCCGCCAAGACCGGGAACAAAATACACGGTATCATCGGTTTTCTGGCCTGCGTGATCCTTCACGGGCTCTACGACTTCTCGCTCTCAGAAGAATTCTTAAGTATCGACGATGACCTGGCTGCTGTGGCTTTTGCGCTGGTAGCCGTCTCGGTAGTGGCCCTGATACTTCTCATCAGATTCGTCATAAAGAGAAGGAACGATCCGAAGTACACAGAGATCACAGTACGATAAATAACGGAGCAAAAAATTCCGTGACATAAACGATAACCAAATATAAAAAACAGGAGGCATCTATGGCAAACAATTTCGTTAAATATGCAGAACTGCTCACAGTTAACGGCGTAAATCCGGAGACAGACAAGGAAAAATTCGTCTTCCTTCCGGAAGACGGCGAATACATCATCAGCAAGTATGAACCCACCATGATGATGACAGGTAACTGCCCGAGGCTCGCAGTGAGAAAGACCGTGGCTGAAAAGCTGGAGAACGTGGGAAAGCGCCTTAAGGCCATCAACCCCAACTACAAGCTGAGAGTAGCCTACGCTTTCAGAGAGATGAAGGTCCAGCAGACCATCTTCGAGGAGATCCTGGAAGAGTTCAAAGGCCAGTTCGACGACGAGCTGGAGCTCTACGAAAGGATCCATGAGAGGATCGCGATCCCCACAGTCGCAGGGCACCCCACGGGCGGGGCAGTGGACGTAGCCATCCACGATGTATCCACAGGCGACATCATCGACTTCGGAACCGACATAGACGACCTCACAACAGACCTGATCTACTACGAGACAGAGGGCATCTCAGAAGAGGCGGTCGCCAACCGAAAAGTCCTCCGCGATGTTATGATGGCCGAGGAATTCGCGCCCTACGACGGAGAGTGGTGGCACTTCTGCTACGGCGACAAAGAATGGGCTTTCTACTACAAAAAAACCCAGGCACTCTACAACCAGGTATACAGCTTCGAGGATCTGGAGATAGAGTAAGAGCAGGGCTCTGCGAGGGCTGATTTTAATAGGATTTTTTACTGAAATGGGACACAACAGGCGATTTCGGGCCGTTGTGTCCCATAATTATTTTGCGGAAATGGGACACAACTAGGGTTTTCAGGCCATTGTGTCCCATTATTTCTTTGCGGAAATGGGACACAAGTGGGGTTTTCGGGCCATTGTGTCCCATTATTTCTTTGCGGAAATGGGACACAAGTGGGGTTTTCGGGCTATTGTGTCCCATAATTATTTTGCGGAAATGGGACACAACTAGGGTTTTCAGGCCATTGTGTCCCATTTTGCCTTTTGTCAATAGGACACAAGAGGCCATTTCGGGCTGTTGACTATAAATAGTAAAGATGTTATAATGCAACTATAAATCAGTTGCAAAAGGTGGGGCAATAATGAGCAGATTTGAGAAACTTAAAGCAAGAATAGAATCATGTCCTTCAGACTACACCTATTCTGAGGCTAAGACTTTTTTAGGACAATTAGGTTTTGAAGAGGGGACTAAAGGAAAAACTTCAGGGTCACGCGTTTGTTTTTTTCGTGAGTCAGATGGAAGGATCATAATGCTCCATAAACCGCATCCGTCTGATGTAATGAAACGCGGAGCAGTAAGAAAACTGCTTGATCAATTAAAGGAGTGGGGTGAGATTTAATGAATAACATTCTTGAATATAAGGGGTATCATACAAGGGTCGAATATGACAGCGAGGATATGGTCCTTCGAGGTAAGATCGAGGGAATAAGCGATTATGTGGATTTTGAGACTGAAAGCCCGGCAAACGTTGTAGCTGAGTTTCATAAGGCGGTTGATGACTATATCGCGTTTTGCGCTGAGGTGGGGAAGAGTCCTGAAAAGGAATATAAAGGGACTTTCAATGTGAGGATCGATCCGGAGCTTCATAGAAAGATCGCTCTTATCGCATACTATAACAAAGTATCCCTGAACACAAGCGTTGAAAAAGCCATCTCGGAATATGTGGTAAGAGAAGAAAACCATCTTGACGAGTATGGGAAAGAATAATAGAGTATAAATATCGTATAGCATTTATGAAAAAGATAATTTTAGTGATCAATGAAAAACCTGAACAAAGCACTTTTAGCTGACCTGATTCTGGTGATGGTAACCATGGCATGGGGAATGTCCAACATCCTCATGTCATTTTGCCTTGAGGAGATGGGCGAGATGACGCTTAACGCGTATAGGTTCGTCGGAGCCTTCGTGCTGATCGCGGCCGTCATGTTCAAGCGCATAAGGAACGTGAACCGCGAGACGCTGAAAGCCAGCGTGGTCGTATCGATACTGATATTCATTGTGTACTCGCTTAACACTTACGGCATCCAGTACACCAGCGTGTCCAACGCGGGCTTCCTCATCGCGCTCTCGGTGCTCTTCACGCCAATTGTCAGCATCTTCATAAACAAAAAAATCCCCGACAAAAAATTCTTCATCATCGCCGCAGCCTGCACCGTGGGCATCGGCCTGATGACGCTGGACTCGCATCTTAAGATGGCGTTCGGGGATATTTTGTGCCTGCTTTGCGCGTTCTTTTGCGGGATCTATCTCGTGATGAACGAGAGGTTCGTTAAACGCGAGGAAGTGGACGCCTTCCAGGTGGGAGTTTTTGAACTGGGATTCGCGGGAGTGTGGTTCTCGATTTTGGCCTTCATCATGGAAGAGCCGGTGCTCCCGAAGACGCCTAAAGTCTGGGGCTGCCTGCTGTTTCTCATGCTGTTCTCCACGGGCTTCGCCTTCATCGCCCAGTCCATCGCACAGCAGTACACCGAAGCCAGCCGCGTCGGCGTCATCTATACGCTGGAGCCCGTATTCTCCAGGATCGGTGCCCGCCTGATCCTCCACGAGATGCTGCTCCCCAGAGCCATCATCGGCGAGATCATCCTGGTGGTCAGTATGATCGCCATGGAAGTGGACTTAAAGAAGCTGTTCGGGCGGAAGTCGTAATCATACATAGATAACAAAAAGGATGCAAAGGCTAAGTCAGCCAGTTGCATCCTTTCATTTTGCAAATAATCCGCCGATGCTATTTTGTATCCCACCCGTATTCTGCCAGTTGTCTTGTCCCGAAAAGCGCCCTCGACTGATGATAGACTTGAAACTGGGGACGGGGTTTCTGCTGGGAAAGGTATCACGGGGCGTCACGGGGGAGACGCCCGGGGATCGCAGGGACCCGCCCCGCCGAATAAGCAGCAACTGAAATACTCGAAAGTTTTAAACAGTTATGATATAATATACCAAATCACAACACCAAAAGGAGAGACTACCATGGCATACAACAAAGAATTCAAATTTGAGATAGTTAAGAATATCGCAGTTCTCGCCGAGGAGAACAGCGGCTGGACCAAGGAGCTCAACCTGGTCTCATATAATGGCGCAAAGCCCAAGTACGACATCCGCTCCTGGGATCCCGACCACCAGAAGATGGGTAAGGGCGTGACCCTTTCGGATGAGGAGATGATCATCCTGAGGGAGGCCCTCGAAGACCTGGATCTATAGAAAGGACGCGACATGTTTTTTAATAAGATAAATAAGGGAGTCAAAGAATACCGGGCCACCCCGGGCGCTGTCCTGATCGACGTCCGCGAGCCGGGCGAGTTCGCGGCAGGCCACATTCCGGGCGCTGTTAACATGCCGCTTTCAGGGAGCCACAATCTGAGCTTCGGGAAGGATACGCCTTTGTACCTCTATTGTCTCAGGGGTTCCAGAAGTCTGAAAGCCTCCGTGACCCTTAAGGGTCAGGGATACACGAATGTGAAGAGCATCGGTGGCATCACAGGATATAAAGGTGAGCTGGAGAGCGGAGAGTAGGAGTGGAATGATTTTGCGCAATGCGAGGAGATGCAGGGGTTTAGACTTTTTTAACGAAAATCTGCGTATTAGTCTATATTTTCATGGTCAGAGACGGGTTTTATGGATATAGACTAGACTATTTTTGCTATAAAGTCATATATTAGTTGAATAATCGGGCATATATGGACGTTTCAGGCGAAAATTATAGTCAAGTCCATAATTGTGTGTAAATTCACTTTCGGTTGAACTAACATCAGGCAGCTCTTCTCAGTAGTATTTGGATTTGTGGCAGATTGTCAAAATACTCTGTCATGTCGAATAGCCGCTGTGCT
>Ga0256405_10004488_pt1 | contig 25973 bp, 7 predicted proteins | sample RumenRJG_02DNA_FD_189096 | JGI IMG/M metagenome (GOLD analysis project Ga0256405, IMG submission 189096) | Bovine rumen microbial communities from Lethbridge, Alberta, Canada - RJG_02 | ecosystem: Host-associated > Mammals > Digestive system > Stomach > Rumen | place: Canada: Alberta | collected... | reverse complement strand
GCGAAAGCCCGACGGAGGCGCCGCGCGACTCCAGGCTGATGCTGCCGCCGGCGTTCACGTCTGCGTCAAAGTACACAATGCCGCCAGCGCTCACATCGATCGAGCGTTCCACGTCCACGCTGCTGCCGACCAGCACTTCCTGGGCGGCGTCGACCGAGAGCGTCCCGCTCTTCAGCGTGCTCTCGTCAAGGCCGACCACGACGCTTCCCGCCGTCGAACGAAGGACAGTGTCGCCGGACACGGTGATGTTGTGAGCCGGTACGATAAAGTCATGCGCTTCGATCGTCAGATTCTCCGCAACGATGTCACGGCTGATGCCAACAGAAGCGTTTATCGAGCGCAGCGCGATGTTGCCGGCCGCGTTCACGCTCTCGCCGAAAATGACGTCGTCGATTGCTGTCACATCAAGCGATCTCCCGGCTGTGATCGTGCCGTTCAATATCGCTTTGCCGTCGGCGTTCACAGTAAGGATGTCGCCCGACACGAAGCCGTCAGCATTAACATCGCTGGAACTGTTCAAGGCAATCTCATCGGCCACGATGCTATGGGTACCGATGGTGAGCTTTTTGTATGAAGTCAACTCCAGCGTGTCCGCGCTCACGTCGCCACTCAGGATGACTGCGCCCAGTTCGGCCTTCGCGCTGATGTTCCCGCCTTCAATGAAGCCGAACAAAAGCATATCGTTCGATGCGGTAAGACGGGCCGAGCCCTTTACATCGCCGCTGAGCGCCATATTCCCATCGCTGTTAAATACAGCCATATCGGCACTGACGCCTTTAACGTTCAGCCAGCCCTCGGGGAGCAGGTTATTTTCACCGTTCAGATAGACGTTATTGGCGCCGCTTACGGTCACGCTGCGCGAAAAGTCGTTCGACTCGGCGTTCTGCACGCGGATGGGCGCGTCCTGTGAGCCGATATTGCCATTGTTCGTCGTCAGTCGGATGTCAGCGGCGTCCAGACGGCCCTGGCCCTCGCTCATATAGATGCTCTTGCCTTCCTCGATCGTCGTGATATGCAGGGCTTCGCTCGCGGCCATCGAACCGAGCGACAGGTCGCCGGACAGGGCCGTCAGGTAGACGGAGCGTCCCGCGCTGGCGCGCAGTGTCGAATCAGCCGTCTGCTCGACAGTCAGCGGACGGTCGGCCGAGCCGACGTCCGTCTGCGATCCCGCCGCCGCGATGAACATGTCGCCGCCCTTCACGGCCGCGCTGCCGTCTGTCAGCGACGGGGATGTGTCGCTGACGAGCACGCTGCCGCCAGCCATCAGCAGTACCTTGCCGCCGCCCGTGCTCTCCACGGAGGTGAGGGCAAGGTCGCGCTTGGGCGAGGCGATGGCGATCACGTTGCCAGCTTTTGCCCCCGCTGCTTCGGATGCGTCGATGGCGACCAGGTGCGTTTCGTTGATGACGAACTCGCCCTCGGTGTCGGAGATATCGCGCCATGTCACGTCGGCAGGGTTGGCAGCGGCAAGCTTTTTCAGATTTTCAAGGCCGGTGGTGTCATTCAGGGCTGTGCCGCCCGGGATCGTTATCTCCTCATCTTCGGAGCCGACGTTGGTGCTCGCTTTCAGCGTCACCGTCTTGCCGATGATGACCGGCTCCAGGTCGGCATGAACGGTGCCGGGGCCGGGGTTGAGGATCGCGTCCTGCACGGCATAGAGCAGATAGTTCTGCGTCCAGCCGCCGATGGTCTCCGCGTCGATGGCGGTAAGGACGTTCAGGTCAGAGTTTGCGACCGTTTTCTGCTGAGCAATGTAGGCGTCGATGCTCGTCACGCCCTCGTACTTATCCAGGCTCACAACGATGCCTTCAAGGTACGCTCTGTCTTTGTCCGTTATCGTTATCTGTCCGGCGTCGGCGCTTGCCAGGTGAGTTTTGGCCATCTGATACGTGGAAAACTCTGTCCTGTAGGCGTTTTCGACGTTTGCAACAAGCTCATCGCGCACCTGGTCAGTGATGCTCGTGCCATCGGCGCTGATCAACTTGGCGTCCTTCCAGAACTGGATCCACTCCTCGTCGGTCAAGCCGCGCTTTTGGGTCTGATTGGGGGTGACGATGCTGCCGTCCTTCGTCTCCAGCGTCACGTCGCCCTGCGTTTCGGCGCGCACCACGGCCAGGTCGCCCTTCGTCTTGGCGATGCTGATGAGATTATCCTGCCCGCCCTGCGCGGTGGCGGTGAGTTCGGTCGTCCCGTCTCCGGCGATCACAAACGCCGTATCGGCCGTGCCGATGCTGCCGTAGTCGCTTTTGAGCGTCATCGTCGCCGCTTCGGCCCTGCCGGTGATCGACAGGTCGGCGGTCAGGTCGATCGTCCCGCCCGTCGCCTTCAGGTCGACGCTGGCGCCGCCGTCGGGCACGGCTAGGCTGGTCTTCTTGCCCTCGCCCGCCGTTGCGGTCACGGACACGACATCGCCGAGCGGGTCAAGTGTCAGCGTCTGATCCTTGGCGATATGCTCCGACGCGGTCAGTCGCACGTCGTCGGCGTTGACCAGCGCGCGCTCGCCGGCGATGATGTTCTTCGCCGTGATCGAGACGACGGCGCCCGCCTCATTGGTGTGCAGCTGATCGGCCAGCAGCACGTCGGCGTTTGGCGCGGTGATGGTGATGTTGCCGGCGTTGGCGCTGCGGCGCACGGAGACGTTGATCGGGTTGTCGGCCTTCAGCGCGTCGGTGACGATGGCACGCGCATTGTAGCTGCGCTCTATTGACCTGGAGAGCGTGCCCTCCTTACTTGACAACATCTCTCCGCCGTCCAATGTTGGTACAAAGTTATGGGTCCATCCACTGTCCGGAACGTTATCAGGCCAATCCTTGTCGTACTCCGCAATAATGTTCGTGAAGCGCACGTGGGCGAATACTGTATCAACAACAGGCCGGGCTGAGCCATACTTGCTGAGATATTCCTGCATCGTCATCACCGTGCCGCCCTGGGACAGCGAGACAGCACCGGAATCTTCGCTGGATGCATAACTAATGCTCTTCCATCCCTTTTCTGAATCCCAATCGGTGTCGACCCAACTGTCCTGAGATTGCGTCCAGCGCTGTGTGACCACGGACGATTTTTCGGCGGTAATGAAGTAATACTGGCCGGTCGCCGGATCGTATGTGGCGATCCCATCAGCGTGCGGCGTGACGACATTATCGGCCGATACGTTCAGCTGACCGTCTTCATACGTGTATTCCGTCGTCTTGAAACTGCTGCCGGAAGCGGCCTTGCCTGTGTCGTTGATGACGATCTTCGCGGCGTTGCTCTTGATGTCGATGCGGCCGAGGCGCAGCGTCGTATCGAGCCCGCTGTTGATGATCACTTCCGCCGCGCCCGTGTAGGCGATGATGCGGCCGCTGTTCTCTTCACTGGGAATGCGGTAGTCGCTGGGGATCTGGCTCTCATTCAGACTGTCCCAGAAATTGGTGTTGATGACCTTGCCGGTCAGGTAGACGGTGCCGCCCGCGCCGACCATATCCTCCACGACGATGCGCTGTGTCGAGGGGTTGTACCAGGTGGCTGGGACGTAGATGAATTCACGACGCGCGGGGTCATAGACGATGTCGCGCGATGTGAACTGATAGCCCGCCAGATCTGCGGGCGTATCGTTGAGCTGGGGGAAGTACTCCCCCCAAGCCGTATCGTAATTGGCGATCTTGCCGATCATGCCCAGCGTGCCGGGGAGGTCCAGTTTGTACGTGCCGAAGCCGCTCTGGATCGTGCCGTTGACGTTGATGACGCCGGCGGTGATGAAAATGTTGCCGCCGGAGACGATGTTGCCGGGTGGGGCATTGAAAACGTCTGCCGCAAACAGCTCCGTTGCATAAGATTCATCTATACTCACAGTATTAGGTCCGCCGCCCCTCAATAGCAGCTCGTCGGTATACGCCTTGAGCTTCTTCCCCCAGACGTCTTCTGGCGCGCCGTTGATGTGCAGCATGCCCTGGCTGTTGATGGAGATGGAGCCGCGCGGCGCGTGGAGATCGATGCCCTTGCCGGCAATGATGTCGGCCCCCACGGAGCGGATCGAACCGACCGACGTGGACAGCGAGACCCGGCCGGGGTAGTTGATGATGCCGCCGTGGTTTTCGATGTCTGTGACGACGGTGTATCTGATCGTTTCGGCACTGTTATCCGCGCTCATCGTGAGATCGACATACGGGTTGCTGTACGAGTTGGTCACGGTGATGTCGAGCGAAGCGCCGTCGCCGCCGGAGGCGATGACCGTGCCGCGGTAGCCGCTGGCGGCCGCCACACGCTTTCTCAGGTCGACGTCGTCACTGACGCTGACGGAGTTGACGATCACCTCGCCGCCGGGGGCAAGGATCGACAGACCGTTGAGCATCAGCGACATGTTGCTCTTGTTTTCGATCTCGATCTTCGGCGAGCCGTTGGCGTTCAGTTTGCCCGCGCCGTTCAGCGTGTCCGCCTCGATCGTGATGTTACCGCCGGAGACGGTGATCGGCGAAAGCCATAGATATGGTACCGACACGATCAGAGACGCGCTGCGCGGGCTGTTCGGATCAGTAGGCAGGCCGTAATAGTGCAGCGTCGATTCGATCTGCATTTTCTCGGCGACGTAAGACTTGTACACGGCCGACGTCTTGTCTGTAGTTTGGTTCATCAGCACGTCGAGCGATGTCAGACGGGCGTACAGGTACGAGTCGTATTCGTTTTCCTGGCCCAGAACATAGGCGCCGAAGCCTTCCGACGTGATCTCGGGCGTTTTGATGTTGTCGTAGCCGTTCAGGACGTAGTCATGACTTTCAGCCGTGCCCTGGGAATAATTGCCCTGAGCGTCCTTTTTCAGGTACAGCTTGTCGTCGTGCGTCCAGTCCATCATGCGGTACTCCTCGTCGCCGGACTTTTCGAGCACGGCGAAGCCTTCGCTGATCTTCAGCGAGAACCGGCTCTTCGCGCCCGCTTCCACCGTGCCGTCGACGGTGACGCGGCCGTTGTTCGTCAGGCCGAACACGGTGTCGCCCATCGCGGTGCTGGCGATGCTGCCGGTCTTTTCAGACGGACCGACCCAAGCGTAGCGCTCCACGAAATCGCTGACGGTCACGGCACCTGCGCGCGTCAAGATGTTGACGTCGCGCGTCGCCGACACGAGCGCATTGGATTCGACGGAGACGGTGTTGTTCTGCGTGACGGTGCGCTCGATCGACGCGCCCGCGCCGCCGATGGCATGGGCGTAGGCCTGCGACAGGTCGGTCATCTTCAGCTCGCCGCCGAAGCCGTCCACACGCCGCCCGGCGCGGATGTTGATGTCGCGGTCGGAAAGGATCTCGCCCCTGACGGTGATCGTGTTGTTGCGCGTGACCTTGGCGGTCAGCCAGCTTGTGGCGCCGCCGATGAGGCCGGCCTGGAGGTTGCCGACGGAGGTCAGTCTCAGGTCGGCGTCGTTCCACGCGGCGATGTTCACGTCGGCGGGCATGAAGCCGAAATGGCCGACAGTCGCATCGCTGTCGATCGTGATCGTATTGTTCCACGTGGCACTGAAGTCGAGATTGGCTCCGGAGCCCGCGCCCACGCCGCCGGAGACGACGCGCGAGTATTCCTTGATGTCGCTGTTCGAATGCGCGTACAGCGACGTGGTGTCCACGCCGGCGACGTCGGCGCTTTGTCCGATCGTGATCCCGGCATTCTGGTGGATGACGATGTCGTTGCCCGTGCCGTTGCCGGCCACCGCGCCGTAGGTGTTGCCGGAGACGTTGTAGTGGTTTTCCGGGTTATCGACAAGCAGGTTTTCGGCTTCGATCGTCAGAGCGCCGCCCGCGTACAGGCCGGCGTCCTGCGCCACGGTGACGCGAGCAACTCCGTCCAGCAGCAGGTCGTGCGTGTTGCGGTTGCCGGCGACGGCGCCGCCGATGACGGCGTCGGTCCAGTCGTCGGTCTTAGCGCGCTGTCGGGCGTGCAGGTCCATGTCGCCGGAAACAGCCCACGCGCCGCCGATATTCAGCGTGGCTTTGTTGTCGATGCTGGTGACCGACCAGGCAGGCTTGCCCAATGCCAGAGCGCCGCCGCCGTCGCCGTTCACTTTGATCCTGGAGTCGGAGGTGCTTTCAGCCAGTGCGTTCAGCGAGCCGAAAATAGTATCGATCTCGCTGCTTCCGCTCAGTTCGATCTCCGCCTTGCCGAAGTTGTACACTCTGCCGACGCTGCTGCTGGCCGCGACGCCGACGCCGATGCGGATGGCGCGGACATCGGCCGAAAGCGCCGCATTGTTCCAGGCGTGAAGGTTGAGAGCGGCGTTTTCACTGAACGTGCCGCCGTTCATGATGATCTTCGCGGTCGTGTCGTTGGTGACTTCGGCGCGGCCATACTGGAAATCGATGCCGACAGAGCCGCCGTGTCCGTTGGTGTCGGCAAGCAGGCGCATGGGCGCATTGGCGTCGCCGACGAATGCCTCGACGGTGATCACGGGGGCCGTATATTTGTTGTTTGCGCCCAGCGTCACGGTGCTGCTGCCGTCCACCACCGCTTCGGTCAGCGGCACGCCGACGGTGATGCCGCCGCCGCCGTGCTCGTGCACCTTGGCGTGCACATAGGGGTTCAGCTCGGAGTGGACGGCGAATTTGTCGGCGCTCACGTTCGCATGGTCGTCTTTGCCGACGGAAACGGAGACGTTCGTGTTTTCGCTGGCTTTCGCGTCGGCGCCCAGTCCGGTGAGGCCGGTGAGGTAGCCGAACACTTCCTGCGCGTAGGTCTCGCCGCCACGTTTGGCGTTCAGCGACACAGTTCCTCCCGGCGACTGCAGTTTGCCGCCGTCGAAGGTGACGCGCACGTCGTCGGAGACGATCGCCCGCGCAACGATGCCGCCGATCGAACCGCCCGAAAGCGTGCCGCCAGCGCCGTAGGTCTCGTGAATTGTCGTATCGAGCGCGCTCAGCGACACGCCCTTGGCGCCGCTGATGCTGGCGTTTTTGGCAGTGATCGTGGAGGCGCTGAAGGCTTTCAGCCGGCCGTAGGCGGCAAAGAGCGTGCCGACGCCGCCGATGCCCTGGATCACGTGCTGGTTGTTGTCGCCGGTGAGCGTGGTGGAAATGCTGACGGTGCCGCCGGCGTTGATCACGGAATCGGTGATCGCCGCGCCGCTTTGCTTGCGCACGGACAGGAAGCTGAGGTTGACCGCGCCCGCGCCTACGCCGCCGGTGAAGCCGCCCTGATAGCTGAGGATGTCGGTGCTCTCTACGCCGCTGACAGAGATGTTTCCGCTGGCGTCAAGCACGGAGCCCGAGTCGATCGCGATGTGCATCGTGCTCTTTTCGCTCCTGCGGATATCGACATCGCTGCCGCGCGCTTCACGCACGGCCTTAGCCTCGGCGACAGAGAGCACGTTGGAGCTGACGTCGCCTGATTCACCGCTGACGAACTTCTGCGCCGTGTCAAGCGCGTCGTCCATATCTGTGTTGACGGTGTTCAGCTGGCTGGTGTAGCGGGGGTCGCTGTACGCCTCGTCTTCGCCGATGTTCATGACCTGCACGTAGACAAGCCCCGCACCGACGCCGCCGGAAGCGCCCCAGGCGTGCGAGCGCAGCTTGTAATTCTCATCAGCGCTGATGGCGATGTTGTTCGCGTATACGCTTGAATGGTCCACGCTCACGCCCACGTCGCTGTACAGGTTGCTGACGTTGACAAGGATGTTGCCGCCGCCCACGCCGCCGGCAGCCGTCGCCGCCACGGTGAGCAGATCGGAGGTGTTGTGCGCGCCGATGAGCACGTTGCCGGCCCGCTGCGTTTGCGAGCCGAGCGTGGAATCCTGCAGCGCGGCGTTCACTCTGGCCGAGTTGCGATTGACGTCAACGCCGATCGTGCCCGCCCCCATGCCGCCAGCGCCGGAAACGGTGACGCTGTAGCCCTTGATGCGGTTGCGCGCGTCGATGACGACGTTGCCGCCTGCCACGCCAAGCGTGGAATTCTGCACCATGGCGGCTGTCTGGCTCTTATCGACGCCAACCTCGACCATGATCGCCCCCGCGCCCATGGAGCCGGAGCCGGCGATCTCGATCTGGCCGATGCGCGTGAAATGGTCGGCTGCTGCGCTGAGGCCGCCGACGGTACCCTGCATGCCGTTGATGACGGCGTTGGTGCTGCCGCGCTGGAGGTCGACTTCCACCAGCAGCGAGCCCGCGCCCATGCCGGCGCCCGTGCCGACGAGGGCAAACGTGGTCAGCGACTGCTTGCTGACGGCGCCCGCCGCGGCCGTGCCGGTGACGTTCAGCGTGTGTTTGTTTTCAAGGCTGGAGCTTCTGATCGAGGCTTCGACATTGAGCGAGGGCTTTCTCACGTTGACGATACCCGCGCCAGCGCCCATGCCCGCGCCGCCGCCCATGAAGAAGGCGCCGGAGACGTTGCTGAAGTCGGAAGCATGCACAGTCGCGTCGCCGGAACTGGCAAGATCGCTGTCGATCACCTTGGCGCCCGTGGTGCCGGTGAGCAGGTCGACGTTGACCTGGCCCCCGCCGAATCCTGTGCCCGCGCCGCCGCCGACGAGTACGGCATCGGTGAGCACGTGCGTGGACGACGCATCGATGATGAGGCCCTTATACACATTCGCGGTGCGCTGCGTGCGCAGCGGATTGGGGTCGAACACGCCCTGGAAGGCATTGTCGTATATCGCCCTCTTGCTCGGCGACGTTATTGAATTGAGCCTCCCTGCATACGCATCGGCGTCCGCTTCGTCCCTGTCAGTCTCGGCCGACGTGGGAAGATGCTTGTGCAGCTGCGTGTTGTCAACGTCGTCGTCGTCGATGTCGTTTGACACGCTCACGGCGCCTTCGCCGAGGACGGTCAGCGAGGCGTTTTTGACGTTCGTGTTAGTGGTGTCGTTGATGTAGTTCACTTCCACCAGTCCCACGCCGGCGCCAAGGCCCGCGCCAACGCCCGCAAGGCCGTAGTTGCGGATCTCCGCGTCGCTCATGGTCAGGGCGGCCAGCGAATTTTGGGCGCGCACGGTGACACCCTCGATCGTGACATCGGTCGAAGGCGACATTGAGTTGACGATGACGATGCCCGCGCCGGCTCCGGTGCCGGCACCGCCGCCGCCCACGCCGACGTTGAGGATCTTCATGCCGGAATTGGCCCGCGAATAGAGGCTGCCAATGTCGAGCGAATGGGTGGCAGCGTTCGTGCCCGTGATGCGGACAAGATTTTCGTCGCCGATGCGGTTGATGTTGACGCTGCCGCCGCCCATGCCGGTGCTGCCGGCGGGGATGACGACGGAAATGTTCTTGATGTCGGCAGACTTGGCGGCCGTGGCGGACACAGCCGTTTGATCGCCGCTCAGATTCGTGGAAACGATCTCGCTCAGGTCGCGGCGATGCAGCTGGTTGACGGCGACCACGGCGTTGGCGGAGAAGATGATGCCGAAGCCGCCGCCGACAGATACGGTGAGGATGGAGGCGTCATCAGCCGTGGACACGTCAAGCGTCCCCGCCTGTTCAGCCATCGTCACGGTGCTGTTTTTCAGGCCGGCGTGGAGCGTGTACTCATCAGCCTCGGGGTTGACGACGCCCACCTGCGTCCAGGCGATCGCGGCGCCCGCGGCGCCCTGCTTGGCGCTGATAGACACGGCGCCGGACAGGGTCTTTGACGTTGACGTTTCCCCGGCAGTGATGCTGAGGTCTTTCAGCCCCTCCACGGTCATGCCGTCGAAGACTGACGAGGTCTCGCCCGTGATGCGGTGCAGGGATCCGGTGCCGCTGCCGGTGCCCTGTGTGGAATAACCGGCGGCTGCCGCGACAAGCCAGCTGTTGGCGCTGTTGTCCGCGTGCGCCGAAAGCGAGCCTGGCTTGTCAGCCTTGATGGTCTTATTGTTCGCGCCGCCCTTGACGGAAACAACGGCGTCGTTGGTGACGTGCGAGTAGCCCAGCGAGAAGCCGAAAGCCATGCCGTTGCCGCTGAAGTTCAGACCGGCAGCACCGGCGACGCCCACGGACAGCGCCCTGTTCTGAGCGGTCAGCGAGCTGGGATCGGTGCTGGTGATAGTGATGTTCGAGTTATTGAACTTTGTTTCGGCCTTGTTGACGATGGAGTTCCAGATAACGGAGCCGTTTGCAGCTGCGCCCTTTGAGTCACCGACGGTCACGCTGGCGCCTGCGGCCACGCCGATGAGGGCGGTGCCGTTTTCGCTGTTGGCGACCAGTGAGCCGGCGCTGATCGAACTGCCTTCGACCGTGATGCCCATCGTGTTGCGCAGGTTGTTGACGACGACGGCCGTACCGACGCTGACGATGCCGTCCGAGCCGGCGCCCGACAGAGCGGCCGTGACCACGGTCATGCCCGTGCGGCCAGAGAGCTTGTCGTCGATGTGCGTCGTGGCGCCGTCGGCCGGCGCAGGCGTATCGTCATCATCATCGTCATCGATGATGAACTTCTGATAATAGTCTTCCGTTTCCAGTTCCGCGCCGCGGTGATACTTGTCAGAGGAGATGATCGCGTCGATCGATGCGCTGCTGCGCTGCACTTCAAGGTCGAAGCTGGTGGTTTGTTTGTTCTGATTCAGACGTTCGCCGATGTCTGCGCCATCGCCCGCGGCCATGTGGACGCGGCCGGAGGCGGTGATGTCGCTGCTTTTCACATTCGCCGCCGCTTTGTTGATAAGCGTATCGACGACGATCGCTCCCACGCCGGCCCAGTCCTTCTGTCCTCCGCCCGTGCCGACGCCCACGGCAACACCGGCGACCACCTGCGTGACGCCGAGGTAGCTGTCGATGCTGACGGCGCCCAGATTGTTCAGTGTGCTGCTTTTGACGGAAGAGGCCAGGTCGTTCTTGACCACGGCCACCTGCACGCCGGCACCGACAGTCCCGCTGTCCCCATCGCCTTTGGCGACGCCCACATCGATGCCGCCGGTGACCTGCGTGTCCTTGGCATAGGAGAACACGTCCAGATCGGTGGGGACGGGCGCAGCGCCTGTATCCGCGCTGGTCGTCACTCCCGCGACGGTGCTGCGGACGATGTTGTTCAGCGTGTTGACTGACACGTTGGCCGCTACGCCGGTGTCGCGTTCGTGACTGCCGCTGGAGAGGTCAAAGCCGAGCGCCGCGGCGACGCTGCGCCCCGTGCTGCCGGCGGTAACGGCCACGGCATCGCGATCCGCGTTTTTGAGCGAGACCAGCGTGGCATTGCCGAGATCGGCGGAGACGATGCTCTTGCCGGAGTTGACGGAGACCGCGCCGGCAACGCCGACGGACTTCGCGTTCTCCCCTTCCTGGTCGTTGACGAGCGACACGGCCACAGCGCCGGTGAAGGCCGCCTGCCACTTGTCGGCCTGAGATTCGATCTTCATGGTGCGGTTGCTCGTATTGCCGGTCTCACTTTCGGCATAGCTTTTGATCGTCAGCGTATTCGATTCGCCGCCCTGGAGGCCGGCATGAGTAGTGTAGTCGGCAAAGTTCCAGGCGACCGAGCCCGCCACGGCGAGGTTGAGGGTGTGCTGTTCGCGCTCTTCTTCGTCGTCGCTGCTTGCTGCGTCGAGGACAGTGCTTCTGTCGCTGCTGACGGTGCTGACGATGTGATCGACGATGTCGGGGCTGGCCTGGTTCACGCCGGCGTTGGCGGCATCTTCGATATTGGTGTTTTCCGGCGCGTTTTCCCGGTCGCTGCTCGTCGAGCTGTCCGAACTGGTTCCCGAACTGCTGCCGGTACTGCCTTCGCCGTCCTCGGCCTGCTGTTGCCGGGTAGCCGTTCCGGTGATCTTTGAGCCGACCCACTCGCTGAGCTTTTTGCTGCCCTTGAGCGGCAGATCGGGAATCTTATTCAGCGTATCGTACCAGTGCGTTCCGTCACCCGAGGCAGGAGTGTAGGCTCCGGAACCGGCCGCGGCGATGGTGTTGACGTGCGCGTGGGTGAACGCGCCCACGTTGATGGAGTCAGCAGCGATGTATGCAGCGGGAACTTCCGTCGATGTGTCGTCGCTAAAGGCTTCGTCAAAATCGGCTACGAGCGCCGTGTTTTCAAAGTTCAGCACGTCGATGCCCGCTGCAAACCCGTACGACTTCAGCTTGCTCTGATACGCCAGGGCGATGTTGGTGACGTAGTTGCTGGCCTCCGATCTGATCGTGAGCACGGGAGCGGAGAGCGTGACTTCGTCGTCGATGTTGACGCGGCCGGCAAGCGAATGCACGAGCACGTTCATCTGTCCGTCGATGCCCTTTTCGCCCGGCTTGGCACCAAGAAGGTTGACGACCAGCTGCATGGAACTGTCGTCTGCCGCCGCCGTTATGTCGGCGCTGCTGAGCAGAGCGGCGCCGCGATGGATATTGACGCTGTTTTCCGTGGTGAACGTGTCGATCATGAAGGTGCCGCCGACAGCAACGTCGTGGCTGCGCACATTAGCAATGTCGCCGCCGAGAATGTTATTGTTGATGCCGCCGAGCAGGGCCATGTCGCTGCGGGTGGAGCCGCTCACGTTCAGACTGCCCTTGGCGGTCAGCGCGGCGCCCGGGTGGATGTCAAGCGTGTTGCTCAGTATCCAGTTCGGCCAGGCGAAGGAGCCGCTGCCTTTGTTCTCAAACGAGCTGTACTGGCCGCCTTCACTTGTGGCTGCCATGGACTGGCTGTATACATTGGCATAGGAAGAGAGATCGGCAAAGCTCATCAAATCGGGGATCAGGCTGGCGAATTGCGTGGTGGTCATGTACCCAGCCGTTTTCAGGAGAACGATGCCGATATTCTGGGCGTACGTTTTAAAGCCAGCCCAGTTTTTGATGGAGGGGTCTTTGAAGACATCACTGCTGATGATTTGGGCAGCCTGTGCCCATGCATCTGAATTCTTGAAGGTGCCTACAATCCCGTTCCAGTCTGCCTTGAGCTTGCCTATAATCCGGCCGACGCGGTTCCACTCGACGCGGGCAGAGCTTCTGATGTCGATGGAGCCCGCGGTGGAGGTCAGATTCGCAAGCGGGGTGACGTTGACGGCCGAGGCCATCATCGGACTGCCGTAGGTGACGGCGTAGCTGAACGTATCCTCCAGATCGCCTTCGTCGAAGCCGCTGCCGCCCACCTCCGAGCGCGTGACCCAGTGGTGGTCTTCGACGACCGCTTCGGAGTTGATCGTGATGTCGCCGGGCGCGACGATGCTCACGCCGGGGCCGATCGCAACGCTGGAGAGCTGCGTGGGCGTGTCGGTGCTCCGCACGCCCGTGTAGAGCACCGAAAATCCCCACTTGTCGGCGGATTTTTTGTAATCTTCGTCGTCGGCGCCGCCATAGCGGTACATATCAGCAAGCTCGACTTTATCCTGAAGATGTTTGTAGACCTTCTTGAAGTTCGCCGGCGTCACTTTGGTTGGGAGCACCTGCTTATACAGTTCGGCCGTGCTCGTGCGGTTGTTGGCACTGACGCTCCAGGTGTCGGTGGTGTCAGTCGCCGTGATCGTCACCGCGCCGCCGGCGGAGAGATTGGCGCCCACCATGGTCTGCGCGCCCGTGGCCACGATCGTGGCGTTCAGCGCCGTGCCGCCGGGGACATTGCCCGTGGCCATAGATGAGGCCTGCGTGGTGATGCTGTTGGTGACGCTGGAAGCGATCGACAGTGCACCGCCGGCTTTTATGTCGGCGCTGGCGTCGATGGTGACGGCAGCGTTGTTTTCCAGTTCGGCCCACAGCAGCGCGACCGGCGGCATCTTCTGATCGTGCGACGTGGCGATGGCGTTCAGATCGGTCGTCAGCACGGCACTGGCGCCGATCTGAACCTCGCCGCCGGCTTTGAGGTCGCCGCTGACGGTGACTTTGGCACTGCCGCTCTGTTTGCTGACGACCACGGCCGCGGCCGGGATCTTGCTCGTGATGCCCATGGGCCAGTTGATGAGGTCTAAGAATCCGGCCGACTTGCCGGCGATGACGCCGAGGGTGCTGTCCGCGTGCATCGTCAGGTCTCCGCTGGCGGCCAGTTTAGCGCCGTGTTCGATCTCGATCTCGGCCTCTGTGCTGAGATCGGTGTACGAACCATCGAATTTTTCATTGCTGAGCGTGGGGAATATCGTCTGGTCAATGCTGACGATGCCTGAGGCAAAGGCGGGGTCTACGCGGAAGCTCCACACGTCGGCGCTGACGACGATGTTATTGTCGGAGCTGACTGTCGCGCCATTTTTGACGGTCACTTTGGCTTTGACGGCTGCTTTATTTTTTACACTGGCGGCAGAGAACGGGGATTGGCCGGCCGCCGCCAAACCGACGTTGTACTCGCTGCCGGCCGCCTGGGCGTGCATGACGACTGAACCGGCTGCATCGATGGAACCGGCGTGTTCGATCAGAGCTTCGCTTTTGTCGCCGCTTGGGACGCCGATGGCGACGAGACGCACATCACCGTTTTCAGTGCGTTCGATTTTCAATGAATCCTGATTGACATCAACGCTGCAATCCTGGATATTGACCAGCTGGCTAATGTCAAGTTGGGTCGTTTTCGTGTCGAGTTTGGATCCGGCTTCTGTTTTGACCTGGGCTGCTTTCAGCTCGATACCATCGGGCGCGGTGATCTTGCCCTGTACAACGATGCTGCCTTCGAGATTCAGGGCGACGTATCCGGCTTCCATACGCTGGAATTCCGTGCGGTCCCAAGGCGCATCGCCGCTAGTGATCGCGTTGTAGGTTTTATCGTCGGCGATAATTGCCGAGAACTTGCCGGCATTGATGGCGCCCTGCGGGCCGATGATCATGCCCTTGGGCGAGATGAAGATCAGGTGTCCGCCAATCTTTTTTGCTTCAGCCTTGAGCGCGTTGATGGTGCCTTGAACGTCGATCTGCGCATCGACAAAGTTATACAGTTTGTTTGTCCCGCCGGGCAACACCATGTTGGCGATGTCCCCTTGGCTGAGCGAGAACTTGGAAAAGCGGTTAAAGGCGCTTGCCCCGTTCTTTTTGTCGGTCGTGACGGTGTGTTTGTTGCCGTTTTTCGTAACCTTGGTGTGATTTTTATAACTGTCGTGTACTGTAAGTTCCGTAGCTACGGCAGAGATCGGCGTTAAAACAGTACTGGCTGCCAGCGTAGCGGCGATGATTTTCTCGGCTGTGTTCAGCCGCCGGTCTTTGATTCGTTCTCTTTTTTTCTGTGCCACTATGGCCACCTCATTAAAATAGTCAAGAGTTCCCGTTATGCGCCCAGTGCGCGCCTCTTATCAAAACGGAACATGTGTGCCGCCCATGCGGCTGTCAACGTTCCGGGATCGTCACTGTTACCATTGTTCCGCCCTCTTGCCGGGGTGCGACGGTCAGCTTGCCGCCGCACAGCAGTTCCAGCCGAGTGCGTATGTTCGTCAGGGCGATGTGCGGTTCGCTTTCTGCGGCCAGCGTAAAACCGTGGCCGTTGTCTTCGACAATGATCTTGCTTCCGGCATCCGTCGCCCGTGTATGAATTGAGATACGCAGAGGTCCGGAATCCGGATCCATACCGTGCTTGACGGCATTCTCTACAATGGGCTGCAGCGTCAGCGGCGGCACTCGAAAGCAGGTATGAGGCGTGTCGTAGCTGACGAATAAGTTGTCCTCAAACAGAGCCTGCTCGACCGCAAGATAGGCGCGAGTGTGTTCCAGTTCATCGGAAAATGGAATCGGCGCCTCGCTGGCAATAGCTGTAAAGTTCTTGCGAAGGTAAGCAGTGAAATCCATCGTGACCTGCTGCGCCTTTTTAGGGGCCTGGTCGCAGAGGTAATAGATGCTCATCATCGTGTTGTAGATGAAATGCGGCCGCATCTGAAGCACCATGATGCTGGCGCGCTGATGGGCGATCTTCCACTGTTGGCGCATAGAGCGGTCGATCTGGTCACAGAGGATGACGCCGAACATCGAAAGCGTTGAAAATGTAAGTCCTATCGCCAAAAACAGCTCGCTGTAGACGACTGTATTGACGGCTCCGGCGGCAGTCATCGGGACCAAATGCAGCATGAAGGCAGCAAAGTATTTGCCCTTCAGGCTGCGCCGCCTGCGGACCACGCCCGCCAGGTTGAGAAACATGATCGAGACGATGGGCAGCAGCAGCAGCGAATGCCATGGGCCTAAGCAATACCGGTTGTCGGGCGTGACATAGTAGAAAGCCGTCGTGAACTGGGCGATCACCAGCAAGATCAGATAGACGCCCCACAGCACGATCACGGCGCGGAAAAGAACACTCTTGCGCCAGCTTTCTCCGCAGCAATGCAGCAGATAATCCGTAAACAACGGCATCGTCATCGAGAGGAGAAGATATTCAAAAAAGGCGGCGATCTTCTCTGCCGTCGCCATGGACGGATTGCTGTACACGACCAGATCGGCGGTCACAGCGAACATATAGAGCATCTGGATCGCAAACAGTGCAACGAAGAAGCGCCTGTTTCGGTGCCCGGTGTCGGGCATGACGAATGAGATCCCCAGCCCCAGTGCCGTTACCGCCAGCAGCGCGCCGCTGATAAAAAAGGCGAGATGATCGATCTGGATGTTCATTCACTTGGGCCTCCCGTTGAGAACGGAAATCTCAGATTTTTGAGCTGGGCGCGGACGCCCTCCAGCGTGACCGGCTTGAGCAAGAAGCCGCAGGCCCCGGTGCTCCACGCGTCAAACGAATATTCCACATAGGCGGTCAGATACACCACATTCGTGCGAGGATTGAGTTCGAGCATGGTTCGGCATAAGTCAAAGCCGCTCGTTGTTCTCCCCAGCTCGATATCCAGATAGGCAAGCGCGATCCTGTTCCTCTTAGCATACTCAATGGCTTCAGACGGCCGAGTGAAGCCCGTGATCACAGCATTCGGCAAGACTGCTTCGAGAACAGGCAGAGCGCCGGAAATGAATATTTTGCTGTCATCGACCAGGATGACATGCGGAGCGTCGTCGCTTTCGGCCGCGACGTTCAGCAAAATGGTGACGTCCTTACCAAGACAGTGAGAGAGCCGGGAGATCATCATGGCATCAGGCAAACGGCTGCCGTTCTCCCACCGGGCAACCGTAGAACGGGTGACGTATACCCGCTCTGCCAATTCCCGCTGCGAAAGCCCTTTTTCCGTTCTCAGTTTTTTCAGGGTCTCTGCAAAAAGTTTGCTCATTTTAAAACTGTGCTCCATTTCTTAGTAACAGACCAGTGCTGACACGCGCTGTTGACGAATATCATGGTATTTTCCCCTAATTTATCCTTAATGGATAATATTATCAAGTTGCTTTCCTTAAAACTAATGTGACGTTCTGGAACCCCCTGGCGACATAGAATTATTGCTTTTGGGCAGTCATATCCAAAGGGCTTTTACACACTATTTCAAACCTTATTTTATGTTGATTCAAACCGCTTTACTAGTGGTTTAGTTACGCAATTTTATCTGCGAAGTCCGAATTTCCAGAATGCCTGTTTTCAATCTACAAAAAAGTCCGGCGCAGGGGCCGGACTTTTTTGTTGCATTCCCAATGTGAGACACCTATTTATTTCTGCGAAGCCAGCAGACGGTCGAGATAGACCGACTTGAACTGCTTGCTGGCAAGCAGCTGCTTCAGAGGAGGCAGTTTAAGGATGACCCCGAGCACGGCAGCCATGGCACGGTGATTGGCGAAAGCCTGATTATCGAAGATCAGATTTTGCAGCGTGCCCTTTTCGATCGCCTGCAGAACAAATCGATGGGTGCTGTTCACCGGGGTGATGACCTGCATCGGACGGTGCTGAAGCACGATTGACTTTGTCGGGCAGTTTCGGGCGCAGACGCCGCAGCCAAGGCAAATCGACTCATCAATGACCGGCTTTTTCTCCTTTAAGGAAATTGCCAGAATTGGACAGACCTTTGCGCACTTGCCGCACGAAATGCAGGTTTCAAAGTTCACTTTCGGGATGTAATTTGATGTTTCGATCGGCTGCATGGGACTGAACTTCCGCGCCGCCTGCAGCGCTTCACAGCAGCACCCGCAGCAGTTGCACATAAACGCCGGATGCTCGCGGACGTTCTCGCCGATCTGTACGAGGTTGTAGCCGTAGCACATTTCGAGGATGTCTTTTGCTTCTGATTTTGAGATCAGGCGTGTATACCCTCCGTGCTGCGCCAGCGACTGAGCGATATGGTCAAATGTCAGGCACGTCTCCATTGGGGCGCCAAGCTCGCAGGCAATCCCAAGGTGATGATTCTTGTGACGGCAGAAGCATGTTCCGACGCCGATATGCTCAGCTTCTTCGATGATATGCGTTGCTTTTTCGTAATCAAGGATGTGATTCGTCTTCTCGGTCATCAGAACTGGTTCCTGCGCGAACACACGGCCAAGCTTCGTGTCCATGCCAAAGAACAGTTTCTTGATGAAGTTCTCTTCAACGTTGATGTACTGATAAAACAGTTCACTCAGGTATTTCTGGTCAATGTCGCCTCTCGTACGCATCAGGGCAAACTCAAAAAAGCCGATCATGGGCGGAGGCAGGACAAACTGCCGCTCTCCCTCATAACATGAATCGACCATCAGCCCTTTTTCACACATATGATCAAGAAGCTGTTCTGCCTGTCCTTCTGTCATGCTCCAGATCTTCGCCGCCTTTTTGAGTGTAAAAGGCCGTATCGGCAACATCGAGACCTGCTGTGCTTCTTTCTCGGTAAAAAGAACTTTGAGGATCTTTGTCAGAGTCTCCGATGCCGGTGCTCCTTGCGTAAACCAGTTGATCCTGTCTTCAAGATTCCTGAATGCGTCGCGTGACGTTAAATGTCCCATGCGATGAACCTCCCCCGTTTTCTCGGTGCTTTTTGCAGCACACCATCCAGTGACGATCCCCAAACTGGCGATAGTCACCTGGCTTCCCCCTGATTTTGCTCATTATATCATCTTCAGCGATTGCACCGCTTACACTGAAGGTGCCGCAGATACGAATTGCTTCGAACGTTGCCAGACCGCATCAACTGTGATATTATTACATCGTTTCGCGACCCCGTAGCCCAGATGGATAGAGCGACTGCCTCCTAAGCAGTAGGCCGCGCGTTCGAATCGCGCCGGGGCCGCCATAATATAACATTTCAACCTTATTCAAGGTTCATCAAAAAACGTTCGCCGATCTCGTTCACCACGGGGTTGGCGAACGTTTTTCGTGGATGAGGTATTTGATCTAATTTACCTTCAACCACTGCTAAACCATACACAAAACCATACACAAATTTTGAGGCTGAAAATTTGTGTATGATGTGTATGGTCGGGGCTTCTGTAAACTCCCCTGTTTACTGAATTTGCACCCGCTTTAACGCGCTAAATTCACTTGCGAATGCCGATAAACACTGGATCTTTTTTGTAAAAAATCGGACTGATGCGCATAAACACTGGGCTGGGAAATTTATTTGTGCTCCCCTAACTTGTCACTGCTATGACAAAACACAAAGCGCGGAAGCGCTCCTCACATCAAAAGTGAGAAGCGCTTCCGTGCTGTTTTATTATGTCTCTTTCTGTGTCAAAACTGCTATGCGCAGACTCTCTTTTCCAGATCGATCACCAGCGTCGCCGTCGTCAATTCGCGTTTGTCGTCGGCATAGGGGGCTGCATAGCCGCGCGAGACGATCTGCTCGTCGCCCTCAGCGCGTTTCTGCTCGATCTGCGAAGCGTCTTTCGCTGTCTTGAACTCAATGATATACACTCGATGCGGAAGTTTTACGTCTACGTCGCAGCGGCCCAGGTGGCTTTCGACTTCGCCGTTGGCCTTGATCCCAGCACCGCGAAGCAGCGCCAGGAATACTGCCTGATAAAAATCTTCCTTCTTGTCGGCAAACAGGCGATACGGCATTGATGCCAGCGCCGCGTTGAACAGTCGCTTCACCGCGTCCAGATCGCCGGCGGCAAACGCTTTCCACAGCTCGTTGCCGGTGCGATTGGCGTCTTCAACCTCGTAGACAAGATCGAGGTAGCGGCGTGAGATCGAGTTGAGGACTTCCTGATTCGGATAGTCCAACATCAGGGACTCCTCGTCGCGGCGTTCGATCGTCAGATAGCCGCTTTGGAACAGAAAGCTTTCCGGCTTCGCTCGCTCGATCTCCGCCGACGAAGCGAAATCCAGCTCGACCTGCATGTGGCGGTACGCCTCGGGCTTCAGCATCCCGTGACGTTTCATGTATTCCACCACGAACGATGGCGAGCCTGACTGATACCAGTAATTGCGAAAATCCGCGTTATTCAGAACTTGCAGTGTCGAAAACGGATTGTACACGCGTGTTTTTCCGTCAAACGAAAAGCCGTCGTAGCGAGCTTTCACCTTTGCCAGGAAGGCCTCACGCGTCATCCCCGTCTTTTCGGCGGCCGCGTCGATCCAGCCTGAAAAATTCGTTTCCAGCTCTTGCTGGGTATATCCGCACAAAGCTCCGTAACGTTCGTCCAGCGAAATATCGGCAAGGTTGTTGATGGCAGAGAACACGCCCATCTTCGTGAAGCGGCTGATCCCCGTCAGCATCACAAATCTCAGATAGTCCTCGCAGCCTTTGATCACAGTGTAAAACGACCGCAGCTTGGAACGCATCACTTCGGCCAGCTCAAGATCGTCCAGATGATCCAGCACGGGCTTGTCGTATTCATCGACAAGCAGCACAACCGGCCCTGCCTGATCGTAAATATGAACGACCAGCCGCTCAAGAAAGTCCCCCGCGCTCTCGTCAGGCGTTGGCTCAACAGACCAGTGACGGGCAGCCAGTTTTAGCGAGTGGATCAACGAGCGCTCAAACGCTTCTGGGCTTTCAGTCACTCGCATGCTCATGTCGATCCTCAAAACCGGATTCGGCTTCGCAGCCTGCTCTTTCACCCAGTCTTCGGCCGCCAGACCTTTGAACAACTCTGCCTTGCCGGCAAACATCGCCGCCAGTGTCGAAAGGGTCAGCGACTTGCCGAACCGCCGCGGCCGTGATAAGAAAATACGTGCCGGTTTGCGCACCAGTCCAAGCAGCAAATCGGTTTTGTCAACATAAACCATTTCGTATCGACGAATATCCTCAAAATTGAACAGCCCCACCGGCAACGGGGGCAGATCGTGCCCATACATGCAGCTTCACCTCCGCAAAAAGGACTCCATTCGCTCACAGTATACCACACTAAGCTTCAAATACCGTCCGCAACGGGTAATTCCATTTCAGCTCGTGGCGTTTGATTGCCGGTTGCAATCTATGGTAAGCAGCTCTTGTTTTTATTCCGTCGTCAAGTTTAATATCAAGCTGGGAGCTCGTCACGCTATGCAGAAATCTCATCATTCCAAGCATAAGCCTCCAACAGGAACGCAAAAGATGAAAACAGCTAATCGTCACCACGTTCATCGCTTAATAAGATGTATAAAATGCGGCGCCGAAGCATTATTTCGGCGCCGCATTTTAATGGCTCAGGACCACGTCATTTGCTTTGATGATGGCGACACATCATTCACTGTCTGTGCCGCAGAATCTGAAAGCGTAGTTTTATTCTCTGCGTTGACATCAGAGCTCTGCTGTTTGTGGTTTGGCTGAGCTTGCTGCGTTTGAACCGGTTTGGCCTGTCGCGTTTTTTATCGGCGTACAGTTGCTCTGCCTGTTTTCGTGTGGCCCCAAGAGCTGCCGAGATACGTGATTGACGTTGTGCTCTTACAGACTTGATCTGCTCTTCGCTCAGCGGAGGTAGGCGGAAGAGCTCTCTGTCCTTGTTGCGCGGCATCGTCTCAGCGAGGTATTCACGGATACGATACGCGAGTGATCCCTCTTTGGCATCGCCGGCAAGAACAAGAGCCATAACGGAAGCGCCGAGCACAATTTTCGCGTGTGTTGTCGCACTGGCTGGATTACAACTAGAATCATACATTGCCTTTTCTTCCGCAGCAGCTTGACGTTTTAATTTTTCAAGCTGTTCCTGCACTTCGATAATACGCGCATATTGCTGTGCTAGAGCTGCCTGTGCCATTCCACGTCCATCACTTACCGACATTGTTACCTTTGTGTTCATGAGTCATAACCTCCTTCAAATTTTTAGGGCATTTCCCCAGAAACTATCTTCGGCCTTAATTTTCGGCCAAAGGCGTATAAACACATTGATTTCATTTTTTTGATAATGTCTTTTTGAGATCTCCTTTAAGTTGTATTTTATCAAACGCACCCCCGTTTCAAATTGAATTTCTCACGCCCTAAAAATCAGACCTCGCTTCGTGAGATGTGCAAAACTGTTGTAAAGCACCATGTAGTCGCATTGGATGTCCTAATCATACCAGACGAGTTTTTCCTACAATTGTTTTTCTCACACCCCTCAAAAATCAGTCCTGTTGCAAGTAAGAAGTACAAGTTATGTTGGACTTGCTCAATGTATACTCTCATTGGATGACTTAATAATACCAGATGACTTTCTCCTGAAATTGTAATTCTCATTTTTCACCGAAATTGCCCTTCGCGCGCGTGAGAAGAACAGGTTATGTTGGACGAGCACAATGTATACTGGAATTGTTGGTCATACAGCTCTCACCGCAAACCATGGTGAGAGCAAGCAAGCTCCGTTCAGCCGCGCGCCTTCCCTCCCGACAGGGAGGGCGCGAAAACCCCATTTCCTGCGGAAATGGTTTTCGCGGTCCGCTGCGCGGACGGGAGGCCGCTTGCGCGTCCTGCGACGCCCTGCGTCGCAAAAGCAGAACCATCCATTACACCCAGCTCAATTATGGAGGCCCAACATGCGACCTTTAACCGTTCGTCATACTGACATCAAAAGCTCGTCCGGCAAATCTGTCGTCAGTGCTTACGATTACACGATGCGCCAGGGTAAGTACAAGAAACATCGTTGTGATGTCCTTATCTCAGGTCATGGGCACTTGCCTGAATGGAGTCGTGACGACCCTCGTTTTTTCTGGCAGTGTGTCGAGGGGTTTTCAACTCGAAAAAACGCCGTGCTCAAGCGTGGCGCGATCGTTTCACTGCCGACTGAACTAAAAAAGAGTCCTGCAAACCTAAACGTAGTTGTTGAACACATCGTCAAAAAGGTATTCCTGGCTGGTAAACGGTGCCCGTATTCTTACGCTGTCCATGACCACGGAAAGAATTTACATTTACACCTCGACTTTCACGAGGCGATTGAAGACGGCATTGCACGTTCTCCAGACACATTTTTCAAGCGCGCCAATAAGACGCATCCAGAAAAAGGCGGCGCGCCCAAAGTCCGTTTCTATCACGATAGCAAGAACTACTTGAAAAAAATCCGCCCCCAAATTGCGGAGGCGGAGAACGCTGTGCTGGAAAGAATGGGCTGCACCGCTGACATCGAATACAGGTCGTTCCGTGAACTTGGGCTCAGCCGCGAGGCGCAGATCCATGAGGGAGTCGTAGCACGCAGTGAACTCAAAAGAGTTCTCGACGACATGAAAAAAGTCGATCCCGCCCTCATCGTAGACGCTGCGCTTTTGACGCGTCTAGCCGATGAAGGAGAGATCGACGAGCGGACCGCAGAGAACGCCCGCCGGCGCGAGCGCAATGAGAAACGCGTTAGAGCTGCTATGTCTCTCGAAAAACTTGACGCCGAGAGAAATAAGCTGGAGAAAGAATTCCGCGCAGCTAAGTTTTCACTGTTAAGCAAGGAAAACACAAGGAAGATCAATCGTGAGGCTGAAAAAGCTCTCGCTGAACAGTTAAAAGCTTCCTACACCGAAACTACAGCTCAAATTCAAGCACAGCTTTCTAAGATACAAGAAGAGCGCGCAATCTTAGAGCAAGGTAATAATTCGCTGCCAATGTCTGAGATCGACAGCACGCTGCCGCGAAAATGGAAAATCCTGCCGCCAGAACGCGGACAGCGCATCGCCGCTCGCAAAGAAGCAGAGCATGAACTTGATATGCAGCTGTACAATTTGAAGAACGACCAGAAGAATCAGAAAATCAGCGTGAATGAAGCCCTATCCACTGAACAGCAAGAAAGACTTCTGGCGCTCAGTACTCCCGACGAACGGCGTGCCGTAGAAATCCTTGACCGCGATGCCCGGCGTAAGGAGATCATCAGAGATAACGAGATGTACCGTGGCTGGGGATGGAAAGATTCGATCAAGCCCGTCCCCGCTCCAGCGTCGAGATCTGAAGTTCAGACTCTTTTTGCGAGACTCGGTATACCGGAAATGGCAGCTGAGATCGACGTTACCGATTGCGACATGACAGATGACATCGACAGCGGGCTGTCAGCAGCCGAACAGCGACATCGCGTCGAAAAGCAAAAACGCGAACACCAAAGTGAGGAAGAGCTCATTCAAATTCGACATCCGCGCAGTAGAGTGCGCGTAAGAGGACGAAGTGGGCACGAATAGTAAAATACTGAAGTTCAAGAATAAAGGAACCACTGATTAAATCCCCTCTTGAACTGTTAAAATAGAGACGTTTAAATACCAAGTTGATCCGAGAAGACGATTGTAGATTCCGCACACCCAGCCACACATGCACGGCAATTTAGCCACACCCCGCCGAAAATTTAGCCACGGCGTGCCGCGCCAAACTGCCCAGCCCAGAAATCTCCCTATAATGACTCCGTACGCGCAAGGAGCGTGACATCATTGAAGGGGGAAATCCCAATGGTAGATTACAGAGAAATACTCAGGTTGAGCAGCGACGCGACGCTAAGCCTTCGCAGCATAAGCCTTTTGGCGCACTGCTCTCATCACACAGTCAAGGCCGTTCAAACAGCGGCAAAGTTGGCAGGGATATCGTGGCCGCTTGACGACACGATGACAAATCTTGTCCTTCGCGAGAAGCTGTTTCCCAAGAAAGCCAGACGGACCGTAGAATATGCCACTCCCGCGTTTGAGGAGATCCACAGGGAACTGAGCAGACCCGGCGTTACCCTCTCGCTTCTGTGGGATGAATACTGCCGCGACTGTACAGCAAATGAAGAAGTCCCTTACATGTATTCACAGTTCTGCGAGAAGTATGGGCAGTGGGCACGTGTGGCAAAAGCGACCATGCGTATACAGCACAAGCCAGGGGACGCAATGGAAGTAGACTGGGCCGGCAATACACTTGAGATCCACGATCCGGTAAACGGAGAGATTTCAAAAGCCTATCTCTTTGTCGCAGTTCTGCCGTGCAGCTGTTATACCTACGTTGAGTTATGCGGGAACATGAAGCTGGAAAACTGGCTCATGTGCCATGTCCATGCCTACAGCTACTTCGGCGGCACGACGCGGCTGCTCATGCCAGACAACCTGAAAACCGGCGTCAGAAGCAACACACGCTATGAAACCGTTCTCAATCGCAGCTATCAGGAAATGGCTTCGTATTACGATACAGCCGTCGTTCCGGCGCGAGTGGAACATCCGCGCGACAAACCTCATGCCGAAGGCACAGTCAAGGTCGCTTCAACATGGATACTGGCCGCGCTTCGCAACCGCCGTTTCTTTTCAGTCGAAGAAGCAAATGAGGCCGCAGCCGAGAAACTGAAAGAACTGAATGAGCGACCGTTCAAGAATCGCCCCGGCAGCCGCAAAAGGGCATTTCTTGAAGAAGAGAAAGAATATCTGCATCCGCTGCCGGCAAAACCGTACGAGCTAGCATTATGGTCTCCCGATCTGCTGGTCGGCTGCGATTATCTTGTGTCGGACGGAATGAACAAATACTCCGTTCCCTTCGACCTCATCGGACATAAAGTCAACCTTCGCATCACCCGCGATACGTTACAGGTCTTCTATAAAGGCGCTCTGACTGCTATACACCAGCGCCTTTTAGCACCGCAGCACGATCCTATTGTGAAGCCAGAGCATATGCCGCCGGAACACAGACAGTACCTTCACTACAACACAGAGGATTTCTCAAGATGGGCCGATTCTGTAGGACGCAGTACGGCCAAAGTCGTTCATCTGTTCCTGACGAGCGGAAAAGAACCGGAGCAGGGCTAAGGCATGTGCAAGCATGACGAAGATGGCAGCTAAATACAGCGAAAAACGGCTTGAAGAAGCATGTTCCCGGCTTCTGTCGCTCAGCACGCCGCCATCCATGCGTACGCACAGGACAATACTGCAAAACAATGAGAACCGTGCCGTCTTTTTCCAATCTGACATTACAGATGGTGATACTGAAGCCACTTCGTCAGAATCTGAACGCGGAATCATTC
>Ga0256405_10004487_pt1 | contig 25974 bp, 24 predicted proteins | sample RumenRJG_02DNA_FD_189096 | JGI IMG/M metagenome (GOLD analysis project Ga0256405, IMG submission 189096) | Bovine rumen microbial communities from Lethbridge, Alberta, Canada - RJG_02 | ecosystem: Host-associated > Mammals > Digestive system > Stomach > Rumen | place: Canada: Alberta... | reverse complement strand
AGGCCCCCTATCAGGCCGGCTTCCTGGCGGGCGCCTATCTGTCTCATCTCTATCCTGATACGGAACTCTTCGGCAAACACCTTTATCAGCTGCCTGAAATCCACCCTGCCGTCAGCGATATAATAGAAGATCGCCTTGGTACCGTCCCCCTGGAATTCAACGTCCCCTATTTTCATGTCGAGGCCCATCTCTGCAGCGATCCTACGGGCCTGGATCATCGTATCCTGCTCACGGGCAATCGCCTCCTGCCATTTTTCAATGTCGAAGGAGCGTGCCCTGCGATAGATTTTCTTCGGCGGATTGGCTTCAAGGTCCAGTCCCTTGCACCTGATCTGGCGGCCGACAACAGGCCCCTCCAGGGTCACTATCCCGACATCGTGCCCATTTGCGGCCTCGACGACAACGATATCCCCCATCCTGATGCTCTGGCCTGAGGTGTTGACATAGATGCCCTTGCGCGTATTCTTGAAACGGACCTCGAAAAGACCGTCATACATTTCCTGGGAGATGCCCTGCAGCCAGTCATAGTCCTTGAGCTTGCAGCATCCCTGACGGTAGGTACACACCGTCTCCCCGCTTCCAGGATCGCTGGTTACGGCGCAGCCACGGTTGCAATCGAACTTTATCGTCTCGTTATCTATGTTGTCCATCATTAGCGGTCTGTATTAAAAAAAGCCTGTTCACAAGGTCACAGAACACCATCTTCTGGTTGACATTCCGGCCTGTCAGGAAAGCGGCCCTGTCAAATGCTTCGGAGGCCCTCCTCGGGAATGCAGCCTTCAGTTTCCTTGCGGAAGAAACGTAGAACTCCCTCTCATCCCCGCTCACGACGGCCAGGTCAGGCAATCCCTGCCTGACCATGAATATCTTCCGGAGGCATTCCGAGGCAAATTTACAAAAAGCTTTCTGTTTTTCACGCGAAGGAAGCGCAGCAATCCTCTCGCCGCAGTCAAGGGCCCCTGAAAGGTCATTCCCCGCCACCGCATCGATCAGATCCGAGAAAATGTCCATCCAGGCTCCATAGTCGGACCTCTCGGAAAGATAGTCCACTGCCGCTCCGACGCTGCCTCCCGCCATTGCGGCCGCCTCTTCAGCCTCTTCCCGTCCCTTGCCGAAATCACGGACCAGGACGGCTGCGACCTCACTGGCCTCCAGAGGCATAACCCTTATTCCCTGGCAACGGGAAGATATGGTCGATATGACCCTGTCGGGAGCATGCGTAATCATCAGGAACAACGTCTTTTCCGGCGGTTCCTCGACGACTTTCAGCAACCTGTTGGCGGCCTGGTCGTTCATTCTTTCCGGAAGATAGATCACGACAGCCTTGTAGCCGCCCTCCACGGCAGTGAGGGAGAGTTTGGACAGTATTGAATTGGCAACGTTGACGTTGATGGCCGATGCTTTTCCTTCTATGCCAAGGGCCGTCGAAAGGTCATTCTCCATGAAATACGGATTCGCATCGACGAGTTCCCTCCAATACGCGAGGAACATTTCCGGCAAAAGGTCGGAAACCTTGCCTTCCACCTTGGAGCCGGAAGCTATCGGAAATACGAAATGTACATCGGGATGTATCAGTTTCCGGACCTTCTTGTCATGTCCGTAAATGCTGTCAAGGAAACCCAGGACGAGGGGCAGGGCCCCGCATCCGTCGTTTTCATAGAACATCATGGCATGGGGGACCCTCCCCGAGGAGACCATCCCTTCAAGGGCCTGACGGACAGGCTCATTTCCTATGATGTCGTTGATCTGCACGGCTATGAGTTTCTTTCCGCCACGAAAAGGGCCAGGGACTTGAGCAGGCGGCAGTCCTCCGTATCAGGAAAGATATCCAGGGAGGATACGGCCTTGTCTACATATCCGGAGAGCCGCTCCTGCGCATACTCCACACCCCTGTTCTCCTTTACGAATCCGCTTATCTCATCAACATACTCGGGATGGGAAGGGATTTCGGACACCTTCCGACGCACCTCCCTTTCCGACTCCGCACCGGCATTGATGAAGGCTCCGAGAAGCGGAAGGGTAATCTTCTGCTCCTTGAGGTCCATCCCCACGGGCTTGCCGATCCTTTCGTCTCCGTAATAATCAAGTATGTCATCCTTGATCTGGAAAGCCATGCCAAGATTCATGGCATAGACCTTCACAGCCTCCGTCTGCTGCTCCGTGGCACCTGCGGAAATGGCTCCGGCACAGGCTGCAGCCTCGAAAAGGGACGCTGTCTTGCTGAATATGATCCTGAGGTAATCTTCTTCGCCGGTATCGCAGGATATGGATTTTTCAAGCTGCAGTATCTCCCCCTCCGCAAGGTCGGAAAGGGTCCTGGCGAATATCCTTATCAGCCTGTCTCCTTCCTTGCCGGAAAGAAGGATGTTGTCCATGGCCTTCACGAGCCAGAAATCTCCCAGGAGCACGGAGGAACGGCCTCCCAGCAGGGACATGACGGTGGGTATGCCTCTGCGGCTGGCGCTGTCATCCGCTACGTCATCATGGAGAAGGGTGGCGTTGTGGAGGAGTTCCGAAGCTGCGGCGCACCTGATGCTGCCCTCGGTAATTTTCCCGTTCCCGCAAAGCCGGGCCACAAGGAGGCAGATTACAGGCCGGAGCTGTTTGCCGGGCTTGGAGAGTACCCTCCTGTTCGTGTCGTCGAGAAGCTTGATGTCACTCTTCAGGGAAGAGTACAACACTTCCATGGCAGCAGTCCAGCTGTCACCCAGATACTCCTTTATTGAATTGACATCCATTCCGACGGACAGGTCTAAAACAAAAAGGCGACGGAAAAACTGATTCCGTTGAAATTCCTTCCCTCCTTGAAAGCCTCCTTCACGGTATTCCCGATTTCGGACGCGCTTACCCTCTGCTCATCATCCACCAGGGAGCCGAAGTTCCAGAAATATTTGGCGCTCACCTGGATATGGCCGAACAGCTCGACTCCGGCACCGAGTCCGAGACCATACTCCCAGCGTTTGATGTTGGCATCGTTCCATTTGTCCTTCAGGGTCTGGCTCAAGGTCTCGGAGGTCTTGTTGGTAAGCCCGAACCCCACGAACGGTTCACCGAAGGCATACGGCCGTATGGGCCCCAGCTTGAATCCGACCTGAACCTGGACGGGAATTTCCACGAAGCCGGTCCTGGTCTCGAATTGGGTTCCCGACTTGCCGTCAACGACATCCCCCAGGGCGGCACCCTTCATCTGGTAGAGGAGGGAAGGCTGGAGGGCGAGAGGGCCGAGTGGAACCTTCATCGTGACACCGACATGGTAGAGTGACACCGATTTCGTATCGAAATCCCTGACGTTGGAGGTCGATGAGGTAATACCCCCTGTAACACCGAACCTCACCTGAGCCTCTGCGATGGCCGGAAGGACCAGGAGAAGTGAGGTGAGGACAATGGCCGGAAACCGTCTCATGAGTTCAGGATAGAGTCAAGTTTTCCGGTTATCTCACTCTTGGGAACCGCTCCGACGAGCCTGTCGACGGGCTGTCCGTCCTTGAAGAAGATGAGGGTGGGGATATTGCGGATGCCGTATTCTACAGCGATGTCCTCACAGTCGTCAACATTGCATTTGACAACTGTAACCTTGCCCTCGTACTCCTTTGCAATGTCATCGACCGTAGGGCCGAGGACTCGGCAAGGGCCGCACCATGTCGCCCAGAAATCGACCATGGCGACTCCTTCTGCGACAAGGGAAGCAAAATTTGCATTTGATGCTATCTGTTCCATAAAACTTGCTTTAATAGGTTTTCACAAATATAATCAATTTCCCCGACAATTGTAACTAATCGTCGATGGTCCATGAAAACACCCTCAGCCCGAGGTCGGGATACCTGCCGTCGGTCTCGCGGAGGGCGGAGATTATCTTCGCCGCGGTATCATCATCCTTTACGAAGGAGAGCATGGCATGGTTCATCTCCGGCCACGCATGGTCCCCCATGTGGGGAATGCCGTCGGAACCTCCCCTGCCGCCTACATCCGTCCATCGGGTGAAACCCCTCTGGCCGAAAGAATCCAGCAACTCGATGATATCCTGGTTGTACGCCTGGGAATATGCTATGAACAAAGCTTTCATTACTTCACTATGAATTTATGTTTCCTTGACTGCCTGCGTTCCTGCCTGGTAGCGAAGATACAGTAGATCGTAGGGATGAGGACAAGGGTAACGATGGTGGAGAAGGTCAGGCCCCAGGCCACCGACATACCGAGTCCCCTCCAGGTTTCAGAACCTTCCCCCCTGCCCAAGGCAAGCGGGAGCATGCCGATAACGGTGGTAAGGGTTGTCATGAGTATTGGCCTCAGACGGCTCCTGGCAGAGGTGACAGCCGCCTCGATCACGCTCATTCCCCTCTCCCTCATGAGATTGATATAATCTATGAGCACGATACCGTTGTTCACAACTATACCCACGAGGATCAGCAGGCCGACCATGGAGATGACGTCAAGCTGCGTTCCCGTGGCCCAGAGGCCGAGAAGTACTCCCATGAATCCGAAGGGGATGCTGAACATGATTACGAACGGGCTCACGAAGTTCTCGAACTGGGCGGCCATGACCATGTACACCAGGAGGAAGATGAGGATGAGAAGGACGCCGAGGTCGGTGAACATCTCCTGCTGGTCCTCGAAGTCTCCCGACATTTCGGTTGTGATGTCGTTGGGGATATTGACCGTCTTGACGACGTCCTGGACGGACCTGACACCGTCGCTCATGGCTACGCCCTTGGCGGTGATTCCGGTGACGGTGATGTATCTTTCACGGTTCTTCCTCTCGATGGTCGGAGGGACCTTTGTCTCGACCACGGAGCCGAGTTCCTTTATCCTCACAGCCTTCCCGGTCGCGGTGTAGATGATGGTGTTCTCGATGTCGGCCACGCTGGAACGGTAATCCTTCGAATAGCGGACACGGATATTGTACTCATCTCCTTCCTCACGGAAGTACGACATCACCGATCCGCTCATCGCAGCGCTGAACGCGCTTGCCGCGGTCGTGGAGCTCAGGCCGTTTATGGCAAGTTTCTCACGGTCGAAATCAACCTGATACTCCGGAGTATATTCGTCGCGGCTCAGGGTTACCTGCACGAAGTCCCCGCTGTCCAGCATCTTCTCCTGTATTTCCTTGGCTATGCGGTCGGTCTCATCGAAATCATATCCATAAATCTCAAGGGCGACGGTGGTGGCCCCACCGACACCTCCCATGCCTTCGGAAACCATGGCACGCTTGATCTCCGGATATTCCGCGAGCTCGGCCCTGATTATATTGGCAATGTCTGACGTTGAACGGTCGCGGTCCTCCATGGAGCCGAGGTTTATGTTCATGCTGATAAGGTAGGATCCATTATTCATCATGTTGGCAAACGAGTTGTCGGAATCCGCCTGGCCGTAACGATACTGGAACACCTTGATCTCGGGGATTTCCGAAGCGAACCTCTGGTAGAGCCTGGCTGCGAACTCTCCCGTGACTTCCTGCCCCGTACCCACGGGCAGCTCAACCGTGACGGAAAGACGTCCCTGGTCGGAGTTCGGGAAGAATCCGGTCTTGATCTGGGGAGCCAGGAGGGCGACAACGGCTACAATAAGGGCAAAGGCACTGAGAGTAACCGTCTTGCGATGCGTTATACACCATCGTACGACCTTGGAATACCATTCGGAGAATGCCGAAAGTGCCTTCTCGATGGGATCGAATATCATCCTGTGAAGGCGGCCGTTATTGGGACCGGCCTTCAGCATACGGGAGCACATCACGGGCACCAGGGTGAGGGCCATCGCCGTGGACACTATCATGATGATTGAGACGATCCACCCGAGCTGGGTGAACATGATGCCGGCCATTCCGGACACCATGGTAATGGGAAGGAACACGCACAAAGTCGTGAGGGTGGATCCGATGATGGATCCGGAGACCTCGGAAGTCCCGTTCACTGCCGCCTCCTTCGTATTCTCACCCCTTTCTATGTGCTTGGATATGTTTTCCAGCACCACGATGGAGTTGTCCACGACCATTCCGATTGCAATGGACAATGCCGACATCGATATGATGTTCAACGTATTATGTGTTGCAAGCAGGTAGATGAGGGATCCCATCAGGGCAATAGGGATGGCTAGGACGATGATAAACGTCGCCCTCCACCTTCCGAGGAATATGAATACGACGAACATCACCACCAGCAAGGTGATCAGAATGGTCTTTAGGAGGGAGTTGATGGTGTTGATGATGTTGTCGGAAGAGTCGATGACAGTAGAGATATGGATGTCGGGAGGAAGGTTGGGTTCAATCTCCGCAATCTTCTTCTTCACGTCACGGATGACGTTGACGGTGTTCGATCCCGTCTGCTTCTGTATTGTGATGGCAGCCGACTGGACGCCGCCCGTAAACGACTGCTGGTATTTTTCCGCAGGTCCGTCCACGAGGGTCGCAACGTCACGCAGGTAGATTGCGTTGCCTCCGCTGTAACCTACAACCACGTCAAGTATTTCAACAGGGTCCTTGAATTCCTTCTCAACCCGGAGGGAATAGGTCTCGGTGCCAATGTCGATGCTTCCGGAAGGAACGTTGCGGTTCTCATAGGAAATGGCCCCGGCGATGCCGGCGATGGAAAGACCGTAACCTGCAAGTTTGTTGGGATCGCAATACACCTGTATCTCGCGGGTAGGGGCTCCCACCACGTTCACGGTACCGACTCCGTTCACACGGGCCAACGGAGTGGTCACCCTGTCGTCCAGGATACGGTCGAGGCCGTTGAAAGACTCGTCGGCAGTGGCTGACAGGATCATCACCGGCATGTCGTCAAGGCTGAATTTCACGAGGTATGGCTGTGAAGCCCCGTCGGGCAGGGTCATGCTCACCATGTCCAACTTGTCCCTCACGTCGTTGCAGGCATTGTTGATGTCGGTTCCGTATTCGAATTCCAGGATGACTATCCCTATGTTCTCCCTGGAGCGGGACGTCATGTCCTTCAGGTGCTCGACTCCGTTCAGGGCGTTCTCCAGGAGTTTGGTAAGGTTGTTCTCCACATCGGAGGCGCTGGCCCCCGGGTAGGAACTCATGACCATCACCACATTCGCGTCGAAATCCGGGAACTGGGCGATGGAAGTGTTTATAAGCGAGTAGATACCGAACACCACGAAGGCCACGAAGACCAGTATGGTGGTGACCGGTTTCTGCACCGCGGTTCTGTAGATGCTCATTGTCGGAAGCCTTTATCTGTTAACGACCTCAACCTTTGCACCGTCCTTCAGCGACGATGCTCCGTCCACGGCGATGACGTCTCCTTCTTCCAGACCGGAGAGAATCTCATAAGACGTGCCGAAATGACGCCCGAGGGTCACAGGGGCCCCCTTTACCGTACCGTCATCCTGGAGGACGTAAACGTACCTCTGGCTGGTTCCGAGCTGCTTGACTGCAGCCTTGTCGGGAATCACGATGGAATTGTTGTCACCGAAGGAAAGGGTGGATTTACAGTACATTCCGGGACGGAGCGCCCTGTCGTTGTTGGGGACGATGACTTCGACGGAAAAAGTATGGGATGCGGCGTCCATCGTAGGATAGAGTTTGCGGACAGTGCCGGTGAACGTTTTTCCGGGAAGGGCGTCGGCTTCTATGCTGACTTTCTGTCCGGGCTTCACCTTGGAATAATCGGTCTCCGAAACGCCTACGAGGAGTTTGACGGGCACTATCTGCTGGACGGTGAAAATAGGCATTCCCATCGTGTACATGTCTCCGCGGTCATAGTTGCGCGCGCTCACGACCCCGGAAATGGGGGAACGCAGGATGACGTTTTCCTCCAGGTTGGCGAGGGTGGCCTTCGCCACGTTGTACTGGAGTTCGGCGGCCTCGAAATCGCTCTGGGACACACCGCCCTCGGCGAAAAGCTGCCTGAGGCGTCCCAGTTCGGTCTCAAGGTTGGAGAACTGGAGCTTCTGCTGCTCCAGCTGGGTGCGGTCCATCTCGGCGAGGACCTGGCCGGCACCGACGAAAGACCCCACATCCACATTCAGCTTCTGGATGCGTCCGCCCGACTGGGGGGCTATATTGTTCACGGCATATGCCTGGACCGATGAGGAATAGACCTCGGTCTGGGGCACTACCTGCCTCGTTGCAACTATGGTACTGACCCTGATTGCCTGTTCCTCAGCATTGGGAACGGCCGTCACGTCCGTCTTGGATCCCTTGCCTGAGCAAGCGGCAATTACCGCAGCCACGGATGAAAGGACCAGGATCCTGAAAATGATCTTCTTCATATATCTTCGTTACTATTTTATTTCCAAAAAACAGGTTCGCCGGTGACGTCGCACCCGAGTATCTTCTCAAGGTTGGCCTTGGCTACCTCAAAATCATAGATGGCCTGGGAGACCGCAAGACGGGACTGGGTAAGTCCGAGCTGGGCGTCATTGAGGTCGGTGATCGTACTCCGGCCCACATTGTATGATTTCTGGGCGATGTCATATGCCTTACGGGCCGTTTCAACGGCATCCTGGGCAGCGGCATAGGACTTCATCCTCGTTTCCATTGTATTAAGGTACTGGCGGATGCCGATCTTCAGCTGCCTTTCGGTGTCGGCCATCTGGAGATTCAGCTCTTCATACTGCACCTTCGCGGCCCTCACGTCGTTCAGCCTCTTTCCCCCAGAGAAGATGGGGATGCTGATCGACAGGCCGATATACGAATACGGCGTCCAGCGGTACTCCTTGAAATTGAAGTCGTTGGTCATCGCGTTGACACTGTATGCGAAATTAGCCGCAAGGGTAGGCAGATAGGCGTATTTCTGCATCTTCACGTTGTTCGCAAGCTCCTCGGCCTGGATGGCCAGCTGCCGCATCGTGGTGTTGTAGTCGAGATTCATCCCGTCAGCCTCGTTTACATCGTAGAGCATGCTCTGTCCATAATCTGAAAGGGCTCCTGCCACATCGATGTCCATGTCAAGGTCCACACCCATGACGGCCTTCAGCTGCCACAGGGCGAGGATTACCGAACTTTCGGCATTATAGACATTGGGAATGGCGTTGGACACCGCTGCTTTCGCCCTCGTGAGTTCGAGTTCGGATGCCTTCTGGGCATTATGCCTTTTCTCCGTCTGGCCGTAATTGGCCATGGCGTTGTCCAGAACCTCCTTATAGACATTCAGAGCTTCCTTTGCCAGAAGGACCGAATAGAAAGCCTCCTTTACCTGGGTGACCATGTCAAGGCGGGAAGAGCGGGCCTTTTCGACCGCAAGTTCAACTTCCTGGCCGGATATCTGTATTCCCTTCCAAAGCTGGGCGTTGATCAAAGGCATCGCAGCCGAAATACCTCCGCTGTATGTATTCCAGCGGCCGACCTCGATACCGCCTCCGGAAGAGGGGGTCCCGCTGCCTGAATCAGGAACCGAGGGAGTAGCGTCCCCACCGGAAGCAGGGTCTTCGGATGTATCTCCGCCCATGCCGTCCATGCCGCCGAACGACGACATGTCGAAGTCCATATACATGACCTGTTTCTTGATCGTCCTCTGAAAGGAGCCTACCGCATCCACCTGGGGGAAAAGCGAGGCGTAGGTTCCTTTGCGGGCATATTCCGCCCTCTCGATCTCCTTGTCGGCAACCTTTACCGACACGTTCTCGCTCAGCGCTATCCTCAGCGCGTCCTCAAGGGTTATCACTGTCGGTGCCGTCTCCTGCGCATACACTCCGGCGCAAATCAGGACAGCCGAAGCGAGCGAAAGGAATGTCCTTTTATTCATACAATAACAAGTTTTTCAATTCAAAGACTTGCCATTGCAACAAAAAACATTCCTTTAACGTTCTAAAGAAAGGGTGTTTTTACAGAACTCAGAGATTTTCTGCCGATGGGTAATGAAAACCATTGTTTTTTCATCCTTCACGGCAATAAGGTTCCTCATCAGCCGGTCCTCGGTATCCGGATCCAGCGAAGACGAGAACTCGTCCAGAAGCAGGATGCTTCCGGGGCGCAGAAGCCCCCTTGCGATGGCTATCCTCTGGGCCTGGCCCTCGCTCAGGCCCGTTCCACCCTCTCCGCAGACGGTGTCGAGGCCGTCAGGGAGGTCGAATACGAACTCTGCCGCCGCAATCTCCAGCACCCGTTTCATGTCATCCTCGGAGGCTTCCGGATCTCCGAGGCGGAGATTGTCACGGATCGTTCCGCTGAAAAGGGAATTGCCCTGCGGGACATACACGAGATTCCGCCTGGTAAGGGCAGAGGCGACGGCTTCCAGGCCGTTTCCGTATAGGACGACCTTCCCCTGCTGCGGCTCCAGAAGGGCCATCATGAGCCTCACCATGGTGCTTTTCCCCACCCCGGTCTCACCCACTATGGCAGTACGGCTGCCGGGAGGGAAATCGAAACTGAAATCCTTGAAGATGTACCTTCCTTCCCCATCATACCTGAACGTGACGTTCTCGAGCCTTATCCCGGCGACTCCGGGAATCACTACCGGGTCTCCCTTTTCCTCTTTGGGACTGTTCTCCAGCGCCATGAGCCTGTCGATGGATGCCGTCGCGTTGGCGAAGGCGGGGACCTGACGGGTCAGGCGGACCGCCGGGCCCTGGATCTGGCCGACAAGCTGGAGGAAGGCCGTCATGACACCGAAGGTTATGCTCCCCTTCCATATTCCGAACACGCCCCAGAGGAATGCTATGATATAACCTATGTTGAACGCGGCTCCGACCATGGTCCTGGCGAAGATATTGAACCTGGTCCTGTCCAGAATCTGTCCGTATTCCACCTCCTGAAGGCTGTCGAGCCTGTCCTGCATGAATTCCCCAGTTTCCATCGACTGGACGACGGTCTTGTGCTGGAGACTCTCCTGGATATGGGACTGAACCTTGCTCTCGGAGGAACGGATCTTTGATGTCAGTACCCTCATTTTACGGAAGAACAGCTTGCTGAACGCCATGAACGCGGGGATCAGCAGGATAAGTACCACGGCGAGCTCCCACTGCAGCAGGCAGAAGAACACGAAGGCGGCAACGATCTGGAAGAGGGTGGTCACGAAAGAGGGCAGCTCTGAGCAGATGGCGTCCGCCACCTTGTCGACATCCGACATAAGGCGGTTGAGGGTGTCTCCGGAATGCAAGTCGTCCCTGCCCATCCAACGCGACTGCATGAGATTGGAATAGAGCGAGCTCCTGATATTGAAATTCAGCTTTGCCAGCGTTACGTTTTCGAGGCGGAGGCTGATGGCGCTGAAGGCCAGCCTCATCACGACGACAAGCAGTATTATGCCGGAATAGAGATAAATGTTTCCCTGGATGTTGCCCGTAGCGATATCCACGAGTGACTTGCACAGCCAGATGAACAACAGGTTCAGCCCGACCGTTCCGATTCCGAGGACCACGTTCCACACGAGGGCCTGCCTGACGCCCTTTGAATAGGACCACAGCCAACGGAGATATTTTCCAAGGGATCCGGACATGGAATCTATTCTGCTATCCCTATTTCAAGCCACTTGTCACAGAGCGCCTGCGAATCCTTGAGGGCCGTTTCCCTGTCAACGTCGTATTGCTCCGTAAGCATATCGGCCATCTTCTCCGCATCGAACTCCTTTCCGGCAAGATTCTCCCAGAGCCATGCGGCCGTATCGTTCAAGGTTATCAGCTTGCTGAAATTCACATTTTTGTATCCTTCGGGAGAAATCACCTTTTCACCACAGATCTCCCTAAGATGGAATCCTTCTTTAATCTTCATATCTTCAAGTATTCGTATCTTTTTTTACATCTTTGTTGGCCTCGATTATCCACCTGTTCCAGGGAAGCCTCCTGTACACTGCGAGGATCCATCTCCTCACCGGCAGCAGGAAATCCCAGACCTTCAGGAAAGCCTTCGCGCAAAAGGAATCCGGATCCTTCCTCCGGCGACCGGCCCGAAGTATTTCGACAGCCTTGCCGTAGATATCCTGCACCCTGCAGGCCTCGGTGCCACGGAAATTCCCGTCACCCCTTGTGACCGCCACCCTTCCGTCCGTGGAGACTATCCTGTGAAGGATATACCTGTCACCTATGGAAAACAATACGATGTCGCCCGCACCGTACTCCTCTTTCTTCTCCAGAACCACCTGGTCGCGGCCTCCCCTGATGACGGGCAGCATGCTCACGCCCTTGCAGTTGATGGTCACCCTGTGACCGGCCTCAAGCAGCCTGGTCACATCGGCGAAAAGCTCCCCGTTGGGGACCACCATGGAGCGGACGGATTCCTTCTTCATCCCCTATTCCCCGCTGAGACTCCTCGCATGACGGACGGTATCCTTCTCCTTCTTCACCGGTTCGGGACGTACTGCCGCAGCCGGTATCTTCTTCCTGTAGGCATAGATGAGGAAACCGATGCCGATCAAGATGAAAGGTATGCTGAGGAGCTGGCCCATATCCAGGCTCATGCCCCTCTCGAAATCGACCTGGGGATTCTTTATGAACTCTATTAGGAACCTCATCCCGAAGCATACGATGAAGAATATGCCGATGTACGTACCCCTGTAGGTCTTGTCAAGTTTCTTCCAATAAAGGATGATGAGGCCGATGCCGAGGAGAAGGTAGCTCAAGGCCTCGTAGATCTGGGTAGGATGTTTGGGTACGGTCTCCCCGTTACGCTCGAAGACAAAGCCCCAGGGAAGATTGGTGGCGACTCCGTAAATCTCAGAATTAAAGAGGTTCCCAAGACGGATGAAAGCCCCGGCGAAAGCCGTTGCTATGGCAAGGTGGTCCAAGAGCCAGACGACATCGAAATGGTTCGCCTTCCCATATCTCCTTGCGTACCACCACATCGCGATCATCAGTCCTATCGCTCCGCCATGGCTGGCGAGCCCTCCCTTCCACGGCATGAAGACCTCCAGGAACCCTGACCAGCTCCCGAAATAATATTCAGGCTGATAGAAAAGGCAGTGACCGAGGCGGGAGCCGACAATGGTCGCCACGAGCAGGGTGATCAGCAGGGAATCCAGCAACTCCTCCTTCACCCCTTCCCTGTTGAAGAACCATTTGAAAATGAACCATCCCAGAATGAATCCGGACACAAAGAGGAGACCGTACCAACGCACGGCGAGTCCTCCGAGGCGGAATATCTCGGGATCAACGTTCCAATTAACGAAGAGAATATCACCCATATCCAATAAAATCAGTTCGGTCGAACACGCAAATATAATGAAAAATACTATCTTTGTCCGCTGCAAACAAATCTTGGAGACAAAACTTAAAACATAGAATAATGCAACAGTACATCGACAGCTACGATTTCAAAGGCAAAAGGGCCATCGTAAGGGTTGACTTTAACGTTCCCCTCAACGAGAACTTCGAGATTACCGACGACACCCGCATCCGCAGGGCCATCCCCACCCTCAAGAAAGTGCTTGAAGGCGGCGGTTCCCTTATCCTCATGTCCCATCTCGGACGTCCCAAGAAGGTGGACCCCAAGTTCTCCCTCAAATACCTGACCGGCAGGGTTTCCGAGCTCCTCGGCGTGCCCGTTCAGTTCGCTGAAGACTGCATGGCGGCAGACGCCCAGGCTGCAGCCCTCAAGCCCGGCGAGGTCCTTCTCCTCGAGAACCTCCGCTACTACGCCGAAGAGGAAGGCAAGCCCAGGGGACTGGCCGACGACATCTCCGACGAGGAAAAGGACGCTGCAAAGAAGGCCGTGAAGGCAAGCCAGAAGGAGTTCGTGAAGCATCTCGCATCCTACGCTGACTGCTACATCAACGACGCTTTCGGCACCGCCCACCGCGCCCACGCTTCCACCGCCCTCATCGCCGACTACTTCCCCAACGACAAGATGTTCGGCTACCTGATGGAAGGTGAGATCAAGGCCATCGACAACGTGCTCAAGAACGCCCAGAGGCCCCTTACCGCCATCATCGGCGGTTCCAAGGTTTCCTCCAAGCTCGCGGTCCTCAAGAACCTCGTAGGCAAGGTGGACAACCTCATCATCGGCGGCGGAATGGGCTATACCTTCATCAAGGCCCAGGGCGGCAAGATCGGAATGTCCCTCCATGAGGACGAACTCATGCCCGAAGCCCTCGCCATCCTCGAGGAAGCCAAGCAGAAAGGCGTCAACGTCTCCCTTTCCGTCCAGACCGTGGCCGGCCAGGAGTTCACGAATGACACTCCCCAGCATATCTTCGACACCCACAACATCGATGACGGTTGGGAAGGCATGGATGCAGCCCCCGCTTCACTTGAGAACTGGAAGAAGATAATCCTCGCCTCCAAGACCATCCTCTGGAACGGTCCCGTCGGCGTTTTCGAGCTTCCCAACTTCGCAAAGGGAACCCTCCAGATCGCACAGGACCTCGCTGAGGCCACTGCCAACGGAGCCTACACCCTCGTAGGCGGAGGCGACTCCGTCGCAGCCGTCACCCAGATGGGTTACGCCGACAAGGTCAGCTACGTCTCCACCGGCGGCGGCGCCATGCTCGAAGCCATCGAAGGCAAAGTCCTCCCCGGCATCGCTGCAATACAGAAATAAGTCGATCCGGCCAATAATATGCTGCACGTACTCCAAAAAATGGAGTACGTGCGGCGTTTTTGCCCTGTTTTCGCTGCACGTAGGACATTTTCAGCAGTACGTGCGGCAGTCATCCCGTCAGGAAAGCGTTGCCAGAACAGACTGCGGCAGTCCCGGCACCGGCATAAGCGAGCATTGCGGCCGGGAGGCCGTGTATTCTGGGAGCGTTGCCGGTGCCGGGAGAAAATCGATACAGCATGGGGCATAAGCGAGCATTGCGGTCGGAAGGCCGTGTATTCAGGGAGCGTTGCCGGTGCCGGGATTGTATTCGAATCTATCTCCTCAGCCTGACGAAGATGCTGAGGGGCAGGGCTTTGCCGAAGCTGTCGGCGAGGGCGAGCTCACCGGACTCGAGAGATGCCGTTGCAGGAAGGGAAAATGCCTGACGGACAAGGGTTTCGCCAAGAAGGGCTGAATAGCCGTTCGAGTAGAGATTGAGTACCATGAAAGAATTCTCGGGGGCAAGGATGGAAGAAACTCCCTTGAGCATTTCGTTCAGGAGTTCGTCGAGCTTCCATTTCTCTCCGTCTGGACCATGCCCGTAGGCGGGAGGGTCGAGGATTATTCCCTGCCAGGTGTTCCCGCGGCGGACTTCCCTGCGGACGAACTTGAGGGCGTCGTCCACAATCCATCGGATGCCGTCCATGGAGCTGGCGTCCTGGTTCTCGTGGGCCCAGGTGACCACCTGACGCACGGAATCGAGATGGGTCACGTCCGCCCCGGCCGCCCTCGCGGCGAGGGAAGCGGCTCCCGTGTAGGCGAAAAGATTCAGCACCCGGGGCTTCGGGGCTCCGGCAGCGGCAGCATTCCGCACAAGTTCGGAAGTGTTCCTGTAGATATATTCCCAGTTGGGAGCCTGCTCCGGGAAGACCCCGACATGCTTGAATGCCGTAAGGCCCAGCCTCAGCCTGAACTTCGGCCCGCCGGCATAGGAGATCCACCACTGGTCGTCCATCCTGCGGAGTTTCTCCCAGGTGCCGCTGTCCTCCTTCCCGGCCCTGGCGAATCCGGCCCCTGGCTTGAACCGCACATGGGCGCGCGCGAGCCATTCCTTCTCAGACAAAGTCTTGTCCCACAGAGCCTTGGGCTCCGGTCTTATAAGCAGGTATTTTCCGAAACGCTCCAGTTTCTCACCGTTTCCGGAATCCACCAGAGCGTAATCAGACCAAACCGATGACGGAACTCAACCTTCATCATCCTTCGTTTTCACTGTCATCCGCAGCCTGCGCATCTTCCTGACCCACGAGTTTCTTCACGGTGGAAATTATCTTGTCGGCCAGTTCGGTGTCTCCTCCTTCCCTGACGGCGTCGGAGAGGTAATAGACCATGGAGCAGCATGTCTCGAACTCTTCCTTTCCGAACTCGTAATACTCCATGAAGAAAGCGATGCTGACGACGAGTTCGTTATAGAAACGGATCGCCAGGTCCCTGGCCTTTTCCGTCTGTCCAAGGTAGTAATAGTCGGATATGATCTGGGTGACATACAGGTCATTGTAGCCGAAACCGATGCATTCCGCCTCAAGGGGGAAGTTCTCATCCTTCACCACTTCCTGGCACTTATCCAGCATCTCGAGAGCCCTGTCGTCCTCGCCGGCCTTGATAAAGGCATGGGCGCAGCTTTCGAACATCGAGCGCAGGGGGTTGGAGGCCAGGTGGGTATACATGTTCTGGTAGTCCACAAGCCAGTCCGTGCGGGATATGGAATCGAAGGTGTACACCTCTGTCATCTTCCTATACAGGTCGTCCGTGTCGCAGAGCCCTATGTCGGAAGAAGTTATCTTGTTGCGAAGTGGAGTGAACCTGTAGGAATACCCGTCATACATCAGATAGTCCTTTATGCCAACATTCAGGTCCCCTCCCATGTTAAGGAAGTTCAGAGGCCTGTCCCACTGATAGTTGGACAGCAGGTCGAGGAGGAAGAGCTCCGGTTTGGTTATGAAATCGCGGCTTGCCGGAATCTCAATGGTAATCTCCTCAGGGATGCGGTCGGCAAACTTCTCCGAAAGGATTCCGTATTTGAGCACGTTCTCCTTGTTGACCGGAATGGTGAACTTATGACCGACGATGTAATCCACCTTCCTGCCGCTCGCAAGTTCGACCTTGGCATCCGGATGACGGAAAATCCCCATCACGTCTGAAAGGGGAAGGGGCTTGTCATACCTGTCCACGAGATAGACCATTTCGTTGGTCCCGTACAGGTACTGCGTGGCAGGTATCGTGAGCGGCAACGGTTTGCTCTCGTTTACGGCATACTTCATCTGGTCTATATGCCAGTCGGTCCCTAGAAGGGAGGTATTGACTATACGCACGTCCGTACGGACGTTTTCGACTTCCTGGGCATACCAGAGGGGGAAGGTATCGTTGTCGCCATGGGTAACGAGTATGCCCTGGGGGCCGACGGAATTCAAGTAGTTGCGGGCCATTTCCACGGCAGTGGACCTGTGGCTCCTGTCATGGTCGTCCCAGTTCTCCTTTGCCATTATGGCGGGAGGGACCAGGCCGGCGATCACTGCCACGGCTGCTACGGCACAGGCGTGCCTGCCCTTTACGGCATCGGAAATCCACGAATACAGGGCGGCCACGCCGAGACCTATCCAAATCGTAAAAGCATAGAACGAACCTGCATAGGCGTAGTCGCGTTCACGCACCTGGAAAGGAGGCTGGTTCAGGTATATGACGATAGCTATGCCAGTCATGAAGAATGTCAGGAAGACCAGCCAGCAGCCCCTCTTGTCCCTGTCGAACTGGAAGAAAAGTCCCAGGAGCCCCAGGAGCAGGGGAAGGAAATAATAGTGGTTCTTTCCCTTGTTGTGGCTCAGGATGTCGGGAGCGAAAGACTGGTCGCCGAGACGGATGTCATCGATTATCTTAACCCCGCTCTCCCAGTTGCCGTAGAAAAGGTTCGGCGAAGGACCGTGGATTTCATTCTGGCGGCCGACGAAGTTCCACATGAAGTATCTCCAGTACATCCAGCCAAGCTGGAAGTCGAAGAAGAACCTCATGTTGGCCCCGAAGGTTGGTTTCTTATGTTCGGCTCCTGGAACCGCCTTCCCCTTCCCCTCCATGTATGACTCGTAGAAGTCAACATATCGAGGGTCGACATTGTTCCACATGCGGGGGAAGAACATCTCGCCGGAAGAATCGTAGACGGCGTCCACCGGACCGTCGACCTTCTTGTATTTTCCATCGATGGGAGCCCAGTACTTGGGGCTCTTGAGATCGTAAGGAGCGTCGAAATAGGGACCGTACAGCAGAGGCTGGGACCCGTACTGCTCCCTGGAAATATATCTTACGAGGGTAAAGGCGTTGTCCGGCTGATACTCGTTGGTGGGGGTCTTGACGCTCGATCGGATGATTTCGATGCTGAAAACCGAGAAACCGACCACCACCATGGTCGCGCAAAGCAAGGCCGTATTCCAGAATACCCTGTTCTGCTTCAACGTCCGGAAAAGGCCCCAGAAACATAGGGCGAGCAGGGCGAGGAGGAAGAACGCCGCGCCCGTGTTGTAAGGAAGGCCGAGGACATTCACGAAGAAGAGGTCCGTGTAGGCTGCCAGCTTGGGAAGGTAGGGAACTACGATGAAGACCATCAGGCCGACAATGACGGCGGACAGGAGCAATATCTTGACGTATTCCCAGAAGGTGTATTTCCCGTCTTCACGTTTTTTATAGTAGAACATGAAGACGATGGCCGGTATCGCCAGCAGGTTAAGCATGTGAACCCCGATGGAAAGACCCATCAGCAAGGCGATCAGGACTATCCAGCGGTTGGCATAGCGGCTGTCGGCCTCGTCGTACCACTTGGTCATGCACCAGATGACGAGGGCCGTGAACAGGGAGGACATCCCGTACACTTCACTCTCGACCGCTGAGAACCAGAAGGTGTCGGAGAAACAGTACGCCAGGGCTCCGACGGCTCCGCTTCCGAAGATTGCGGCCCACTGCGCAGGACTCCGCTTCCCGTCAGGGCCGGAGGGAACGAGCCTCTTGGCGAAGAAGACCACCGTAAGGTACAGCAGCAGGATCGTTAGCGCGGATGCGACCGCACTGCAGGCATTTGCCAGCACGGCGGCATGCATGTTGTCGCCGAAGATGGTGAACAGCCTCACTATCAACTGGAAGAAGGGGTTTCCGGGGGGATGGCCCACTTCAAGCTTGTATGACGAGGCCGTGAATTCGCCGCAGTCCCAATACGGGGCGCTCGGTTCGATGGTGGAAAGGTATGTCACCGCAGAAACAATGAAAACGAGGGCTGCTGTAACCCTGTTCCAGAATTTCGGCTTATCGGTTCTTATATCGGTCATATGAGGAAATTTCCTTTTTGGTATAGAATACAAATATACGAACAGATTCGCTATCTTTGCAAAAAATATTCCCTGCATGGCAGACAACGACTGGAAAAAAAGGCTCGGGGTCGTGTATTCCACGAATCCGGATTTCAAGTTTTCCTCCGGAGAAGATTCTCCCGTGGAAACGCTTCCGCCTGCCCGCCAGAAGCTTATCGTTTCAATTGACCGCAGAAACCGTGGAGGCAAGCAGGTCACCCTCGTTTCCGGATTCAAGGGATCCGATGAAGACCTGGCAGACCTGGGAAGGACCCTCAAGGTGAAATGCGGTGTGGGAGGTTCGGCCAAGGATGGGGAAATCACCATCCAGGGCGATTTCCGCGACAAAGTCACCGATCTTCTCAAGTCTATGGGTTATAACGCAAAACGCGGCAACTAACAGGTTCAACGATGTTCCAGGCAGACACAACGGTCTTATTCAACGCTGTTCCCGACACGCTACAGGCGGCACCGGCGGACAGCCTGACAGCGGACAGCCTGGCCATCGCCCCTGCCGTTGAAGGGTTGGAGATTCTTCCCATGGAGGAAGCATTTCCCGGGAGCGCCCTTGAGATGATGTCATCGGAGCCGGCGGTGTTCCCCCACGACACCGCGACCTGGGAAGACACCCCCGTAAACTCCATCCTGACCATTGTCTTCATCCTTGTTTTCCTGCTGAATCTCAGGAATTTCCTGGACATACTCCCCTCCATCGCAAGATGCTTCACCAGATGGAAGGAAAACCTCAACATAGATGGAAGCGTGCAGCTTGCGAGGGACAGGAACATAGTGGCCGCCATCCTTGTGGTTCCCTTCTGCCTGATTGTCGACAGGTTCGGAATCTGGTCCCCTTCCCTGCTGGAAGATATGCCCCATTGGGCCGGCTCCCTTCCCGTCATCGGAGCCGCCCTGGCCTACATCCTGATCCGCCACATACTCGTGTTGGCATTGAGGCCCAAACGCTCGCACGAAGATTCGTACCTGTCCATGCACAGGTCATCATTCACCTGGTTCATAATCCTTTGCATAATCACTTTCCTCTCCGTCGCCGCCCTTTCTCTTTCAGGAAGCGCCCCCGAGACAATCAGGAGGGTGTTTTTGATTGAAACCGCCGTCATCTACCTGCTGTTCATCTTCAGCAAACTTCAGATTTCCTTGTCGTTTTGCAATCCTTTATCAACATTTTTGTATCTTTGCACGCTCGAAATCCTGCCTACCGGACTGCTGATAGCTTCAGCTATGGCGCTTTGAGGGGCAGATGAAATTTGAAGATAAGGCAACGATATGAATATCAAGAAGATACTTGTAGCCCAACAGAAGCCGGTGAACATGTCTCCATACACCAGTCTCATCGAGAAATACGGAGTGGAGATCGACTTTCACCGTTTTTTTGTAATCGAACCCTTGACCTCCAAGGAATTCAGGGCCCAGAAAGTGAATCTCCCCGATTACACTGCCGTCACCTTCTCCTCCAGACACACAATTGACGCATACTTCAAGCTTTGCGAAGAGTTCCGGTTCAAGGTTCCGGAAACGATGAAATATTTCTGCACTACCGAGGCCGTAGCCATGTACCTGCAGAAGCACATCGTCTACCGCAAACGAAAGATTTTCTACGGCAACGGTACGGCCCAGTCGATAATCGACCTGATCGGAACCAAGCACAGGGGCGAAAAGTTCCTGGTAACATCTTCTGATTCAGCATCTTCGAAGACCGTGACGGCCCTTTTCAAGGCAAATGGACTGGATTTCAGCACCGCTGCCCTCGTCAAGCCCGTATGCCAGGACATGAAGTCCGTCAACCTGCACGACTACGACCTGATTGTCCTGTACAACCCCAACGACGTCATCTCCCTCCAGGAGAATTTCCCCGACTTCGAGCAGGGTGACATAAAGTTCATCGCCTATGGCAGGTCTATCGTGAAATCGATGGAGGAAGCCGGCCTTACCATCGAGGTCTCGGCTCCCACCGCCGAGGTCCCTTCCGCAGCCAAAGCCATCGAGATCTGCCTGAAAGGGCAGGAATAAAACCTTTACACCCAGCACGATGGAAGCCCTGATTCCGGGTCTGTTTTCGTTGCCGAAGGCTGAAAGGCTCTCCGGCAGGACAGCCGTGTCCGACCTTTTCTCAAAAGGGAACTGGGGAGGATACGGGGCCCTGAGGTACTGCTTCCGGAAGGGTAACGGACAGGATGTGAACAGGATCATGGTATCCGTGCCGAAAAAGTTTTTCCGCCGGGCGGTCAAACGCAATCTCCTGAAAAGAAGGATAAGGGAAAGCTACCGCAGGCAGAAATCCCTGGTCCCGTCCTCCGCCGGAATCGACATCGCTTTCCTCTACAATACCAAGGACCTTCTCGACTACCGGACCATATACGAGACCGTCGGGACCATTCTTAAAAAACTCGGCGATGAGTAAGGCCGGGAACGTCATAAAGAAGGTCGCCATAGCCCCGTTCGTGGGGCTGATCCGATTTTACCAGGTCTGCATCTCCCCCCTTTTCCCTTCCACCTGCAGGTTCACCCCGACCTGCTCCCAGTATGCGCTTGAGGCCTTCCGCAAATGGGGGCCGTTCAAAGGCCTTTATCTTACCGTCCGCCGACTGCTGAGGTGCCATCCCCTGGGAGGAAGCGGCTATGACCCCGTACCCTGATGCCCAATAAAGAAAAGATACGCAGCATGTTCGACAGCATCGCCTCCGGGTATGATGCTTTCAACCATCTTGCATCCATGAACATAGACCGCAGCTGGCGTAAACGAGCCATCCGGGAGGTCGCTGCGATAAACCCTGCGGCAGTACTCGATGTCGCCTGCGGCACGGGAGATTCCACCATCGCGCTTGCAAGGGCCTTGCCCGAGGAGTGCATGATTACCGGTGTGGACATTTCGCAGCAGATGCTTGCTGTCATGACGAAAAAAGTGGATTCCGAGGGACTTGGAAACAGGATTTCAGTTGAAACGGGGGATGCGGAAGCGCTGAGGTTTCCGGAAGGGAGCTTCGATGCCGTTACCTGCGATTTCGGGGTCAGGAACTTCGAGAACCTCGAGAAAGGGATCAAGGAAATGCTCAGGGTGCTGCGGCCGGGAGGGAAACTCGTCATCCTGGAACTGTCAATGCCCTCAAACAGGTTCGTCAGGAAGATGTATGAACTGTATTTCCTTCATTTTCTTCCTCTCCTCGGAAAGAAGATATCTGGGAACGCCCAGGCGTTCCGCTACCTCCCCGCCTCGGTGGTGAACTTCCCGGGAAAAGAGGAATTCACGGCCATCCTGCACCGCTGCGGATGCAAGGAGGTCACGCACAGGGCACTCTCATTCGGGCTTGCCCGCCTCTACACGGCGACCTATTCCGAATAAGGAACTTTCACCACCACCTTGACGATCCGGCTCGTCTTGTCAAGCGTCATTCCCGGCATATGCATCTGACCTGGGAAGAGGATGCAGTACCTATGCGGATCCAGCTCGATCCTTTCCGGTCTTTCCGCATCGGCATACATGGCGCATTCGGTCTTCGGATCATAGTCGGAGACCATTTTACCGGCTCTTTCGAGAAGGGCCTCCCACGTAATTTCCGAGCCAAGGACCACGTAATGGATATCTATGTACTTCCTATGGACCTCATACTGTCCTTCCGACTTTGTCTCGTACTCGCTGATATTGGCGTAGAGGGTGCCGTCCGGGGTAAGGTCGTGCCTGCAATGGGCCAGGGTGTCCAGGTCGGGATTGTTGAGGAAATCGAACACTGCCTGCCAGATTTCCGGGTTCCGCTGCCACTGGCGGGCCAGCTCCCGTTTGTTCGTACCTTCCCAGAGCTTTGATTTCAGGGAGGTTACCATCGGGTTTTCATCATACCATTTTTCCACCTTGGAGTCGCTCCATTTTTCCACCGGACGTTCACCGCAGGAGTATAGTGCAATTGCCATCAGGATAAGAGTTAAAATTTTACGCATCGGATTCGGATTTGGTTTACAAATATAACTAAATTTGCACTGCGATGAAAGGACTTGACAAAGAGATCCTGCGGCTTTCCGTACCCAGCATCCTGGCCAATCTCACCGTTCCGCTGGTGAGCATGGTGGACCTTGCCATCGCCGGCCATCTGGACGGGGAGGCCGCCACAATCATCGGAGGCATCGCCATCGGAGGAATGCTCTTCGACATCCTCTATTGGAGCTTCGGCTTCCTGAGGGCCGGAACTGGCGGCCTGACCGCCCAGGCCTGGGGCCGGCGAGACATGGCCGACTGCGGCAGGACCCTGGTCCGAGGCATCGGGGCCGCCCTGGCCATCTCCTTTGTCCTCATACTCCTGCAGTGGCCATTCCAGAAGTTTTGTTTCACCTTCCTTAAATCCTCTGAAGGGGTGAAGTCCCTCGCCCTCCAGTATTACTTCATCAGGATCTGGGCGGCCCCGGCGACCCTCAGCCTGATGTCCCTCAGGGGTTGGTTTATCGGGATGCAGGATAGTGTCAGTTCTATGTGCACGGACGTGGTGGTGAACGGGATGAACATCGTGGCAAGCATCATGCTGTCGCGCAGGATCGGTTTCGCCGGCATCGCCTGGGGAACCGTCCTGGCCCAGTATTCCGGCCTGTTGTTCGCCATGGCGGTCATCCTGGTCAAATACAGGAGTATCCCCTTTAGCATCAGGGACTCGGGGAAACAATATACAGAGGGGATGGGTAGGTTTTTCTCTGTCAATGCCGACCTCTTTATCCGTTCCCTCGCCCTGGTGGTGGTGTATATTTCCTTCACCTCCCTCGCAGCATCCTACGGTGACCTTCCCCTCTCTGGGGCGACGATAATGATGAAGCTCCTGCTGCTGTTTTCATATTTCACCGATGGTTTCGCCTATGCAGGAGAAGCCCTTACCGGCAGGTTCATAGGAGAGAGGGACAGGCTGATGGTCAGCAGCACCGTACGCCAGGTCTTCATCTGGAGCTTCGGGATCGGCCTGCTTTTCATTCTCCTGTATTATGTTGCCGGCGATCCTCTGCTGAGCCTCCTTACCGATGATATCTCCGTCAGGAAGTACTGCCACAACTTCTTCTATTGGCTTCTGCCGATGCCGATCGTGGGCTGCGCGGCTTTCACATGGGACGGGATCTATATCGGGGCCACTGCAACCAGGGCGATGAGGGATTCGAACCTGGCCTCGGTCGCCGGTTTCTTCCTGGTATACTTTGCCGGCGCGGCCGTCTTCCTCCAGACATGGAGCCCCGCCGATCCCGGCCATGGCGCCCCCGTGCACATCCTCCTGGCCGCCTACTTCACCCATCTCCTGATCCGTTCCATCTGGCAGACCATTGCATGGCCCCGCTCCCTCAGGTCGTCATTCCCGGCCTGACGATTATCACATTCCAGGCATCGGCAACGCTCCCCGATACACGGCCTCCCGGCCGCAATGCTCGCTTTTGCCCCATCCGGTATCAAATCATTCCAGGCATCGGCAACGCTCCCAGAATACACGGCCTCCCGGCCGCAATGCTCGCTTTTGCCGATGCCTGGAAGATATTTATTGCGCAGTTTCGTTTCAGTCCGTTGCGACGGACTGTTTCCAGATATAGACCTTGTCGCCGCGGTGGAGACGGGTGACGGGAGGCTGCATGTTGAAGTGGACGGCGCAGGCCGTACCCCGGGGGACCACCTCAACGCGGGCATCGTTGTCAACCCTCAGGTCATCGACTTTCTGCTCGACGCAGCCGGTCGTGGGACCGATGACAAGGATGTCGTCTCCAAAGTTCAAGGGCTCGTTCTCAACTTCGATTTCCCCGACTGAGATACGGTCATACCAATTGGTAACCTTTCCGCAATACACCTTCCTCCTTGTGGCCTGGGTGCCATAGACGTCGCTCCATTCCCCGAGCCTGGCTCCCTGGTAATAACCGTCCCAGAACCCTCGGTTGAACACTTCCTGCAGGCGTCCTTTCAGTGAAGCGGCCAAATCCGGCGTAAAGGTACCGTCGCAAATGGCGTCCGCGGCCTTGCGGTAGCACTCAGAGCATCTCTTTACGTATTCCGCCGACCTTGCCCTGCCTTCAATCTTGAACACACGGACCCCGCTGTCCACTATCTTGTCAAGGAACTCTATGGTGCAGAGATCCTTCGGGGACATGATGTATTTATTGTCGATGTTTAGGGTGTTTCCGGTCTCGATGTCGGTGACTTCATAACCGCGGCGGCATACCTGGAGGCAGGCTCCCCTGTTGGCAGACTGTCCATAGGTCTGGAGGCTGAGATAGCATTTGCCCGAAACCGCCATGCAAAGGGCTCCGTGGACGAACATCTCTATCCTGACCGGTTTACCCGACGGGCCTGTTATGCCTTCCGACATGATGGCTTCGTGGATTTCCTTTACCTGGGTGAGGTTGAGTTCCCTGGCGAGCACCACGACATCGGCGAACGTACTCCAGAAGCGGAGGGCTTCGGTGTTTGAAACGCTGAGCTGGGTTGATGCGTGGACCTCAAGTCCTATTTTCCTGCAATAGGAGATGCAGGCCATATCGGAGGCGATGATGGCATCCACTCCGGCCGCCTTGGCCGAGTCGAGGGCTTCCCTCATGGACGGGAGGTCGCCGTCGTAAAGGGTAATGTTGAGGGTAAGATACGTCCTGACGCCGTTTTCTCGGCAGATCCTTACGACTTCGGAAAGATCTTCCGGGGAGAAATTGTTGGCGGAACGGGAGCGCATGTTCAGCCTCCCGACTCCGAAATAAACGGAATCCGCCCCTCCCTCTATGGCAGCCATGAGGCACTCGAAACTGCCCGCCGGGGCCATTATCTCCAACTCTCTCCTGTCCATACGACCGGCCCCGCCTTATTTTGTCCTGCCTATGAGCTTGTCTGCAAAACGGCGCAGCTGCTCATAACGGACTCCAGTGCATACCTTTCCGGCATATTCAAGAGCCATGGCATTCAGGCGGGAAATCTCTTCCTGCGCATCCCTGTCCACTTCCAGTTCCTTGTAAATCTCTTTCATGGCTCCGATCTTCCTTTCCTTCTCCTCCTGGGTTTCCGCCCTCATCTCCGTAACCGCCTCGATCCTCGCGGGATCGGTGGCCTTCTCGAATGCCCTGGTTGTGAGCCAGCACTTCTTGTTGTTCACTATATCTCCGCCGATGGGCTTGCCGAAGACTTTTTCATCGCCGAAGGCATCAAGATAATCGTCTGCCACCTGGAAAGCC
>Ga0256405_10004486_pt1 | contig 25977 bp, 27 predicted proteins | sample RumenRJG_02DNA_FD_189096 | JGI IMG/M metagenome (GOLD analysis project Ga0256405, IMG submission 189096) | Bovine rumen microbial communities from Lethbridge, Alberta, Canada - RJG_02 | ecosystem: Host-associated > Mammals > Digestive system > Stomach > Rumen | place: Canada: Alberta... | reverse complement strand
ATCACCTCCCGCCGCTTCAAGGAGCAGTGCGCCCTGAGCACCTACGGCGTCGAGGAGAAGATCGACCTCACCCCCGACGAGTCCGACCCTTCGAAGAAGAAGTACATCAAGAAGATTACCCCCCTCGAGGACTGGATCATCGAACAGACTCAGGAGTCGAACAACAATGGTGATTAGTCTCCCGTAACCTGATTCATCGAGTGTCCTGGGGGATCAGCGATGGCAAAACAGGAGATTCTCATCTCATCCAGCAGTAAACACCACCATGCACGCGCCCTGCACTCCCTGCTTCTTCGATTAATCTAAGAAAACACTCCGCACGAAGAGGTCTTTAGAGACTGTAGGATTTTCTGAATCATCATTGAGTCTTGGCTTTAGCCAAGCAACGAAATACGAAATGCTGTTTGAGCGAAGCGAGTTCATTGAGTGATTTGGAAAATCAGACAGTCGGCCTCTGAGCCAGGACGTTTTCGACCCTTTCTTTGATTCGTTTCTTTCAGGTTGAAAGAAATGAATGATGTATAACTTATTTAATTTAGAATAAAATGATAAAAGTAAATTGGTCAAAACTTGTCAAGGTCCTGAAATTCCTTGCAACCGTAATAACCTCTATTGCCGGCACAATCGCCGTACAGTCTTGTACCCCTTACTGGTTCAGTATTTAAAAGCGTGCTTGTATGAAAAAGATAGAAACTCTCCCAATGAAGGAAGTGGAATGGATCGTCCTTCACTGCAGTGCAACCCGCTGTAACAAAGACTTTACGTTCGAAGACCTGAAGCGCTGTCACCGCGCCAAAGGCTACGCCTACGACTGCGGCTACCACTGGTACATCACCCGTGAAGGCGAATACCACGAAGGCCGCCCTGAATGGATCGCCGGCGCCCACGTCAAGCACTACAACCAACACGCCATCGGCATCTGCTACGAAGGAGGCCTAGATGAAAAAGGCCGCCCTGCCGACACCCGTACAGAGGCTCAGAAAGCCGCTATCCTTTTCCTGTTGAAAGACCTCAAGAAGGATTATCCCAATGCGAAGATCGTTGGCCACCGCGATTTCCCCAACGTCAGAAAAGAATGTCCCTGTTTTGACGCCTCTACCGAATACCGCGATCTGAACCTAATGTCACACTAGGGCCTGTCCCTTCTGTGTCATTTCAAACCTCACAACCGGGCCTGTCCCTCTTGTGAGGTTTTCGCTATTTTACACCGAGACGTTTCTGAATCTTGGCATTACCATTCTGTATTCCTTTGAGCGACTTACCCATCGCTTCCACTTCGCCTGATAAGCCGGCTATACTGTCTGTGTTTTCTTCTATGCGATTGATTATTCCACGACTCTTGCTCTCCGAGAGAGAGATTCTCTGCTCAATACCACCAAGTCGTTCTTCAATTTCTCCCAATTTGTCTGCCTTACTGTCCGAACTTGATATTATCAACGATATTACCGACAATATAATTCCGATAGCTCCAACAATCATACCGACCGTAGATATATTCGTTCCTATGACAGCAGAGTTGTAGCTGAATTCATGTTCTATAAGATGCTGTTTTATATGTATCTCATTATCGAGTGCTTCCATTTTCGCATCCACGGACTTAGAATCTGAGAGTTGGCCTTCTACACTGGACCTCAAGCTCTTATAATATAGAAACTCACCCTCATACCGCCCAATCAAATGAGCAAGACGCTTGTATGCTCCATAAGTTTTCAGATAATAGTAAACCTGTTTCCATGACGTGGCTGTTCGTTTACTTATTTCGTTAAGTGCATCATTGATATTCTTATTTACACGGTCAAACTTGTTTATATACTCCTGCACATAATAGTCAGCATCACTAACCCTCTCGCCCATATATTGTTCCATCGATTCAAAGTATCGCGCATGGATGATTGAGTCTTCATCAGCAGGATGAAAAGCATGATTATGAAAGAAACCCTTGATTAAATGGTATAAACCCTGATGGAACTCTGATTCCATTGTCTTTGCCAACTGTGAGGCAGTTTCCGTCTGCTTGGTGATTTGATAATGAAGGAAACAAGCTGATGGTTTCTGAAAAAGAGACAGAATCATCTCCTGCTGTTGTTCTTCCGTTTGATAGGTTAACCGAATCTCATAGGTATCTACATTCAAGTGAGCATCTACCAAGAAATCACCCTCATCAGAGATATTGGTGGACTCTATCCTATCACGACAAACCTTTAAGCTGGACTCTAAACACGGAATCCACAAAACATAAACAGGCATCAAGCAAATAATTTGGCTAAACTTCCAAAAAGAATACTTGGAACAGCGCTTATCCAACTTGGCTCCTTGTAAAAAGCATCATAGTCAAGTTGGATCGATGAAGTACTACGATAAGTCTTTGCTGTCTGAGATATACCATTCCTAATATACCCCAGATATTCAAACTCCAGAACACGGTCATTACCAATCATCTCACGGAGTAAATCAATATTGCCAGACGGATGATCAATCACATACCGCATAGCATCAGCCTTAGACATCCTATTTCTGCCCATCATTCAATTCATATAAAACACCGCAAATATAACATATCCACTCCCATTTTATTCTTAAAGTCCAGAATTTCTTTCCCCAAAGAACACAATATTTAACTCTTTTTAATCAAAAGACCTCAAAACTCCAAATTTTGTCACCTATAAGATTGCAAATTTACCCATTTTTCTGTAAGCTAACAATTTTGATGTTTAGGATCAAAAACAGCCTCTTTCTCAATCCCCAGGTAATAACCCTTGATCTTCACTTATTCTCATCACCCCAAATCAAGCATCTCCTCAAAACCTCACATCCTGCTCCAGGCGGCAAAGTTTCTTTCCTGTGACCATTATCAAGTTCCGGCTGGCTTCTTTCACATCAGTAAAGAGCTTGGGGAATGATTTTTGTTTGAAATCATACTCTCCACAATTCACGAAGAGATTACAATATAGATCATAATCCCTCAGTAGCCATTCGCAATAATTATCACGACTACCATGATGAGGTAATTGAAATAAGCATATAGGCAACTGGGTATAATAACCAAGAATTGTCCTTAATCTATTTACGCAGTCCACTCTTTTCAGATTAGAATCACCAGTATAAAGGCAACTACCATCACACAAGCCGCTCATATCACAGTTTCTGCAGCCCATACGTATAAGTGGCATGCGAGGAATACTCATAGCTAAAGGGCATCACCAGCTGGGTCTTATCAGAAATATAGGGCTTTAGGAATCCGATACCATTTACATGGTCGCTATCAAAGTGGGAAATGAATAAAACATCTATTTTGTCATTGGATTCAAAGAACTCGTCAACTTCCTTTCTTAGCTGCTCTCTCTCCTCGACATCTTTAGCACCACAATCATAGACAACAATAAAGTCATCCTTCCCATCCTGCCGTATTCTTTCCGTGAAGAAAGCCCCATGTCCAGACGGATGTAATGAGCGATATAAAGTGTCCATAATATTTTTAGTGATTACCCCTCAAAACTCTTGATCGTTTTATACAACCCATCCTTGGCACGGACGGGCAATTTCTCGATGCCGAGGGCACGCTTTATCTTGGCATTCGACGAGACATAATTCTCCGTGAGTTTCTGAAGCCGCTCGGGATTTAGTGGCAGATGCAACAAGCCTCCGAGTTTAGCAAAAGCCTCCATGAAACAGCGAGGAATCCGCCAGATATGCGCCTTCTTGCCCATGGCCTCACAGATAATCTCTATCAGCTCATTCGTGCTCACCGCCTCATCATCATTGATGTTATAGACACCACTTTCAACATCCTTCGTCAACAGCCCCTCAATAATATAGCAAAGATTATCAATCGAAGTAAACGTACGCTTGTTCTCAAAAGCCCCCAATGGCCAGGGGATACCCTTCCTCACAACACCATACAGCAGATTCAGATTCCCCTTATTCCCCGGCCCATGAATCATACACGGCCTCAGAATATATACATCCTTATCTATGGAGGATGGGGGGAGGCTTCTTATATACTCTTCCGCCTTTATCTTACTCTCCCCGTAAGGCCCGACAGGCTTCGGCTCCACATTCTCATCCACGAACTCACCTTCAACCCTATCAGCCGCAGCCTTCACGCTGCTAAAGAAGATAAATTTCTTCGCCGATGATTTCAAGAAGTAATCATATATCTTCTTCGTCAGATCCGTGTTAACCTTGAAATACGTCTCCGCGGCACTCTGATTCTTCGTATCATGCGCCTTACCTGCAAGATGAATAATGGCATCCACATCAGGGATTTCCTTCCCATCCAGATGCTCCCATCCAAATGTGAACTTCACCCCATCCTTCTGTGGCGCAATGATATCCAGTCCAAATATCTCATGCTCCTTCGAAAGCGCCTTTACCAGATTTGAGCCTACAAACCCGTGGACACCAGTAATTAGTATTTTCATAATATTATTGCCTCAACAAATAATCGTATATAGCAAACGTCTTCTCAATTACGTTCTCAATCGAAAACTCCTCCTCGGCCTTCTTTCTCGAGGCTATACCAAACATCTTCCTGTCAACGGGGCTTAATATCAACTTTTCAATTGCCTCTGCCAATTCATTAACAGACTTCAGCGGTACTAAATATCCATTCACTCCCTCATCGGCACACTCACGACAACCCGGGACATCAGTTGTGACAATAGGTCTACCTACAGCGCAAGCCTCAATCAGTGCCTTTGGCAATCCCTCACGATATGATGGTAATACTACAATATCACTATCACAATAAACAGGATACATATCACTTTGATTTCCTATCCAAATAATATAACCATCTATCAACATGCCCTTCAGTTCCTCTTCAGATATAGCCGTCTTATTAGCATCAGCACAACTGCCTGCAAGTATCAGTTCCACTTGCCCCTTATATTTCGGATAAAGAATTTTGAACGCATCAATCAATTCTATCAAGCCTTTATCCCTAAGCATACGAGCAGGGAACAACACCCTCAGTTTATCTTTCTGTACAGCTTCTTTATATGTAAAAGCATTCAAATCGATCCCAGAGCCCTTAATAAGAAAGATTCTTTCATCTGTGGCATAGTCCAAACTCTTAAACCACTTGATGTCATCAGGGTTCTGGAATATAAAAGCTGCATAATCGTTTTTAAAAGAAACTTCGGCCAATTTCCCCATAATTTTATTGACCAATCCTTGGCCAATAAACACAGAACCGAGCCCCGACAAAGCATTCACTACATGATGATTACCAACCATTTTAGCAGCAATACCTCCCCAAAGACATCCCTTCCATGTAACATTATGGATAACATCAGGTTTTATCCTCTTTAATTCACGACATATAGCCAAAATGCACTTTATTTCTTGTATTGGGTTTGTGGATGTTCTTCCAAAAGGAATGTCGATAAAATGGATTCCTTTATCGACAAATTCCCTTTTCTTTCCAGTATCTTTCGTCAACACATAGACATCCCACCCTTCTTCTAAAGCATGAAGAGCCAATGGGAATCTATGAGACATGAAGAACCAGTCAACATTGACTATATATACAAGCTTCTTCTTCATTACAATCTACCGTCAACAATGTTGCGATCCAATGTACACTTCACGTCAAAGATAACATGCCTCTCTTTTAGCAAAGATGGAACATCGAGACCTTCAAACTTTTTATGTGCAACAGCAGCAATAGCCGCATCAAACTTCTCCGCAGGTAGCTCATTCACAATGTCTATGCCATACTCCTTCTTTGCAATAGCAGGATTAGCCCATGGATCATAAACCGTAATATCTACATTATACTCCTTTAATGCTTTATAAATGTCGATAACTTTAGTATTACGAACATCTGGGCAATTTTCCTTGAAGGTGAAACCAAGAATTAGGATATGTGAACCAAGGACCTGAATGCCCTTCTTCAGCATGTGTTTGATGGTTTCTGTAGCGACATATTCTCCCATACCATCGTTCATTCGGCGACCAGCAAGGATAATCTCAGGATTATAGCCATGACGCTGCGCACATTGAGCTAAATAATACGGATCAACACCAATGCAGTGGCCACCTACCAAACCAGGTCGGAATGGCAGGAAGTTCCATTTTGTTCCAGCAGCCTCCAATACATCGAGCGTATCAATACCCATCTTGGTAAAGATCTTAGAGAGTTCATTTACAAATGCAATATTGATATCGCGCTGAGAGTTCTCAATGACCTTGGCAGCCTCAGCCACTTTGATAGTAGGAGCAAGGTGAGTTCCAGCAGTGATTACACTACTATACACCTCGTTGATATATTTGCCAATCTCTGACGTACTTCCAGAAGTCACCTTCTTGATGTGCTCAACGGTATGCAGCTTGTCACCTGGGTTGATGCGCTCTGGGCTATAACCTCCATAAAAGTCAACATTCATTTTCATACCAGACACCCTCTCCACTACTGGAATACACTCATCCTCAGTAACTCCAGGATATACGGTACTCTCATAAACCACTACATCACCTTTAGAGATAACCTTTCCAACTGTCGTGCTTGCACCATACAGAGGTGTCAGATCAGGATTATTATCATCATCGACAGGTGTTGGTACTGCTACTATATAAAAGTTGCATTCCTTGATATCGTCAAGTGATGTCGTACACTTAAATCCATGATTCTTGATAGCATCCTGCAACAAATCATCAGCAACTTCAAGTGTTGCATCATGTCCTGCCATCAATGCATCTACACGGGCCTGATTCATATCAAAGCCCACTGTCTCATACTTTGTGGAAAACAGCCTTGCCAAAGGCAATCCTACGTAACCGAGTCCGATTACGCAAATTTTAGTTTCTTTCATTCTGGTCCTATTATTTTAAAAATACACTTACTCTTTTAGTAAACTCAACTGCCCCATCACTGTTTAGATGTGAATCATCCTTGAAAAACTTCTTATTATTTCTATAATAATCATTCCTGTTTTCAGGAAGCAATGCTAAATTATTCATAGCAGCAAACTGATCAATCCATTTGTCAAACGTCACATCATTACTATATTTGGGTGATTGAACCAAAATCAATTCTATATTATTATTTCTACACAGACTTACGATATTCATAAGATGACTATATTCAATCGAATCCAGTCTGAATGAACTGCTAGTATTCTGTTTTAAAGATTCTGCCACACCTGATAATGGCGAATAGCCATTTGTCGTATTTACAGGATCTAGTTGAACACGGATTAAATAACTAAGTGTTTTGTTGTATCTATATAATGAACTTACTAGCTTCAATCGCTGCTGCCAGTCCGTTTCATTATCATAATATTTTGTTACCGCATCATTCAACCCATAATATGGTTTCGTGTCATGAATTCTATTAAGCCATGAACCATCAAGCTGAACAGTACTTACATCCAGTATGACTTTCTTTAGCTTGCATCGCTCCAGATAAGACTGTAAAACTACATCTGAATATATCATGTCTCTTCCATCTAGCCCAGAATTATATACAGTCATACCTAGGCTATCTGCCATAAGCATAGAGTTATAATTATGATTTGCAGTAGATGGTCCAAGTATTAAGACCTCGGTCTTTTTGTTAAATAAAGACTGATATATCGTGGCTATCATAGAGTTCTTGTCAGGCAAGTTTGTAAAAACCTTATCTGAAACAGCTCCGACTGCAACATCTATTAATGCGACTAAAATCAAAATCGCACTTCCTTTAAATAAAAACTGTTTCATCAAAATTGGAAATAAATAAAAGTATTACCATCGAGCTCTCCACCATAAATGATATAACAAATCATTAAGACTATACTGACAATACGAATCCATACATACTTTGAGTGAAAGAAATGTATATCTCTATTGTATTCTGCGACCCATTCTCTGAAGAACATGACAAAAACAGCTGGTATAGCAAAGGTAAGGATTACGAAAAAACCTCCTGTGAACATGGGGCCAAATCCACTTCCTATTTGAGCTAGTGTACCAAAGAAGTCGCCTACCGTATTAGATCGGAAAAGAATTGTACCGATGGAGCATAATACAAAAGTCAGTATTCTCATGCTCCACTTATATATTTCATTTTTCTTCAAATTATATTCTTTTTCCAACTTTTTTCTCTTCTTCTCGCACATCATAGTTATTACTAGCAATATTCCATGATATAATCCAAAGAGAATAAAAGTCCAATTTGCACCATGCCAAGCACCTATTACTATCAGATTAACCATTGTAGCCATGTAAAGACCTACTTTCTTCCATCTTCGCCATGCGAGGTTTAGTGGTGTGAATACATAATCCGTAATCCATGAAGTAAGGGATATATGCCAGTATCTCCAGTACTCCGCTATATTTTGAGTGAAGAAAGGCCTACGGAAATTCTCAGTCACTTTAATACCCATTACTCTACTGACTCCAATAGCCATTTCTGAGTAGCCACAGAAATCTGCATACATCTGAATCAGGTATAGTAAAGCAGCTATTATGATAGAGGTTGCATTGTGGTGTTCATAATTACCAAAAACCGCATCAGCCCAAGGCGATATTCTATCTGCGATGCACATCTTCAAGAACATTCCCCATAAAACTCTTTTTAGACCTTCAGAAACATCATTTTCATTAAATGACCTAGCTATGGTTAACTGTGGAAGAAATGTATTAGGCTTATCAATCGGGCCTGATAGAATCGTTGGGAAGAACGCAATATACGTCCCAAATTGGATAATATCCTTTGTGGGTTCTATGTTTTCACGATACACCTCTATCACATAGCTTATCAGCTTGAACGTAAAGAAACTGATGCCTATTGGCATGATGATGTCAAAGGTGTTTTGATTTGTTTTCAGTCCAAATGATTCAAATAGACTAGAGAATTCCTGTACAAAGAAGCCTAGATATTTAAAATAGAAGAGGACTCCTATCCCAAGAACTACGCCTATAGTTGTCAGTTGATACGATTTCTTAATATTCTCATTGAGGTTTTTCTTAATTTCCAGGCCTAACCAATAGAAAATAATAGTCACTATGGCTAATAATGGAATCATATTCCAATCTGCCCAACCATAAAAAAAATAGCTGGCAAAGAGCAACCATATGTTTTGCCCTCTCCAAGTTCTCCTGAGGAAGACAAAATATGGTATCAGTACAGCTGCAAAAAACAGCCAGAAATTGATAGAGTTAACAACCATTTATTATTTCAATTGCACTTCGATAGAATCAACCATCTCTCCAACATTCTTCCATTTCATTACTTCACGGGAAGAAAATTTGACACCTAATTCTTCTTCAATGTCGTAAATCAATTGGACATGGCTTAAAGAGTCCCACTCTTCAATATCATTTGCCGTTGTTTCGTCTGTCAGATTTACTTCTTCAAGATCCAAAGAATCCATGAAAATCTCGTTTAACTTCTCAAAAATAACTTTTCTTTCCATAATATACCTAATTTACATTTTACTTACTAGTTCGATTAGTCCCAAGGGCCGTTTACTGAAATAACAAATCTTTCTATTTCCAAAAGCAGGTGCTTCTACAGGATCAAACAATGGCATAAAATCATTGTCGAGCATTTCTTCATAGCATGCATCAATATCATCCACCTCATAGCAAACGTGATAAGATGATGATCCTCTCCTTGAAAGCATCTTCTGCATAGTAACATTATCTTCATAAGGTTCTACCAGCTCAATATTGGTTTCGCCCTCTTTACGAAGAAAACAAATCTTTGTCTGCTGGATGTTATCATTCACAATCTCTCCTGCGACATAGCCCAGAAGTTCAAACGCTTTGCATGTGTCAACAATATCCTTTGTAAGATAACCAATATGTTCTATTCTGTATTTACTCATAACGATTTCGTCTCAATATAACACTCTCTTGGCTGATAACTTTCAACATCTAGTTCAAACTGTGCTGTAGCTGCCTCTTCAATTTTAGAGAATCCAAGCCCTGTGTAGTGATTCTCTACCATCTTATTTTTGGGCGTTGGGAGGTATTCACCTATAATCTTCTTATAGCCAGCAGCTTTAGCGCGTTCAACCATCGTATTGAGAGTAAAATTTTCCATACCACGTTTCAGTACGCGACAACTCATGAACCAGGTATCCACAAACAGAGTCTCATCATCCTGCTTTTTCATAATAACAACTGCTATAAGTCCATTATCACCGAATTTGTCTTCCAATGTAAAGCTCAAATCAATAACATCTAGATCTTCTGCTAAAGTTGCAATATCAGCTTCTGTATACCGTACAGTTCTCAGATTAAATTGATTACTACGTTGTGAAAGTTGAGCCACTCGTGGCGTGTTGAATTTAGTGAAACCGCTGACAGTTGAAACCATATCAAGTGATTTCAAAAAATCTGCTTCATTAGTAAAAGTCCTGCTTAATGACACTCTCTTAGCCTCTAATTGGTATTGTTTAGTTCTATCCTTATCAGCATTACTGTAACTGGCCGTTTCAAACAAATTTTCAGCATAAAGATATTCTAAATACATGGCTGGATCTTCAGGTAACTCAGGAACAGTAATTCCTGGTATATTCTCTCGAACGATATTACGCTCAAATGGATTATCGTCAAGGAACACCATTGAATCAAAACCTATATTCAATATACTCTGAATGGTTCTGATGTTATCCACCTTTGTTTCCCAGTTGGCTTGGAACACTGCGATATCATTGAGCTTAAGAATCATATCAGGATGCTTCTCAAAGGGTTCCTTGGCAGTTTCTTCATTATTCTTGGATGCGACACAAATAATGATACCACGTTGTTTCAGCTTTTTAACCCACATCTGGAACTCCGTAAATGCTTTTCCAATCCCAAGCCCATGTCCCAGTTCAATACCTTCAAGTCCATCATCACCAATGACGCCACCCCATACAGTATTGTCGAGGTCAAGAATCAGACACTTTTTGAACTGTCCTTTGATGGCGCAGATGATATCCATCACCCTGCTGGCGACATAGGGTAAAACCCCAACGCTCAATACCATTTCTGTACTTGTATAAATGTTGGGAGGGAACATCATATTACGCCCCAATGTGTTCTGGATATCAGCGATATCGCAAATAAATAGGTTTGGATATTGCTGGGACAAATTCATCAGTTTATAATTCAGTTTTCTAACCTGATATACGAATGAGGATGTAACTTTGCTAGCATAGTTCCCAAAAACAGCATCTCCTATTTCAGGATAATTAAAATAGATAATCTTCTTGTTTGAAAATACTGGGTTCTCACAAACGGATGCTAAAAAAGCCAATCTATCATCAGCTAGTGCCATCTGCTTCTCAACAGACAAAAGGCTATGATGCTCTCCCAGTTTATGAGTAGACTGGAATATAATAATGAAATCAGCATCAAATTCATAGAGCTCGCTGGTTGGATCCATGAATTGTCGCTCCACCTGATTATACTCAGACTCAAAGAGGTCAATATTATAACCTCGTACCACCCCCACGCCTCGAATTGCTTTAGCAAGATTTTGGGTCGCAGTATCTCCGATAAGTGCGACCTTAACCGAGGGTAGCGATGTATGATCTCCTTTTAATATCTTACTTAATTCCTTGAATGACAACATATTCTTACAGATTTTCCTTATACCATTCAATTGCCTCGTTTAATCCGCGTGCAAAGTCGTATTCTGGATCATAACCAAGCAATCGTTTAGCTTTGCTTATGTCAGCATTACTATGCTTGATATCTCCCTTTCGGTCTGGGCCAAAGATGGGTTCAATATCCTTACCTAGAGCCTTGGTCAGCGTATAGTAAATATCTATCAAATACTCACGACCTCCGTATGCTATATTGAATGCTTGACCAGCTGCCTCATGAGGTGCTAAGCAAGCTTTAAGATTCGCTTCAATCACATTCTCAATATAAGTGAAGTCACGACTCTGCTTACCGTCGCCATTGATGGTTGGCTGCTCATCACTCAACAATTGCTTAATAAACTTGGGAATGACTGCTGCATAAGCTCCATGGGGATCCTGGCGACGACCAAACACATTGAAATAGCGAAGTCCATAAGTATCCAAACCATAATGCATGGTATATTGCTTAGCCCACTCCTCATCACAGCGTTTGGTTAATGCGTATGGAGAAAGAAGATTACCTTCCACACCTTCTTGTTTAGGCAGGTGTGCTTCGTCGCCATAAACAGAACTGGAAGAAGCATAGACAAACTTCTTCACTCCATTTTGACGTGCAGCCTCCAGCATATTCAATGTTCCTTGAATATTATTTGCACAATAAAACAATGGCATCTCTATTGAGCGAGGAACACTCCCCCATGCAGCCTGATTGAGAACATAATCCACTCCCTCGCAAGCCTTCATGCAAGTATCAAGATCTTTTATGTCGCCCTTGATAAACTCATAATTTTGATTATCAATAAACAAATCCACGTTGGCTTGTTTACCTGTACTCAGATCATCCAGACACCTCACCCGATATCCAAGGTTTAGAATCGCTTCACAAAGATTAGAACCAATAAATCCAGCACCACCTGTTACCAAGAACAAAGAGTTCTCAGGAAAATTTAAATGTTTATATGCCATTTTTAAACAAACAATTTTTCAAATTCACTTTTATAATAATGATAATCAAAAACTTTCATTTCAATACAATTCTTCTTCATTCTGAGGATGTCATCTGCGTCCATCACTACAATTTTATCAAGAATATCATTAAGGGTTTGGCTATTGTTAATTACAAATCCATTCTCTCCATCATGTAAATAATCCAATATATTGCTGAATACTGTAGCTATAACCGGAGTTCCGCATGTCATTGACTCTACAAATTTTGTGGGAAAACCAGCATCGTTTTTTCTATTCCTATCCCTAATCAACATCTGAAAATCTGCATTGCACACCTCCTTGATTGCATTCTCATGTGGTAATCTGCCGAAAAATTCAATGTTATTAAAATGCGAATGTGCTTTATTAAACGATTCTTCATATTGATTTTTTGTCAGACCTATGATGCGAAGTCGCATGTTCATTCGATCTTTCACCGCATCAATTATAAGGTCAAGGCGATCTTTCACTCCTGCCCCCGGACTACCGGCATAAACCAGTGTAATAGGACTATTTGAAGATATATCTCTATCCCTATTCCACTTCTTATTGCTTAAATCCACGGTTGGCGGCATTAATACAGTATTAACCTCATCTTTATAAAGATTATACAGAAACCTGCTAATTGCTATCACACCATCCATTTTCTTCATGCAATATCGCATTCTTAACGCTGTGTCAAGTCGCTTAATGATGTTTCTCGGAGAGTATCCGTCAGACTGCTCCCACTCTGTCAAATCATGGATAACCTTTATTCCATGCTTATGACATGATCGTAAGACATTAAGACTAGCAAGTGCAGGGAAGTTATATAGAATAACATAATCAGGCTGACAATCTAATATCTTATCCGAACTTATGTAGGTTGTAATTTGCCGAAGCCATTGAATAACATTTTTAGGGTAAGGTATCGGGAAACATGAAAATCCATCGACAATTTTAGGTGCATTAGTTATATCCTTTGAAATACCAACAAAAGTTACATGGGACCCCATCTCCCTTAGAAGTTTTGCATTTGAAACAACCCTTTGCGCTGCTGCATTTTTATCAGGGAGTTCAAATCCTCCAAGATACAAAACTTTTTTATTACCCTTCATATTGCGAATCAAACAAACTTTCTATCGGTAATATTCTCGACGGCACAATCAATTCATCATCAAGATTACTTAAAATGATATAATAATTTAAAATAACGAGTAAAGAGATGAATACCATCAAGGCAATACCATTTAAATTAATTTTCTTTAAACAATATGGTATAACTAAAGCAATAACAGGAAAGAAATAGTAAGATAGCCTGTAGAAAAAATAATTAGCGAATGAGGCATCTACCAATACAATATACAAAACAAATAAGTTTTTAACTATAAGCGGCATCCCATAATATAATTTTTTATTTATGAGTGTATATACAAAAAACAAATTATATAATATAATCATTCCAGATGCCGCCATTGCGTCAGTCGATGAAGCCATTTCTGAATATTTAAAATCTCCTCCAGATATTAAAGCAATTCCCGCGATTGATATAAGGCCAACAACTATAGCCAACGGTATTACATATTTTCGCTTAATATCATAATTTAGAACCCAATATAGTGGTAAAAGAACGATTGCAGACATATGCATTAATGTTGCTATCAGTATAGTAATAGAATATTTAATGGGCGATTTTTCTAAATAACTCAGGGAAAAGAAAAAGAGTCCAACAGAAAAAAACTGCCTTACAATATTAAAAGTCATTCCATATAATGTTGGCAGGAATATATATATTAGCACAGCAGCTATGGCTACATCTTTGAACTTAAAATAGAATTTTGCAATACCTGCATTAGTTACAATTGCGCAAAGTAGAAATAAAAGTATAGGGCTAAAAAACGTATTGTCTACTATAAAACCTATTAAACAAAAAAGCGGTTCACTAAAACCTATTACTAATGACTCTAAAGAATTATAAACATCGAGGCGTTTAACATATTGAACATAATCTGTACCAAGGCCATCTCTAAAAGCAGAGAAATAAACCAAGAAAAAAATAACGACATTTGCATAAAATGTCTTACGCAAATTCGATTTTGCAGACTTGTAGCAAAGCAGTAATATGAAGATTAATATATGAAATATCAACCAAATAACCATATCGCCTATTCTATATTTATCAAATGTGGATAATGTTTAAAAGTCTGTATAAATGATGCGCTTATCTTCCTAATAAAAACACCTACTCTTGTCTGAAGAAATAGTATAATGATGATCTTGGCATAATTTATTATCGGTTTATTCTTTGGCTGCAAGATTGTAATGTGATACTTCGACTCCAAGATATCCCTTGCAGCTTTTATCTTTTTTAAATATATGAAATACAAAAAATCAACCATTCCATAATCAATACTATCAAATCCCTCTCGTATATTGATTTTATATAATGAATGAGTAATATTCTTTATTGCAGCAAAATGATAAAATACTATATTGCCTGTACAATTATAAGGTTTATACTGAACAATTGGTCCTTCTCTCTTCACCAGTTTATAATGATCTATATTCCAGGTTGTAACTCCGGCACCTAAATTATTACATACATGTACGTTGTTTGGAAACAACATTGGCCATTCGTCCATATATTTTTGGTCGCCCCAATGAACACCATCACCAAGATTACTACAGCATTCCAAACATTTATTGTGCCAATGATTCAAAACCTCTAACCCCTCTTCATCATTTTTAAAACAATTAAATTCCACGCAATATGTTCCTACCTTTGATGCTAAATGCTTTTTTCTCTCAGAAAATCTGTGCGGAACCATCATTACAGACTTTCCAGCCTCAAGCATTTCGTCTATTAATATTTGCGGATCCTGATAAAAATACATATCTGCATCTATATAGGTACAACATTCGGGTTGATAGTTTTCAAGTATAAATTGTATCAGACGAGATGAACATAATTCAATTTCAGTTCAAAAATATATAATTGCCATTCATTTACCATAACACTCATTTTATTCCCGTATGACTTTCATGAGCAGATCGTACAAACGTCTTTTTTTACTTTTTATCGAGTTGAAAAACTTTTCCATTGACTTTCTCCCCTGCAAGCATTCACTTTCAACATCAGCCAAATCCCAATTTAATGGCTGATTGCTCATTTCCACAAAAAACTTTGATGAAGTTGAGCTATGAGTAGCACCTCCCCTAATGAATATGTCATTCAACTGCACTAATGATTTATTTGGATAGACAGTATACTTATTATCTAAAAAGGCCGATGCATACCAACATACAGCCCATGAGCCCGCACTTCCGTCAATCTGTCGCTTTAACATATCTAAATAAGGATAGGAATAATTAAAGTCGAATTCCTTTGTTAGATGTGCTTTCATAATTTTATCATAAAGTGACTGGGCGTCAAAACTAAATATATCCCATCCGCGTTTCCAAGTACCCCATCCCCAGCATTCCGCTCCTTTAATAAGAAAAGCTTCAGGTAAGGTTTCTTCATGAGGAAACATATAACCTACCAGGCTAATGATATCCTCTCGTCCTTCATATCTCTCCAATCCTTCATTCATATAACGTAAGAAAAATGGGGAAACACTGAGATCATCTTCTAGTACTATTACTCGCCCATATTGATTCACAACCGAGGTAACGCCATCCACAATACTCTTAGCAAGGCCCATATTCTTATCACGCTCGATAATCTTTATTGATTTGAAGCCTGATATCGTATGGATATACTCGCGAGTTTTATTAACGCTCTCTACAGCCTTTTCATTTTTAGGTGCGTCAGAATAAATAATAAGGTCAGAATCTATTGCTTCAGAATTTTTTTTCAGATGCTCCACTGTCTCTTTTGTATTTGTAAGCCTACAATAAGTAAATAGTACAATAGGAGCTAACCCTTTATTTTTTATCATATACAATTGTTAACTATTTTGTTCCGTATGTAAGATCTATTTGTTCTCCTATCATTTTCTGGAATTCTGGCGTGTAATATGACATCCTCCCCCCCTGTGATGTAAATGTCATCTCACCAAAATATATTTTTCCCTTTATATTATATAAGTCCACTCGGACTTGAGGAAATCCTTTTCCTATTTTTTCTGCGATAGAAATCATATCTTCAAGATTATCTGGAGGAGGCATGATTTTCTTATACCTCCTATCGTATTCTGATATTAGTCCCTCGGTTTGTTTCCATGGTCTCAAACTATATAAGTCTAGGACATAATGTCCTCCCAAATTCTCTGGCATTCTGTCATACACAAGCATACAGCATAGGGCCTTACCATTAATTACCCAAAATTTATAATCTACAATTGAAGAAGATATACTAGAATCTATATTCAACATTTCTTCTGCCATTATTCTAGGCTTTATATGGGTATAATGAGGCTCGCATGTGTCATAACCCATCTTTTGAGATAAATGCTTTCTGAGTTTCTCTTTAATGGCACCTATATCGGCACAACTTTTGTCTTCCACCACGATTGTTGATCCACAATCATGTGTGCATTTTATCGCAAATGAAGAAGGAAGCTCACTAAAGTTGATATCATCGACATTTTCCCATAAACCATAACATTCTGTCAATATATCCTGTAATCCTATTGAGGAAATATAATTTCTAACTTCATATTTATCAGAATACTTAGTCCACAATGAAGTATCACTGGATCCTGATAACCAATTTATTTTTTCATTTAAAGTTACAGGGTCATCCCATGGGAACTTCTTCTGGAAACATCTGTACCACATAATATCAATAGCCTTTCTCGGATTAAAATCAACCAGGTTCCTATAATAACGTGTATACTTAATAAGAAAAGCATAATAATATGATTTCAGAAACTTGTGCATATATATAGAAGATTTCAAATACAATTATTTAACATCTAATATCTTCTCAAATGAGTGAATGATATCTTTGGCATTCTGCTCTTCTGAAAAATTCTCAACCATTTCATAGTATTCTTCATATATAACTCCATATCCCATTTTTGTAAGTAATTCAGACATCCTGTCTTCCACTTCTTGATGATCAATATGGTATGAAGCTATCGCATTTACATCTATATTGTCTGAATACTCAAACGCGCCAGGGAAAGTTTTATACCATGTTCCCCATCCAAAATATAAAACACATTTACCTCCTGTAATTGCTTCCCAGCCAACAGTTCCTGTTATAGTTGAAACAAATTGAGATTTTTCTGTAAGCATAAATGTGTTGGTATCAGAAGATACAACTTTAACTTTTGGTATTAAGCTTAAACGCTTATAGAACCATTCTCCTCGCATAAAAAACCCTTGTGCCGGATTATCCTTAACATAAATATACCAATCTTCTGGGATAATAGAAGAAAGCCTCTCAATTGCTAATAGTTGGTCATTGTAAACACCTCCCCATGTTGATGTCGTTTTTTCTGGTTGTAAATGCATTGCAAAATAAATGAATTTTGCACTTAGGTCAACATCTTTAGATATATATTTTTTTGCATTTGTCTTATATCTGCGATATAATAAATGATTATATAATAAGCATTGAAAATTCGACAATCTACACATCCTGCGGAAAGAAACGGATGGTAAAATATATGATTTAATTCTCTTCTTCAGAGGAGTTTTTTGAGGTCTTGTATAAAACCATTCTTTCTTATATTCTTTTTTTATTGTTACTTTTTCTTTCTCAAATAATGGTCTAGATGTTTTAAAGTATCCATAATCATAATAATCCCAATAATAAAAAAATCTGTTTGGGGTTAAACTTTGCTCTAAAATTAATGTTCTGATGCCCATCTCTTTGGCAACTATACACCTCAAATAGTCAATCCCCAAATGTGGTGAACGTTGAATAATATAAAGATCAATTTGATTTTCTTTGAATTGAGTATATATATAATTTACCTCCAAATTAAACAACTCCATAAAATCATGAGTATTTCTCAGAGAATATGAGTCTTGACTAAGTGGAGAGTTCCGAGAATACAAATCCATAAAAACAAATATGTGCTTATATATATTCTCATACATGTCCGAAGGCATATAATTAATAGAACTAGTTTTTTTTATTTCTTCTTCAAACAAGAAAACCGAATATTGGTATATAGGATATTTCTTATATATAACCTTATCCCAAATTTTCTTCTTCTTAAAATAGTCTATAACCTCTTTCTCCCATCCTTCACTACAAACGGACTCTATCCAAACATTCATAATTCAAAAAATAATTAAAGACAACATTATGCAAACAAAATACTAAATTTTAACTTTTTATAATAACAACAAAAGAGAGATGCTACAATGAAGGAAATTAATATTTTTGTTGATATTGACATAAACACTGCCACATTTCCCAATACCAAAAAAGTAAACATACATAAAAACGCGATAATCAACTTAAATCTATTTCCTAACCATTGCGTCGTTTTTTTCTTAAAGTATGGAATAACAAATGGCATAAAAAGCTGTGCCCAATAAGAAACCATTGTTGAATATGCAGCAATTCTTATCCCATAATAGGGTATTAAAAAATAACACATAACAAGATTAATGATTCCTGGTACGAAAACTAGCCATAACAATTGCTTTGTTTTACGATCTACAAAACAACTAACTGACATGAAATTATACAAGGGGAGTAAAGCTTGAGCAAAACACATTAAGGTAGCAATGGACGATGATTGTCTTATACTATCATTGTTAATTAAAATGACATAAATTTCTTTCATCCACAAACAAAGGACAAATGCCGCTAATATGGACACACTTTGAGCCAAATAATATAACTTCCTATACTTATCAAACTCATTATTTCTATAATAACGTTGCATCATTGGAGCTATTGACACCACAAATGCCGTTGTTATTGTTACAACATATGTACCCATCTGACAGCCATGGGAAAAAAGACCTATTTCATTGTAATCAACTTCGTGAATACTCATAATAATTCGAGCAGAACTAGACAAAAGCATAAAACCTAAAGTATGTGGCACCAAAGGCAATCCGTCTCTTAACATACTCTTCAACCTCGATATCTTCTTTTCAATAATAGGTTTTATATTATATTGCGAAAATAAAATAAAACCAAAAATACTGAAAGTAAATATCGAACTAAAGGTTGTAGAAGCTATAAGTCCCCAAAATCCTAACCTGAAATAGTAAATCATCATAAATGATATCATAATACCACACAATGATGAAAACAGAGTAGTAAGAACCAATGGTTTTGGCCTTTCTACATATGGGAAAAGATGTTCTGCAAGTTTTGTTGGAGCAAAAAGGAATATTTGAACCGTACCGAATATGCATAACAAAAACTTTTTTAAGGAGAACCCAAAAGGTAACACACAGAACAACTCACATACACATATTATGCCAAAAAATAAGCCAGAAAAAAGAAATGACGAATAAACTCTACCCCAAACTAATTGATATTTCTTGGGTATCTCAAAAAAACTATTTGTTAAATGGATGTTCATTCCCAGTGGAGCTATGCTAAGCATGATTCCTGTGTAAGAAGTTACCACTCCAACAATTCCATAATCGTATGTTGTAAGATATGGTGTTATCAAAGGTAGAATGACAATATTCATTAATATAGTCAGCTTTGGTACCACACCATAGTAAATAGTATTTTTCGCTATTCTAAAAATAGACATTATTCTTTTCTTCCTTAAAAATCGATAATAGTAATTATCGGTGGCAAACATTAACTATCATTCGCACAACTTCAAACGCCTCCGCCATTTGGCATCCAGAAATATATCCCCTATACTCAGCTAAAACCTTCAAAGCCTTTGCCGATCTTGGATGAGGATACTCCCTTATTTCAAACTTATATTCTCCAAGCGCATCAATCTTAGCCTGTACATCCTCCTCACTAACCTCCACATAGAGGTTCGGTCTGAAATTCTCAGGATGCTGTGAATATTGCCACTCTGTTGCAGAATTAGTCTCAAATGTAATCACGGTTGTCACACCCTCATCTGCCATAGGCCTCGTAGCAGTCATCACTGCCTGGAAGGTATAACGATGATCCACATTAAGGTCACCTGCGTTATGAGTGAAAATAATATCTGGCTTGAATTCTTCTTTCTCCTTCTCCACCACCTTCACAATATCCAACAGAGCATGTGAATCAAAGCGATTATCAGAGAAATTATAACTATGAATGCTAGCATAGCCAATATGACTGCCTGCTGCATTCATGTTGGCATGATGCTCTTCAAGTACCTTCTTCCATTTCTCTGTATCGCGAGTATCAGAACGAGAGGTTATACCCTCTCCTAGTATCACAACATGAGCAGTAACACCCTGTTCCTTTATTAGTTTGTGCATGGTGGCTCCTAGTCCCAGCAATTCATCGTCAGGATGAGCTGCTACTACCATAATTCTTTTATTTTTAAACATCATTATAGTTCTTTTTTATAATATACATAATCATTATCCCGTCCTGTCTCAGTGAATCCCATTTTCTCATGATAATGAAGAGAGCGCGAGTTATTGATCTTAACTTCAGCTACTATTGTTCGAAATCTACTTTTAGGTAATGAAGTGAGTATAAGATGCTCCCACTTTGTTGTCAGACCCTTTCCTTGGGATGAAGGAGAACTGAACAGTCCTCTTTCCCAAGTAGTATCAGATACATGATGTAGATTATATGATCCAATCAGTGTCTCGTCTTTATATACCGCGAAATAATATCTTTTCTCATCACCCTGCAAATTCTCTATAAACTGTAGGTGATCCTCAAATAACAATTCTTTCGGATCTGCTGCCCATTTCCGCATGTCAGGATCATTTCTTAAATCAAATATATCCTTCTTTTGCTCTATGGTACAATCTACATAGTTGATAACCTTGAATTGGTCATTGCTTATAGCTTCCATCTCAATTATCTACAACATACTCTAAAGAAAAACGAGTACCCATCTCGAGATCTTTTTTCACTTTCTTTCCCAATATCTGGGGGAAAAACTTGATAGGCAGACCATAACCAGGACGAACAGCACGTACATTCTTTTCCGTAATAACATCGCCCTCTTTCATGTCCTCTGCGACATAGAGAGATCGGCAATTCTCACGTCCAGTTATCTCATCTAGATTAGTCGGATAATAAATAGAGCCTAAAGCTTTTTCAACGTTTCGGACATCCTCTACCATTTGTTTAAACTCTCCAAAATTCATAGAGAAATCAGCATCTGGTCCTCCTATGCTTCTATCAATTATAAAATGCTTCTCTACAACTTCTGCTCCTAGGGCTACTGCTGTCATTGGTACTGTGCTACCCGGTGAGTGATCCGACAAACCCACTTTTACACCAAAGCGCTTTTTCATATCAGGAATAGTGAGCAGGTTAGCCTTGTCTATAGGGGCAGGGTAAGCAGATGTGCATTTCAGTAATGTTATATCATCATTGCCTTCTTTTCTTATTGCATCTACAGCCTCTTTTATCTCTGCCTCTGTAGCAATACCCGTTGCAACTATCATTGGCTTGTGTTTTGAAGCTGCATAACGGATAAAAGGAATATCTATGATATCAAAAGAAGCAATCTTATAAATTGGATTTCCAAAATCTTCTACGAAGTCAATGGTTTCTTTATCGGTTGGTGTCGTAAAGCAGATTAGACCCTCTTCTTTTGCTACGTGATAAATTTCCTCATGCCATTCCCATGGAGTGTTTGCTTTTCGGTATAAGCTAAAGAATGTTTCGCCTTTCCACAACCCGTCTCCTAATAAGAAATCAGGTTTCCTACAATCAAGCGTTTCTGTTTCAGATGAGTACGTTTGAATCTTAATGGCATCAGCGCCTGCTTTTTTAGCTGCTTTGATTGTTTCAATGGCAACATCCTTGTTATGATTATGATTTGCCGACATTTCGGCAATAATAAATGTCTTTCCCATATAGACCATATATTTGCTAATTACTAACTGATGAGATTCCAATCTACAGGGGTTCCTCGTTTGATATTCTGATTTACCTTTTTCCCAATCAGTCCTTTATAAAACTTGGGATGAAGGCCATCCCCTGGACGTATAGCACTCACATTGCTGGAACTTATAACATCTCCAGCTTTCATGTCTTCTACAAAAAACAATGATTTAGAGAAGTGTCTGTTCTGCTTTCCTTTATCACTGAGTTCATATTTTACCCGTCCTAAGCATTTCTCAACTTCCCGTATTCTGTCAACCATCTCTTTAAACTCATCTGGTTCCATAGAAAACGCAGCATCTGGTCCTCCTAATCGGCGATCCAAAATGAAATGTTTTTCAACCATTTCTGCACCAAGAGCTACGGATGTCGAAGCGACTATATTACCCATCGAATGATCTGAAAGACCTACTCTCACCCCAAATCGAGTTTTCATATCAGGAATCGTCATCAGATTAGCCTCTTCAATAGGTGCAGGATAAGAAGAGGTACACTTCATCAATAATACATTATTATTGCCCGTCTTGCGACAAGTCTCTACTGCCAGTTGGATATCCTCTTCTTCTGCAATTCCAGTTGACATAATGATAGGTTTTCCTGTTCGAGCGACCTTTTCAATAAGACCAATGTCTGTAATCTCAAAGCTTGATATCTTATAAACAGGAACGTTTAGCTTCTCTAAAAAATCAACGCCAGTTTCATCTGAGGGAGTCGAAAAGAAGCCCATTCCCAAAGAATATGCCAATTCCTGAAGCTTGGGTAGCCATTCCCAAGGTGTATCTGTCTTCTTATAAAGGCTATAGAGCGTTTCGCCATCCCAAAGAGTTCCTCCGTCAACTTGGAAGTATTTATTGTCACAATTGATTGTGATACCTCCGTCGGCGTTATCATTCTGAACTTTTACTACATCCACTCCACTTTCTGCCATCGCCTCTATTGTCTTACATGCGATGTCAAAGTGTTGGATATGGTTACAGGATAGTTCTGCTATTACAACTACTTGATCAGAATTCCAAAAATCTATCATGATTATTTCAATTTATCCCAGTTTTTAACAACCAGTTTCCAAGGCTCCTGATCTATAGCATCATAATAATAGGTACATTTGGCATTCTTAAAATCAGAGACCCATTCAGCTAATGTACAACGGCCTTCTTCCACGCGCTTGCTATAATCGACGGTTTCTACCATAGCGTCAAATGGTTCAAAATCATTTGGCTCTGGGCTTTCTCCTGTAATCGTGGTTTGAATCCAATAATAGGCCAGCGGCATTCCTGCAATTGTAGCTGCACGATGCCAAGGAGAACTACGGAAATTAATCTCAAGGAACCAATAGTTACCATCCTTGTCAACTAGGAATTCTATCTCCCATAATCCCTCGAAACCTATTTCTTCAAGCATCGCATTAAGTTTCTTTATAAAATCTGGATGCTTGGGGGGGAAAACATTCATATATGGACCATAGTAGCCTCTAACGGGATAGTTGTTGACAATCTGGATTCCTGTAAACATTCCTTTTCCGTGGTTATAACTATAACCTTCGTACTGGATTTCTGTTTTCTTCTCAATATAAGGTTGTATCATGCATTTTTCTGCATTAATAGTTGCCATGTTCTCACGAAGTTCCTTTTCATTCTCACAGATATGAAAATCGCCTTTCCATGCGCCTGCCAATGGCGATATGGCCTTGGTAATTACTGGATATTTTAAACCTTCAGGAACTTCTCCAGGAGTTACAACCCAAGAATCAATGACTGGCAATCCATGACGTTTCGCACATTCCTGAATTTTATCTTTATCCATGAACTCGATAACACGGCCATTTTTGCCAGCATTGGCTGTAATAAAACTCTCTTGAAGCTCTTCAATATGCTCATCAAAAATACTATAAACATCATCGTCACTAAAGAGAAGGATTGGCTTAATCCCTGTTTCTTTATAAACCCTTCCATAATAATTCAGCACAGCATTATATGCTTCGGGTATGGATTTAACCTGATGAAGTGTATTTATATACATACAGGCAGACGCTACAGGAACATGATAATCAATTCCCACAAAATCAATACTAATCCCCAACTCTCCAAAGGAGCGGATAATTCCCAATGGATTATAATGTTCCAGTGCTATAAGTACTACTTTATGCTTATTTAAATTCTCCTTAAAACTAAATTTGTCTGCCATAATTGCGTTAAAAATTACAATGCGAAATCAACACCTATGACTACTCGGGGATGATCTTTTAAAAAGTCATTTCCCCATAGATAGATGTTCCAACTTTTAATCGAATAATAAAAGCCTGCTGCTATATCCACATCCTGGTTGAACTTCCATGAATGGATCGCACCAACCATCGGTGTTATGCTGTGGCCATTCTTCAAAGAGAAAGCATAGCCCAGATATTCCCAGTTTGTCAGGGTATTATCGGCTCCATCATTCACCCCCCACCAAGTATTACTGCACCAAAAGAATTTGCCATCCTTAGAGATGGCTCCATTCATATATAGAGCAGTAGTGAGATAGGAGAACTTGAAGTTATTATTTAAGTCAAATGATGGTGTAATCTGACCTCCAATTCCAAAATATTTATTGATTTTCTTTCCTGCACGGAAAAGATATCCTGCATAACTGCAATTGGTTCCTGTATAAAGGTCAAGACCAGCTGCTACATAATTGCCTAATCCATATTGAAAAGTGGTATAGGTTTCCTGAGCATTGATACCTGGGCGGGCTTTTAATGAGGTATAACCGTATAGTTTACCATTTCCTACGGTTCCTGCAAAGTATGGAACCTGAGCCTTTACCGTAACGACAGCTACTGTCATCACCAACATAATCATGATTTTCTTCATATCAACTTATTTGTAGTTATTTCGTAAATCCTTAACTAATGCTGGCATCATCGCTATCATCACTACCAAGAAAGGCAACGTGGCTGCAATTGAAATGGTCTGGAGAGGCTTTAAACTTCCTGCTGACAATAAAACGTATGCTATCGTTGCAACCACAACTCCCCATATCACCTTTTTATAGGTGGGGGGGGCAATTTCTCCATTTGTCGTCATAACACTCAATGAATAAGTTGCTGAATCAGCTGAGGTAATAAAGAATACGCCTAAAAGGACAATAATCATAATCGAAATCACCTGACTCAACGGGTAATTACTAAACACTATAAACACTGCAGTCTCAGGTGATGCTATCAATTGCTGAACACTATCAATACTCCATCCCTGTACAGTACTCAGAGCAATAGCACTAAATACTGATAACCATAGGATGGTAAATACTGTAGGCACAATCACTACCCCCATAATGAACTCTCGAATAGTACGCCCCTTAGAAATTCTGGCAACAAACATACCAACAAACGGCACCCATGCCACAAACCAGGCATAATAGAACACGCGCCAATTCATCACCCAATCGTTATCTCCAAAGGCATTAATCATAAAGACGTCTTTAAAGAAATACTGGATATGCTGGCCT
>Ga0256405_10004485_pt1 | contig 25977 bp, 16 predicted proteins | sample RumenRJG_02DNA_FD_189096 | JGI IMG/M metagenome (GOLD analysis project Ga0256405, IMG submission 189096) | Bovine rumen microbial communities from Lethbridge, Alberta, Canada - RJG_02 | ecosystem: Host-associated > Mammals > Digestive system > Stomach > Rumen | place: Canada: Alberta... | reverse complement strand
TTAATGTTAGTTTCTAATTTATAATTGAGGTGACATATTTGAAAGATAGAGTAGTTATATCCCCTACAACTCGTCAAGAGGGCCATGCCGAACTCGTCATGGAAGTAGACGACGAAGGGATTGTTACAAAAGGTATGTATTTAAGTATAACTCCTGTAAGGGGTTTAGAAAAGATGGTTCTTAACAAAGCACCTGAAACCGCTCCAGTTTTATGTCAAAGAATCTGTGGAGTATGTCCTATTCCACATACTTTAGCATCTGCTGAAGCTATGGATATGGCTTTAGGTATTGAAATTCCTAAAAACGCTAAATTGTTAAGAAAAGCTGTTGCAGCAGCACATGGAATCAACAGTGCAGCAATTCACCACTTCTTAGTTGCACCGGATGTTGTCCCTGAAGACAAATTCGCAGATGCAGTAAACAGTGTAAGTGAAGTAAGAAAACACGCACAATATGTTGTTGACATGATTGCTGGTGAAGGTATCCACCCATCAGATATCAGGGTTGGAGGAATGGCAAGAAACATCACCCCATTCACCAAAGAAAGATTAATCGAAAGAATGAACGCTTTAAAACCAAAACTCGAAGCACATGTTGAATTCATTAAAAACTGTGTTCTCGAAGCTGGTTTACCTAAAGACTTAGGTGTAGTTAACCAACCATTAATGGCAATGGATGCAACTTACGGTACCAATGACTTTGACATGGACAAATTCTCAGAAGTATTACCTGAAGCATGGTATGATGACCCAGAAATAGGTAAAAAAGCATGTTCAGTAATTCCTTTATGGGAAGGTAACAATGTCGAAACCGGTCCTAGAGCAAGAATGGAAAAATTCTCAGGCTTTAAAGACAAAGGTGTAGTTGCTCAACACGTTGCACGTGCAGACGAAATGATCAAAAACTTCAACGCATGTATGGAAGCATTAGATGCAATTGATACTGCAGCACCTGCAAACGTATCTTACGATAAAAGAGGAACTGGCGAACTTGGATTCGGTGTTATTGAAGGTCCTAGGGGAACTGACGTACACATGGCTCAAGTTAAAGAAGGTAAAACCCAATTCTACTCAGCTATTGTACCAACTACCTGGAACATTCCAACAATGGGTCCAGCTACCGAAGGTTTCCATCATGAATTAGGTCCACACGTAATTAGAGCATACGACCCATGTTTATCCTGTGCTACTCACGTGATGGTAGTTGACGATGAAGACAAATCCATTCTCAAAAATGAAATGGTGAGGATATAAGTAGTGGAGGAAAAATTAAATGCCTTATGACTCAGAAATTATTGTGATTGGATGTGGAAATGTATTATTCAAGGATGATGGATTTGGTCCGATAATTATTAACTTGTTGCAAAAATACGCTAATGACCAAAACGATTATTATGATCCTGCTATCACTGCCTATGTTGAGGATGAATTTGATAAAGATGTTTTAGATCAAATTAAAGAACAGTTTGAAGGCGTAAAGTTGCCGGATGGTGTTCAGTTTATTGATGGTGGAACTGCAGCTCCAACAAACTTTTTCCCATTATATGAAGAATATGACTGGAAAAAACTCATTGTGGTTGATGTTGTTGAGTTTGATGCGGAACCTGGAACTGTTGATACTTTTGATCCGAATATAATGAAAATAGGTAAATATGATAATCCTCACGGAATGACAGTTGAAGAGCCACTTCAAAAAATTTCTGAAAAGTGCGAAGTTGTTGTTGTAGGTTGTAAACCTGCAGAAATCCCAACTCCAGATGTGGATGTGGGGTTAACAGAGCCTGTATCTAAGGCAATTCCTAAAGCTATTAATCTTATTTTAAATGAAATCGGGGTAAAATAATGTTTGATAAATTGAAAAAAGCTTTTGGCGGATCTAAAGAAGAAGTCGCTCCAAAAGTAGAAGAAAAAGTTGAAGCTGCTCCTGAAACACCTAAAGCTGCTCCTGCAGAAGAAAAAGCTGCTTCAGCAAAACCACGTATTGGTTACATACACTTAAGTGGTTGTACTGGAGATGCAATGTCTCTTACTGAAAATTACGACATTTTATCTGCTGTATTAACTGATATGGTTGATATTGTATACGGACAAACTTTAGTTGACAAATGGGTTCACGGTACTTTCGCTGAAGAAATGCCTGAAATGGACTTATGTTTAATTGAAGGATCTGTATGTTTACAAGATGAACACAGTGTTCAAGAACTTTTAATGGCAAGAGAAAAATCTGGTTTAATTGCTGCATTTGGTTCCTGTGCTATGACCGGTTGTTTCACAACCTTCGCACGTGGAGGTCAACAAGCACAACCTAAACACGAATCTTTTGCACCAATTAGTCAATTAGTTAAAGTTGATTTAGCACTTCCTGGTTGTCCTGTAGCTCCTGAAATGATTGCAAAAACAGTTGTTGCATTATGTAACGGAGACATGGAATACTTACAACCTGCAATCGATAAAGCTGCTTGCAACACTGGATGTGGCTGTGACGTATTAACCAACGTAATCCGTAACGGATTATGTACTGGATGTGGAACTTGTGCTCTAGCTTGTCCTACAAGAGCTATGGGCTTTTCTGAAGGTAGACCTAGCTGTGACAGAGATAGATGTATTAAATGTGGATCTTGTTATGCAATGTGTCCAAGAGCATGGTTACCTATAAAAAGAATTAAAGAGGAAACTGGATTATAGGAGGATTGAACATGCCATTAGGTACTTATAAAGAAGCATTATCTGCAAGATCTACTGATAAAAAAATCTTAGATGTATCACAAGACGGAGGAATCGTTTCAGCATTACTCTGTTACGCACTCGATGAAGGAATCATTGAAGGTGCAGTTGTTGCTGGAACTCCTGATGAAGATTGGAGACCAATTCCTACTGTAGTAACTTCCGCTGATGAAGTTATCGCAGCAGCAGGTACCAAATACTCAATGTCCCCAACCTTATCTGCTTTAAAAGAAGCAACCCGTCAATACGGTTTAGAAAAAGTTGGTGTAGTCGCAACTCCATGTCAAACCCAAGGTTTAAGAAAAGCACAAGCTTATCCATTCACTAGATTTGTCGTTGACAAAATCAAATTAATGATTGGTATCTACTGTATGGAAAACTTCCCTATGGCTTCTCTTGACACCTTTGCAACCGCAAAATTAGGATTTGACTCCTTAACTGATGCTAGTAAAATGGACATCGGAAAAGGTAAATTCTGGTTAACCAAAGATGGAGAAGACTCTGGATTAGCTATCAAAGAAACACACGGATACGAACAAGCTGGATGTAACATCTGTATGGATTACGTTGCTGAATGGGCTGACGTATCAACCGGTTCTGTAGGATCCCCTGACGGATGGTCCACTGTTTTAACCAGAACTGACGATGGTGAATCCATATTTAAAGCTGCTGTTGACGCAGGTTTAATTGAAACCAAACCAATGGATGACGTAAAACCAGGTCTTCCTTTACTTGAAAAATTAGCTAAAGGTAAAAAGGACAAAAACGGTAAAGAACGTGAAAGAAGAGCTAAATTAGGATTACCACTTCCTGTGGAATACTAATTTCTTTTCTTTTTTTCTTTTTTCTATTTTTTTAATTAAAACTTAAATATAATTTAAATCTTAAATACTATCAATATTACAATTTTGAGGTGATATTGATGAAAAATAAGATATTTATTTTGCTTATTGCAACTATTTTTATTGCTTCTATAGGTTTTGCATTTGCAGCAGATGATAATTCAACTCAAATTATTTCTGAAGTTGACGGGTATAATGTTGAAGCTATGGATTCTGAAACATTTTTAAATAACAATCAGGAAGAGGTTACATCCATTGAAAATGATGGTTCAGATGTATTAAAGGATGCACCTACACTTATTAAAATGGGAAAAGTTACCAAACGTTATAAAGGAGCTATTGAATATCAGGCTACTTTTTATGGTACTGATGGAAATCCCTTAAAGAATACCAAAGTGTATTTTGAAGTGGATGATTCAACGGACTATGAATCAATAACAGATTCTAATGGTGTTGCATTATTGACTGTTTTTATAAATAATGGTAATCATAAAATTGCAGCTTTGAGTACTGATCCATTGGCATTAGAATATGATAATATTAAGGTATTTAATGTTTTAACCGGCAATAAAAATATCAAGATGTATTATGATGATGGATCCACATATAAGGTTAGAGTTTTTGATGATAATGGAAATCCAGTAAAATCAGGACAAAAGGTTACTTTTGCCATTGGAAAAAAACTATACTACAAAAAAACTGATAAGAATGGTTATGCAAAACTTAAAATACCTTCAAAACCGGGCTCATATGCTATCGGCGCCAGATATAATGATTATGTTGTAACAAATACTCTTTTGGTTAAACCTGTCTTAAAGCCATTAACATCCTTCAGCGGTAAAAAAGTTAAAAAGACAATCAAATATAAGGTTAAGTTTTTAGGTAAAAACAAGAAAAACAAAAAGATCACTGTTAAATTCAACAAAAAAACATACAAGGCCAAAACCAATAAGAAAGGAGTAGCCACTTTTGTTTTAAAAACACCTAAAAAAATGGGAACATATAAAGTTGTCACTTCTTATAAAAAGACAAAAATAACTTCAGTATACTCAAAATATTATGCATAATGAAGAGAATATCTCTTCATTTTTTTTAATTTTAAATGGTTGTAACAGTACAGCCCTCTTTTTCAATTATCACTGTATGTTCTTTTTGACTTACAAAGCATCCTTCTTTTTCACGCAATGGCGCATATGGATAAACCGCCATGGCATCGGATAACTGTTTTAGGGCAATTGATCCTTTTCTCTCACCAAACTCATCTGTTATCCATCTTCCGGAAAATGGTACATATGCATGGTTGTGCTGGATGTACTTTAAAACCCTTTGTGTTGATTTCATCCTGAACGGCTTGTTTGCCATATATGAAAAGATATAATGGCCGGGAGCATCGTTTACAATGCCTTCTCCGTTGGTTGCAAATGGTTCAATGGCTATTGCCTGACCCTCTTCTAAAACGTAATGATCATGATTGTCATAGTTTGGTATTGAAATACCTGCATGAAGGTTATTTTGCTCTAAACTGTGTCCTGTCAGGTTGAATATTGGATTTAATTTATATTCTGCGATTGCCTCATGAACAGCTTCGCCGATTTTTGACACTTCCACTCCTGCTCTTGCAGTGGCGATTGCAGCTTCAAGCCCTGCTGCTGAAGCCTCAACTATCTCCTCATGCAAATTAATTTCATCCTGAGTGTAGTTTTCATCAATATTTCCATCAGCTATTACAGTAATTGCTGTATCTGCAATGTATCCGTCAATCATTGCACCTAAATCCAGTTTCACCATGTCTCCCGCATGAATTACGCTTTCATCGCCTGCTGGAGAGGTGTAATGTGCAGCAACTTCGTTCAATGATACGTTGCAAGGAAATGCTATTTGGGCTCCTGATTTTAAAATTTCACTTTCTACATATTCCACCAAATCAATAATCAATGTTCCTTCCTTAATCATCTTGGAAGCTTCGCTACGTATTTTTGAAGCAATTTTTCCAGATTCAATATAAGATTCTATCATAAATTTTTACCTTCTCTATTAATACAATTAAATATTTAATTGATAAACTTTATATAATATTTTATATTAGTATATACTATATTTAAATGGAGGTAAAAAAATGGATATTCCTACAATACCTGACCAAATGTTTTTATTGATAGTCTTATTAATTATTGCTATTGTATTGATTATCATTGTTTTCCAATGGAAAAGTATTTCTAACTCTAAAAATTCAATTGCCATTTTGGAAAAAGAGATTGAACTTAAAAAAATGTCCATGGTTGAAAAGGACATTGAATCCAAAAGATTAATGGATAATCCTATTCCATTGCCACAGGATCAACAAGACCGTTTATCTGAAATTAGGCAATCCACTACTGAAGCTAGAAGTCGTGTTGGTTTCCTTCACTCTGAAATCAATGAAAGATTAGCAAGACTTGAAGCAGAAACTGAACAAAAGAAATTAGAAAAAATGCTTAAAGAAATTGAAGAAAAAGAAGCAAAACTTCAAAAAATGAATAAGTAGGTGTAATTATGGATGCTACAGAAGTTGTTGCGGTGATAATTTTAATTGTTGCTATTGCAGTTTTGGTCTATTATTATTTGCTTAACAGTCCTGCAACTATGGATAAGTTAAAAACTTATGTTCCGACAAGTGCCGATGCACATATGGACGAAGTTTTAAATAAAAATTCTTATGAGGATTTATCTAAAGAGGATGTTTCTGAAGAGAAAGGAGAGTCTATGAGTAAAAGGATTAAAGTCAAATTAAGTGACATTGACATGTCCGCTTTAAACACTGATGCTTTTTCAAATAAAATTGATGCATTTTTGGATGCTAAAAGTGATGAATTAATTAAGGATTGGTCTTTAGCAACTACCCAAGATTTAGAAGACCTTCAAAATAAATTTTATGAAACTACTGCAAATGTAGATACTTTGGAAAAAGATTTCAATGAATTTAAAAAGTCATCAGAAGAATTCCAAAAATCTACTGAAGAAAAATTAAATGATTTGGATAAAAGGATAGAATCATTAGAAAATAATTAATTTTATTTTCTTTGATTTTTCAATTTTTGCGAAACATTTATATATCATTTTAATCATAATTAATTATAGTTATATACTATTTTTGTATAGCAGGGTGGGGTAGTCTGGTGAACCCGCAGGGCTCATAACCCTGAGATCCCTAGTTCAAATCTAGGCCCTGCTAATTTTAATTAATATTTTTATGGCAAGTTAAAGACAGCTACTGGTTTTATACTAAGGAAACTCCGCACATCAAACAAAACTATGGCGTTGAAAAACGTATACTGAGAAGTATGACTCTGGAGCAGAAACGACACGGCTTTTAATGGTAGACGATGATATTTAATTGAGGACATTAAAAGAAACGGTGAAACGGCCATTCCATAGGATGCAAGAGCAAAGATGCCGATAATCATTTGTTGTAGGCAAGGTAGTTCGCTAAGATGAATGCTGTATAAACAGAATGTGGGTTACTCTTAACATGCCATAATATTAATTATGGACTTCTTTTTTTGATGTGATTGTCAACAATTAAATATTTAAAGTTAAATATCTATTACCGTGATTACTATGAAAAGTATTTTTGAAAGAGAACTGGCTGGTGAGTTGATTTCAACAGACGATCCTGAATATGATAAGATTTTAACAATAATCAAGGAAACAATGAATACCTGCCGTGAACTTAACAGTGGAGTTCACACTGAAGAGGAAAATCTTGAATTTTTAAGCAAAATCATTGGAAAGGAAGTTGATGAATCAGTGTTTTTCATGCCTCCTTTTTATGTTGATTATGGCAAGAACATATCCATCGGAAAGGGTGTAGTTATTCAGCAGCTGTGCACATTCATGGACCGTGGTGGAATAACTCTTGAGGATGGGGTTTTCATTGCTCCGAAAGTTAATTTGACAACATTAAATCATGACTTCAATCCTGAAAATAGAAGTGGAACTTATGCAAAGCCTATACATATCAAAAAGAATGCATGGATAGGAATTGCAGCAACAATTCTTCCGGGCGTGACTGTTGGTGAAAATTCCATTGTGGGTGCAGGCAGTGTCGTTACAAAGGATGTTCCTGACAATTCTATTGTTGCTGGAAATCCTGCAAAATTCATCAAAAGAATAGACGAATAATCTGTATTGAGGTAGCTTATGGAAGATAAAATCACGTATGAAGATGTGAAAGAATATCACTATCTTTTCACCATGGCCCCTTCATTTGTTCTTGAGATGATGGCTCGCAAAAACTCAAATTTGGTTTTGAAATTCAAATCCACAATACAGTCTTATATGGGTAATTTGGATGATGTTCAAAAAAATAAGTTGGATATTATCTTAAACAGTGATATAGATGAGCTTCAATCAGTCATGGATGAAGCCTATCGAAAAACCGGCAAAAGACAATATCAGATTTTGGCTAATCCAAAATATAAGGACTTTATTCAGTCTAATCTCTCTGAGATAAAAGATTTAATTTAGTTATTATTGTTATGGCCAGTATTATGCTCAGGTATTCAAGTGTGGTTATCAGCAGGTTTCCGCTAACCTGGCTGAATCCTAGATTACCGGTTATGTGATTGAAAAAGTCCACTTGAATCATTGAATATGCTCCAAGTAGTATGATTGCCATATCAATTAGATAAATTAATTTTGAATCTATTTTTTTAAAGATCTTTTCCAAATTGAATCCCAAATGCATTCCCAATAGCATCAGGCAGACATATGCTAGAATCTTGTGATATGAGATTATGCTTAAATTGCCGATGTTAAGTGAAGATAATAGGTATTGGTTGGAAAGGATTCCAAATATTGCAGTCAGGCCAAAAACAGCAAAAAAGCTTATATTTATTACCAATAGTGCTTTTCGTTTAAAATTGTATTTTCCCTTTGGGATTGCCTTTAGATAATTCCTGTTCAAAATTAAATGGATTATCACAAGAATTATCAGCAATATCCCTATTATTTCGTGGATTTCACCAGGCAAATGCACTTTTGAATATTCCAAAAGAATTAATAACAGCAATAGAATATCCACAATAATTTTTTTCATTTAGTAACCTAATTCTTTTAACCATTCAATAGTTTGCAGTTTTCCATCATCGCTTCTTGCGGTTTTACCGTCTAATGCAAGGCCGTTTGTTTTGACTGTTGCTTTCGATAGTTTTTCCTGGATTGTTGTGTATGTTCCGGCATCTCCTGATCCCTCATGTGTGTTGAATGGAATCACGGTTTTTCCGTCAAAGTCATATTCCTCAAGGAATGTGTACATTATCATAGGAAGGTCTCCCCACCATATCGGATAACCTACAAATATTGTATTGTAGCTATCAAAATTATCAATTTTATCAGTAATCTTTGGTCTTGCGTTGTCCTCCTGTTCTTTAGATGCAACCTTTGTGCATTCATCATAATTGTCAGGGTACTTATCTATAGGAACTATCTCAAAAGAGTCACATTTCAAATATTCCTTGATGTATGATGCAACCATTGCGGTGTTCCCGACCTCGACATTGCCCACATTATAGTTTTCGCCGGTTCTTGAAAAGTAGACGACCAATATGTCGCTATCACTATTGTTGTTGTTCAATATATCGTTTGCAGCGGTTTCAGCATCGCTGATTGCTGTAACTTCAGATATTCCCAATCCCAAAACGATTAGAATTATTGTAAAAAAGATTAATTTTGTTTTCATTGTATTCACTTAAATATATGTTGATAGTTACAACAATATATAAGTTTTCTTTAAAAAATAGAATAAGTGGGACTATTCTAGTTGAATAGTCCGCCTAAAAATCCTTGAGCCTGATCAGTGGTATTGTTGAATACTCCTGATACTTCGGTTTGGTAACTGTTTATGTCGCCTTGCACGTTCTGTATTTGCTCAATACTGTCTGCAAGGTTTTCAATATCGCTGTTTGTAATGTTGATATTGTTATTGATGGTATAGTTGTTGATAATGTTCACTATGGTAGTGTGATCTGTAACATTATTGACTTGAACTTCTTCTTTCACGTCATCAACAAGCTTTGACAATTCATCAGCATCAACATCTGAGTTTTTAACGATTTCCGCTTGGGTGTAAATCTCATTGTTTGCTGCTTCTTTGACTGTGTCTGGAATTTCAACATCGGTTACTACTTCGTATGAATTCATGATTCCTGCAAGTGCGGATTCACCGGTTGCTGACACGGGACTTGTTACATAAACGTGTCCTGCTGTAATTCCTGCTGATTTTAAAGCGGACAGGTACATGTCTCCGGTTATTGTTGTGATTTTTGATTTGTCAACGCTCACTTCAAGGTTGTCATTTTCATTCAAATCAACTAATGCTGAGGAATAGATTTGGCTTGAAGAGTATGTTTTGCCGGTAATTGTACTTGAAATCTTGTTTACTTCAGAAGCGGTAATTATTTTTGAATCAACGGTGTTTAAATCAACGCCCGCTTGATTTTTAAAGAAATTGTCAACAGTATTTTTATAATCTGCATTTGTGTGGGTTGTCTCACCATAAGTTATGACAGCCTGACTATTATCGTTAGCTGAAAATCCTACTGGAATTAACATTCCGATAAGGATTATTGCTAAAACAATCAATACCTTACGCATATTATCACCTCTAATCTTTGGTAAATTTTATTTAGTCGATTAAGTATTTAAATGTATCTTATTTGTGTATATTATATTTTATTAAACCATAATTATGATGTAGTTTAGTTAATTTTATATGTTCTCAAATCAAATTTAAACTTATAGTGAAAAAAAATGTTTTTGCTATGTTTCCTTTAATTGGGCATGAAGGAGGTGAAAAGACGAAAATTGATAATAGATTGTTATTCGCATTAATTATTTCAATATTGCTTATATTTTCTGTAGGTAGTGTATTTGCAGGAGATAATGAAACAATATCTGATGTGGTGAGTGCTCCGAGTGAGTTAGAAGAAATAACGCAAGAACATGAAGTGACTGAAGTTCAATCTTCTCAATCAGATGAGGGAATGCTTGAGGCAAATAATAATGTAATTAATGTTCACGTATATGATTCTTTTAACGAAACAGGCAAAACATGGACAGAGGATGGAATTGAGTTAAAAGGGGCAACCGTAAAGTTATACGGCTCCAACAATAATTTAATTTCAACTCAAACAACAAACAACAAAGGTATTGCAACATTCACTGGAGTCGGCTCTCAAAAATATAATTTGGAATTTACATATTCTACATACGACCCTATCAAATTAGATGTTGATTGCACTAATCAGGACGGCAAGACATTAACTATTGATAATGTGATGTTTGTTCCGGATATTTTATTATTAGTGGATTATTCATCTCACAACGAAAAAGTGGACTTATTAATGAATATGTCAAGGCGTATTGGATTCATCAGTACAACCAATTTTGATGAGTCAAGAGCATGGCTTGCAGAATGGGCTAAATATATCCACATTGATATGTTTGCTGAAAATTCAGCTTACAATAAATTCACAGCAGCATATTTAAAGCAGTTATTATCAAATTCTCCGGCAAACAAGAATTATAAGGTAGCATATACTTTTGGTACATACACTCAAGAGATATTGAATGCGACCGGTTTACATATCATAGGTGCTAGTGAAAGCAATAATACTTATGATACCATTGAGAATACCTACATCGGTTCTTATTTCCAAGCGGAAGATATTAAAGATTCTGATGTTTTACAAACAAACATGAAAAATTACTTTGATTATGTTCGTTACCTAATTGAACCGACTAAATACTCCAATCCTACATTGACTGCAGATGGAATTCCATTGATGAGTCCTGAATGCGGTTTTTACCATCCGGACATTGGAATGCTCACTCTTCTTCCAAGTTCTGATTTGATTCATGACTGGATTACCAATGACCCAGGTTACACTAAAACCCAGGACGGCAGTTTAAACTGGATGAAATTTGAATATGAATACTGGGTAGAGCATACATTGAATCCTAAGGAATTATTCAATAGATTCGAAGAACAATTAAAAACCAAATTGAATCCGGACAAAAAACTCATAGCTATTGCTACTTACTATTGTGGCGGAGACGTTGTTGATTCATTAATAAGAAGCTATGCTGCAAGTGGTAGGACAGCATTTAACGTGTTTAAAACAAGTACCACTCCTTCCATGTCTTCCATATTAAATAGAATAACAAATGCCTCAAAAATAGGCATTTCAACAATTACTTCTCTATATAGTTGGTCTTTAAGTTATGCTAATGGTTCAGCAGAACCTGATTTATCTGAAATAGATTTGGCAGTTCTTAAAGGGGTAAATGAAATCTCAGAATACAGTTACAATTCAGATTTAGGTCCGCAGGTCGAATGGACATATGCTGTAACCTTCCCAAGTTTCGAGGGTGTGTATGGTCCGGTTATTCTATCTTACGTTGATGGTGAGGGTAAGACTCATGTAATTCAATCTGGTGTAGATAAGATGGTCAAGTTAAGCTGCGGATGGGCAGATTTAAAGGATTTAGATAATTCCGATAAAACAATCGCAATTGTATTGTATAATTATCCGCCTGGAAAGGCAGAGATTGGTGCATCTTATTTGAATGTAACTCAATCCACATATGATTTGATTGTTAAGTTATATGAGGCGGGTTATGATACTGGTGGAGACATCAGACAAAAAATGACCGCAAGAGAGCTTGAAGACATTATCTTTAAGATGGGTAACAAGGGTTCATGGGCATACGGTCTGTTAAGACAGTATGTCGAGGATAATTATGATGAGTTGGTAAAGCATCATCAATTGATCTCAACAAGGGACTTCCGTAATCTTGTAAAGGACATTCCTCAACATCTACTTGAAGAGATGATTGACTATTGGGGAGCAGGTCTTGGTCCTTCAATGGTATATAATGGAACTGATGAGCAGTACATGGTCGTTCCGGGAATATGGTTCGGTAAGGTATTTGTCACTTTCCAGCCAAGTAGAGGATGGGAAGAGCTTAAAACAATTGAGAATTACCACGACTTGACCCTGCCTCCGACACAGTACTATGTATCCTATTATAAATGGTTGGATAAGACCGCTAAAGTAAATGCTATAGTGAATATGGGAACTCACGGAACACTCGAATGGCTGCCTGGTACAAACCTGGGAGCTAATGAAGGTGACTGGACCTTTGAGTTAACACTAAATCCAACATTATATCCATATATTGTATCAAACCCTGGGGAAGCTATGGTTGCTCGTGATAGAATCGCAGCATTACTTATAACTCACATGACTCCTGCAATGGTTACTTCCGGTTTGTATGGTAATTATACAGTATTGAATAACTACATTAACTACTATAAGGATCAGGTAAAACTTAATGTAACATCTAATGCCGAAGAATACAAAGCTAAGATTTTAAAATTGGCTCCAACTTTAGGCTTTAGAAACTTCACAGGAGAAAATGAGACATTCCAGGAATGGATAGATGACTTGCACTTGTATCTTGAAGCAATGGAAGATGATTTCATCACCTACGGTTTGCACACTCTCGGTAAAATACTGACAGGAGATGAACTTGCAGAGGAAGTAATGACCATTACATCTTCTCAAACAAAAATCTACAATTATGTGATGGAGTATTTATATCCTGAATTAAAGGGTAAGAATTTCAATGATGATGTTCAGGGAAATATTGAATATTTGGCTCAGGCCAGTGCTATCAAGCAATTCCTGTTGAATTATATTTCTCAACTGGTTAACGGTTCATCTGTAGATGAGCTCACCGGCAAGTATGATATTCCTAAAGGCTCATCATTATACAATGCAACCGCATATGCTGCACAGGTGATAGTCAATATTCAAAACAACAATGAATGGAATGCTATTTTCACTGCATTGCAGGGTGGATATGTTCCTGCAGGATTGTTTGCAGACCCTTCATATGGGGATTCAATTCCGACAGGTTATGACGGTTATGCGTCTGACCCTACAAGGATGCCTTCAGAGTCAGCTTATGAGTCCGCTGTCAAAATTGTGGATTTATTGCTTAGCCAATACTATGAAAAACACGGCAAATGGCCGGAATTAACTTCATTGATTTTATGGGGTACTGAAATTTCAAGGACTGAAGGAATCGGTGTTGCCGAATTCTTATATTTCCTCGGATGCAAGCCGGTATGGGCCGATAACGGTAAGGTAATCGGTGTTCAAAAACTTCCATTGGAAAAATTGACCGTTAAATTGTCAAATGGCACAGTTCTAAACAGGCCTAGGGTCGATGTGTTTGCAAGCATCGTTACAAGCAACAAGGACTGGCTTAACTGGATGTTGACTGCTGTAAAACTTGCAGCCTTTGCAGAAGGTGAAAATGAAACAAACAACTATGTAATTAAGCATTACAATGAAAATCCAATGCTTGACCGTTTATTTGGTCTTCCAGGTAATGTGCTTGAAGGAACAGGTATGTCAACCCTTATACCAAACACTGCGGATTGGGAAAAATCCACAGTAAATGAAGTGTTGATGGACATATACCTTTCAAGAGTTTCATTCTCATGGACCATAGACGAAGACGGCAATATTGACATTAAAAATCAAAAGGAAAACTTCAAGTATCTGCTTGGTAAAACTGATTTGATTACTCAAAACTTTGACAGTACTTGGAGACTCTTCGATTCAGACGATTACTATGACTGGTTCGGTGGATTATACAATGCTGCAAACATATTAAGAAAAAGAAACGGTTTGTCTCGTCCGGATACTGCATTTGTAGATATCAGGAACAAAAACAAATATGTTGCAAGAACCTATCAGGAAGAAATCGAGTATGAAAGTAGAACAATGCTTCTAAACCCTAAATATTACATGCCGCTCATTACCGGTGGTGGATCTGGTATGAATGCATATGCTGCAAGATACCAGAACATGTTCGGTGGTTTGACCGTATCCAATGAACAATTGGGTAAACAATTGGGTGAACAAATGTCTAATGAATTATTGGGCATGAGCGGATACATTGATGGAGCAACCTCTTCATTCGGTTATCAGACTTCCCTATTGTGGATGGTTTACTTGGCTGATCAGGGAACTTGGGACGGTGATGCAAGCACTGTTCAAAAGCTTATTGACGAGTACATGAGACAAGTTATTGAATATGGTGTTGCATGTTGTCACCACACATGTAAAAACCTGGCTTTCAATGCTAAAATTATTCAAATGAGTTCTCTAACTCCTGCTCAAAAGGCTAAGTTTGCAGAAATTCTGGCTCAAGCAACAAACACTGACCCATTATATCAAATGCCTGAAGAAGAAGGAACTTCCGGTGATAATAGTGGTTCCAACAGTGGATCCTCTGATAACAATGGTCAGGACAGTTCAAATGCACAGCAATTAGCAAACGGCACATCCCAGGACAAATCAAGTAGCAGTGATGGAGGAAATACTGGATTCGGTGCAGACGCTTCCCCAAGCGGTGATGCAAAATCTGCAAGTGAATCTGCAAGTGACGCTTCATCCGCTTCAGCAAGCAGTGCTGGCGAATCCGGCAGCAAAGCTTATGAATTGTCTGAGCAGTCAGCAGCTAAATCTGCTAGTGCAACTGAATCAAGCATGCCAATATTTGTTATTATTGCAGTAATCATCTTAATTGCAATATTCTTAGTTGGATATGTAAGAAACGATGAAGATGAATATGATGATTATTAAACTAATCATCTATTTTTTACTTTTTTTAATTTTTTAGAAATTTTTAAATATGCTTTATTTTCATAAATAATAATATATTAGATTATTTTTCAATTTAAATTAAATAATCAATAATTGAATTTAATGTGAATGAGGTATAAAATGAATAAGAAAATTAAGATATTTTTAGTCTTATTACTACTTTTAGTATCGATAAGTGCAGTAAATGCAGTTGATGATACAAACGATACTATAGCAAGTAGTGATGTAGAAATTATTGAAGAAGTTTCTTCAAATTCGGATGAATTGGATTCTGTAAATAATCAGGAAGTTTTAACTAGTAATTCTCATACTATTACGAAAGAAAATTATTCTCGCTATTTTTCTCCAAAAGGTGAGTTGGTCTCTTCAGATGTAAAAGAAGGAGATACCATTAATTTGCAGGGGGAGTTTGTGAATGCAAATTTCATATTCAAAAAATCTGTTAATATTGTGGGAATTGATAATGTAATGAAAAAAAGTACCGTTACTCTTTATAGTGGTGCTTCAGGAAGTACTATTTTAAATTTAAATATTGCTAATTCTCAACAGTATGCATATGGAATTTTCTTAAATGGTGCTTCTAATTGTCTTGTGCAAAATTGTTTTGTAAATAATACTGGTGCATCTGCATATGCGATTTGTTTGGGAAATGGTGCAAATCATAATAATGTGACAAATAATGGATTTCACAATTATGGAATAACTTACGGTCATGGGTCAAGGTCTACATCTCCGGTATTAATTTCAGGTTCTCATTATAACTATATTGCTAATAATGATATTAGTTGTGATGATGCAAACGGCATATATTTGTCTAGTTATGATGGAGGGCCTTTAAATGGTGGAGTTTCTAATTTCAACATAATCTATAACAATACTGTGAAATATAATGTATTGCCTACTTCTTGGAGTTATGGTATTCAGCTTATGGGTGGAAACAATACTGTTAATTCCAATAGGGTTATCGGTGCATATAGAGGAATTTCATCATCAGGTTCTGGAAATGTAATTATTAATAATAAAGTAATTAATCTCACTGGTGCGGATTATAGTCATCCTGGTGTTGAAGTGGGTGGAGATGTTGCAATTGTAGGCTCTTATAATTCTATCATTATTAATAATACTATTGAAAATGCAAGACTAATTTCAACAGGATGCGGTATTTCTGTATTGGATAATGCCATTGTTGAAAATAATAATGTTCAAATTATTGCTAGGGGATCAGGAATTCACCCTCAAGGGTCCAATATTAAAATACAAAACAATAATGTATCCACCGTTTCAGGTGTTGGAATATTATATGATACTTATTCATTCAATTTAACAGTCATTGGCAATAATGTTTTAAGTACCCATGCAGTAGGTATTTTAATTCAAAAATTAAGTTCTAAAAAAATGCCCGGCAATATTACTATTATAAATAATTATGTTGTTGCAGGTAATGACAATGTCTATGCCATTGATGCCACAGGGGCGGATAATTCAACCAATAACGTGATAGAGAATAATACAGTTCCAGGAGGATATGGTAAGATTGCAACTCCTAAAGGAGTTTTTGACCCAACAAAACCAGTATATAAATTTGATGGTACTTCCTACACTGTTACTCCGGATAATATTGCAGATTACATTGAAGATGATGGTAAATTCAAATTAATTATTAAAGATGGGGATATTATTAATTTTGAAGGTGATTTCAATCTTAATCAAGCTATAATCATAAATTCTGCTATAAAGATTGATGGAAAAAATGCTAAATTTTACAATACTACATTTAAAATATTCAATGATGGTGTATGGATTGAAAACTTGTTCATTAGAAATTACCAATCTTCCAGATTGAATGCATGGGGTGTTCTTGTCAATAGGGTTACTGGTGCAACAATTAAAAACTGTGACATTGAAGTCCATGACAATAATGCAGCATATGCGGTTTATGTAGTCGAATCATCCAACATTGATGTTATAAATAATGTGCTTTCATCTAAAGGTAATTATTTAACTTATACTTTACTGGCACATACTGTTGAAGATTGTAGATTTATTAACAATACCATAAAAACAATAGGGACTGGTCAAATTTATGTTAATGGTGGTGGTGAAGTCTGCATCGATGGAAATGAATCATGCCTTGACGGTGATGAAAGTTGCTTGGATGGTAGTGAAAATGCCGGTTGTATTGATGGTGATGAAAATTGCGTGGATGGTAGTGAAAACTGTGTAGACGGCGATGAAAGCTGCCTTGATGGAAACTGCTTTGACGGAAATCATGTAGTTACTGGAATCTTTAGAACTTATGGAATTTTGGTTTTATATTCATCCGGAAATGAAATTTCAGGAAATAAAGTTAATGCTACCTCACAGTTAAACAGTACTGTAAAAACCAATCAGTCTACAAATTCCATTGTAGGTATCGATTTGTATTATAATGTACATGATAATGTTGTTTCCAATAATGAAATCTATGTTAAAGCTAATGATAATTATATTTATGGTATGGGAGTTTTAGGATGGATGGACAATCATGATGCTCCTATAGGTCAGGGTGCAACTAACAATCAATTCTTTAATAATGTAATAGTTCTTGAAGGAAGCTATTTTGTTGAAGGTATTGTCATTGGTGATGAATCAGAAAACACTATTGTCATTGGGAATAATGTAACTGCAAAATCTGATAATGTTGCATATGGAGTGAATCTTGAAATGTCTCAAAAATCAACTATCGATAAAAATAATTTCACATTAAATTCAGACATTGTTTATGGGGTTGAGGCAATCGCTTCAAATAATAATGTTATTACAGGCAATAATTTTAAAATTGACGCTAAACAAGCTTATGGATTGGCTTTTTCCAATTCCAATGAGAATGAAATAATTTCAAACACTATTTTAGCTAGAGGAACTGGTGAAGAAATCACATTCAAGAACTTTGATTCAATTGCTGGTGGAAATGCTGGAATTTATCTTAAATCTCATTCATCTAACAATACCATAAGAGAAAATAATATAACATCTTTAAAAGGTTTTGCAATAATTCTTGACAATGAAGCTATTGACAATGTCATTTCTGATAATTATTTGCATTCTGAAAATGGTATTGGTGATGCTGCAGTAAATTACACTATAAATAATACAGTTAAAGACAATTATAGATATTTAATTGTAGGAAATATTAAAGACATCACTATAAAATATCTTGGTAATGGAACATTGATATTTGAAACTGATGATGAAAACTTAGAAGGGGCTATTGTTAAGTTTTATGATATTGAATATGTCGAAATCGCTTCTGTTGTTCTATCTGAAGGTAAAGCAGAATTTGAATATAATTTCCCTAATGAAATTTATGGAAATTCCTGTGTTTATGCAGTAGTGTCTAAACAGAATTATAAAACTCAAGAATTTGTAGGTTCTTTGAACATTGAAAAAAGTGATCTTACAGTTATTTTGGATGATGTGAATGGTGCTATTGCACGAAATGCAAAATTCAGTGCTGTAATTAAAAATATTTTAGGCAATGGCGTTGAAGGAATCACTGTTGAGTTTTCAGTAATTGATGATGGTTGGAAACAATATGTAGGTAAAGCTGTTAGTGATAATGATGGTTTAGTAACTTTAATGGGAGTAATCCCTCAAATTTATGGTGAAAATCCAACTGTTATTGCTGAAATAAAAGAAACAAGTAATTACAATTCAGCATCTAATCAATCTAGTTTAACTGCATATAAACTAACTTATACCAACATTGCAGTAAATTCAAATGTATATCCTGGTGGTGTTTTAGCAACCTTAAAAGATGAAAAAGGTAATGCTCTGTCTGGTAAAGTTATTTCATTTGTAATAAACGGAAAAACTTACTCTGCACGCACTGATTCAAATGGAAATATTTTAATGCCAGTTGTTTCAAGGGGAAGTTATTCTGTTTCATTGTCATTTCCGGATGAAGATGAGTATTATGCATCCAAAAACAGTGCAAAAATCACTGTCATGCCATCTATTGTTGGAAATAAAAATTATGTGGTATACTATGGAAATACTGTTAAATATACTATTCGTGTTTTGGATTCCAATGGAAGATATGTTGCAGGTAAAATTGTAACAATTAATGTTAATGGTCAGACTTTCAAGGTCAGTACTGATAAAAACGGGTATGCAACAAAGTCCTTAAAATTAAAAGCAGGATCTTATACAATAACTTCTGAATATAATGGTGATAAGGTATCCAACAAAATTACTTTTAAACCAACTTTAATAGCTAAAAATGTTGTAGTGAAAAAATCTAAGAAGATTAAATTCTCTGTAAAATTACTGAATAAAAAAGGTAAGGCTCTTAAGAATAAAAAAGTGACATTTAAGGTTAAAGGTAAAAAATACAAGGCTAAAACTAATAAAAAAGGAATAGCCACTGTAACAATAAAGAAATTAAAAGTGGGTAAATATAGAATTTCTTCAAGTTATGGTGGATGTACAATATATAATACATTAAAAATTAAAAAATAGAGGTTTTAACCTTTATTTTACTTTTTTTTCAATTTTAATTTAATAAATTTTAAATATATTTATTTACTAACTTTTAAACATAGTCAATCAATTGCTTGTTTAATTCAAATTTTTTAGACTATGATATAACTTAATAATTATAAAAAGAGGTGGAAATATTAAACAAAAGACAATGATTATGTCATTATTGTTGCTTTTTGTCATGGTGTTGTCTGTTAGTGCAAGTTTTGCAGCTAGTGATGATGCAGGCGATGTGGTTGCCGTTGATGATGCAGCAGATGATGTGATTGCTATTGATGATTCTAATCAGGATGCTCTTAAAGAGGCTCCTGTTGTAACAAAAGATAATTTTAATGATTATTTTGACGAATCAGGTACTTATTCATCAGATGAAGAGGAATTGGTATTTGAAGGAGATTTTAGTGGATTAGATATCTCTGCTATTACAATTGCAGGGGAGAGCACTGTAAAATTCACTGGTAAAAATGCAACATTTAAAAATGTTCAAGTAATGATAATGCAAGATGATGTTACAATCGATGGATTTAACTTTGTAACTGATGATGCTAATCTGCATACCAGATTAATTCATATTCTCGGTGTAGATGAGTATGTCAGCAATATTGTGTTATCCAATAATAATATTACATTCATTGGCCCTAAGAATAGCGAAGCATATGCTATTTTTGCTGGTGGAGACTCTGTTTCAGGATCTTATGAAGTTTCCGGTTTACAAATTATTAACAACAACATAACCTATGTTGGAAACTCAGATGGGACTCAAATAAATAATGTTATTCGTGTAAACGGAGACACTGAAGAAGATTCTGCGTCTGATGAGATTTTAGTTCAAGGAAACAGATTTGATATTCAGATTCCTTCAATTAAGATTAAATATGGAACTTATGGTGATGCTCAACCACTTTCAGAGGCTATAGTATTTTATTACTGTGATGATGTAAAATTCATGGATAACAAAGTAAAAATTAAAGCTAATAACAAAATCGGATCTCAAGACACTATTAATGTGGTGTCTGCATATGGGGATTCCCTTATGCAGATGACCAGTTCAGAGGTTATAATTTCAGGTAATGAAATTGAAGGAGTTGGAGGCAGCGCTATTTATGGAATCAAAGTTTCAGGAGATGACTTTGAAGTCACCAACAACAAAATAAACTTATCCTCTGATGAATATTATGCTAACGGTATTAGCATTGAAGGTCCTTCAAGTAACGGTCTTGTAGATAAAAACAACATAACCTTAACTGCACCTGTGGATAAATACACTTCAGTTTATGGTATTTATACCTGGCAGATGATGGGTTCAAATCTAAATGTAACCTATTCCAACAATATCATTGACACTACAGGATACCTTGCATGCGGTATGGAAATAAACCAACCTGACCCTGTCATTGGCACCAATACAATAACATCTAATGGTAACTTTACATATGGTATTGCAGCAAGTATCAGGCCTGCAAGTTCCGAAGGATTCATTACAAATAATGTTATCAATTGTTTAGGAAATAATGTTGGAATGGGAAGTGGGGATTCAATATTAAAAACAGCTTCCGCAGGTATTTCAACATTAGGTAAAGCAACAATTTCTGGAAATAAAATTAACTCTACAAGTGTAGGTATTATTAGCGTTGATAAAGGAGAAGTTGCAATATTTGAAAATGAAATCAATGTCACTGCAACTGGAGATAAGGACAATCATGCTATTAAAATTGATGGCGTTGAAAAATTAGAGTTAAGTAACAACAATGTCACTTTTGTAGGCAGTACTGATGGCTATTCAGCAATCACAAATGCACTTTGTGTATCAGAAGTGTCAGGTGATGTATTAATTTTTGAAAACAACTTTGATATTCAAATCCCATCTGTTGATGTGGCATGGTTTGAAGTTCCTGAAGGGTCTGGTAATTGGATCAGCACTACAATCAGTGAAGGTATTGTAATTGAAGATTCAGATGATGTCACATTTGATGGAAATATTGTAAAACTCGAATTTAATAGTTTTTCAACTGCATATGGATACGATACAATTTATGTTGTTGATTTCAAAAATTCCAATAATGCAGTAATAACCAACAACAAGATTAAAGGTATTGGTAAAGATTATATCTACGGTTTAATCTTATCTGGAGACAACTTCACCATTAGAGCCAATAACATTACCTCAAGCAGTGAGTATTATGCTAATGGTATTGATATTGAAGGTCCTGCTTCTGGTGTTGTAGAGGATAATAATATTTCTGTTTATTCTGATGTGTCTGCTTATGGTATTTACTCCGGTATGAATGGTCAGGATGTTGCTGCTAATTACACTGGCAACAATATTTCAGGTAAGGCTTATAATGTCTTCGGTTTCTCATTAGGTGATGCAAAATCTGAGCTTACTAAAAATAATATTATTCTTGATGGTAATTACACAACTGGTATTGCTTATTATGGTGGTGAAGCTTCCATTAAGGAGAATCACATTGTTTTAATCTCTTCTGAAGTAGGCGATCAATATATTCAGGAAAAATTTGGTGTTGAATCTGTTGGTGTGAAAGTTCTTAAAGGTGATGTCACTGTTTTCAATAACACTATAGCTACTAATGGTAAAGGTATTCATATTGCAGGTAATCAGTCTAATGTTGTTGTTGAGGATAACTTTATAAATGTTGTTGGTAATGATGATGAGAATGCTTTTGCCATTTATGTGAATGATGCTGGTGAAGTTGATGTTGTCGGTAACACTGTCGATTATCAAGGAACCACTCAAGGTACTGGAATTAACAATGCGGTTTTCATTTATGAGACTGATGATGTCATAATTTCTCAAAACAAGTTTAATTTGGATTTAGTGTCTTGCTATGTTCCTTGGTTTGAAATTCCTGAAGGAACTGGTAATTGGATTGGTGTACCGATTAGTGAGGGTATTGTGGTTGAAGATTCCAATAATATGATCTTTGATAGCAATAATGTAACTGTTCAATATACTGATGTAGTGGGCGACTATGATACTATTTATTCTGTTGCTTTCAAGAATTCCAATAATTCAGTGATAACAAATAACAACATTTCATCTAACGGTAACAATTACATTTATGGTTTGCAGGTTAGCGGCGAGGACTTTATTGTCAGAGCCAATACTATAAACACTACCAGTAATCATTATGCTAACGGTATTGATATTGAAGGTCCTGCTAGTGGTGTTGTAGAGGATAATACCATTATAGCTAAGGCTTCCAATTTATCTTATCCTGTTTACTCTGGTATGAATGGCAAACCTGTTTCAGTTAATATAACTGGTAATGATATTCAAGGTGAAGCATATCTTGCCATTGCTGCTGAACTAGCCGGCCAAGAAGCCATAGTTAAAGATAACACTATTGTTGCTAAAGGTAATCACACTATGGGTATAGCTTCTAAAGTGGATAAATTAACTGTTGCCAACAACCAAATCATATCAGATGCTTCAAATGAAGGTAATGAAACTATTTCAGAAACTTTCGGCACTAACACTACTGGTATTAAAATAGCCAGCGGTCAGGCAACAATCTCAAACAACAATGTTAAAACAACTGGTGATTATGCAATAGATGTAGCAGATACCAACTCAACAATTCAACCTAATCATGTTGAATCTGCGAAAGGATCTGGTGTAAATGCTGTTCACTCAACTGGTAATGCGACTATTGATGTTAAGATTAAAACATTAATCACCGCTCCAAATTCTGTAACTGTACTTTTAACCAAAGTCAAATCCGGTTATGCAATTAATATTGTTTTAAAAGATTCTGAGGGTAAAGTTTTAGCCAGGTCTCCTATAACTATTAACGGTAGGGCATTTACTACTGATGCTAATGGTGTTGTTAACTATAAAGTTTCTGCGTCCAAAGTTGGAACTCAAACTTTAAATATTAACTATGCTGGAACTGATGTCTATGCTCCATCAACCGCTAAGGTAACAGTTAAAATAACTAAAGAAAAAACCAAGTTAACTGCTAAGAAAAAAACATTCAAGGCTAAAAAGAAAGTTAAAAAATACACAGTTGTATTAAAAGACAGTAAGAAGAAAGCAATTAAAAAAGTAAAAGTCACTTTAAAAGTTAAAGGTAAAACCTACAAAGCAAAAACCAATTCTAAAGGTAAAGCTACCTTTAAAATTAAAAACTTGAAGAAAAAAGGTACTTACAAGGCTAAAGTTAAATTTGCTGGTAACAAGTATTATAAGGCTTCTTCAAAAACTGTAAAAATCAAAGTTAAAAAATAGGGATTTTTAATCTCTATTACTTTTTTTATTTTTTCATGTAGATTACTCAATTCATAACAACTCTTTTTAAAATACTGATTAATTATATGTAAGTTACGATTAATCTTTCAACTACTTTTTGATGTTAATTATTATTTAATCAATCATTACTTGAAGTATTGTCATACTAATTTTCAATCCAAAATCTTACAATTTTCACTAAAAAATATGAATCTAGAAAATAGTCATGATTTCATCTACATATCACTTGAGGCAAGATTTTTTTTAACAATTATTGTCAATAATTATCGATTTATCATCAATAATCTAAAAGAGAATTTGTTTAGGCACTCGTTTAATCGAGTCTAAAAACAATAAAAATAGTAAAAGTAAATTAGTAAAAAACTAATTTACATTGCATCCTTGACTCTGTCGAAGAGTCCTTTTTTAACATGCTTAATTTCGTCTCCGCTGATTTCAGCGAATTCCTTAAGCAGTTTTTTCTGTTTTGAATTTAATTTCTTAGGAACTACAACATTCACGGTAACGTACATGTTTCCTCTACCTGAGTGTCTTACGGAGTTCATTCCTTGACCTCTTAATTTGAATACTGTTCCGCTTTGTGTTCCCGGTGTGATTTTAAATTCAACCTCTTTTCCTTCAATTGTCGGAATGCTTAAGACATCACCAAGTGCCGCTTGAGGGAAACTTACTTGCTGTTCCATGTATATGTGGTCGCCTTCACGTGTGAATTGCCTGTGTCCTTTTACATGAACTGTTACTATTAAATCTCCTTCAAGGCCAGCTTGTTCACCGCAGTTTCCTTCGCCTGAAACTCTTAAGTGGTTGCCTTCATCGACTCCTTCGGGAATTTCAATTTTGATTGTTTTTGTTTTTCTTTTGCTTCCTTTTCCGTGACAGTCATCACAAGGGTCGGTAATTATTTTACCTGTTCCGCCACATTCTCTGCATGGTCTGACATTGACCATTTGACCGAGGAATGTGTTGCTGACTTCCTTGATTTGGCCTGTTCCGCCACATGTTTTACATGTTTCAGGGTCTGATCCTGGTTTTGATTTTGAACCGTGGCATGTTGGGCACAGTTCGCTTCTTGTGATTTTGATTTCTTTTTCGCAACCGTTGAATGCCTCTTCAAGAGAAATAGGTACTTCTGTATATATGTCTGAGCCTCTTTGTGGTCCGGTTCTTCCTCTGGAACGTGATCCTCCTCCAAAGCCAAACATGTCGAAGATGTTTCCTATATCGAATCCTTGGAAAATGTCCTCGAAGTTTACGTTTTGATAGAAGTCCTCAGCTGTAAATCCATCCATTCCTGCATGACCGAATTGATCATATCTTTGACGTTTTTCATCATCAGACAAGACTGCATAAGCTTCACTTACCTCTTTGAACTTATCTTCTGCATCAGGTTCATCGCAAACATCCGGATGGTATTTTCTAGCCAATTTACGATAAGCTTTTTTAATTGTTTTTTCATCGGCGTCTTTGTCCACGCCTAAAACTTCATAGTAGTCACGCTTGTCTGCCATTTGTTCACCTTAAAAAAATAATAAAATAGAATAAAATAATAGTTTTATTTCAACCGTTAGTTTATTTTTATTGATTCTGATTCTGATATTAACCTAACAATCTAATAAAACTGTATTATTTAATTCTAATCGTCTTTTACTTCATAGTCTGCATCAATTGTGTCATCATCGCTGTTGTCAGCACCAGCGTTAGGGTCAGCTCCTGCTTGTTGTTGAGCTTGTGCTTCTGCTTGTGCTTGTTGGTAGATTTTAGCACCAATTTCTTGAACTACATTGGAGAGTTCATCGGATTTAGCTTTAATGGCATCAACGTCATCGCCAGCTATGAGTTCTCTTAATTCAGCTACAAGTCCTTCGACTTTAGTTTTTTCATCTTCAGATACTTGATCT
>Ga0256405_10004483_pt1 | contig 25988 bp, 15 predicted proteins | sample RumenRJG_02DNA_FD_189096 | JGI IMG/M metagenome (GOLD analysis project Ga0256405, IMG submission 189096) | Bovine rumen microbial communities from Lethbridge, Alberta, Canada - RJG_02 | ecosystem: Host-associated > Mammals > Digestive system > Stomach > Rumen | place: Canada: Alberta... | reverse complement strand
ATAACGATAGAATCAAACTGAGGCTAAAAGGAAAGAGCCCGGTGCAATACCGAGCTCTATTCCAATCGAAGGCTTCCTAAATAATGTTAAACCGTCCAACTTTTGGGGGTCACATCAGCGGGACCATCCCTCTTTTGTTTTATTCTTCCGTATAGAAATGGATGATGTCCCGGAGCGCTTTTTCGCAGACGGGGCAGAAGTCCGGATTCTCGTTGGTCTTCATGCGGCAGTCCTCGCAGGGGCGCCAGACTCCTTTGGACTGGTATCCGCCGCCTTCGAACAGGCCGACGCCGTCCTTGCCCATCATGTCTTTCCATTTGCTGTCGAAATCGACGCGGGTCGTGATGTTCGGTTCCCACGGTTCGGCATCCGGGTGGTAACTTTCTTCGTACTGGTCATCGTAGTAGTATTCGTCGGCCAGGCCGCCGAAACTGTGGCCGAATTCGTGGACGACGACCGGCAGGGCAAGACGGTGGTGGGCAGCCGTCAGGACATAGGAGTTGAAGATACCTCCGCCGCCATAGTTGTCCGTGTTGGCCAGGATGATGATGTGCTCGTACGGAATGCCGGCCAGCACGTCGTGGAGGCGGAACAAGTTCAGGGTCGTCAGGTACCGGTCGGAATAGAAGGTGTCGAAGTGGGAGCCGAGCGCGGTATCTTTCCAGAGGCCTTTGTGCGGGATGCTGATGCCGCTGTCCTTGGACGGGGCGGCGACGGCGACGATGTTGAACCGGTCCTGCATGCTCTTGAACGGTTCATGGCTCCAGATGCTTTCCATCGCCGTCTGTGCGTCTTTGTAGAAAAGATCGGTCTCCGTTGCATCGTAGCCCTCGGCGACGATGGCGATGTCGATCTTGTCCCGGCTGTCCCCAGTCCGGTGCAGGTAGCGGTGCGGCGTCGGATGCTGTCCGGCCGGGCGGATCAGGATGTCCTTGGGATCGACGGTGTGCCGGATGGAGGCGGAAAGCCGGCGGTGGCTGTCGAACAGTTCGACAGTGATGTCCGCCTTGCGTTCCGGCATCGGCACGAGGAAGACGTTTTCGAAGGATTTGCGGACACGGGTGGCCTCTTCACTGTTCTGCCACTCCTGGAACAGCGTGGAGAAGGAATTGGCATAGAGCACTTTCCCGCTTTCGGTGTCACGGACGGTGATCTGTCCGTTGCCGGCCAGATGGAGGCGGTCCATGTGGACCTTCCGGCCGTACCAGCCGTCCAGTACCTTCATCTGGGCAAGGGAGATTTCCGTGGATTTGTCGGTCCCGGAGAAGATGTAATCCAGCCGCAGGGTCTTGTCCTTGGCGAGGACGGGAACGGCGGCCAGCAGGATGCAGAGCGTCAGGATGATGCGGTTTTTCATATCTATTGCAGGTTATTGGACAGGATCGGTTTCGACGGGGATGGAATCCCAGGAAGGAATGAACTGGAGCAGTTCCGGGTTGCGGCCCTGAACGACGTAGAGCGGCGTCGTACGGTCCTTGACGGCCAGGTCAGGAACGTTGCCGATGGAGGCGGCGGTCATCCCGCCGATGGCACCGGTCCGCAGACAGTTGACGATCAGGCCGACTTTCAGGTCGGGGAAGGAAGTCAGCATGGCGAAATCCCCGTTGCTGTCACCGGCGACAAGAGCCGGTCCCTTTCCGCCATGTTCCGGAGCGATCAGGTCCCGGATGCATTGGACCTTGCCCTCCCGGTAGGTTTGGACATAGGTGCTGTCGCCGACGGCGCACAGGCGGCCGTCCGCCGTGGGGGCGAGACGGATCCCGAAGACATGGTCCTCGCCGATCCCGAGCCCGTAGGCGGGATCGCAGGCCATGGCCTCGACGACCGATTCCAGGGAAGCGGAGCAGATATAGACGTCAAACCCGTTGTCTGACAGGGAATGATACAGGGATTGCATTTCGGGGGTCAGGGCCATGCCTTTCGGAATCTGGACCGAAATGCTGCCGTCCGGTGTCGTCCAAGTCTCCCGCCACATGCTTTCCTGCGCCATCCAGTGGGAAACCGAGGTCCGGGTCAGGTCGCGGATCTCGTCATCCGTCATGCCATCCAGCAGGGTCGTAATCCAGATGCAGCCGAAAGGGGAGTCCGGTTCCGCCTGGTCGATGTTGGAGGACAGGAACCACAGCCGGGCGCGGAAATCCCGGTATTCCTCCGTCGCGCGCATGGCTTCCGGGTCGTTCCGCAGCGGATAGAGGACTTCGTAATCCCGGCAGAGGTCCGCGGCCAGGGTGCGGGGCGTCCTTCCTTCGCCGAAATCCAGGTCCAGGTCGGATACGCCGCGGGTCAGGACTTCGAACATCCGGTCCGGCTCGATCCGGAAGGCGAGGTTCTCGATCTGGTAGACCAGCAGGGTCTGTGCGATGTCGTTGATGATCGTCGTATTGTCGTAGTCGAAGACGGCATAAGGCGGGCAGGCGGGATCATAGGATTTCGAGGTATTGCCATAGTTGGCCAGCAGTTCCGTCAGGGCATAACGTACCCTGGGATTCCAGTTCCCTTCTTTGAGTGCCGGTTTCCTGCTGCAGGAGACGGCCAGGACGGCCAGCAGGAGGATTGCGTATTTTCTCATGGCTCGGTTCTTTGGACAGGACAAGATACGCTTTTTCCGCCGTTTTTCCTATCCCGGCCGGGCGAATCTTACTGCCCGTTCAGCGTCTGGAAGAACGCGAGAATGTCTTCCCAGGTCCGGAATGTATCGCCGCCGAGTTCCAGGACGGTTCCCATGAAGTCCTTCAGCCGCCATTGCCCGGGGTCGCGGGCGATATAGTAGTCGCCCAGCAGGAACTGCGGCCAGCCGGTCTGGATGACCCGGTCCCAGGCTTCCACGCCCAGCCAGCGTTCCGACCAGCGGACCGGATCCTGCCACATCGGGGGATGGTTGTAGGCCGGGGATGCGACGACGTAGGCGTCGTATTGCTGCGAGAGGGTCCTGAAAGCCTTGACGGCACTGTTCTCCGGCGGAAAGTCATCCGGCGTCAGTCCTTTGGGCAGGCTGTGCCGGAGATCCGCCAGCGTATCTTCCCACTGGATGAAAACCACTTTCCGGCTGCGTCCTTCCTGCCGGTCGTCGATCCGCTGGATCAGGGGCAGGACGCTGTGCAGGAGGGCTTTGTCATCGACGCGGTGTTCCCCGTCGAAGCGGATGGCCTGCGGGTAATGCGCGGCAAAGAGGTCGTAGGTGTGGACCAGGGTGTCATGGATGCCGAAAAGGCCGTAGACACGGTTCTGCTCCTCCGTCCAGGTCCCGGGTGCGGGATAGCCCGGATCGATGGAAGGAATGCCGTCGAAGCAATGGGATGACACCTCCCGGAACGCTTCCAGAAGGCCTTTCGTCACCAGAATGGAGGTGGCGCCGTCCTGGCGCGGATTGAAGTATTCATGGCGGCCCAGGCCGTAGTTTTTCTGCAGGGTGTCGGCCAGTTGGAAGGCCGGGTTGATCAGGATGCGGTCGAATCCGCGCATCAGGCTGGCGTACATGCCGCCCATGGAGGTGCCGATGATGAGATCGGGCTGCTCCCGGGCACAGGTCTCCTCCAGGAGCCTGACCGCCTCGTGCGGATCTTCCGGTATGTCGGGAGAAACGACCGTTGTCTGTGGCAGCAGGGTACGCAGCGTCCGGGCCGTTCCGGTCTGGCCGCTCGAGGCAAATCCATGCAGATAGAGGATTTTCTTGCCGGCCATCACTTCCGGCCGGGCGTATTCGTAGAGTTCCATGGCCTGATGGGGTTTTTGTCAGATCCGGTGGTCGAGCCAGGCGGCCAGGCGTTCGCGGACTTCGTCGGCGTAACCGTCAAAGCTGTGTCCGGCCCCTTCCAGGATTTCCAGTTCGGCCATGCCGTAGCATTCGAAAGCCCTTTCCACATAGGAGAGCGGGACGGTCTGGTCATGGTCGCCGTGGATGAGCAACACCGGTTGCTGGAAACGGGCGAGCCATTTGTAAGGGTCCAGGTTCCGGACATCGGTGAAATAGCGTTTGCCGGCGGCGGTCCCGAACAGGTCGGTGGTCTCCGGAATCTTTCCGGTTTTCGGATACAGTTCCCGGCTGAAATCCGGGATGTTGAAGGCGGGAGCGAGCAGGACGAGACCGGCGATCTGCCGGCGGGCCTCCTTCGCGGCCAGCGCTGCGACAAGACCGCCCTGGCTGTGTCCCATGACGAAAACCTTGCTCCGGTCGGTGAAGGGCTCCCGGCGGATGCGTTTGAGAATGAACAGCAGGTCCTCCTTCTCCGTTTCCACGGACATGTCCGTCGTCTTTCCGCTGCTGCGCGAATCCGGGGATCCGCCCCGGAAATCGAAGGCGTAGGCGTAGAAGCCGCGGCTGGCGGCGGTCCGGCAATAGGTTTCGCCCCAGTCGGCGGTGGCGCCGATCCCGTGGCAGAAGATCAGGACCGGATGCGTTCCGGACGTGTCGGCGGGCTTGTAGATTTTCCCATAGTATTTGTCCATGTCGTTGAAGAAACTGAGTTCCTCGACGACGACCTTGGCGCCGTCGGTCTTGACGACCTGGCGCGGAGACTGTGCGTTTTGCATATATTTGAACACTCCGGTAAACACGCCTCCGGCGAGGGCGAGAAGCAGGGCGGAGACACCGGTCGCTTTCAAGAATTTCATACCGTTTTCTTTTCTATTCGGAACAAAGGTAATCATTTTCGCAGAAAAACCGTGCTGCGGAATCCGGAAGCCAAGACGTACTGACAGATTTGTTCACATTATTTGACCATTCGTCCAAATCCGCGTCCGCATGTCGAATTAACTATGAAAACTCGGAGAAATTGTTTATTATTGTAATGTGGAAGACTGCATGAACCCCGATAATCAAACACTAAACACAATATCTGTATGAAAAAATCTGTTTTGCTCATCATGGCTGCCCTGCCGGTCCTGGCTGCCTGCGGACCGAAGTGGCAGGAAGAACAAAAGGACGGTTATGTCCTCGTCACCCAGAAGAAGGGTGCGACCCTCGGCTACAGCGCCGAGTCCGGCGTCAAACTCATCGAGGACAAAGGCTATGTATTCAAGGATCTCAACCGCAACGGTGCGCTGGATGTCTATGAAGACTGGCGCCGTCCGGCCGAAGAACGGGCCAAGGACCTGGCTTCCCAGCTCGATATCGAGGAGATCGCCGGCCTGATGCTGTACAGCGGCCACCAGGCCATCCCGGGTGCGGCGTATGGCCGCGGCGGTGCGACCTATGACGGCAAGAGCCTGCAGGAAAGCGGGAAGAAACCGTATGACATGACCGACCAGCAGAAGAAATTCCTGAAGGAAGACAACCTGCGCGCCGTTCTCGTGACCTCCGTCGAGAGTCCGGAGGTGGCGGCCCGCTGGAACAACAATGTCCAGGCATACGTCGAGAGTTTCGGCCATGGTATCCCGGCGAACAACTCTTCCGACCCGCGCAACGAGACCCAGGCGACTGCTGAGTTCAACATGGGCGCCGGCGGCAAGATCTCCCTCTGGCCGACGACCCTCGGTCTGGCGGCGACCTTTGATCCGTCCATCGTCGAGGAGTTCGGCCGGATCGCTTCCAAGGAGTACCGCGCCCTGGGTATCGCCACGGCCCTGAGCCCGCAGATCGACCTGGCCACGGAGCCGCGCTGGAGCCGTTTCAACGGCACGTTCGGTGAGGATCCGGACTTGGATGTGGACATGGCCCGCGCCTATGTCGACGGTTTCCAGACGACGGAAGGCTCCGCCGACGGCTGGGGTCTCGAGAGTGTCAACGCCATGGTCAAGCACTGGCCCTCCGGCGGTCCGGAAGAAGGCGGCCGTGACGCCCACTACAACTATGGCAAGTATGCCGTCTATCCGGGCAACAACTTCTCCGACCACCTGCGTGCGTTCGTGGAAGGTGCCTTCAAGCTGAACGGCGGCACCAAGAGTGCAACGGCCGTCATGCCGTATTACACGATTTCCTACAACATCGACCCGTCCGGCAAGAATGTCGGCAACAGCTACAACAAGTACATCATCACCGACCTGCTCCGTGAGAAGTACGGCTACCAGGGTGTCGTCTGCACCGACTGGAACATCACCTATGACAATGCGGCCATCGAGGCGTTCGACGGCAAGTGCTGGGGCGTGGAAGACCTGACGGTCGCCGAGCGCCACTACGAAGTCATCAAGGCCGGTGTCGACCAGTTCGGCGGCAACAATGACAAGGGTCCCGTCCTCGAGGCTTACAACATGTGGGTGCAGGAATTTGGCGAGGGTGACGCCCGCGTCCGTTTCGAGCAGTCCGCCGTCCGCCTGCTGCTCAACAGCTTCCGCACCGGTCTGTTCGAGAATCCGTATCTCGATCCGGCCAAGACCGTCGAAATCGTCGGCAATCCGGAATTCATGCAGGCCGGGTACGAGGCCCAGGTCAAGTCCGTCGTCATGGTCAAGAACCACGGAAACGCCCTTCCGAAGCAGGAAAAGCTGAAAGTCTATGTTCCGAAGCGCCATTTCCCGCGGGCCGGCGGCATGTTCGGCCTGACCCCGGGAACGCCCGAGCGTTGGGACTGGCCCGTCGCCAAGGAACTGGTGGAGAAATACTATGAATGGGTGGATGATCCCGCCCAGGCCGACTTTGCCCTCGTCATGATCCAGGGCCCGCAGTCCGGCAGCGGTTACGATGTCGCCGACCGCCAGAAGGGCGGCAACGGCTATGTCCCGATTTCCCTCCAGTACAACGACTACAAGGCTGTCGACGCCCGCGCCGAGAGCATCGCCGGCGGCGACCGTCTCGAGAAATCTGCCAACCGTACTTACAAGAACAAGACCGTCAAGACCCCGAACATCAATGACCTGAAGCTGGTCGTCGATACGAAGAAGGCCATGGGCGACAAGCCCGTCGTGGTCGTCGTCAACCTCGGCCGTCCGGCCGTCCTTGCCGAGTTCGAACCGTATGCCGATGCCATCCTTGTTACGATGGGCGTACAGAACCAGGCTGTCCTCGACCTCGTCAGCGGCAAGTATGAGCCGTCCGGTCTGCTCCCGATGCAGCTCCCGGCCAACATGAAGACGGTCGAAGAGCAGTGCGAGGATGTTCCGCGCGACATGGAATGCCTCGTCGATGCCGACGGCCATGCGTATGATTTCGCCTTCGGCCTCAACTGGTCCGGCGTGATCAACGACGAGCGCGTCGCGAAATACAAATAATGCCGCATCCGTTCCATAATATGCTTTTGTTGGAGGACGCCGTCCGGATTACCGGACCGGCGGCCTTCAACATTATGCTCAAACCGGCGGGATCGCTCTGCAACCTGGACTGTCATTACTGCTATTATCTCGACAAAGCCGAGATTTACGGCGGCCGGGAACCCCGGATGACGGAAGAGATGCTGGAGACGGTCATCCGCGAGTACATCGCGGCGAACGACGTGCCGGACGTCACTTTCAACTGGCATGGCGGCGAGCCGCTCATCCTCGGCCTGGACTTCTACCGGAAGGCCATGGAATTCGAGAAGAAATACGCTGCCGACAAGACCATCCACAACACCATCCAGACGAACGGGACGCTCCTGAACACCCAGTGGGCGGATTTCTTCCGGAACAATGACTTTCTGGTAGGCATTTCGCTGGACGGTCCGAAGGATATCCACGACAAGTACCGCAAGGACAAGGGCGGCGCGCCGACCTTTGACCGCGTCCTCCGCGGCCTGCAGTACCTGCGGGACCGGGACGTGCAGTTCAACACGATGTCCACCATCAACAAGGCTTCCGAGGGCAGGGGACTGGAAGTTTACCAGTTCCTCAAGTCCGTCGGCAGCCGGTACATGCAGTTCATGCCGGTCGTCGAACATGTGAAGTATCCCCTGGACGGGAACGGGAAACCCCGGAAAACCGCCCGGCCGTTCATCGTCGACCCGGCGACGGAAGGGGCCCAGCTCGCGTTCTGGTCCGTGTCTGCCCCGGGTTTCGGCAAGTTCATGTGCGATATCTTCGATTATTGGGTGCGGAACGATGTAGGCAGTTATTATGTGGGCCTGTTCGACGCGACCCTTGCCAACTGGAGCGGGGTCATGCCCGGGACCTGTGTCTACGGCCAGACCTGCGGCGGCAATTCCGTCATCGAGCACAACGGCGACCTGTATCCGTGCGACCATTTCGTCTATCCGAAATACCTGCTGGGCAACATCCGCGAGAAGACCATCCGCAGCATGATGGAATCCTCCACCCAGGTCCGCTTCGGTATCGACAAGCGCAATACGCTCCCTTCCAAGTGTTTCCGCTGCAAGTACCTCTTCGCCTGCAATGGCGAATGCCCCAAACACCGGTTTAACAAGACCGAGAACGGCGATACCGGGCTCAACGCCCTGTGCGAAGGCTACTACAGATTCTATGACCATACGGCCCCCTACATGGAGAAGATGAAGGAACTGCTCTCGCAGGAGCAGGCTCCTGCCTATGTCATGCCGTGGGCACGCATGCGCAAAACTTGACGTCTACAAGGAGAAAGCGACCGTCCGTTCGTCTCAGAGGTCGGGAGCCTGTTGCAGCATGAACTCTCCAATCCGGAATTCGACGTTTCGGAACTGGCCAGGCGGATGAACATGTCCCGCTGTACGGAAATGACGAAAGCCTGGCTTCGGCCAGGCTTTCGTTGTCTTTTCGTTCCGGATGCTATTTGAAGAGCAGACGGGCGAAGGTGTTGAGATACAGTCTCCAGTTGAACCAGACGTGGCCGCCGTCGGAAGCGTAGATGGTGTGCTGCATACCATTGCGCTCGAGGGCCTTGTCGAGGACCTGGGTGCCCGGCCATGCGAAGTCGTCGGTGCCGCAGCCGACCCAGTAGAGCTTGTAGCCGGCTTTCTTGATACCCTGGAGCTGGGCGTCAAGCTCGTCGCTCTCGCGGATACCGCAGCTGAGCGGGCAGATATAGTCGAACATGTCCGGATAGAGGATGGTGGCACGGGTGGTGTGGCCGCCGCCCATGGACAGACCTGCGATGGCACGGGAGGCCTTCTTCGGGATGGCACGGTAGTTCTTCTCGATGAACGGAACGATCTCGGTGACGAGGCTCTTGACATAGGCGTCAGGTTCGGTGACCTGCTTGGTAGCGAGGTTGAGGGTACCGGCAGCCTGCTGGCCAGGGTTGCCGTTCGGCATGACGACAATCATCGGCTCGGCAAGGCCCTTCTCGATAAGGTTGTCGAGGATCTGGGCGGCGCGGCCCATGGAGGTCCAGGCCTCTTCGTCACCACCTGCACCATGGAGCAGATAGAGCACCGGATACTTCTTCTTGGGGTTGTTCTCGTAGCCGTACGGGGTGTAGACGGTCAGACGGCGGTTGATGCCGAGGATCTTGCTGTCATACCACGGGTGGCTGACGGTACCGCGCTGGTTGGCCTCGAAGTAGTTCTCGCTGCGCTCGCCGGGTACGATGACCATGCTGAGGAAACGGGTGCCGTCGCGCTGGACGAGGATGTTCTGCGGGTCATTGACGGAGACGCCGTCCACGATGAAATTGTAGGTGTAGATTTCCGGACGCGGGCAGGGGACCTTGACTTCCCAGACGTTGTTGGCGCCGCGGACCATGTCGATGCTGCCACCGTACGGATTCGGCATCCAGGAGCCGCTGAGCTTGACGTAAGTCGCATAGTCGGCTTTCAGACGGAAAGTCATGGAGTCGTTCTGGATCTGAGGGGAGACGATGCGGCCTCCTCCGAAACTGAAGTTCGCCAGTTCCTGGGCATTCAGCGCGCCTGCAACCATGCAGAGCGTCGCGATGACGGTAAGGATTTTTTTCATAAGCTTTGTGTGTTTATTGTGTTATGGGTTGTGTGTTCTTTGCAGGACGTTTGAGCCAATGTTCCTTGAGCCATTCGCGCACCGGCTGGTCGTAGAGTTTCAGCAGGGCCCAGGCCATGCCGACCGCCAGCAGGAAGATGCAGACGCTGAAGGCGATGTGGACCCCGAGGGACACGGCGCCGGCGACAGGCTCGGCGGCTGTCGGATCGAGGATCGGGTGCCTGCGCAGCCAGCTCATCTGGAAATAGATCAGCGGATAGTGCGTAATATAGAGCGGATAGGAAATATCGCCGAGGAATTTGCAGAATACCTGGCTTTTGCCGGAGACCGTGCTGCCGGCGCCGGTCATCACGAGCAGCGGGAAGATGCAGAGGATGACGAAGGCCTCGTACATGCCGTTGAACTTCACCCCGCCGGGCAGGAACTCCCGGGTCCCGTCCGCCGCCATGCTGAAGGACGGGGCGGCGCCGATGCGCGGCATGGCCAGCAGGGCGGCCAGAACGAGGGCGCACCACCAGAATCCGCCGCGGACCTTGATGAATCTCCCGATCCGGGAGATCAGCAGACCGCAGAAAAAGGGGTAGAGGAGCCGGCAGAAACCGATGTACAACTGGTCGGGCGTGATGGACCAGCCGCCGATGACGCGGCCCTGGTAGCGGCCCAGCAGACCGAAAATGTTCCAGCCCTGGGTCAGGTCGAGGGTCAGCACGGCGAAGAGGCCGACGCAGATTGCCAGTCCCCATTTCGGGAGATGCCTGATAACCAATGCATAAAGGATGTTTGCAATGTATTCCAGCATCAGGGTCCATTGCGGACCGTTCAAGGGATAGGTTTCGCTCCATCCGCGGATGTCCATGGCCGGTTTGACCGGAATCATCAGGCAGCCCAGGATGAAGCAGACGGCAATCTTCCAGGCCGGTGCGGTCCCGATGAGCCGGAAGGCGTCGATGCCGAAATAGAACATCAGCAAGCCCACGACGGTGCCGGCAATGACCATCGGATGCAGGCGGGTGATACGCCGCTTGAAGAAACCGCCGAGGGACATCCGGTCCCAGCGGTCATCGTAGGCATAGCCGATGACGAAGCCGGAGAGGACGAAGAAGAAGTCGACGGCGAGGTAGCCGTGGTTGATGATCTGGAAGGCAGCGCCCCGGGAATAGGATTCAAAAAGGTGGAAAGCCACCACCATCATGGCCGCAACGCCGCGCAATCCGTCCAAGATTTCGTAACGCGGTTTTGAAGCAAGATACGTTGTCTGTTTCGCCATGGAAATAGGGTTTGGGTTCAAGTGATACAAATTTAGGCATAGTCTTTCAAGAGAACTATGCCTAATCGCCAAATGTTAGTCCGATTTGTCCAAATACAGTCTGATTATACGGAACTGGGCGCAATTCCGAACTTTTTCTTGAAGGCCCGCGAGAATCCGGTATGGGTGCTGAAGCCGACCTTGTAGGCGACTTCTCCGATGTTGAGCTCGTGCTCCTTCAGGAGTTCCATCGCCTTGTTGAGCCGGTAGGTCGTCAGGTAAGCCTGCGGGGACTGGCCGGTCAGGGCGATCAGTTTGGTATAGACGCTGGTGCGGCTCATACCAATCTCCATGGACAGCATCGTGACGTTGAATTCTTCTTCCGAGAGGTGCTCGTCGATGATCTTCCAGCATTTTTCGAGGAAGGCCTTGTCCTGTGGGGAGATGCCGGCATCCGCCGTCCGGACGGTCGAAGTCTGTTCGGCCAGGATGCCCTGGATCCGCCGGCGGTTGGCCAGCAGGTTCCTGACGATGGCGACCAGATAGGCCGGATCGAACGGTTTGCCCAGATATCCGTCGGCACCGAGTTCCAGGCCGTGCAACTGGTTGTCCATGTCGGCCTTGGCCGTCAGCAGGACAATCGGGATGTGGCAGTATTCCGGATCATTCTTGAGTTCCTTGCAGAGCGTATAACCGTCTTTGTACGGCATCATGACGTCGCTGATGATCAGGTCCGGGGCGCTCAGGCGGATGAGCTTCCAGGCTTCTTCGCCGTCCCCGGCCAGCGTGACGTTGAATTCCTCCGCCAGGAAACCGCGGATGTATTCGCGCATGTCCGGGTTGTCTTCGACGACCAGCAGACTGGCTTTCTCGCCGTCGAGTGCCGGGATGTCGGCCGGCATGCCTTCCCCGGCTTTCTCCGAGGGATCGTCCTGCCAGATGGCGTCCTGCTCGTAACTCTCTTTCCACGCCGGGAAAAAGAACGTAAAGACCGTACCGATCGGATCGTTGGCATGGACTGTCAGGTCACCCTTGTGAACGACGGCCAGATGTTTGGCGTAGTTGAGTCCGATGCCGAAACCGGACGGGATGTCATTCCCGACTTGTTCGCCGAGGCGCTCGTACCGGTCGAAAATCTTTTCCATCTTGTCCGGGGGGATGCCGATGCCGGTATCGGCGACGGAGATGACCGCCTGACCTTCATCCGAAGCCGAGACAATGCGGATGCTGCCGTGTTCCGGGGTATACTTGACAGCATTGCTGAGCAGGTTGAAGATGATCCTTTCGACTTTCTCCCGGTCGCAGTAGACGATCTGTTCCGTCAGCAGTTCCATCGAAACCTGCAGGTTCTTCTGGCGGAACATGTATTCGAAATTCTTCATCATCCTGCGGATCAGTACCGTCAGGTCCGTCCGCATGACAGAGAGCTTGTCCCGGTTGTCACGGGACTGGTTGAAATGCAGCAACTGGTCTGTCAGGCGGAGCATGCGCTCGGAATTCCGTTCGACGATTCCGACCAGTTTCCGGTCCTTCTCGGAGAGGGTGGGGGACTTGCCCAGTTCCTTGACCGGACCGTAAATCAACGAAAGCGGCGTACGGAATTCATGGGAGACATTGGTGAAAAACGTGCTTCTTTCCTGGCTGATTTGTTCGACAAGTCCCTTTTCCTGTTCGGAAAGTTCCAGTTTTTCCCGGTTGACTTTCATGTTGATGAACTGGCGGATGGCGAAATAGATCAGCCCCAGCAGCAGGAGGAGATAGAACGACCGTGCCGGCCATGAAAACCAGGGAGAAGGTTTGATCCGGAGCGGAACGCTCAGCTCGTCCGGATTCCAGGAACCATCGGCTTGCTGGACGCGGACCCGGAAGGTGTATTTCCCGGGGAACAGGCCGGAATACCGGGTCCGCAGGCTGGCACCGGCATAGTACCAGTCCCGGTCGAATCCGTCCAGTTTATATTGGTAGACCGGGTGGAAATCCGGATTGAAGTTTTTGCCGGAGAAGTAGAAAGCGATGTATTCCGTACGGTGGTCCAGCTTGAGCAGTTCATCCTTGCTGAATAATTTTCCGTTGACGAAGACGTTGTCCAGCATGGGACGGATCGGCTCTTCTGCGGAAAGGGTCTCGGACTGTGGGAAATAGATCAGCCGGGTATTGGATCCAAAGACGGGTGTGCCGTCATCCAAGACGACGATACTGTTGGTATAATTGGAAGACAAGCCGTGGTCCGGACTGTTAATAAAGGTGATGTTTCCGTTCGGAGCCATGCGCAGGTAGTCGAAGCGGAGGGCGATCCAGAGGTTCCCGTTCTTGTCAGCGCCGATGGATCGGATGTTCTGGTCCGCACCGGTGTCCCCGAAGCTGATCCGTTCCTTTTTCCGGCTCCGCGGATCATATTTCCAAAGACCGTTGTTCCGGCTGCCGATCCACCATTCCCCGTCGCTGTCTTCGTAGATGCAGCTGGGGGAGGGAATCCCTGACTCCAGCGGGTAGAAACGTCCCTCTTCTCCCAGAAACCAGATATCGTCATTGGCCAGGAAATAAGCCCGTCCCGAATCGAACTGTCCGCAATACCAGAACTCCGGGTGGGTGCCGGCGTCCAGTTTTTCCCGCCGGCCGTCCTGCGTGAAGCGGAGGATGCCTTCATCCTGCAGCAGGTAGACGTTGCCGGAAGCATCGTCCCAGATGGCCGATGTCGCATCGATGCTCCAGCGGCTCAGCAACGTCATCCGGTCTCCGTCCAATTCGTATTTCCGCAGTTCGTAGTTGTTCCACTGGATCCACCAATTGCCGAGCCGGTCCTGCAGGTTGATGCCCAACTTGTTTCCTCCCTCAATCCCTTCGCCGCGAAGCGGTGTGAATTCCTTCGAACCGGGATGCTGTTTGTACAGTTCCGTATTGGTGAAAACGAGCAGGTTCTCCGCGTCCAGCCTTCGGAAGGAATTCAGCATGTGGGAGATGTACTGGGGCGGCAGGTCGATGATATGGTCATCCGCATGCAGGAACAGGTTGGTCAGCGTTTCTTCCGTCTTGCTGATCCACAGGTTCGTCCGGGTCAGCAGCGGAATACAGGATGGATTCTCATCGAGTTTTTCGGAAAACCAGCGCTGGCGGGGTATCCCGTCTTCCAGAATTTCGTAAATCCCTTCTCCCTGGATACCGATAAAGGCACTTTCCTGATTGGAGACATAGAATAGGACCGGCTTGTTGCGTGTGAGTCCCTCCAGCGCTGTCGGAATCGGCAATGGTGTTCCGTCCGTTTCAAACAGGAGAAGCCCGCGGGTTGTCGGAAGGACCACATTTCCGTTGCGGCTTTCCACCGGGCCGTCCGACCCCATGTGGGCCAGCGGGAATTCCCGGATGACGCGCCAGCGGTTGTCCAGGATCGTAATGATCTGGGAACCGTAGTCGTAGATCCAGAGGTGAGCGTCGGATGTGCGGAGGAAGGTGTTGAAAGCCATTCGCCGATTCTGGTAGACCGGATGCGATTCGCCGGTCTGCTTGTCCAGGACGTAGACGCCGTCCCGGTTGGAGTAGAGCAGATGCCCCTCGTCCATGGGTTCCAGATGCCGGACGACACCGGCATCGGAGCGGAAATCCGGATCGATGGCTCCGTTTTTCAGCAACTGGATGCCGCTGCCATGTCCGATCCACAACCGGCCGTCCGTATCGGGAAGGATTGTCGAAATATTGTCATTGATCAGGCCGCCTTCTTCCTGGTAATAGTATTGATAGGTGCTTCCGTTATACCGGTTGAGTCCCCGGGACGTCCCTGCCCAGATGAATCCTTCTTCATCTTCCGCCAAGGCGTTGACGTGCGGATTGGACAACTGGTCGGGCATCAGGACCCGCTCGATGGGAGCCTGGGCCTGCAGCGCAAGGCCCGGTATCAGGAGTGCTGAGAGGATAATCGACTGAATGTGCTTTAACATGTTCGTTCTAGAAGGTTTTCCGCCCTAAAGATAATGCGATTTTATGATTCGGCACAATCAACGGACGATTCAATCTAAACGTTTTACAACGGGAACAGCTTTTTTTTGTCGCGGCACAAAGGAAGGGCGGGGGAATCCCGAACTTTGCTTTCGGACAAATTAGCGCTATTAATGATTCAAAAATTGGGTTAACAGAATCATCGATAAGCCGCAGTCGTGAGATTACGGCTTATTCTTTTTTGAGCACTAAAACCATTATACCTATACAACCTTAATTATTAATCCTAAAATTAATCGTATGATTAAGATGAAACACTCTTCACTGAGGCGCTTGGCATCGGCGTTGTGCGGCTTCCTGCTGTGCATGCCGATGCTGCTGGCGCAGAACACGATCACGGTGAAAGGAACAGTCATCGATCCGGCCAAGCAACCGGTCATCGGCGCTGCAGTCATGCAGACCGGTACGACGAACGGTGCGGCGACGGACATCGACGGTAACTTTACCTTGACGGTGCCGATGGGTGCCAACCTGACTGTCTCTGCCATTGGTTATGAGACCAAGCAGGTCGTCGCCAACTCCACGTCCATGACGATCACCCTCGCCGAGGAAAGCACAGTTCTTGACGAGACGGTCGTTGTCGGTTACGGTGTGCAGAAGAAGGAGTCCCTTACTTCCGCCATCACCAACATCCAGGCCGAGGACATCACCTCGACGAAGCAGTCGAACCTGACGGCTTCCCTGCAGGGCAAGGTTCCGGGCCTCCAGATCCGCCAGAACTCCGGTTCCGTGGGCTGGTTCGATGATGACATCAGTCTCCGTGGTTACGGCGCCCCGCTCGTGATCATCGACGGTGTCGCCCGCGGCTCCCGCCAGCGGCAGGCCTGGGGCTGGGCGCAGGACCTGAACAACTCCTCCGCGGCCCTTGCTGAACTGAACCCTGAGGACATCGAGAGCATCACGGTCCTGAAGGATGCTTCGGCTTCCATCTACGGTCTGGGTGCACAGAACGGTGTCATCCTCGTGACGACGAAGAAAGGTCAGGTCGGTGCACCGAGCGTCAGCTATTCCACGACCCTTACCCTGGGTGTACCTACCGCTCTTCCGAAGGAAGTAGACATTGCGACCTGGATGGAGATGGATAACGAAATGCGTCGCAACACGACAATCGATTCTCCGAAATTCAGCGCCGAAGAGATTGCTCATTATCGCAACCATGATCCCGGTTACGAGGAGTTCTCCTGGTATGACGCTGTCATGAAGGACCATACCTTCAGCCAGGTGCACAACGTGTCGATCCGCGGTGGTAACCAGCAGACGCAGTACTACCTGAGTGCCAACTACACGAACCAGGATGCGATCTACCGGGCCAACACCGGTGACTACAACCGCTATGGCCTGACGGCCAACTTCACTTCGAAGCTGTCCGAATACCTCTCCATGACGTTCCAGACCAACATCAACGTGACGCATCAGGAGATGCCGCCGGCAAACACGACGCAGAATGCCATGTACTACGGCCTGCTGACCTCCCGTACCATTCCTGCCGAGGTCTCAGAAGGACACTATACCTATAATGTCACAGAACACCGTAATGCGGTCGCCCTGATGGTTTCTGACGTTGCCGGATCCCAGACGGATAATGATATCGTCTTCCGCAACAACCTCGATGTAAAGTATGAGGCTCCTTTCCTGAAGGGCCTTCAGATGACCGGTTCCCTCGCTTACGATGTGACCCAGCGAAACCGTCACACCCTTTCGCGTCACTTCCCGTTATACGATATCGAGACTGACCAGGTTGCCGGTTATAACCCTGACAATGACCAGATTTCCGAGAATTGGAATCAGCGTATTTCCTACTATGGTCGTTTTCAGGCGAATTACAATACGACGATTGCCCAGAATCATCACATCGGTGCTACCTTAGCGGTCGAAACCCGTATTAATAAACTCCAGGATTTGTCGGGCTCCCGCCGGTATAATTTCTATACACATGACCGCCTCACCGATGGTGAACCCTCTACCGCTTCCAATGGCGGTGGCCGCAGCGACGATGCTTCCGCCGGTTATGTCGGCCGTATCAACTATGACTACCAGGGCAAGTATCTCGTGGAGGTGATGGCCCGCTACGATGGCAACTATCGTTATGCTCCCGGCAAGCGCTGGAACATCTTCCCGTCCTACTCCCTGGGTTGGCGCGTTTCCGAGGAGCCTTTCTTCAAGGCAATCCTTCCGAAGGTGAACAACCTGAAGTTCCGCTGGTCTGACGGTTTCACCGGACAGCCGCAGGGGAGTGCCTATGCTTACCTGACGGGTTACTCTACCAACGGTAACTGGATTTTCGAAGATGGTGACTCCGTCACCGGTTATGCGAGCCGTTCGATGGCTTCCTATCTGTCCTGGGCGAAGGCTCGCATGATGGACTTCGGTTTCGATTTCGAAGTATGGCGCGGTCTGCTCGGCGGTACGGTCGACTGGTTCTGGAGAAAGACCTCCGGCATTGCTGCCAACGCGACGAACAAGATGCCTGATTTCCTTGGTGTTGGTCTGCCGCAGCAGAATTTGAACAAGAGTGAGAACGTCGGTATTGACCTGAGCCTGTATCATCGTAACAATATCAAGGGCTTCAACTACCGTGTGCAGTTCAACGCTACCTATTCGCGTCAGCGCGCAACTTACCAGGCTGCTGAAGCAACAAAGACCTATGCCAACTCTCCGGCCTATTACAGCGGTTACATGATCAATCGTTGGAGCAACGCCCGTCAGAGTTGGACCTACCACTGGTTGTCTGGAAACCCGCAGTTCACCAGTTTGGATGAAATCAACAATTATCCGGTACGTTACGGTAACATGCAGTTGATGCATCCTGGTATGTACAAGATTGAGGACCGCAACGGTGACGGTGTCATTGGCAATGACGACCGTTTCTATACCTGGCAGGAGAACAATCCGCCGCTGCAGTTCGGTCTCGTCCTCTCCGGTAGTTATAAGAACTTCGATTTCAGCATGAACTTCAATGCGGCTACCCTGGTTCGCAAGAACGTATCGCTGGCTGGCGGTATGGGTTATGGTTTCTTCAGCACCTTCTACGAGAACTATCTCGATCGTTGGCATCCGAAGGATCCGGATGCGGACCCGTTTGATCCGAATACCGAGTGGGTCTCCGGTTACTGGCCGGCCCTGATTCCTGCCAACTTTGCAGGAGATGGCCGTTCTTCCGGTAAATACAATGCTTTGACTTACGGATCGAATCAGCCTTACACCTTCGTGAATGGCACCTATCTCCGTCTGAAGAGTATTGAAATCGGCTATCGTTTCGAGCCGAAATTCCTCCAGAAGATTCATCTGAAATCCATGCGTGTCTACGTGAACGGAACCAACCTCCTGACCTTCTGCAACAAGCTTCTCAAACCGTACGATCCGGAACGTAACCAGAGCTCCTACCTGGGCGTTGCGGGTACTCCGCTGATGAAGAATTTTGCGCTTGGTATCAACCTCAACTTCTAAAAAAACGGAGCATATGAAAAAGATATTTACTTGTATTTTTACTGCATCGATCGTCCTCGGCCTTGCTTCCTGTGACAAAATTTTCGACAGCCTCGAAGGTGACCTGTCCAAGATGTACGCCGATGAACTGACCGCGACTGAGGCGGGTATGGACCGCCTGCTGGCTTCGTTGTACAGCAACATTCCGATGAACCCGTTCGCTGAGGCTGAGAAGAACACCATCCATGCAGGTGAGACTTCCGGCAATACCAGCATTTCCGGTGGAGTCTCCTCTTTCTGGAATTACACCGCCATTCGTGACATGAATTCCTTCATCAAGCAGATTGATGCTGCGAAGGAACGTGGCGTAATCTCCGAAGAGGCATATAACAATTATCTGGGTGAGGTTAAATTCATCCGGGCCTACTGCTATTTCGCATCTGTCCGTACGTTGGGTGGCGTTCCGATCGTGACTGAAATGCTGGACGACCAGTATGAAGGTGACGATAAGGAGAATGCTGGTCTGTATATCCCGCGCAGTACCGAGAAGGAAACCTGGGACTTCGTACTCAAGGAACTGGACGAGGCTGCTGCCCTCCTTCCAGAGGATCGTGGTCCGAGTAACTACCGTGCCACAAAATGGGCTGCACTCGGTTTGAAAGCTCGTGCTGCCTTGTGGGCTGCCTCCGTCTCCAAGTACTGGAACTCAGCTGCGATCGAGTCTGATTATGAAGCTGTTGCCAAGAAGCTTACCTATATGGAGGCCTCTTATGCAGATAATTACTATCAGCAGTGCATCGCTGCCTGCGAGCAGATAATCAATTCCGGCAAGTTCTCTCTGTACATGCCGGAACCGGCTACTGTTGCTGAGGCCGTTGCCAACTATACCGAACTGTTCCAGGCTCGCCACAATGAAGAATTCATCTTTGGACGTAGCTATAACAATGGTGTTGTCACGAACTCCAACAATATCGACCTGAAGAACTCTCCGAACCAGATTCACGGATCCGGCACGGGCGTTTGGAAATTCGGCTGCTACGGTGTTACGCTCGACATGGTTGATCTGTACGATAACTATGACGCTTCCTTCGGTGCTGTTGATGGCAAGATCAAGACCGTCAAAGGCGATGAGACATATTATATCCAGCCTCGCAGCGATGTCGGAATCAAAGCGATCAAGGCTAACGCCGATAATTTCATTGTTTACGACAACATTTCAGATCCGTTCAAGAACAAAGATGCCCGTTTCCTCGCTTCTGTCATGTATCCGGGAATCAACTTCCGCAATACGGATATCATTATCCAAGCTGGTATATGGGAGCCGTCCGGTTCCGGTTACAAGACCCGTGTTGAGATTAAGAACGACAAGGGTGAAGTGACGGGTTATGAGTTGAAGAATCCTTGCGACGGTGCTCTGCATATCATGGATGATGCTAATCCGACGGTCTGGTTCGGTACGGATGACAAGGATGCTTACTATAGTTGTGGTGCCAGCAGCGAGTCCTATTTCTCCGGTTTCTTCAAGATCGGTCAGTCCAATGATGGTGCTTGGTATACGACGGGCTTTGGTATTCGCAAGTTCTTGAATCCGGAGAAAGCGGTGAACGAGTCCCAGAATCCCTGGTATGATATCCGTTACTCCGAGATCCTGCTGAATTACTGTGAAGCCCAGGTTGAGAAGAACGGCACCAATGCCGGCAAGTCCAAGGAATATCTGAATGCAATCCGCCGTCGTGCGAATTTCCGCGACCAGCGTGACGCGACCCTGGAGAATGTACTCCATGAGCGCGAGGTTGAACTGGCTTTCGAGGATGACTACAACAGGACCCTCTATCGTCGCCGCGCCTACTTCGTAGAGTCCCGCGATATTGCCAAGAATCCGAATGCCGGTCGCAAGCACGCTCTCCTTCCGATTCTTGACCTGCGTGACGGAACTCCGAAGTACATCTTCGTGCGTTCCAACTGGTTTGCCATGGATACGGACAGGATGCCTGGCTTGAGTTCCTACAATCCGCTGAACTACTATGGCAGCATCAGCAATGACGTTGTGAACAAGATTGTCAAGAATCCTATCCAGGGAAAATAATAATGTACGACAGATTATGAAAAAGACTATATCGATTATTTCTTGCATCTTTGCCTTGGCTGCCGTTACTTCCTGCGACTGGTTCAAATTGGATAACCTGGACGCCTGGGATGCTTCGGTTGAAGGCAAGATCATCGACAGCAAAACCGGCCAGCCCCTCCAGATGGAGCAGGGTTCCACGATTACGGTTTATGAGCTTTATGGCGAGCAGTACGACCATACGAACCAGCAGGGAGAGAAAGGCTGGGACGGTCACACCGGTATTGGCTGGAACGTTAAGAACAACGGTACCTTTGTCAATAAACTTACTTTCGCCGGTAAGTATGAGATGGAGACGACCGGCAATAACTTTAAAGCTGACAAAGTTGATTTCGAGTTGAAGAAGGGCAGTAATACGGTTGATTTCACGGTTACTCCGTACGTCCGGATCAATAATCCGAAGGTTACCTTCGATGGCTCGAAGATTAACGCTACTTGTGATCTTGAAATTGCGGTGCCTGGTACGACAATCAGCCGCGTGGAAATTTGCGTATGGCCTGATCGCTGGGTCCGTCACAGCAGCAATAATTGCAGCGGCGACAATGGTTCCTACAAGGCCAATCCTGCCGAAGGCTCGGTTTCCTTGTCAGTTGACCCCAAGAATCCCAAGAATGCGCAGGAATTCCAGTATGACCGTGTTCACTTTATCCGCATTGCCGCACTGGGCAGAAATGCGTCCAATACCAGCAATGCTTACAACTATTCTCCGGTTTACAAACTGGACAAGAACGGCACGATTACCGAAGTTACCGACTGGTAGTCTGAGTATCTGAATGGGGCTGGCCTGTCATTCCGAGCGCAGCGAGGAATCTGTCGGCCAGCCTCATTTTTTAGATATAGGTTTACAACGTTTTAAAACACAAGTGTATGAAAACCAGAACATTGATCATTGCGGCACTTGCCGCCATGCTGGCCGTTCCTGCCGAACTTCGTGCACAAACGTATGAGTATCCTTTCCAGGATCCGAAGTTGTCGGAGGAGGAGCGTCTGGACAATGCCGTGTCGCTGATGACGGTCGACGAGAAGATCTCGACGATCGTGGGCCAGGGCGTACCTCGTCTGGGCATTGCGAACCCGGGCAGTACGGAGGCGATCCACGGCATCGTCCGCGGCGGCTCGAACCAGCTTCCGAACCTCGGCTTTGCCGGTCAGTTCCAAATGCAGGCACCCCAGAATGCGAACCGTCGCCAGGGCCAGAACCGCCAGCAGGCACCTGCTGTTCCGGCGCCTCCTCGGATGGTGAACAGCACGGCGTTCCCTCAGGCGTACGGCATCGGCGAGACCTGGGACCGGGAGATGGCGTTCATCGTGGGCGACGTAATGTCGTACGAGGCCCGCTACTATTCCCAGAAGAGCGGCCGCAACTGCCTGATTCTGTGGGCCCCGAACGCGGACCTTGCGCGTGACCCGCGCTGGGGCCGTACGGAGGAGAGCTTCGGCGAGGATCCGTACCTGGTGGGCGAGATGGTGGCCGCGGAGGTGCGCGGCATCCAGGGCGACGACCCGACCTACTGGCGTGGCGCTGCGCTGATGAAGCACTTCCTGGCGAACAGCAACGAGGACAACCGGTACGGTACGGACTCCCAGTTCGACGAAGAGTTGTTCCGCGAGTACTATTCCTACGGCTTCTGGAAGGGTTCCAAGGCCGGATCCCAGTCGGTGATGACGGCGTACAACCGTTACAACGGCATTCCGTGCGAGGCGAACCCGTTCATCAAGGACATCCTGAACAAGGAGTGGGGGATGAACGGTACGATCGTGAACGACGCGGGTGCGCTTCGTTTCATGGTCAGCGCACACCACTATGCGAAGGACATCAACGAGGCGATCGGCATGTCGCTGGAGGCGGGTCTGACGCGGTTCATCGATTCGAACTTCCAGCAGGTGAAGACGGCGTACGAGGCCGGTTTCATCTCCGACGAACTCCTGAACGAACGTACGAAGGGTAACCTTCGGACGATGCTGAAGCTGGGTCTGCTGGATGCGGCATGCCCTTACAACGAGATGGCCTTCGACGAGGAGGTTGCTCCTTGGGAAAGCCAGGCGTTCAAGGACAAGGCCCGTCTTGTGACGCAGAAGTCGGTGGTTCTTCTGAAGAACGAAGGGAACATCCTTCCGATCGACCGGAAGAAGGTGAAGAAGATCGCGGTGCTGGGCAACCGTGCCGAGGAAGTCCTGAAGGACTGGTACGGAGCTCTTCCGAGCTATGTGGTAACCCCGCTCGACGGCATCAAGAAGGCTGTCGAGGGGACGGACATCGAGGTTCGTTTCCAGCGCTGGGACTCCGACGGTACGGCTCAGGAAGTGGCGAAGTGGGCAGACGTGTGCATCGTGTGCGTGGGCAACCACCCTGCGACGAGCCCTGACTGGGGCGCTCAGTCGATCCAGGCTCCTTGGGCGATGGGAACGGTGGCGGGTGACGGCCGCGAGGCGCTGGACCGCCGCAGCCTTCAGCTGGAGACCGAAGACCTGATCAAGGTAGTCTGGCAGGCGAACCACAACACGGTTGTTGCTCTGATCAGCAGCTTCCCGTTCGCGATCAACTGGACGGCACAGCACGTACCGGGTATCGTCCACCTGACGCAGTGCAGCCAGGAGCTGGGCACGGGTTTGGCCGACGTCCTGTTCGGCGACTACAACCCGGCTGGCCGAACGACGCAGACGTGGGTGAGCGACATCCTGGAGCTCCCGAACCTTCTGGACTATGACATCCGCCACGGCCGTACGTACATGTACTACCAGGGCAAGCCGATCTTCCCGTTCGGTTACGGTCTGAGCTACACGACGTTCAAGTACAGCAAGCTGAAGGCGCGCAAGGACGGAGAGAACTATGTGTTCCGTTTCGACCTTCAGAATACGGGCAGCCGAGACGGCGAGGAAGTCGTTCAGCTGTATGCGCAGTTCGCGAACGACGACGCAGCGAAGCGTCTGCGCGGGTTCGAGCGCGTTGCCCTGAAGGCCGGCGAGAAGAAGACGGTCGAGATCGTGGTTCCTGCGGAGGACCTGAAGCTGTGGGACAGCGACGCCCATGCGTGGGCGTTCAGCGGTAAGAAGGCGAAGATCCAGATCGGCGCCTCCAGTGCCGACATCCGCCTGAAGAAACGCATCAAACTGTAATAACCTTATACACTGTTCCGTTTTCGTACTCTGCCATAGGATGGGTGCGAAAACGGAACTTTTTCTTTTTACAAACGGAAAAAAACGTTTAAATTTGTAGAAGGACAATTGAATTGTTTTGAATATGCAAAGATCGTTTTTTTGTCTTCTTTTATTTCTAATGGTTGGCTCATTTCTCTATGGGGAGAGTACATCTTTTTCATTTATCAATCCTCCTTCTTCGGCTCAATGGTCCTTTGAAGCGAATCAAGCTATCAATGTAAAATTTTAAAATGAAAATGTGTTAGTTGGTATCTTAAGTTATGACATATTGCCGACTTTCCAATCAGATACAGTTATCATTTTCCCATTTACGACGGTTGAAAGACATTATGATATTTTTGATTATACTCCAATCAATTGGCGTTTCTCTTTATTCTCACCTCAGGATGCATCATTTATAGCTTGCGAGGCAATATGGGATTCTTTTACTCCGGATCGTCCTAATTATTAGTTTCTATGAAAAAAATAGTTATATTTTTTCCCTTCTTATTGCTGGTAGCCTCTTGTGCAAACAATCATGGGAGTACGGCTTCACCAGATGAAGCCGATGCGGATGTGTCCGTTTTGACCAAAAGCATTGTGGCTAATGATATTGTCATTGACTTTGCTGGGTGGAAATCCATTCTGGAAGAGGGAATTAGTGCGAAAACAAGTCAGGAGGACATCGCAATGGCAAAAGCAGCCGTTTATCGCTTCTTTCAACATGTGAAACTGGTTGATGGAATATATGTCTGTGATATTACTTCTGCATCAGAAATAGATCTTTCTCCAGATATTTTCGATGATCTGATAAAGAATCTGGAGGAGATTAATCAAGTGATCCGTTACAATAAAGAAAAGGGACTTCCGATAGATGTTCCTGACGTTACAGAAGAATACCTGAATTCGCTTTTGCAGTAGTGTCTGTTTCCTTGGGATTCCTTCTTGTATTATCTTCAAGAATAAGGGATTATCATTGATTTAATTATTATATAACCTCAAAACCTAGTGATATGAAACGAATTCTTACAATTCTTGCGGTCGCTGCGCTGTCCGTATTTGCGGCGAACGGCCAGGAGCTTGCGAACTTTGCTCGCCAGCAGGGGACGCCGATCGTATCCCCGGAAGTGAAGGACGGGAAGGTTACCTTCCGCCTGAATGCGAACTACGCGACGCGCGTACAGCTGTCCGGCAACTGGATGGCGAATCCCTGGACGGGCACCGAGGACATGGTGAAAGGCCCGAACGGCGTGTGGGAGCTGACGATTGACGCACCGGAGCCGGAGATCTACACGTACAACTTCGTGGTGGACGGTGTTGCGGTGAACGATCCGCTGAACAACCAGGTACAGCGCGACGGCAACCGTTACCTGAACATGCTGTTCATTCCGGGCGAGCGCTCGGAGAACTACTATGAGGCGAAGGACCAGCATGGAACGCTGACGTACCGCTGGTATGACAGTGCGCTGCTGGGTATTCCTCGTCGTATGGCGGTCTACACGCCTTACGGTTACGAGAAGAACCCGAAGGCGAAGTATCCTGTGCTTTACCTGCTCCATGGCGGTGGCGGCGACGAGGAGGCCTGGCCTTCGATGGGCCGAGCGGTCCAGATCCTGGACAACCTGATTGCGAAAGGCTTGGCGAAGCCGATGATCGTGGTGATGCCGAACGGCAACCCGGGCCAGCGCGCTGCGCAGACTCTGAAGCTCCCGAACGACGGCAACGCCCAGGGCCAGAATGCGTATGTCAACAGCCTGGTGAAGGAGATCGTTCCATTTATCGACAAGGAGTACCGTACGGTCGCGAAGGCTGACGGCCGCGCGATCGCGGGTCTTTCGATGGGTGGCGGCCATACGACGGCTGCGACGCTGAATTATCCGGGCGTGTTCTCGTACATCTGCCCGCTGAGCTGCGGTATCCGCGAGAGCGAGGAACTCGACAGCCAGCTTGAGGGAATCAAGAAGGCCGGATACAAGCTGTACTGGATCGGTGTCGGCAAGGAAGACACGGGTGCGTACAACGGCTCGAAGATCCTGGACGAGCACCTGACGAAACTGGGCATGGAGCACACGCTCTACGTGAGCGAGGATGCGCACGTCTGGAAAAACTGGCGTCTGTACCTGAATACCTTCGCCCGCCTGCTCTTCAAGTAAGCAGTAAAAACCCTGCCGCGCTGCGGCATTTGATACCAAAGAGGATGACCCATGGGCCATCCTCTTTTTCGTGGTTCGCCCAGCACGAACGTACTCTAACGGGTGGAAGTCCCCAAACCGCCCTGATAGTGGGAAGGTTACAGCCAAAGGCAAGGGTGTCCGCCGCGAGACGGAA
>Ga0256405_10004482_pt1 | contig 25988 bp, 13 predicted proteins | sample RumenRJG_02DNA_FD_189096 | JGI IMG/M metagenome (GOLD analysis project Ga0256405, IMG submission 189096) | Bovine rumen microbial communities from Lethbridge, Alberta, Canada - RJG_02 | ecosystem: Host-associated > Mammals > Digestive system > Stomach > Rumen | place: Canada: Alberta... | reverse complement strand
CGAGTATGTGACGAGGATAATCGATAGTGGTCGGCTGTTCCGACCGATAAGGGTGGATATCATGTAAAGGGTATTCAGTTTTATAAATAATTTTTAACAAAATTAATAAAAATTAGAACATGGATTTTTTAAGAATGATGATAAAAGTTGATTAAATTTAATGGCTAGAACACAGAAATATGGTATAAAGTTTCCAATCAAGATGGAGACAAAGAAGACTTTGTTGGATTTGAATACAACAAGGGCTGATGAGGTCAAGTCCCAGCTGATACACCTTATATTCACTCCAGAAGGTGAGAAACTTAGAGACCCGTTGTTTGGAACCAACCTAATCAAATACCTTTTCAACACAAATGACTCGACCACGTGGGATGATGTTGTGTTTGAGGTAAAGGAAAAAGTCAAGAAATTTATACCGAATTGCGAAGTTGAAGAAGTGACAACGAACGTTATTGGTGACGATAATGAAGGGCTTGAGGTTAAAATCAGATATTCCGTGAGGGAAAAAGACGGGTCAACACATTATTATGAATTAACACAGAGAATTTAATATGGCAGAATCAAGGATTTCCTATTTGAATAGGACATATGACGACTATAAGAACAGTATCCTGGACATAACACAGAAATATTATCCAGACATTTTCAATGAATATAACGACGCATCTATCGGCAACTGGCTTATGGACATACAGGCGGATATTGCCGACAACTTGTCGTACAACATAGACAGGGTGTACCAGGAAACGAATGTCGACAGTGCCAACACCAAAGATGCACTGCTTAACATCGCACGTACAAACGGTTTGAAAATAACAGGACCTAAATGTGCTATAGTTGAGATTGAACTGTCCTGCCAGATACCGATGAACAATGGGAATTCAATCAACGGCGGAAACAACCTGGCTATCGCAGATGAAAACTATTGCCCTGTGGTCAGACGCGGAACACTGGTTTCGGACGGCGCGAACACGTTCGAACTAATTGAAGACGTGGATTTCAACAGTCAGTTTGACACTAACGGTCTGTCGAATCGTCAGATAATTCCCAACAGGGACGGTAACGGCAACATTATCAACTACGTGTACAAAAAACTTACCATAGCACGCGCTGGTCAGACCAGAATGTATAAGAAAGTCATCACCAACGACAATATCGAGCCGTTCATGTCAGTGATAATATCTGACAGTAATATAACAAACATTGAAAGCATTATATTGAAACAGGGACTGAATTTGTCCGAAGACCCCATATTTCCAGAATTTTATGTTGACAAGGAATCTTATCTTGACAAGAGGGGTTTGCCTGTACAGAGGTATTTTGAGGTCGACAATCTGATAGACCAGTACCGTTTCGGTTATGTGGTTGATGAGAATACCGACAACGGATACTATGACCCAGTATGGGAAGAAGTTGAAAAATTTGACCTGCTCGATGAAAACGGGGCTGTGGTGACCGACGACAACAACGAACCTGTCACAGTGACGGTCAGGCAGGCAATGAAAGGTGAATGGAAAAGGGTCAAGAACAAGTTTATAACCGAATTCACCGACGCAAATGAAAACAAAATAACGTTTGGCGCTGGATTGAGGAACTATTACGGCACGATACCGACAGATGCAACAGATTTCACGAAATACATGATGAGCCGTATGGAGGCTAACGACTATATGGGTGTGTTGCCAGAGAGCGGTACCACGATGTTTGTCCTGTATAGGGTAGGCGGCGGCTCGATGTCGAATGTCGGTGCCAACACAATCAACACAATCACTTCTCTAAGGATGACGATTGAAGGAAACTGCAATGACCCGAACGACAGCAAAAAGAAGATGAGTGTAACCAACACGCTGGAGGTTACCAACCCAACACCGTCATACGGCGGAAAAGACGCACCGTCCAATGAGGAAATCAAATATCTGATTAAATACAACGCCTCGGCACAGAACAGGTGCGTAACGTTAAAGGACTATTATTCCCGCATTTCACAAATCCATCCAAAATACGGTTGCCCGTTCAGACATAGTGTCGTTGAGGAAAACAACAAGGTTGTCATCTATACTTTGGGTCTTGACTATAACGGTAAACTGATGACAATGCTGTCTGAAACCGTTGCCGAGAATATCAAGGAATACCTTAAGGAATATAAGATGGTGAACGACTTTGTCGAGTTGCGGTCTGGCAAGGTCATAAACCTGGCTTTTGACTGTTATTTGTTTGTCGATAAGGCATATGACAGCAGTGAAGTTATCAACAGGGTGATAAATCTCATTACTGATTACATGGATATCAGGAAACATATCATGGGGGAAGACATTTTCCTCGGCGATTTGGAAAAGGAGATTTCCAAGCTTGACGGTGTGGTAAACCTTATCGCATTGAGATGTTATAACAAGGTTGGTGCGGATGAAGGCTATTCGGACAACGAGATAAACCAGTCGACCGTAGACCATACCTCATGCGCCAGCACGGAACGCTATAGTTCACTTGGTGGGGAAAAGGATGAACGTGAAATAGATTTGGACGACAGTGACAAGGTGCTTTATGGTTCGGTGGATAGCATGTTCGAAATCAGATATTCGAACAAGGACGTCCGCTGTTATGTGAAACAGAGATAAAGATATTGCATATCATCAAAAAATTGAAAGGTAAATAATTATAAAAGCGAACTGGAAAACGGTTCGCTTTTTTCGTTTGAAAACAATATATTATATGTTATGGGATGTAATTGTAAAGACACGGCTAAAAAAGCCAGGAAATACACAGACGATGAGACAATAAGGGAGACACATGGCACGGAAAAGGCTGCCATGGTTATCGGTAAAATTTTTATAGTAATTTTGCTGTTTGTTATACTTATTATTGCAGCTCCTGTATTGGTTGCATATGCAATTTATGCGGTTGTTACAGGTAATAGCATAAACATTGGAAAACTCTTTAACAGGCATGGGAAAAGAAAACAAGTCATATAGGATTAGAACAAATGTCAACCAGGATAGTGTGGTGCATTTCACTATCGACAACACAATAGACACTTTGGACATTTTGTCGTTGTCTATCGACCAACGGAACACTTACAAACTCATGGGTTCAAATACTGGTGTTATTGCTGGACGTGTGCTGGCTAACGGCGGTTTTGGTGTGCCTAATGTGAAAGTGTCAGTTTTTGTTGAATATGAGGAAACCGAAGACATATCGAAACAGATTCTGTACAGTTATGTTTCGACCAGAGACCTTGACAACAATGGTGTAAGGTACAATCTTTTACCTGTTGAAGTCGATGATGACTGCCATCAGAACATAGGCACGTTTCCGAGTAAAAGGGTGTTGCTGGACAACAACAACTGGATTGACGTTTTCGATAAATACTACAGTTTCACAACCAGGACAAATGAATCTGGCGACTATATGATTTACGGTGTGCCTGTAGGTACACATACAGTCCATATGGACGTTGATTTGTCGGATATTGGCATTTTGTCACAGAAACCGAGAGACCTTATATACAAAGGTTACAATGCCAACATGTTCGAGAATATGACCAAGTTCAAGGTTGACACGAACATTGATTCTCTTGCACAAGTAATCACACAAGACCAGTCTGTTTATGTTTATCCGTTTTGGGGTGACACAACTGACACTGAGACCAATGCTGCAATTACCAGATGTGACATGAACATCAATTACAAGTTCGAGCCCACATGTGTCTTTATGGGCAGTGTCGTCACGGATGCTGGCGAAAACGCAATGGGTAAGAATTGTGTGGGCGGCAAGAAACAGGGCCGAATGGATGAAATGATTACGGGTGAAGGCAGGATTGAAATGATTCGCAAAACGCCAAACGGTCAGATAGAACAGTTCTCTGTCAAAGGCGACAATAACATAAACAGCGATGGTGTGTGGTGTTATCAGATACCAATGAACCTTGACTATATTATGACGGATGAATTCGGCAAAATGGTCATGTCCGACAACCCTACGACTGGCATACCGACCAGAGCTAGGGTGCGTTTCAGGTTTTCAATGGCTGAATCGCCAAGCGATGTTGTCGCCAGAAAACGAGCCAGGTTTCTTGTGCCCAATAACCCGCATATAATGGAGAGTGACTATCCGTCATTTACTGAGAGTAAAACAATTGACTACGAGTTTGGTACAAAGACAAAGGATGAGAACTTCAGGGACTTGATGTGGAACAACGTCTATACAGTCAAAAGCTATATTCCCAGGTTACAGAAAAGCAGGTTGCCTAACAACCTGCGACATTTGGGCATCAAAATGGTAAACCATTCAGGGTCAAATAACCCAATGCCGTTCAACAACCTGAGAATCAAATTCAATTTCATGTACATGTTCATGTGTACACTTGTTAAGGTCTTGGTTACACTGACAAGAGTAATCAATGGTATTTTGACATTTATCGGCTATATGTTCTACAATATTGGGGAAGACTGTTATGATGCAGCCAAAGCATTGAATATAAAATTCTTGGGTAAATATTGGTTGGAAGGCGTTGCCAAAAAATTTGCAAAATACAAAAAGAAAGCACCAAGGGATGACGACGGTACTAGTTCTATATGGTTCGCCAAAACAGTTTACCAGGACATGCAGAACAACACGACCAATTGTGGCGGTCTCGCTGCGTTTTTCTACAAGTTGTTTTTGAAAATCGGCTGTGGCATCACTTTGCAGGGATTGTGTGAAACAGATGACGGTGTTGAAATAAATGTCAGCCCTGGAACTAATGACACGGTAGAAGTGTTAATGAGACAAGTCACTGGCAACAGTTGCAACGACAACGTCGCTGCTTTGTACAATTGTGTGGAAAACCAGTTGGCACAGGACAACGAGGTGACATCGTTCAACTTTTACAACGACTGGATTAACGGTGTAATGTATTTTCCGTTGTGGTATCGTAGGATAAAGAAAAGAATTAACGGTGAGTTAAAAAAGGACGTGTGGTGTGCAACCGACAATACGTTGTTAATGGACAGGAAATACAAGAAGAATATCCGCCTGTATTCGACCAATATGCAGAAAAGGACGGTATCTTCACCAACAGGAAAAAGTATGGGTAACATTAACCCGTTAATTAACAATGAAGAGACTGTAAGCGGCAAGGCTAGTGACGAAACTGGCAGGGAAACTTTGACTTTTACGACCCGTAATGACGCTAATTGCTATGGTTACCAATGCCACAAATATGCCAGGTCTTATTTCAAGATATACAAGGGCTTGGTTTTTGAGAAGGAAACCATGTTGGGCGACAGGGTTTATTATTATAAGCCATGTGACTATGACCCGTCAACTGGCAATACCGACCTGGTCACACTGTTTGCAACTGATATTGTGTTGCTTGGCAGTTTGAATGATTGTGACATGCACGGTATACCACAGTTTTTCAAATCACTTGAGAGCACGACATACAACATGCCACCAGATTTGCTGTCTGAAACTTATGATTATACAAACGAGGCAAATCAGACTTTACCTGATGAAAACGAAGCCAATGAGATTGACTTGGGCAGTCGGACAACGGAATACACAGGTGCTGATTGGGGTAATCTCGGGGTAGACCAAAGCAATTTCAATGAGACGAGGCAAGTTGGTTCAATGACGATTGAGCACAATGCGAATGAAAACGAGTATGACAACGGCGGTTTGTTCTACGGATTAACTTGCTTTGATTCATACACCAAACCGAAATCCACGATTAATTTAGCCAGGATTTGCGAGTTGGGTGTGTCGCTTGACGAGAGCAATGAAATACCCTCAGCAGCAAGCAGGGACATTGAAGCCTTGACACCTGACGGTTTTATATCATATGACGAAATCTACAATCCAGACTATAGGAGCATGTTCGCCACCTTGAATTCCAATTTCTTGAGGACAAAACTGAATCCAGAAACTGGAATGCTTGAATATGATTTCAACCATATGTATCTTGACAATTTTGACGGTTCGCTGAAACTTCTTATGAATGCCAAAACTGTGAACGGGTATACAGAAAAGAGCCTGTTCACCCAGAAAGCCAATTACACAGGAAACTATAACCTGGAAAATTCCAGTGACACATATCTCAATTTCAGGTATGGTGATTACGTCAAGCAGAACGGAAAGAAAATATATTTCTATGAAAACAACAATGCTGTCGGCTACACAAAAACACTTGAACAGATAAACGGCAAAGACAGGCAGCCCAGATACGAAAATTCATTCTATTTTTATTTTGGACTGAATGAGGGGAAAACCGCAATCGACAAGTTCAACACCGAGTTTTTCTCAGACTGTAGGAACACGTTTGCTTCGGATGTCCCGTATGACATGTATTTCCTAGGAAATAGCTGGTGCCCGAAGAGTACCGCGACTGACGGCTTTATAGCGTTTGATTTCAACATCGACCCACCATATACTATCACGTTTACCAAGAAGGATACCAACGACGTGTACACAAAATCAGGTATAAACAAAAACAAAGTCATTTTCTGCACAGCAAAACCAGACGGATATGAAAAATACAGCAAGTATACTTTGGTGAATAAAAATCCTAACAGTATTGGTGGCACAACAAATGAAGTTGATATTATACCTAATGGACGGTATACGATTGAGGTCGTCGATGCTTACGACAATATCTATGACGATGAAATCACATTTGAATTGCCGAGGATATCATTTGTGTGTGACGTGAATCCATTCAACAGAAAGAACAGTGAGCTGTTGAGCAGGTTTGCTGGTACTGACAGGAGAGAAACATATTCCAATATTGCCAATTATGGCGAAATCACTGAATACACCGCATATAATGTTGGTGACTGGATTGAACAGGGTGATGTTTATTATGAATTTAACGGAACGGTTTATGTACCACACACAGCAGTCGTCAGACTGGAAGTGACACACAGTAACACGTATTTTTATAAACATGACATGGCTTTAGTGAGGGACATATACGGATATGTTGCATTGTCTGACATCAGCGAAAATTTCTTCAAAATCGATTTTGAACCTATTGACGCCGACTTTTTCGGAAATAACTATATCGGATGTTCAGTAACAGTAAAAATAGAGAATGGTGTGGTTAATGTAACGCCAAACCATCCGTCAACCATTCCTCCAGATATTTGTGGTTATCTTGGACACACCACAGTTAACGAAATATCAACATTTTATTTTGGTGTGCCTTATGGCAACCAGCGATACAGGATAACGGTGACACAGATGTGTGAGGGTGACCCTATCGAAGAATCCCATAATGTCACGACATTGAACGTAATCGTTTATGAAGATGAGTTCAAAATGTACATTAACGGAATTGACTATGATTTGATTAAGGGTTTCGCCAGTGGGTGGAACGACGATAAACTTGAAGATGGGCAGTTCAAGGATGTGGACAACAGCATGTCCACGTTCGATAAAGTTAAACTAAAAGGGTGGAACAACTTGCTTAGTGTCGGTCAATACCAATTTGGTGGCATAACAAAAGAGCTGCAGGAAATAAGCTACAGTCAAACTCAAACAAGCATTGCTGAGGTGATGGCAATATGTGGTGTTTTGGGTTCGGATAGCACTAGTACAAGCACTTCATACACATGGACTGACGAGTATACATTCAACGCACCGAGCACTGATGCGGACTATTACACCAAAGGTGAGATAAGCAGGATAGAGTATACCTATTCGATTAAGGATGGTGTGACGTTATATGACAATAACGGTAACCAAGTCCTAGTAGAAAATATTGTACACAATGGAGTTTATTATACCGATGCTGACCACATAGTCGAGGCGGTATTGGGTGAAGATTATGAGGAGACAATTAATATTGATACATATAATGTAGACAGATGGGATAATCCATTAAATAATACCGCTGATTTTAGAATACCTGATTCAAGCAATATCATTGCTGCAAGTGAAGATGCTAACGGCAATGTTACATACAACACTTATAAACCAAACATTGAATACAGTGATTTGAACTGTATGACTTTCTTCGAATACAGGCAGTTTATTGAAAACATCAATGAAATCATAAACAAGAGGTGTGAGTTTGCCAGACAGGTTGCTGGTAAATTTAGGATAAACTACAACGAGACCACACTGGCGGTTACAACAACAACCAAAGCCAGACCAGTCAAATATTTAATTGTCGGCAACGAAGAGATTATATTGTCGAACGGTTTGTACAACAATCTGCCGAATTTATCAACCAAAAAAATAAAAGTGCCGTTGAAACTCGGTAAACTGAGTGACATAAACAATACAAAATTTACCTCTATATCGAATACGGCAACACTTTCTGACGGATATGTCGTCGACGGTAAAATGGAAACATCGTCACTGACATTCAAACTTCCAACACTTACATATGGCGAAAAATTTGTGCTATATGATATTAACGATATTATACATCACGGTGACTTGTACTATATTAAAGAAAATGAGGAGTATAATGAATACATGGTTACATTCACATTCAGAGACCCTGGCGATTACACAATGGGACAATATAAAAGAAATGTGTTGAAAATTGATATAGATGCTCCTGTTTATAAGAAAGCGTATTATGATTACACCACAGTTGATGGAGAATTTACTGTGTATTATGGCAATGGTAAACCCAAACACCCTTATTACGTTTCAGTCAAGAATGATATTAACTCGATAATACCCCCTGGCAGGGATTTGTCGAATTTCGAAAATGAAGGCAACAACAAGTCACTGGCAACAATGTTCCCTGTGCATTTCTATAACAAACCATTAAAAAGCGGATTTTCGTTCATTTTTGCAGCAATTAACGGTGTTCCAGCATACCCTAAGTATGCGTTGGCAGATGACCGCACAATAGGCTGGATATACACTATCTACCAAATAGGATATACCAATAAAAGAAAATACAAAGAAAGTGAATGGCTGGATGATGGAACGGTTGTATATATCAGGGACAATTCCAATAGGTTTTATGAGTATACAGTACCAAGTGACGGCAAAAGTGTTGAAGATATAATAAGTGAATCTGGGCAAACATCAAATACTGTATGGAGTTTGGAATTGGTGCAATACCAATTAACAGAACTTGAAACAATATTGTATAACGGTTATGTTGTCTATATCAAGTATACGCCGAAATCAGAAGCGGGTAGTGGCATTCAAGAATATTATCAACAGGTGTTTGTAAACGGTCAAAGCAATCAAGGTATAACGCTTTCTGAATTCATTGAAGCCAACAGTTTTACACCCCTAGATTATGATTTGTCTGGATTTTATCATGACTCAGTTCCAAACCTAAGCAGTAAAAATAAAGCTGTTCAGCTTACCAGGTATTATTTATATGATGAAGCAACAATATTTTATGCTGGAGATAAATATTATATACGTTCCTCGAATGGATATACTGAACATGAGGTAGAGGGTAATTATAATGGTGTAACAATACAATCCTATAAAGCCCAAGAAGGAATTCATGATGATTTATATGGATATGGCGTATGCTATTATATTTTGGATAGCCAGAATTTGTGTTGTGACAATGACAACGGTAATGGATGGGTGGTTAGATTAGACCAACACGCAGATGCCTACATATATAACAACGGAAACAAACTATACAATTTTTCGTTCAGTGATATTCCGACCGACACAACTGTGACATTAAAAAACGAGTTTAATTCAGGTGATGTTGTTTACTACAAACAAGCGGATAACACATTTTATAAGTATGAAGTTGACAATAACAACATGTCATTGGATGATGTGAAAACAGCAATATCAGAAGGTACAGGAGTTTCCACAATAACTGACAGTGATTTGTATGGTATTTACACATTTGAACCAAGTACAAGCACAACACAGGTTTATTATGGCAATGTGTTAGATACGGCAACCGTAACCGAAAACTGGAAAGGTGTTGACGTAACTATGCCTGGTTTTATGGCTGGTTATCTCTACAACGGTATTCCAGCGGATACAGAAAAAAGTAACATTAAAGCTGAATTTGGAGGTACGGAAATAAAATTGTATACACCTACCGAAAACAATAGTGATATATATGAGAATATTAATGTAAAAAGATTAATTTACAGCGATTTTCCTGATACACAGAATTATCCTCCGACATATGGTGAATTCAACACCATTGAGCCAAATAGCGGTAAGCCGTACCAATATACGGAATTGCCTCTTTTGGATGACGACTTGGTTTATACCGACGGTTATGGTGATGAATATAGGGAGCATATCATAGGGACATTGGCTGTTGATATTGATGACCCGATACTTAGTGGACACAACAATGGTAAATATGCGGATGAACCAGGTTTTAATTCAAAAGAAGATGATGATATTAAAGCCAGAACGTTCTATACAAACAGTGAAGGGTATACAATGCATCAGTCACTTTATTATATATTTGATTTGGACTACACGGAATATCCGTTGTTTTATTACGACAGCGGTGACAGCCAAAGCACAATAGATTCCAATTTGTCGTATGATTCAGTCAACAACAGGTATTATTTCAAGACAATGCCTGAATTGCTGTTTAATTTGGATGACAAAAATGTGTCTCATTATATCTCAAAATCCAAAAATGTCACTTTCAATGTATCTGACTATATGAGGCGTAAATATCCACAAACGTCAGATAATGTTGCACCACTGCGCCTGTTATATCCTAAAGACAAGTTTTTTGTGATAGCATGCTGCAACAACTGCTATACAATATCGCCAGTGGTGGAAACTCAGGAGATAAGGTTCATCTATAACTATAACGGGTTTGATGTCAGGGACGAAATTCGTGGAGCGGTTTACATATTACCGCGTGCTTCACGTGATTATACTAGTGAAGACACAATAAAGGCTGGAATACATTATGTTGAAGACCTTTATTATCTCTTAAACTATCCATTCACAGTCCGTATAACTCACTATAGTTCAGAGACTAATGATTATGAAGCTGACACTTACAGCCAAGTATGTTCTGTTATTGAAAATACCGCTGAACATTGTTATATAAAAGTTGTTGACAGTAGTGGAAGTGAAAGAGTAACATATTATGCGTCGGCAATAAAAATTAATCTGTCAGCAATGGGTACTGAAAACACGGACAACAATGGACATATTCTTGATTGGCTACACATATTGGTACAAGACAAAAGCGGTATAATAAGAGGTGTACGCGGTCAACAGACAGGTAATGTCAATATAACAGAATACGATAGCAAGGAAGATTGGGAAAAGGCAATTAATCCTTCAAATTCGAATAATGCGGACAATAACAGTAACAATTAATATACATGTTTTGATATTTATTGTATATGCCAAAGACGTTTAACATATTAAGGAATAGCAAGAAATCGGTTGACAGGGTTGATATTGATACAAGTGTGGGGTTCAATATCAACCAAACCGCGTCTATCTTGAACGACAGTACAGTCAAGTCAACCATAGACCTGAACAACCAGTACTTGAAGGAACGCAATGCTTGCGACAATTACAGGCTGATTTTGACAATAAAACCATACTGTACAAACGTTCTGTTCAACGCGTGTACAGAAGTTGTCATGGGTGAGGGGTCAGACGAGGTTGACGTTGTTAAGCTCAATGATGATGTCGACCAGCAGACATTATCCAGAATCAAAAACCAGATAAAAGGGAAGGATTCTGATATAGGGATATACGATATGATAAGGAATACTGAATATTCAAGGGAAGGGATTGGTTTTGATTACCATCCAGGATTGGATATTTTCAACAACCATATCATAAGGAACAAATCGTACAGGATAGTCAATGACTACAATAATTTGTCAAACGAAGCCAAACAGAAATTCAACACAATAGAAGACACGATGCGTTCGGCTGACGGTACAGTGCTGAAAAGGTGTTGCAGGAAAACTGTTACTGACACGTCAATGGTTGAAAAACACTTGTATGACAAGGATGATATAATGCCTTTTTATACAGGTGAAGCGGTAAGTGAAAACCTTAAAGAACAGGACGGATGGTTTGGTTTCTACAACACATCTGTAATCCCAGCCAAAAGCAGGGGTGGTAAGGATATGGATATAAGCAGGGTAATGAACAACAAGGGAAACTGTGAATTCATTGACATGTATCCAGACAGGACATTGTATTCGTTTGTTCCGAAATACAATCCATACAGGAACAGGCTTGAACATAACTGGGAATACACAATCACATACCCGTTTGAAAGCACCATGACTTACAGGAAAAAGGTCGGTGATGAGATACAGGACAATGATTTTGTTTTGGTGAAAGACGGTGAAGTCAATGCACTGGCGACAATAACCGTCAGATTCAGGACACTGCCAAACGGATTGGGCGCAATATTTTTCAGAAGCGCAACAAAGCACAATCTTCAGCCAGACGACAAAATCTGCCTATATTTCAATGAAGACGAAAAAAACGGCACATGGAAAAAATCGCGTTTTGAATATGATGTCGCTGGAGTTGGGGATATAAACCACAACAATCCTGAATACTATTTTTATATAACCAATCAGGATTTGCTTGAGGAAATATTCTGCACACCTTATGCTGAAGGCTATACAGCGTGGGACTATGTGAGGGACTATTTTTACCAGGAATGGTCAAATGATTTGATTCCTGAATTCAGTCAAGACAACACATATGTTCCAGGACAATTGACAGAATATCAAGATAAAATTTATATTACAACAGATACACATACAGGGGCATGGGACAGCGGACGTTTTGAGTTGTTTGCCGACACTGACGGTATAATAAAAGACAAATTCATCACGGAATATCCAGACCAAACAGAAAAAGACGGTGGCTTGACTAATATACCTACGGATACTGACAAATACATAAAAGTGAAAAATGTTCAAGAGTCAGAACCCACATATTATGTGTTGTACAACCATGACAGAGGGATTGCGTATGACGGAAGTGTTGACAGCAATACGTTTATCCAGGCTATAATCAACAACGCGTTCACCAACAACGATGAATACAACACCAACACTGAAGTTAACGATTCGATGAATGGCTTGTGGAGTGATTACATATCAGTCAGGTTCGCGAAGACAAACGGAAACACACAGTGCAGTTACTATGTGAGGAAATTCAAACAGGTTCCTGGTTCCAGTGGGGTTACAATGGACAAGGAAACCTACCAGTTGGCGTTTTCGAATACAATATATGGCGACAGCATAACACAGAGTGTATTTACGGACAACATAAATGTCGGCAATCTTAAGGATAACCTTGGTCGCAGCTTGTCTGAGGTGTATCTGACCATTGTAAAGACCAACAAGGGACATGACAAATGGTATGCCTTGAATGGGGAAGACACATCTGGTGACCAAAACCTTTACAATGACCCAGACATTGAGTATTCACATTGTTTTGGTTCGGTTACCTGCGGTTTTGAACTGTCACAGGAAAGAACAGATACAGACAATATAAGGGATATAAGAAGTGATTTTTGTGATGTGACGTTGATTAATCCAAGCGCCACCATACAAACAATCGGAAACTGTGAAGAGGAGGACGGCTTTACAACTAAGGACATTAACATTACCAACGACTGGTTTTACGGCGACATTGTGGAATTCTGCCCATGGACTTGTGAGGAAACCACTATCAGTGACGTGTGCTTCAGGTTTAACACGGCGCAGAGGGAAATGGACGAAAACGGTGAAGTCGCGTTCAAATTTGACGAAATAACCAGTGATGATTATGATGGCAGAGGTTTTGGTGTGTGTACCTATAAAGTGAATGGGGTTGTCTATAGACCAGAGGGATATTATCATAAAGCGCATTACAGGATACCTTTAAGGGACTTAACGCCAGTGATACAGGATTCACACCCTTACATTTCAGTCATCGACGCGACTCCAATACAAGTTGATGAATTGAACGGAATATACATATTGGTCAGGACGGGTTTGAAACACAATCTGTCGGCTGATGCAAAAGTGCTGTTGACGGACATAAACCCAGCCAGTCCCGTTGAATGGTGGCTTAATGTTGTGTACATACCAGACGAATATTCGTTTGTCATGGAAAAAATAAGCTCGGACGATAGCAACTATCGTGACTGGATTACCATATGCCAGAATCTGAACAACCGCCTTTATACGTTAAGGGGACAGAATATGAACATACCGTCTGGGGCGACACGTGTGGGGTTGAATACATATCTGTGGAGGGATGTCATGGACATAATGGACATAAACGCCAACGAATCGCAAATTGCGAGTTATGTGTTTGCTAACAATGCTGTATATGTGGATACTTGTTTCAATTTTTATTTGAAAAGGCAAGACCCTTACAACGTGAACGGATTGTACTTTGACGGAAGTACATGTACAATACAAGCTTTAAACGACGGCACAGACAGCTCAGATGAAACAGCCTGCGGTAACCTAAATTCAATCGACAAATGGTTTTTGGGTGACACCCAGAGTAAAGCAAGTAAGACTGAATCAAGTCTTGAATATAAAGAAACTGACCACAATTCACAATGTTGAAATACCAGTTAAACAAAGACATGCTAACAAATGAAGTGACTGAGCTGGAATACACTAATTTCCAGCTACTGGAGACAGTTGAGGAAGAAGAAGACAAAATATATGTCACTTTGTCCTGTAATGACATATCCGACATTAACATTGGGGATGAGATTACCGTAACCAACAGTGAGATATACTTTATAGACTACGGCAGGCAGTATTCAACAACAACCACCAGGACAGCCAGGCTGACCGTGGATTCGGTTGACCGAATATCCAACTCATTGTGTTTTCTTGATGAAAAATACAGCACATTGGAGTTGAACAGGATTACACTTGTGTATGATGAAAACGATAACAAATCATGGTTTTTTTATTTCAATCCAATTCATTTTTTCGAACACAATAGTGAAGACATGAGACTCTACATTTCACACGACACTGTAACAGCTGTTTTGGAAAATGTTGAATATATCGACAACCATACCCTTAAATGGCAATACGATTCGACTGTCGAAAATATTATGGAATTGTCGGAAATTCTGTTCGGCAGCGCCGATGATGGCACAAGCCATTTGCCTGCTGGATATGAATTTGACGGCAACTATGGGTTATTGGATGTGCGTAGGAATCATATCAGGTGGAATTTGAGTGCACTTACGCCGAGCGAACGGGTTTTTGTCACAAAAATCAAAGTGAGTTTGAACATACCGTTTTCACTCAAATCTGGCACTGACATGTACCGCGAATCAAACATAAAAGAGTATTTTGTGGAGCAGGAATTTGCCAAAGCGGTGAACAAGCCAATCGAAATGGAGAAATATATGTTTACACCAGTCGTTGTCAAGACAGGCAACAAGTTTGAGGAATGCACCCAAATAAACTTTAATCTGCATTTCAGGACACATTCTGGTGATGACTGGACAGTAAACGACAGTGATTCATGGAATTTTGACACATATGGTGATAATGGCAATTGGTCGCTCAACAAATATTACTCATATGCCCAAAACACAAATACTCCAGTCAATCAATGGAAAAGGAGTTGCCAGTCGGATTTGCTTGGATACCTCGGTTTTGATACAAATGACGTGAAATACCAGAAGAACAAGCTCAAAAAGTCGTTTATCCGTCTGTCGTTTTATGATTCACCTAATGCGGGCGAGCAAAAACTGTTGTCTTACTCAACAGTGTTTGTTGATTGCAACAAATTATATTCCAAATTTATATCCAGGTCTAATTTTGAATGTTATTTCGACGACAATGGTGATATCGTCAAAGGGATTAAGGTCAACAGGGAGGTGAATACTGGCACCAGGTATACGGAAAATTCTCTTATGAATATTTTGGGTGTATCGTCAATGACGCGTGAGGATATAGAGAATTACAGGCTTAGCTCGCAGCTTGTGACTCAGAACAAATACCTGTCGAATAATTCAAGTGAAGGCTTTTATCTGTATACATGGGATTTGTCGGACACACCGTCTGTACCCACAGACATATACCTTAAAGTGGAATTCAACCATGCAGGCTATGGGCGCAACATACCGATGATGGCACCATATAAGGATGATAATAGTGGTTTCAAGACAAACAATGACATAATAAACGATTGGGCACCAAATGCAAGCGGATATGGGATAAAGAAATACACCAGATACTCTTACATACACCTGAAGGCGAAATATGACGAGAATACAAAAAGGAGGGTCTACTATCTTGACCCAGACACTTATGGTATCACGCCAGCAGTTGACGGTAATGTAATCAACATAAACCTGTATGAGGCACGAATAAATTTCAGTTAAAATGAACATAATAAAGAAAACATATGGTCTTGAGGACATAACATCCAGAATACCTGGATTGTTTCCTTATATTGAATTTTCGAACAATATCAGTGTTGTGCATAAAGCAACCGATTCTGAAGAGGGATGTTACGGTAAAATACCGACAGCTTTAACTATGCCAACGGGTGTTTTTCTTGACATTGAGACTGAAACTATCAATGATAATGGTGAAACGGTTACCAGTACACAACACATGATTGAAGAGAACGGCACCTATTCATACAGGACGCTGATGATATTGTATTACAAATATAAAGATACTTATCCGTCCAGCACGTTCATTAAATTTATGAAAAGGGGTATAGGCAGGTTTGACATAACACTGGTTGATGTTAAGAATACCACTGGGGATTCGGTGTCGCCGACTGAATATGACAGCTGGGTTTTGGTACCTGAATGTGAGTATTTGGCAAACGCCGCAAGACTATACAACGAATACACGGTTATCAGTATCATGTGTCATAAATACAATGAAATCAAATCAATTACAGGTGAAATCAATTGCGACTTGGAATGCCTGCAGGAAAAGTATGCCAAAATGGGCGGCGACACAATGAAAGAGTATTACCAACAAAAAGCGGTTTCTTCCGAGGATGTGGCTGCTGAGTTTTTCGGATATCATGCAGACACTGAAACAATAGATTTCACGTTCAATATGGTGTCCAGTAGCCATGACATGGGTATATTGAACACATTTTTGGTTTTTTACGACCCAAGGAAAGACTATGCTATTGGTGAAACTGTCATATACAACGACAGTTCCTATAAATGTGTCGAGGAAGGGACACAAGATGCTGAACAGCTTCCAGGCAATGCTGCTTGGTTTGTGAAATTGGAAGAAACATATAGTGTGGAATCAGGGCAAGACAAGTTGCACGGAACCACTGACAGCAAACTTCGTGGTTTCAGAAACAACAAGAATTATTTGGATGAGGGGGGTGCAATTCTATATCCAGGCGTTAATACCGATTGGCTGTGGTATTATCAGGTTGGTGATGTGGGATATAGTGAAACAATCACAGATGAATTTAATAACGTTGTGATTATGGACGGATATCCAAGGGTGACAACACAAGATGAGTATGAAATGCACTTGATGGCATACGGTGATGTGATAACTGGCATAACAAGGGATAAAATCAACCGTACCATAACTTTCAACTATGTCATTGGGGCACATTTGAAAGCCAAATACATTGGCAATGAAACAGACGACGACGGCAATGTGCACCATTATATCGGGTATTACGAATATGATGATAGCGATACCGCACACGGCGTTGCTTATGAAGAAGTGTACACATATGACGCTGGAGGTGAAATAGACAACATGGAGGATGACGACCAATTTAATGATTACATCACTTATAATCAAAGACGTGTTGGTGACACTTACAAAAAATGCGAATTCAGTACACATGTACAGACAGTTTATTCACAAATGACGGTGGACGGGGTTGATGTTGACTACAGTTACATTAACAGCAATTTTTCGGCAAATATAACATTGGACAAAGACAGTCTGGTCAATCCGACGTTTAAGGTTGACTATTTGGACGGTATTTCCTATAAACCTGAAGTCAAGAATGATGTGCGTGTTACCAGAGGAAACGCAGCCGCTTGGGAACGCCACCTGAAATTGGGTGAAATCAGGACGTTCGATGACTTGGCGACATATGCCAATGGCGGTTTTTTTAATTTGATGTGATGTTGCATTTTAAATTGCAATTTATTATATTTATATTAAAAGAATCGTATTATTTATGGCAAATAACACTTACGGTACAGTTAAACAAGCTTTATTCAATCCAAAATTGGATGCTGAGATATACTACAACTATAAACCAACCAGGAGTAGTAATGACCCAGCTTTTACGGGATTCAGAAAAATAGACGACGTCAATACAGTTCTGGTCAATTCAACAGTTGACTCTCCAATAACTGGTGTTTCAGATGTCAGGCTTCCTGGCATGTACACATTAAAGCTTCCAGTTTCAATATTTGGACAGGCTGGCATATACACTGTGTATATAACACCAAAGGAAATACAGTGCACAATCAAGGATATAGGAGCACTTGGTGCATACCCAGAAATCAGGGGTTTGGTGATTGACACAAATGAAATATCAGGCGAAGACCACTCATTGTTTTCAAACGACAACCTGACTGGTTACCGTATAGAATATTTTGACTATAATGCTAATGATGGCGGTTTGGTCAGGCAAGAATATTTCAGGATTATAACAAGCAATGGCAGGTGCCAGGCTTTGTCGCAGAATTTGACTTCATCAAACACCAACGCAACAGGATACACTTACAATCCAAACGGTTCTTTGTGCTTCCTGACAGTGACACCATCCACAGCACCGTCGTTCAAAAGTAATTCAATGCCGTTCATAGGCAAGCCAAGCCAGACAATAGTGATAAAAAACACGAAATTTGACCCAGTGTGCCTTGAATTGGAGGTTACCAACCACGACATAGAGACCATTAGTGTCATGCTGGAAGGTGAACAGGTTCGCAACCTGGAGAATGGTCGTCTGACAACATACAATTTCGATGGTGAGATATACAAACAGTTCGAATATTCAACTGTCAAGGATAACTACCATAATAAGGAAATTGCCGAAGCCAAACTCGATAAAAGCGACAATATTGACAGAACTTTTGATTTGGAAACCATAAGGAATAGTTAATCATGGGAAGATACAGTAAACTATATAGCAATTATGTATTGAAAAAACGCCATCAGGCTGTTGAGGGTGGAACAATTTTTGAACGCGATTGGGGCACCTTGGGCGAACGTCATGTGATTGAATCTGGCAAAAAGAGGGTTTACGGCGATTCCAACTTTCTTTTCACAGACAACAACAGACCAGGAAACCGCTATCGTAACAGCAGCGGCGAATGGAGCGAGGCTATTACTCAGGACACACTTGACCAAAAAATAGACCAGACAGTCAATGACACGTCTATACTCGACACAAGCAACGACATACGCGACTATGCGTACTACGGTTCGGCTGTTGAGTTGGTAAGAGTTTCAATTGAAAACATAGTCAAATGGTTTCCAGGCAGATTCTGGAGTGGGGAGACGCACATAATGTCTTTTAACGAAGAGGGACAACCAATCTGGATAAACAACATAATAACCGACGGTCACCATAACTATGCAATACAATACACCGACTTGGAAACGGACGATTGTGTTATATACCAGCTGGCTAATCCGTTCACGATAGATTTCCACACAACAAACGCAAATTTGGGAAAATATGACAACAGTTTGAGAAACATGCCATTGTCATATAAGCAATACCGTTTGAACAACGGTGAAATAAAAACGTGGAATGTATGGGCTAGACCATATAATGACTGTGTTGAGGACTACACAATCAAATATGACATCACATTCACATATGTGGGTGAAAACAGTGAAGCCAAATCAGGTCATATTTACGGGTTCGCCGTTGCTGGGAACATTGTGTGGGGAACCAATGTGAAAAACATGGTTGTACAGCCAACAGATTCTATTATCGACAATTATTTCAAGAACTTGGACGGTTTTGAAGCCAAATTGCTAAGCCGTACCCATGACCCGATTTATTCGGTGAACCTGATAACACCAGAGCCAATGGGTGACAATATCCCAGACTATAACTATGTGGAAAAATGGTATTCGTGGCCACATGACGGATATTGTATCGACGTTGACAGCATTTTTTTCAGTTCATACGTGGATTCGTTATACAATTTGGCGACAATTATGGATGATGTGTGGTGTGACAACATATGGAGGAGCATGACCCATGAGGCAATAACAAGCTTTGACTGGACACACACCAGACAGTATGAAGAGGGACAGGAGGAAGAATCGATACTAGGCGGTACCAGAATGGAGGGCATCCTGCGGATATGGGGCAGATGTTATGACGACATCAAACGCTATATTGATTCGATTAGTCTAAAAAACTGCATAACTTACAACAATGAGCAGCAAAACCTGGCTAACGCCGAATTATCCGACAAAGCCAGCCTTCTTGGGTGGGAAGTGTTTTCAACAAAACCCAACCATGACACAAATTTGTACCTTGACCAAGAGTTCTTTGACGAATATGTTACCAAACTTGACCAATCTGAGCGATGGGACTGCAGTAATTCTGGAAATGAAGACTGTGAGGCTTATGTGTCATATGAAAAATGGTATGACACAAGAAACCTTGAACAGGTTTCACAGAATATGGTTGACAATGATTTCATGAAACGTTTGACATTAAGCACTGGCGAGATATTCAGGTCAAAGGGAACCAGGCATGCAATTGAAATGGTCTTCGGTATGTTCGGTATCGGCAATCATGATGAAAACAATCCAGATTTTACAATCAAGGAACAATACTATAAAGTCAAGCCTAAAAAGCGCGATGATGATTTTTATTACTATGAGTCACAGGATTACCTTACAATAGAAAATCCTGACGAATACACTGCTCTGGATGACTATGAGAATCTGGATGATTATTTGGCAGAACATCCCGCTGACGCCAATAGCCCGAATAAAATATTAATAAACGGTGTGTATTATCAGTTAAGATACATGAAAGTTGGTGAATTTTGTGAATATATCACGGCAGCCAAGATATTGCGATTGAACTATGAGGACGATGAATTTTCGGGCTCTCCCATCAAAGACGTGTTTTTGGACAACGAACATTACATAGTGCCGTATTTCAGCACAGACAGGATATATGACGGCAACGTCAATTTTGAAACGAGAGGCGGATGGGGTAAAATGCTCGTTAGCGGCAATTCACTTGATGACGCTAAAACCCAGGAATATGACTATCTGGAGACAATCCCTTATGCGGAAGTGGTGCAGAATGTGTCGTCACTTTTATCGGTCAATCCTTATTATGTAGGATACAAGCGCATGTATTATGTAATGAACCTTTCGGATTTGAGTGAATACGTTGAAACAATACCGAGCAACATATCGCACTGGTTTAAACTGGCTGTACCTAGCACACCGAATTCGTTCGAAAGCTGGAAAAACATACCAAATGACGGGAATGCTGACCCGAATTATGACATATTTGCTGGCATAACTAAGGATGACATTAAGCTGGCGAATTACTGTGACGGGTTAAAGTTTGACAACCTTGGAAACAATCCCCATTGCGGAAACGGCGGGTATGATTTGGGAAACGAATACCTGGAGCACCTCAAAATGCCTTTCAAATACCTGATTAACAATTATGGTTTTAATAGTGATGCAGACGCAGTTGCAGCATCACAGTTCAAGTTTGAGGTAACCCCAGTCCCAGAGGAAAAAATAAAAATAGTGAAAGAAAGTGAAATTGTTGACGAATATATTCTTCCGAGTAAGGTATTGACAATTGTGAACAACATAAATAACCCCAATTACAAGCAATATTTGCACGACATAATTTTGAAATATGTTCTGCAAGTCATACCCAGCACAACCATCCTGATACTCGAAGACAGCGATTATGTCGACGATGAACAATATTATTACCTGTCAAAGCAAGACGTTCCTGAGGAAATTAGAATTGGTGATTTTGAAACTTCAACAGAAAGCGACATTAGTTTGGAAGACAGAATGGGTGCCTTTACCCTGATTGTTGTACCATCGTCCAAAACAGTTACCTTGGAATATACCAGCGACGGCATCAGAAGTTTTGTCACTGAATGCGATGAACAGCATTGTCTAGTAAAGATAGATGATTCATATGTCGGTGATTTGCCTGATGGATATAAAGTACTCCAATATTATTTTGAGGGAATAAACGCGGAAGAAACAAAAATACACATTCAATAAATTCAAAAAACACTAAACCAAAATGTCTACAACTATCAACAATACAATAATATGCAACGAGGCACATGCAAGCCTGGATTCTTATTATGGACCATATAAGAGCCTTAGAGAAGCATTGGAAACCCTAACCTCAACCAAGGTTAACGGGGTGGATTATAACAAAAGAAGCGTAGGTTTGACTGTTGGAATAATTAATAAAGACAAAATAACCGAATACTGGTTCCAGGGTGGTACTGACGACAATAATCTGGTGATGAAGAACAATGAATCTGCATTGCCCCAGGGATTGAAAATCGTGACATTTGACAAGAACGGTGGCACTGGTGTCCAAAATTCAATAATAACTGATACTGAAGGCAATGTGTGTTTGCCTGAATGTACATTATCACACACTAACGGAAAATTCAGCAAATGGTCGTATGGCGGAAACCAATATGACCCAGGCAATGCTATACAGATAGGGGATAATACACAGGTCACTGCGATTTGGACAACAACCAAAAAAACATATACTGTAAGTTGGGTTAACCCTGATGGTGGTACCATATCATGTACATGTAACAGTGAGAGAATGACTAATCCCCAAACCTGCAATGAAGGTTCAACTATTATCTGTAATATTACTATCGAAAAAGGCTATGAATTGACAAAATGGACTGGATTACCTGAAGGTGTGGTTCCTAGTGGGGATAGGGTTGAGTTCGAATTGTCTTCCGATGTAACGATAGGTGCGGAATTAAATAAACAGGGCAAATCTTATACAATAATATGGAGTAAGGATAGATACCCAGACGGTATTGAAGACATTATACCGAATGGTGGCATTGAGAGTGGTAAATCTTACCCAGAGGGTACATTAATTGCATTGAAGGTAATTTTTAGTGAAGAAGATATTTACAAAACAGTTGAATGGATTGATGAAGAAACTGGTAAACCCGTGTCAAGTGACAATCCATATGAATTCAAATTGACAAAAGACACCACACTTTACCCAAAGGCACAGAAAGCGGCTGAAAACAATGAAGACGGTAAAGATGAAGGTGGTTTAATATCAGACGGAGAATAAAATTTCAACAAGGGACAGATGGCGACTTTAATGGTTAACATAAACGGTCAGGAATACACGGACATGTCCAATTTTCTCAGTGTCAGTTATGAACAGACAATATTAGATTGTACTGTATATACAGATGGCAGTGAGCTGGTTAACCATTACCGTGTAGAGTGTTCTGACGACTGGATAGAGTTGAGGCGAATAAGGAACGTCATCACAATCATAGTCAAAAAGAATGACGGTTATGATGCCCGTTCAGGCTCGATTTCGTTTTACCATAACCTTGACAGCAGCGTCAATGTATCGTTTGTTGTAATCCAGTCCGCTTGCGAGTACTCAATATCTGTTGACGAAAACGAAATAGAATTTGACACCCTGCTTGACAAAACTGACCCGAATGAGGAAGTTGCAAAAATCACCGTGACGGCAAATAACGGGACATGTGATTTTATAATACCGTCAATCAGGGAATATGCAAAGAATGACGGTGATGAAGATTTTTACCTTGTCAAATACGATAAAGGTCTCAAATTGGAAAAAATAGGAAACAACAAACTGCAAATCACCAATTACGGCAAGGTTTCGCTATATGACGACAACTATTACATAATCAAAATCTGTCACAGGAACAATCCAAAAAGCAACGTTGACGTAAAGGTTGTATTTGTACCAAATCATACAATAGGAATTGCATTTGACGATGGTGACTAAGACTGTGAAATTCGACTATACTGGGGGAAAATACACCCAGAATCTCAATGTCAGGGGGACAAATCTTCCTTGGCGCTATGAATGCGACGCTGACTGGATTATAATTTCGACTGGTGGTACCAGCATAAATATTGAAGTCGGCGCTATATATGATTTCAGCACCAGGACTGGTACAATAAGGATATTCGACAAGTTCAACAATGAAATTGACTTGGTGGTTGAACAGACGGGGTATTATGACCTTAGTGTGGAAATGCCTGCAGATATAGTGTTGTTCAACACCTATTATGACGAAAATGACACTTATGATGTATATTTGACGGTATACGGTGGACCGACGCAAATGATAGATTGCAAGGAACTGGAACCGTACATACAGAAAGTGTGGGACAACAGTGACATGTACAACGATTTTGTTTTGAGAATACCGAAAGGGTTGGAAGGCGAATTCACTGTAAAGCATTCGGATTGTAACGTTTTTGAGGAGTTTTGTAAAACAACGGGTGTGGAATATCCGAAAAGCGGGATGGAGAAAAAGCTTGCAATCAAACAGCTGTCACCAGAAGACACGATAGGTAAAATGGTCATTTCCATAGACGGTAAAGAATACACCAACAATAGTGAAACGGTTGAGTTGGAAGTCAGCAGTGAAACGGCGGTGCGAATATGGATGGTTTCAAATGAATTCATTGTAATGAACTCAAAGACTAGTTACTCAGTGGTTAAAAATGCCCCATTCAATGTCCAGTCTGTGCCGAATTGGGTTGACATGGCAGTAAAGGATAACAGGATTACATTGAAGTGTAATGAAAAGAACAACTTCAATGACAGATATACTCAAATCAAAATTGAGAACGCCCAGAACAAAAACCAGTATATCATGGTACGGCTAAAACAAAAGAGTGGCAGTTAAAGACACTCTTTTTATTTGTTAATCATAGCGAGTTCAAAATCATTCAGTTTATGTGCGCTTTTCAGCAGTCTTGCAATACCCTTCCTGCCAAAATCCCTGTGGTAATCTGAGGCGTCATAACCATCAGGGCATTCTATAATCCGTATGTTGCCAGGCATGGCGTTGTTTAGGAATTTGTACATTTTATAAGCTGTGTCGATTGCGTCATCGTCCAGCAATATGTTTATCGGGGCGTGGGCTCTGGCTAATATTGTTTTGTACACCATCGAATCTTCATCAATCGATTTACCTAATAACGGGATGGAATTTGGGACAGCAATATGGTCAAAAGGTCCCTCGACCAACGTAATCGGTTCATACCAGTTGACAAAATATTCGTTGAACACAATAGATTTCTTGTCGATTTTAGGGTTAAGGAGTTTCAGCTTCGATTTTCCTGTATAGTCCCTGGCGACCCAGTAGTTAAGGTCACCGAAAGCGTCGTAAGACGGTATGACTATCCTGTGTGAGAAAGAGTCACATCCATACCCGCAATACCCTATGTTGTATTTTTTTATAAGAAATCCGTCAACACCTCTTTGTTCCAAATACTTGACAGCTTGCGTGTTGTTTGACTGCGTCTCAGTTTCAACCAGTTTGAAACCGTTAGGGAGGCTGATTTCTTCCACAGAGTCGATATCGTCCACATTGTCATTCAGTTCCCCGTGGAGTTTGAACAACCGACTCTCTTTGTATTCAGCCAGTTCCTCTTTGTAGTCTGAAAGGTTTTCTGGAGTTCCGAACCTGCGGATAATGTTGGAGAGTTTGTTCGAATAGCCGCATTTCCAGCAATGACCGTAAAGACCGTCGACAGTAACGGCAAAGTTGTATTTGCCATCAGCATGACCCAACTCATCGGCACAGCACGGGCAGTTGTACTCAATCCATCCGCCGCTGCTTGTGTAGTTGCGTTTTGGGTCACCCAGAACATCGGTCAATATAGGTATTATTTTTTCTTCGAAATCCATGTTCTAATTTTTATTAATTTTGTTAAAAATTATTTATAAAACTGAATACCCTTTACATGATATCCACCCTTATCGGTCGGAACAGCCGACCACTATCGATTATCCTCGTCACATACTCG
>Ga0256405_10004481_pt1 | contig 25990 bp, 34 predicted proteins | sample RumenRJG_02DNA_FD_189096 | JGI IMG/M metagenome (GOLD analysis project Ga0256405, IMG submission 189096) | Bovine rumen microbial communities from Lethbridge, Alberta, Canada - RJG_02 | ecosystem: Host-associated > Mammals > Digestive system > Stomach > Rumen | place: Canada: Alberta... | reverse complement strand
CGCGAGGATCACGGCTACAGCGGTTTTCATTAATTTACCGGTATGCGGAATCAGCCAGATAGCCAACACCTCAATTACAATCGTTGCCAGTGCAACAGGTGGAAGAATATCAAATGGCCTAGTATCCGTCAGCCAACACCATGACGAGTCTGCAAATACGGCTTGAGGTATTATAAGCAATACAAAACATGTAATAACTATTACTCTAGTTATCCTTTTTTTCATGTAGGAAATCTCCTTCAGTATTAGTTAACTTACTCTTGAAGCAGAGTCTCTTCTAAATTATCTTTCAGCTCGTAGATTCCTCTGTACGGTTGTTCGATATAGTGTTTACTATCTTTATCATAGTAGTAAACCACTGTTGCTTCACCAGCGGTATTGATGCTGATGGTTCCGTAAGCGTCAACATTTGCAGGCTGGTCGTTTACGGATTGTACTCGGGTCGGTTCAGCTGCACTTAAAGCAGTCATGACTGTCTCGATCTGAGTGGTTTCTGTGATATCGGCTTTAGCTCCGTCGATCGTAATGACCTCTATACTTGTGACAGCCTCATTGGATGGCAAATCTATCGGCTCAGCGTTCTTTCCGCATCCAGCCAGCATAACAATACATACAATAGCAAGTAATATTACAATCTTTTTTCTCATCGTTTCAGTTTTCCTATCCGGAGCCTTTGCATGCGAAATCTACAACATCAGTACAGACCCCATAAACGAAAGAGGGCACGCGCCTGGTACCGACTACTTAAAGATTGCATAGAAGACAAAACACTTGTCATATGATTTAAATGTTTTATCGTCCAGAATCGTCGAAACGTTGTTGCACACTACTATTTCATCGTTGTTAGTACCAATTGCTGCCCAAAGGTATATCTTCTTGTTTTTTTCTATATTGACGGGGTCCTCTAGTATACTCTCTGTGCGCGAACTCATGTCTTCAAGAGTCTGATCATCATTTGAAAGTGGAGATTTGCTTCCGACGCTGTTTGTTTCGGCTAAGTTATGTCCTTTTCCAAGAATGTTTGCTACTACATCGTCGCCATCAATAAACGTATATATCATCCCATTTGTTTCCGACGGACCTGCATCATAAGAAAACTGCATGCTAGAGCCGGCACATTTTTGGGCGACGAGTTTTCCTTTTTCATAGTAATCGTATGCGACAAAGACCTCTTTATATGTGTCGTCTACCGCGAACTGCACCACTGAATTACCCGAATCTGGCGCGACTACACTCATTAAGTCACTCTCTCTGTCTGAATAATCATATAGTTGGATAGTATTCATTTCAGCTTCATTTTGACTTGAAGAACCACTTGTATCATTTCCGCATGCAGTAACAAGAAAACCCAAAGATACCGCAAGCCCTATTATCAACAGTTTCTTTTTCATTTCTGTCCATTCCCTTCTGTATCAGATGCTTTATCATTCTCTTCGTCCTGTTCAAAGATGTAATACGAGAACAACTCGATCTCAACGGTCTCATCAAATCCGTCCGGGACTAAACCCAGATAATCATATCGGATATTTGAATTCTGATTATCGGATGTCATTCCAAATATACCGCCTTCATCATCAGGCTGCTCTTCATCAAGATATTCTGTCCTGTAAAAGTTCATTTGCAAGTTTTCAGGGGCTTCATATTTGATAATAAGAACGTTTTCTTCAGCCTCTTCATCAGGCCATCCGGGAAATACCTCCACCTGCAGTCCGTGAACAACAACTTCGACCATTTGATCATTGGGATCTTTGAATGTGATTCTGACGGGCTCTGGATTATGCCCAGGACTCATAAAAAACTTCTTCCCAACGAAAATCTCGACGTCCGGTTTCTCCATGATTACATCTATTGAACATTCTTTATCATTCCATTCTGTTCCAAAGGCTTCCGAATCAAGTCTGTACTCACAGCACCAGAGTCTTCTCTCATCAACTGCAAGCCAATGATCCGGGATCACTCCGGCCTTTGCGGCACTGTTGATTATATGCCCTTGATGATAGGGAAAGAGATCATCTACCTGCCCATTGGTCATTCCCGAAACTGGAAAGCTCTTGTCGCCTGCCAGAAACACTTCCACTCCGGAAACCTGTGGTTGATATGGAGTTTCGATATCCACCATTCTGAGCTGACGTCTCGTTACAGGTTCTTCGATTTCATCTTCATACCAGTCCTCGTCTTCCGGCTCATCCTCATAGAGAACGTACAATATGGTGATATACTCGTCTTCCTCTGAATCAGAACCATTTTCGAGTCTATAATAATATGCGTCTTCGTTTCGAACTTCTTGTAGTCCAAGAAGCAGAACCGGTTTATCGGCAATCATCAACTCCCGACCTATCAGCTTTTCTTTTTTGATATCCAATTTGTAATCAATCAGTTCTCTAAGATTCATTTTGCTTCCCCAATCCGATAGTGCCCGATAATTCCTGCTTTCTTTTCCCAGCGCTGCATCTTGTCTTCTTCATATGCCTTTTGCGCGGCGCTGACATGATGGATGATATATGGAATGCCTTTTTTATTGCGTTTGTCCGACACAATGGCAATATGGCTGCTGAACACGACAATGTCGCCGCCCTGCCATTCTTCGATATTTCCGAGATCTGTGGTCAGGCTCTGCGCATGTCTGGAAAAATAGGTGTTCAGGTTCCCCACCCGGCGGAAGTCGATGTTTGCATCAGGTGTTTCGATTCCGTAATCATCCTGTGCTGCCTGTACGTCATCTGCCACAAGCTGCATCAGATCGTATCCGGAGCCTTTGCATGCAAAAGCTACAACATCGGTACAGACCCCATATCCGTCATCCGGATAGCCACTTGAATAATACTTGCTTTTGTACTTTGGTTTTGTGGCGATATAGTCACGAGTGCTCTGCAGCATATCCGTCTGATCATTGATCCCATCGCCATCCTCATCGTGATCGCTGACATACTGTTCAATGTGAAACTGATCGGCATAGTCTGATTGCCCATCTTCTGTCTGTGTACCACTGTTTGCCCAGAAAGGATGTAAGAACAAACAGTATGCGATGCCGGCCATCAGTACAACGATCGCTAAAAACACAATGAATAATATTTTACTTCGTCGGCTTTTCATGATTTCTTTTTTGTTCCCTCTGTCGTTTCAATTGCCGCTTTTTGACTGCGATCCATATCCAGTATATTGCCATGAAAAGCGCAGAAACAAACTGCAATGCGTTTGTGATTTTCAATGCAGTCATATCAGACATGTCTGAAAATATCCCCATCAGATCCAGCACGGCGGTAATTATCAAAATCACTGCCGCAACGATTGCCAAGCGTCGCAGCAACTCTGGAATACGCAGCTCATCCTCGAGTTCTTCCATTTCTTTTATTTCGTAATAATCCGGTTCCGTCAGGATCTCAAAGAACTCAGCGAGCTGTAATCTCTGCTTTTGGTTGATTGCAGGATCTACCTGCAGCGTGAGTCTCTTCGTTTCAAAATCAGGCTCGACGGTCACATCAATATCCTTATAGGTAACCTTAAAAAGGCAGGAGTAAATTGTCCTGCCTTTGCTCTTCCAAACCAGATCTTCATATTCAGTTGATGAGGAAATAGCCTGGTATGGCTGCGTCCGCTGACTTCCGATATCCATCAATGCGTTTCGGACAACTGCATCTCCGTAATACTCCATCTCATAGAGTCTCGTGCCGTATTCCTCCGGCGCAAATCCCATATAGTATGTCGCACTGCCCGGTGCCTCGCCGGGAATATTGACTCTGTCCATAAGAAACTCCGTGTAGTTAATCACATCTCTCTTTATAACTGCTCCCGTAATAGTATTACACCAATGGTTACTGCAATAGAAAAGAAAACTGCATTTATTGTTTGTCACCGATGACTAAATCAACTTGTGCCTTTGCATCATGGTCTCCTGGAGGTGGATTTTGCATCAGCACAACACCTGTTTCCTGATTAGATGTATCGTAAGAAACATTGCCAACCGAAACCCCGAATTCTTCTAATACCATTTCTGCCTCATCAATTGTCATGCCTGTCACGTCTGGAATAGTAACTTGTTCCCCAGATGGACTATCCGTACAAGCTGTCATCAGAAAACCCATTAGTACAACAATTACTGCTGTCAAAACCATCTTTTTCATTATTGCCTTCACCTTTCTGGGTTAAATATATTCATTTAGTCGATCAATCTCACCATTTGTGCAAACACTGTAATAACAAAAACGTCTATAAAGGGATATCCAGTGATATCACATAAAAAACTATTCCACATCTGCCGCCATCTGCAAAAGTATATCTATTGAGCAACCCCCAGTAAGTGTGTATAGGTATAGTCCATCAGACCAAATCAGGAAAACATCTCCTTTTTTGCTGCTCATATATCCCTTCCAACCGTTGACCGTTGTCTCTTGAAATTCTTTATCACTGTTATTAATGCTTAAACCCATAGTATCAACACCTGCGTCCTGGGAGTATGAAATAGCAGTGTTATCATTATCGTTTTGATATTCTGCTGATAGCCCCATAATATCCTGCAATTCATCTACAATAACATACCCGTCCGGAGTCGTTGGTTTTCTAAACCCTTTATCTTCTAACTCATTGTTCGGATCATCGATATCGAAAGTAACATCCAGCGTTCCATTCACCGGGTTGTTCAACTCATTCCATTGAACTACCAGCTTGCTTATTAATACACCACAACCGGCAAGCACCAGAATAGTTGCTGCTATCAAAATACAAGCAGCTAATCGAGTTAAACGAATACGACCAATACAGATATGTCTACGTCTTGAAATCTTCTTCCATACGTTCAGCCTTTTCTCAAAACGTGTTGAGAAAAAATGCCTATCCGAATGTAAGATTTCGGATTCCATCATGGCTATTTCATCTTCATAGACACTCGTCATTGCCTCAAAAAAGTTACCCATGCTCAAGCATCCCCTTCAATAATAATCGTCCCCGCTGCAAACGTTTTCTCAGTGTTTGATTACTGATCCCCAAAAGTGCGGCTGCATCCTTTATAGAATACCCCGCCAAACTGACAGTATATAACGCATCCCGATAGATTGACGGAAGTTTTCGTATTTGTTCTAATAACTCTTCATATCCAAATACGTCAAAAGGATCCGAAATAACAGGCATATCATCAATCGCGGTTTCAAAAGCCGTTCTTGATTCTGTATTGTTATCGACATAACCCATGGCATCTTTTCTTTCATGGCGATACATGTCAATGCTGGCATTCCGAGTAATGATGACACAGAGATTCTTTGTCCTTTTGCTGATAGGTTCTGCTATTTTATCAAAGTTTTTTGCAATATGAAGAAAGGCTTCACTGACAGCATCCTCTGCCCTGTGTGGATCATTCAGAATCTGAAAAGCCACATGAAACATCAGCTGTCGGTATTCGTAGTATAGTAATTCAAACTCCTGATTTTTTTCGGGCGATTCAATTGTCGAAAGGAAAATCATCAGCATAGAAAAACCCCTCTATACATTAATACGCACTATAGAGTAGATTTGTGACAAAGAATTGAAAAAAACGTAGGAGCATGGGAGTCTACATATTTCTGTCGCACCAATTTCGAGATAAGTTAACTATTTTTTTCTCCGTATGATTATTACAGCAGAATAGTCTAAAATAATCTACTCCCAGTCTTTCCACTGCGTCCGACGTGCAATGTCTGCGACAAGTTCTCCGTCGTATGTGAAGAAAGATGGACCGGCGACAGAACCTCCCTTAATCACACCCGCAATTACTGTCCAACAAAAGCTGGTGTCAGTTTGTTTTGACCTGCATTGATTTTGTCTGTTCCTGGACTCTCTACTGTCCTATGTATCCTATCAACGTCTGCTAAGCATTTTTGAAGACGCTGAACCTCTTCCTGAAACAACTGCTCTCCTTTATCCGTCATGCGGTAGGGAATTCGTCTGCCTTCGGACTCTATTTTCTCAATGATTTTTTCATCTTGAAAGGTAGACAGTATCGAATATAATGTCCCCGGTCCGAGACGGACACGATCAGAAGTCAGACTGCGAACGCATTCCGCGATCTCAGATCCGCTCATGCTTTTCTCATGTAAACAAAGCAGCACGTAGAACATAGATTCTGTTATTGGTTCCAGTGCTTTTTTCGGCATGATGTTCCTCCGTAGTATCGTTATACGATATTTCTTTGAGCTCATTCTACTATCGTTTAACGATATTGTCAATATGTGCTGTAGAGCAGATCTACTTCTCATGGGTCGATTAGAATGGAAACCATTTAAGAATAATGGATTCCCGAATAATAAAAAGCACGAAGAAGTATTGTTCCTCGTGCATTTTTTAAGATCTTGTTGCTGCTTCTCCCAGCTCACAGCTGGATGCTCGGACAGTACATGTCATCTGGCACGACCAAAGTCTCCATTGCCTTTGCATAATCCTCCGGCGCATAGAGTCTCAATTGGCCATGCGCATTATGAATTGTGCCTCCCTCATCTACATCCACTAGAAGCACGGTTTGATACTCTTTACCATCAATGCGGCATGTCTGGCTGTTGGTATCGAAGTCAATATCATCTGCATCCGCCATATTCAGATCCTGCACCAAATTCTGATCCCCGTCATAGATTCCGATGTCCAGATCCTTCATAAAAATGTCCAGCGGCTCCTGATCCCCCCGGGTGATCTGCATTTTCTGATCGGTTCCCAGCAGGTCACCAAAATAATGACTGATTTCTCCGCCGGTTGCCGCATTGACGGTGATTCCCATGGCCAAAATCAGTATCGCCATAGCGAAAACCGCAACGAGCCGCCTGCTTGCGCGCGGCGTTTTTTTCTTTCTGTTCATGATGTCCTCCATTGTCATTTTCCCGGAGGCATGAACCCTCGAAAATGTATTTCTATATAAATCTCTGTTATTCATCGTGCCATACCTCCTGCAAGTTTTCCTTCAATTGGTGCCTTGCCCGGGCAAGTCGCGTTGTGACTGCGGACTGAGAAACGCGAAGAATGTCTGCGATTTCTGCCGTAGAATATCCTTCGAAATAGAACAAATGAATGGCCTGGCGGTACTTCGGTTTCAGCTTCATGACCTCCGAAAACAGCTCGCTTTCTTCCACCGTTTCAAACGAAATCGTTTCCAGATACTCCTGCAAAGGCATCCGATTCCGCCTCCAAAACGACAGAGAAATCCTCTTGCATTCGTTCACAGCGACACGGATCAGCCAGTTTCTGATATGCTCTTCACTGTCAAAATCCGTCCTGCTTTTGCTCAGTTTGTAGAAGGTTTCCTGAACGATATCATCCGCATCGGATGGATTTCCGAAGTAGTTCAATCCGATGGCGAAGATATTATCCCGGTACTTTGTATATAGTTGTTCGAGATCCAGTTCCATTCAGTTTCCTTTTCCGCTTGTCTGTCTCAACATGAAAATGCACTTTCATTAACTATACATTTCAGCATGCTGATTTGTCACATAATCCAACAAAAAAGCTGATATGTATTCGTTTAATGTACGGATCCTGCTACTGCAGGATCTCTTAAATTCATCGCTCACAGATATCTGAGCGCATGTTGCTGCGGATCTGATCCATGAGCCCATTTGCTTTGAAGCTGAACACTTCACCAGATCCGCCTGCGATGATGCAGTGATCCAGGAGCGGGATGTCCAGATATTTGCCTGCGGTGGCGAGCTTCTCCGTCACGGTAATGTCTTCCTCACTGGGCTCCGGATTGCCGGACGGATGCACGTGAAAGCATATAAAACTTCCCGCATTCGAAAGGATCGCCGACTTGAAGACTTCCCGTCCATTGACCATGGAAGCGTTCAGCGTTCCTATGCTGCAGATGTTCATATTGATGATCTGCCCATTGCTTTTCAGGTTCAGTATGCCGAATACTTCACGGTCATATGTCGCAAATTCCTTAGCGATGACTTCCATCACATCCTGCGGCGTTGAGACCGGCGTTTCGCTGTAAAGGGACGGTTCTCTGACCATCCTGATGTTCACGACCCGTATCTCATTCGGATTCCCCATCACTCTGCTCATTGGACAACACCACCTCCATCTGCAGCGAAAAGACTGTGCCCTCAGGTATCTCATCGATAAGCTCTTTTAACTCTTCCGGACTGTTAACCTCAATTGTTTCACACATGTTGCACGCCCTCCTTTCCGGGCTTATCATCGCTCCCGTCACAAAGATACGCGATCTCTCTGTGGGCTCTGATGGCGTCTTGCAGGTCCAGGATCCCGCCGATGTCATCATCCAGACCGTTGTCACGGGCTGCTCTCATATCGATTGCCAGGATCTTCTTATGAGTATCGAACCCCTTGTCACAGAGTCTTGTCAGTGTCTTCAGTTTTGCTTTGTTGATTGCCATTTGCATCCTCCTTTTTGCTTATGTCATCTATTATTTCGATCAGGCAGTATCCGCAGAACCTGGCCTCATGGTTTCTGTAGATACAGTTTTCCGGGCATAGTCTCATTGCTTTTGTCCTGCCTTTTCTCATGAATAGGTGCCCGGTTCCATCATCTCGAAGCCGTAGTCCGTGAACGCGTACCAGTAGGTGTGGTCGAACTTGTCATCGTTGAATACACCCCTCAGGATGATGCCTTCCTCGGCGAGCTTCTTCAGTGATCTGCGGGCCATATCCACCGACATGAACGGCAGCGCGACAGTGATCATTCTCTGTGAGATGCGTGTCCATACTCTCCCGTTGCGTTCTATGGATTCCAGATCCCTGTCCAGAAGCTCCCATAAATAAGTGGCGATCACGGACTCTCTCAGGCCGTAATCTCTGGCGATATCCTTATTAAAATCGATTGTATTTACCATTTTTCTTTCCCCCATATGATGAAAGGGAGACGGTCTTCCGCCTCCCTGTTTGCTTTATTCCTCTGTTTCTTCACTGTCGTCTTCGCCGGACTTTCTGCGTCTGTAGAGTCCGCATGCAAAGGCTGCAGCTGCGAGCATCAGTACTGCCGCGACCAGGATCGGCGCGTCGTCCCCGGTCTTTGGGGAATGCTCGATCGGCGTTCCCGGCTTGACCACCTTGATGGTCTGACCCTTGTCCTTCAGGTCCTTATGCTCCGCGACGATAACGCCAGGCGTCTTGCTCACAGCATCTTCTTTCTTGTAGCCTTCCAGGCGATAGGCTGTTTCAAAGGCAACGAGTTCCTTTCCTTCCAGTCCTTTGGTGCTGATCTCAAATTCGACCTTAACCTTGCCGTTTTTCAGTAGTGGCTTAAATGGTTTGCTCATAGTTGCCACAGGCGTTCCGTTCTCCACAAGCGGATCGCCCGTATCCTTGACCATGAGTGTTCCGTACACCACATACCACTGGGAAGTGTCCAGCCCTTTGTATTCCACCGTGTCGATCAGGATGGTCTTTTCTGATGTCACAACAGACTTGTTGTTCTTCTGGTCCGTCAGCGTGGTGCCGATCTCCGGTTTCTTCCAGGTGACGGTCTGCCCTTCATCGTTGATGTCTTCATGCTTTGCGGTGAGATGTCCCTGCGCGTCATAGAGAGTCTCAAAGACTACAGTCTCCTTGCCACCCAGGTCGCTTCCGTCGAACTTGAAAGTGACAAAAGCTCTGCCCTCTGCCGCGGGCGCTGTGAATGGTCGTTCTGCAGTGATCTCTTTGCCGGAAGAGTCTTTGATGACTTCGCCCGTGGCCTTATCCATGAGTTTTCCCGTAGCAGTATAAGTCTCGCCTTTCTTCAGACCTTTGTATTCGATTACATCCGTCAGCTCGATCTCTTTCTTCGGAAGAACGTTTTCTTTGATTCCGTTTACAGAGGCCATGGTCCCGATCTCCGGAACGTCATCTGTGATCGTTTCCAGATCCACGAACCCATTCTGGGACTTCTGATCCACAGTGAAATAGAATCTCTGCAGTGAGTATCCTTCATTGGCCTCACAAGACATTTCCTCAAGGATATACGAATCGTACGGAAGCGCTCCGAAGCTGCTGTTCATGGCAGCCTTGCTTCCGAATTCGCCGGTACCGAACCATACGCCCTGCAGGATCTGCTGCGCTCTCTTCTGTAGGTCTTCCGTTTTGATGTCCTTAGCCTCAAGCAGATCATCAAACGGGTTCTGGACTCTCGCTGTGTCTGCGTCTTCATCCTCGTCCAGATCTCCCGCGGCCCTCCTGTCTTTTGTGGAGAAGAAGCCGTTCTTATCGGTCACGACCACATGAGTCTCCTCGTTGGTAACGCTGATGATCTTGAATGGCACGAAGCTGAAACGCTTGGAATCGCCGTCGCCGATCTTGGTTCCCTGCACGTCAGATCGGTACACGTAGTTATCGAAGGTCAGCGCCGCCTCATTGGCGCCGTCATCATAAGCGTAAATGGTTCCGTCTTCTCTGACTTCAAACATGTGCTCCGTTTTGTCGGTTCTCTGGTAAGTGGCGTTGGTCTTTGACTCACGGATAGTGTAGGTCCCATATGGCAGATCATCGCTGAGGGTCTCCGCGGTGTAGGCTTTCTTCTCTTCATTCCAATGGACGGTGATTTTACCCACATCCTGTCCGGAACTTACTCGTTTGATCGACCCGTTTTCGAACAGCGCGCTCTTGGATTCGAGCTTCTTCCAGTCGACCTTGTCGGTCTTGTTGTCCAGATCCTTTCTCACGACCACATCGCGTCCGGAGACGTTCTTGATGGTCATGACGATGCCGTCAAGAGTCGCTCCGCCAAGAGCCTCAGACTTCTTCAGTTCCTTATCGCGCTTGATGATCTGCACGCCACCACGTTTGACAGCCTCTCTGACCTTGTCTGCAGTCAGGTCGATCATCTCGCCATCCGTGCGGATACGGAAAGCTCTGGACCACTTCTCATTGAGCAGGTATCCCTCGCTCGCCTTGGTTTCCTTCACAAGATAGGATCCATAAGGGAGTACCTTTTCTCCGGATGTTGCGATTCCTTCTTCGTCTGTCTTGATTACAAGGGCCTCGCCGTCCACCGCAATCTCCTTACCATCCACCATGATGGATTCCTTGGATTTGTTGTAGATAGTGAATTCCGCGCCAGCCAGCGTGGCATCGCCCTGAGCGTAGTTTTCGTCCAGATCATTGTCGATCTTGGACAATTTCACGCCGCCCCGGATGATAGTCTCATCACCCTTTATGGACTCGTTGTAGGTCTTTACATGGAGATTGTCCGTACCGTCCTCTGTGATATGGACGACCAGTTTCTCTTCGTTGAGAAGATAACCCGTGGAAGGCGTCACTTCCTGAATGACATAGGTCCCAAGTGGATAGCAGATCTTACCGTCCTTGTCCTTATAGAAGGCGGAATTGGTCTTACCTTCCACAGTGACCGGTGACTGACCACTGATCTTGCCTTTTGCATCCGTCACCAGATGCCATGTGGCAGTCGCACTTCCGGATCCTTCGGCCGCAGCAGCCGTACTGTACTGTCCGTCATAGTAGCTGAACTTATAGATGGCTCCTTCCAGCTTGGCATCGCCTTCCCCATGATCATGGGGATAGCCGGCCGGATTCTTTGTCAGAAGCAGGTTTACCAGATCCGTGATCGGCTCTTCTTTCGCTGTGAAGGTCGTTGTCTCATCGGATTCCACGTTCACGGTATAGGTTGACGTATCTTTCGCGTATCCCGGAGGCGCTGTCGTTTCTTTGACTGTGTAAGTTCCCTCCGGCACATCGATGGTGTTACTGGTTCCGTTCTCCTTGACGGTCAGTGTCCCGACGGACTTTCCGGAAGAGTCATAAACGGTGTAAACTGCGCCTTTAAGACTGTAGCAGGCATTGCCGTTTGTGATGCTTGTTCTGTTAGATGCTTTCTTCATGTTGATATGGCCCGGTGCTTCCAGATATCCGACGATCATGTCCTGAACACCGGACATATAGCAGATGAATACTTTGAAACTGTCCGGAACAGCATCGTCCTTGGCGGAATCCGGTGACCACATGGCATCGCCCAGTTTCTTCGCCTTTGTCCAGACTTCTCCCAGATCCGATGCATGTGTTCCGCCCCAGGTCGCCATATCGGACGGTCTTCCGGCATAGATATATGACAGAGCCATATGCGCTATGCCCCAGTCCTTGCTGAAGTTTCCGGTGTAATATGTTTCCCTGACGTTCTTCACGTTTTTGTCATATCCGGGATAGGACGGTGAATAGTAGACGACGTTTCTCAGGGCGTTCCATTTGCCCGTATCGTTATCGTCCGTGATGACCTTGTCTACGGTCACGGTGCCAGTTCCCGGAGATGCCTTGGATGGCTGCACACAGTAGGAATACCGGGTGCCCAGTTCATCGTCCAGATCACACTTACGGGAGTTACTGTAACCGCCGTTGCCGGAACCGTATGTGATCTGTCCGCCGTCCCAGACAGTGTATTTGCTGCCTTTCTTTCCTGTAAAGGCAGCGTAGGATGGATCTGTGATCATGGGCACGATCAGGCTGAATACCATCAGCACAGCCATTCCCATGGTCAGGATCCGTTTCAGATTGTCTTTGTTTGCATATTCGGTCATTGATGCCTCCTCTCTTAGATCATGACTGCCAGAATGATGAACGGCAGTGTCAGGACTCCAATGGCCCCTGTCAGGACCCAGGCGATCCTGGATGCCGCCTCCTCTGACAGCGCTACATAGATGCCCGGATCATCCGTACATCTGCAGATAATGGTTTCTTCGTTCGGTTTGGTCTCTTTCATAAATCTCCTTTCCCGTATCAGGACATGAAAAAAGACCTGAATCTCGATTGGAAACTCAGGTCTGTCATGCTCTGTATTACGTTGTTGTTTTAATATATTCTCTTTTTCCGTCAGTACTGGTTGTTTAAACAGGTTGGGTTACAGGGAAGGATCGCGGAAAACGTGCTCTCACTGCGAACTTCCTATCTCGCATCGTCCCTGCTTTGCTGCTTTGCCCGGTGTCTTCCGTAAAACTCCATAGCTGCGGCTACGTAGTCCTCGCGCTTTGAGACCGGAAGATCCGGAGGGAACAGTCCCTTGAAGCGTTCTCCCCGAAGCACGATGCGCTCCCTTTGATTCGGTTTTTCCTCCAGCATGATCGCTTCGATTGCCTCAGGCGTGAGTTTTCCTTCCTCATGCATTCTTCGCATGCGGATGGATTGAGCGTGGGACGGACTGCATTGTTCCATGTCCATACACTCCCAGAGCTCGCCCTGGATCGTCTTCGGCAGATAGGATATCTCTACCGCCGGCCTGAGTGCGATTTTTCCCTCATCGACCATGTCCAGAAGTTCGGGAATCAGTTCTGTCAGGCGGATATATCGAAAGATTTGTGTACTGCTATCGCTTACCTCATTGGCCAGCTCTTTTCTTGATCTTTCTAAATTGAGTCCCACTGGGTCTCCATTTCCTCTTCCAGGCCTTCCCGGCATTCGTTTCATCGCCTCCAGCCGCATCTTATACGCGAAGGCCTTTTCGCTGGGCAGAATGGTCGTCCGCTGGAAGTTCGATTCCACCATGAACACGATTGCTTCGTCCCGGTCCATATCCACGACCTCGCAGCGCAGGCTTTCCATACCTGCAAGCTCGCATGCCCTCATCCTGCGGTGTCCAGACAGAAGCTCGTATCTTCCGTCCTCTTTCTTTCGGACCGTGGCCGGGGTGATCACTCCGTTTGCCTTTACGGATTCCACGAGGTTCATCATGTCCTCATCATCCCTGACATGGAACGGATGATCCGGGAACGGGTCGATCTGTGAAATCGGGATCTCATAGATGCGCTTCAGTTTCGCGTCATCCCGTTCCTCTTGTGAGGAAAACAGCTCATCGAGCGATGGAAGCCTCATCTCTTCGTTTTTGTCTTTCGCCAAGCTTCATCACCTCCTTCGTAAGCTGCTCATAGGCGATGGCGGGTTTGCTGTCCGCGTCATAGGCGAAAATGCTCTTCCCTGCCTTTGTAGCTTCCGCTGCCTTCACTGCCACTGGGATCTGTGTATCAAAGATCCTGAGCATCAGTCCGTAATTGGTGCGGATCGTATTGATCACCTCTTTGGCCAGGTTGGTCCTGCTGTCCACCAGCGTCATCACGATACCCGCAACATTCAGGCCTTCATTGGTATGCGTCCTGACCATGTTGATGCTCTTCAGAAGCTGTGTCATACCTTTGGCCGGCAGGTACTGCGCCTGCACAGGGATGATCACGCTGTCTGCTGCTGTCAGCGCGTTGATGGTGACCATGCCCAGAGACGGCATGCAGTCGATCAGGATATAGTCATAATCCTTTTTTACATCCTTCAGGACGCTCGCCAGCACCTTCTCCCGGCTCATGGCGTTCACCAGCAGACTCTCCATGGACGAAAGGTCCAGATTAGAAGGGATCAGATCCATTCCTTCCTCGTGATGGATAATTGTATCCTTCACGATGGGCCCGCTGTCCTGAGTCACCTGATACATGAGGCTGCCCAGTGATTTCTCAAGCCGCTCACCCTCGATTCCAAGAGCTGACGTGAGATCGCTTTGCGGATCGCAATCCACGAGCAAAACCCGTTTTCCTGCCTTTGCAAGACCTGCGCCCAGGTTCAGTGTGGTGGTGGTCTTCCCGACCCCGCCTTTCTGATTACATATAGCGATTGTTTTACATTCACTCATGCGGCCCTCCTAGTTCAACCTGCTGTTCTGCTCTTTTGCTTTTTCTCTGAGCAGGTTCTCGATGGAATACCAATCCATAGCATCTGTATCCCAGAACGCATCTTCAAAGAAAAAAGCCGCATCCGCTTCGTACTCTTTACAGCGTTCCAGCAAATGCAGTTCATGAGCAGCATCATACATTCTGTCACTGAGAAATATGGTTTCCAGTATCGTAACGAGATATTCCGAATCAGCTGCAAGCAGGCATCTCGTAATCGCCAGCATCGCCTCTGTAGACAGATCGTTTTTCTCTTTTATCATCATGAGATGATCCGATGCCCTGCTTCCAAGCATGAACGCTATATCCATTACCAGTTCCTGTACCTCCGTCGGCTCACTGTCTTCATCTTTCGCATGGCCGCCATCATTCTGATCATTCTCAGAGTGCAGATTGCCCTTATCCTCACATTTGGTGATCATTCCACCAACCAACTTTTCGAATGCCTCTGCCAGCTCATCCGGCACTTCTACAGCGATCACCTTTCCTTCCATAACGACTTCCGGTTTTTCCTTCTTGTCCAGTCCCCCTGCAATAACTTTCATACTTTCTTTTGTCGTTGCCATAATGTTTCCTTTCTCCATAATAGGTGTTCTGAAATAACAAAAGCTCTGCGAAAATGCAGAGCAATGTATTCAGACGCCTGGATGAAAGGATCACTAATCAACAAATCTCATAAGAAGCTCGTCGACCGGGTCTGTGTATCTTCCTTCCGCGATCAGCTGGTTTTTCAGTTCCACCAGAGCAATCACGATAACTCTGACTTCATCGTATGATAGCTTGTACTTTGTATTTGACATGGTCTGCACCTCCATTTCCGTTCCCTTTTTCTATAGTATAAAAGCCGTAGGCGCGGCCCACAATTGTGCGAACCGCGCCTGTTCGAGTATGCAAGGGGTCAACATACCCGAACGATAAAGCGTAATTCCTCGCTCTCACATCCGTATTCGATTGGATCCACCATATTGATGAGCTGGCTGCAGATATATCCTGTGCTGCAACGGTCGATATAAGCGATGTGCCCATACTGTTTCCTCGTTTCCGGGTCCATTTCGGCGGCCACCTCCGGAGTCTTCACCCAGACGTCCCATATTGCATCCTGGCTGTACTGTGCTGCAGATACCATATTCAGTTCATCCAGTGTGACATACCCCCGGACGAGCCCGTCATCCGCGAGTGCCGCGATATCTTTGTATGGGACATAGTATGAAATTGACTGGCGCTCGTCACTGATCCATCCCGTATCCGTAAAGAACTCCATCTGATCCTCTGCCATCTTTTCTATCGGCAGGTCCCAATATCCGAATTCATCCCAGTGGATGAACGAACGGCTGCGGCTCAATATCGGTGTTAGACGATATTCCCCGTCTTTGCGGATATACGGTCCGATTGCCTCGATCTTCCCGTCTTTCTCTATGGCAGCATAGAATTCATAATATGTGCTCATACCTTTCCCCTCCTTCATCTTCGGTGATAATGTAATAGCATAATACGTCATGAGTACAAAAGTCTGTACTCAGCGTCTGGAAACGCAAAAAGCGCCGGAACCATTGAAATTTCAACGTTCCAGCGCTTGATAAAATCGCTGTATTTTTAGAACCATTTTAGAACCACGCCGCTTTGACCGATTGACAGAACCCAGTCATCCCAAGGGTTTCAGCGATGTGGTAAACCACTCGCAACTATTCCCACTCGATCGTGGCAACAGGTTTATCGGAGAAGTCCCACAGCACTCTGTTGATGCCCGGCACTTCCGCGATGATCCGGTCGCGGATGCAGCAGAGGACATCCCAGGGGATCTCCACGGACTCAGCGGTTACCGCGTCTACGGTATGGATGGCGCGGATGACGGCGGCCCATCCCATGTAACGCTTGCCGTCCTTGATACCTGTCGATTTCATATCAGGAATGGCGACGAAGTACTGCCATGGCGTCGGTCTGAGTTTCTCGCCGATCTCTTCCCGAAGGATTGCGTCCGCTTCACGAACGGCTTCCAGTCTGTCGCGGGTGATTGCGCCGACGCATCTTACGCCCAGTCCCGGACCCGGGAACGGCTGACGGTAAACCATGTTGTCCGGAAGGCCGAGGGCCTTGCCGACAACTCTGACTTCGTCCTTGTACAGAAGCTTGACCGGCTCTACCAGTTCGAACTGCAGGTCTTCCGGAAGCCCGCCGACATTGTGGTGCGCCTTAACGCCATCGGATTCGAGAATATCCGGGTAGATCGTGCCCTGTCCGAGGAATTCGATTCCCTCCAGCTTGGACGCTTCTTCTGCAAAGACATCAATAAACTCTTTACCGATGATCTTTCTCTTCGTCTCAGGATCATCCACACCTGCCAGCTTGTCCAGGAATCTGTCTACTGCGTCTACGTAAATCAGATTTGCGCCCAGTTCGTCTTTGAAGACTGTGATGACCTGTTCCGGCTCGCCCTTTCTGAGCAGCCCGTGGTTGACATGCACGCAGGTCAGCTGATTGCCGATTGCCTTGATCAGAAGAGCCGCTACGACTGATGAGTCTACGCCGCCTGACAGGGCGAGCAGAACCTTCTTGTCCCCCACCTGCTCCTTGACTGCCGCAATCTGCTCGTCGATAAACTTCTGAGCCAGTTCCGGTGTCGTGATTCTTTCCATAGTTTCCGGTCTTACATTTGGATCCATTTCGTTTCCTCCTAATTTATATCAATACATTATTTACGTATTCTACACAGATTCTGTTTCCCGAGGAATGAATAACTGATTATACCATAAAATAACCACGGCGAAAATATTTCGTTTCAGATTTCGTGTTGCTTTTGCGTTTAGCTTTTGCATCGGCTGCTCCTGTTGCTTTTGCTGCTTTTGTGCTACAATTTTTTCAATGACATTTTAAAGAAAGGCATTCAAAGGAAAGGCAATCATATGACCAAAAACAACTCATCTTTCAAACCATTACTCGCCATCATCGGCGTTAACTTCATCTGGGGCTTTGACTTCATCGCCATCGAATACATGATGGGGTTCATGTCCCCTGCCATGTTCACCTTCGTGCGGCTCGTCATCGGCTCCGTGCTTTTGACAGCATGCGTGTCCCTGTTCAAAGGCGGCCTGCGCATCAGGAAAGAAGACATGCCCCGCATCTTTATCTCCGGCGCGATCGGCATGTCCGTTTACTTCACCATCGAAAACCTGGGGACGGGTCTGACGTCCGCGTCGTTTTCTTCTCTGATCATGGCGACGGTCCCGATCTTCGGGATGATCGGCGACCGGATTTTCTTCGGAAACAAAATCACTCCGCTCAAGGTGGTCTGCATCCTGGCATCGATCCTCGGCGTCTACCTTCTGGTATCCGGCGAACCGATGGGGATCAGCGTGATCGGCGTTCTGGCGATGTTCGCCGCCGCCATCTCATGGACGATCTACATCGTTGTCGTCAAACCGCTCTATGATAAATACGATCTGCTGACACTTCTGACCGGACTGTTCCTTTCCGGACTGATCCTTCAGATCCCGGCTGTCATCATCACGCAGGCGGTGACCCACGCGCCCGTCACAGTGACTCCGATGGGGATCCTGGTGACGCTGGCCACTGCCATCATATGCATCATCATCGGCGAATTCGGTTATATTTATGCCGTCGGCAAGCTGTCGACCACGCTTGTTTCCGCTTTTGAAAACGTGCTCCCCGTCACAGCGGTCATTTTTTCCATATTTATCTTCGGCAAAATTCTCACCCCCACGCAAATCATCGGAGGTGTTATAATACTGATTGCAGTTACTGTTATCGCAATTCTGGAAAAGGATACAGAATAAGGTCAAGCCTGTATGAAAGAACAGCTGAAAGGTGAATCGCTCCTGTTTATGGCCGCCCTCATCTGGGGCGTGTCTTTTGTTTTCCAGAAAACAGGCATGGACTACGTAGGCCCGATGACCTTCGGTCTCATGCGCTTCGCCATCGGCGCCCTTGTGACCCTGCCGTTTGTTTACCTCTACGGCTGGTACTGTAAATGCAAAGGCATACCGCTCCCGGCTTTCACAGACCGGTCGATGCTGACTGCCGGTATCCTGACCGGGCTTACCAACTTTGGCCTGAGCTCTCTGCAGCAGATCGGCCTGGTCTACACCACGGCCGGCAAAGCGGGCTTCATCTCCGCTATGTACGTAGCGCTGGTGCCGATCATCATGCTGTTTCTGCGTCGGAAGATCCGCCGGCTCACCTGGCTTTGCATTGCTTTTGCTTTAGTCGGTTTGTATCTTCTGTGCATGACGGGAACTGCCGGGGAATTCCTGCATCTGCAGCTGGGCGACGGTCTGGTACTGGCCAGCTCTGTGTTCAGCGCCGCGCAGATCATCCTGATCGATCACTACGCGGACAGGGTCGATCCGTTCAAGCTTTCCTTCATGCAGTTCACCATAGCGGCTGTTCTGTCCGGCGTGTGTGCTTTTGCATTTGAGACGGTCGATGTGTCGTCCATCATCGATTGCAGGATCCCGATCCTCTACACAGGAATTCTGGAAATCGGCGCGGCCTACACCCTGCAGGTTTTCGGCCAGAAAACTGCGCCGCCGGTCATGGCTACGATCATCATGAGTCTGGAATCCGTGTTTGCCGTACTCAGCGGCGCCATTTTCCTGCATGAGGTGATGAGCGGCAGGGAGATCACCGGTTGCGTGATCATGTTTATTTCACTGCTGCTGATACAGATTACCGATGCACCGAAATCCGATGCGCTGTGACGCGCCGTGGTGCACTGCACTGTAAGTCGATGCGCGGTGATTCACTGAAAACTTATGCGCTGTGACGCGCTGAAATCTGATATACTGAGATTCGATACACTCGAAAGGAGAAATCTATGACTGACAAAATCGTACGCGCGACCGCCGCGCAGGAACACATCAGAGCCTTTGCGGTAGACTCTACGGATATGGTCCGCGAGGCGCGCGAAATTCACCATACCTTCCCGGTCGTCACCGCCGCTCTTGGCCGGCTTTTGTCCGCCGGCGCTATGATGGGCTCCATGATGAAGGGGGAAGATGATTTGATCACCATCACCGTCAAAGGCGACGGTCCGATCGGCAGTATTACGGTGACTGCGGATTCCCACGGAAACGTCAAGGGTTTTCCGGGCAATCCTTCTGTGGATATCCCGCCCCGGATCGAACCGGACTCGGGCGCGGTCAAGCTCGACGTCGGCGGCGCAGTCGGCTCCGGCATCCTGACCGTCAGCATGGACCTGGGTCTCAAAGAGCCCTACAACGGACAAGTCGAACTGCAGACCGGCGAGATCGGCGAAGACCTTGCTTACTATTTCACCGTTTCCGAGCAGACCCCCAGCGCTGTCGCGCTCGGCGTTATGGTCGGAACGGACAGCAGCGTCCTCCACTCGGGCGGCTTTATCATCCAGCTCATGCCGGACGCTCCGGAGGAAGTCATCGCTGCGCTCGAATCCAAGCTGGCCGGACTGGACCCGGTCACCACGCTGATGGAACGCGGGCTTGGTCCTGCTGAGATCCTGGAACTTGTGCTGGGCGATCTGGACCTTATTGTGACCGAGGAAAAGCCGATCCGTTTCCACTGCAACTGCTCCCGCGAACGTGTCTCCCATGCCCTTGCCACGCTGAACACGGCGGACCTTAAATCTATGATCGACGACGGCGAGGACATTGAGATCAAATGCTTCTTCTGCAACTCCGCCTACAAGTTCGGCCCGGATGAGCTGAAGGAGATGCTCGCCCAGCGGGGCGAGTGACGCGCCCCGCGGGCAGGATTGCGATGCTGGGCGGTGATGCTCTGCGGGTTGGCGATGCTCTGCCGGACAGAGTTGCGCTGGTGGGCGGCGATGCTCTGCCCGGCAGAGTTGCGCTTACTCCGCTTGATGGATTTTGCATCCTGCTCTTTTAGCTGCGCTGATCAGAACTTTGTTCCAGGGCGGATTGCATGTGAGCATTTGAAACACGATCTCCTTGACACTGGACTCTTCCCGTATATCGTGAATAAACGATATGAATACATTTCTTCCAATCATCAGGCCTATGCTGTCATAGGCCTGAAGTCGTACCACTAGATCTTCAGCATATTCTTTCAGATCCATTCTTCCAACATGCTCTAGGATCACAAGTCTTCCATCGGGAAGCATAATGATGAAATCCGGGTGGTACGATCGGTTGTTGATCGTGATCCGTGGTTCATACCGGTAAGGGATATGCAGCATCTCAAGGAGATCTCCAATATACCTCTCCGACTGGGAGCGCATATAGACGCCTCCTTTTGTTGGGTACTTCAGATCCTGTTTTCTGTTTTCCTTTTGGCTTTGGCGATCCGCGTTCCATATCCTTTGATTGGGCGTCATTGTTATCAGATCAATATCCAGTCCGGCGTCCTTATACTTCTTCAGTAATTCCTCAATTTGGGGATACAGACTGGAAATGATTCGTTTTGTTTCTGTTGTCCAGCCTTCATCCAGAATCTGTTCAAGTAAATTCATATGCAGTTCAAGATATCTCCTTCTTGCAAGAGTATGCACAAGGTCTCGATTTCTTGTTATTCCATACAACTTATCCTTGACTCTTTCGGTAAAAAGGATCAGATTGCCACGGTATCTGACATATAGTTTCCCTTCCGGTATTTGTTGTAGTTCTGCCCTTAACGCGACAATCTCCTTTTCAATGTTTCTATTGATTCTGTCAATCTGTGCTGTGGCAATACGAGGGCTAGAAATCTGATTACTCATTTTATCCATTTATCCATTTGGGGTTTTGTTCTAATGACAATTACTACTCAGAATACAACATCTCGTTTTCTATCTCTTCCAGATGCTCTGCCAAAAACATCTGTCCTCTTTGATCATAGGTGATTCGCATATAGGCTTGCCCTCGGGCTTCTGATTTTGCGGCATTGATTCCAACTTGACTGCCTGATTCTGTAGGATACCAATCCTCTTTTTCTATTTCATCAATGTAGATTCTGTCAATATAACCATGCGCCTGCAGCCATTGATTGACTTTGACTGCTCCTATCATTCTTCTTTCTGCATCGTCTGTTAGCGCCGCAAATGATCTGAGTGTCTGTGTCACGGTTCGTGGTTTTGCATTTGCTTCATAGTTGTCCAGAACATAATATGGAAACGGCTCACGAGCTGCTCTTCTTTTTTCCATCATGGCCTCAGCTTCTGACCTTGCATCCTTCAAAACGTCCTCAATTAACTGAAGACACAGATAGTACTCCGGGTCATCATACCCCATACCATTCATATGCGCCTCTCCGTTGGGGTCCTCGTCCCGGGGGTCGTTTTTGCCCTCGTTCTGGAGACCCTCAAGCATATACTCTTCCTGCATCTGTTCAATCAATGCGATTGCTTTACTCAGTTTGTCAATATCAAAGCACTTCATATCTAATACTCCTTCCCATTACCCAAGTATTGTTTTAGTTATTATTACCATATTTAACATTAAATGTCAATCCATTTTTTGTTCTGTCGCTTGCACATTTCACCGTAGCTTACAAAGTACAAACGTCAAACGTAGTATCAAAGCTTCCCGCCACCCTCTTTTGTACTTTCCATTTCTCGCACCCCGCAAAGTACAAAAGCCATACGCAGCATCAAGGCTTCCCGCCACCCTCTTTTGTACTTTCCCTCTCTCGGAACCCGCAAAGTACAAAAGCCATACGCTGTATCAAGGCTTCCCGCCACCCTCTTTTGTACTTTCCCTCTCTCGTAACCCGCAAAGTACAAAAGCCATACGCTGTATCAAGGCTTCCCGCCATCCTCTTTTGTACTTTCCCTCTCTCGCACCACACAAAGTACAAAAGCCTAACGCTGTATCAAGGCTTCCCGCCACCCACCAGTGGTTAAACCAACGTCTGGCCGATCCACTGCACTAAAAAACCCCGATCCGCAAACCTGCGGACCGGGGTCCTCTGTAAATCGATTCATTATTTCGGCTCGGACGATCCAGCGTGGTCCGGCCGAACCAGCAAACTGCGAAACCCTGCGGGATGAATTACATCATGCCGCCCATTCCGCCCATGCCGCCTGCGCCGCCCATCGGTGGCATTGGAGGCATGTCTTCCTTAACGTCGGTGACGCCTGCTTCTGTGGTGAGCAGCATCGCGGATGCGGAAGCTGCGTTCTGCAGAGCGGATCTCGTAACCTTAGCCGGGTCAACGATGCCGGCACCGATCATGTCGACGTATTCTTCGGTAGCTGCGTTGAAGCCTGTGCCTTCCTTGCTGTCCTTAACCTGGGCAACGACTACGCTGCCTTCGTAACCGGCGTTCTCAGCAATCTGGCGAACCGGCTCTTCCAGAGCTCTGACGATGATCTGGCCGCCTGTCTTAGCGTCGCCGGAGAGACCGTCAACGTAAGCCGCAACTGCCGGGATGGCATTGACGAGAGCTACGCCGCCGCCTGCTACGATACCTTCCTCAACGGCTGCCTTTGTAGCGTTGAGAGCATCTTCGATTCTGAGCTTTCTCTCTTTGAGTTCGGTTTCTGTTGCCGCACCGACCTTGATGACTGCTACGCCGCCTGCCATCTTAGCCAGTCTTTCCTGTGTCTTTTCTCTGTCGAAATCGGAAGTGGTCTGCTCGATCTGGGACTTGATCGCAGCAACTCTTGCCTCGATGTCTTCCGCAGCACCGCCGCCGCCTACGATGACAGTGTTCTCTTTGTCGACCTTGACGGTTGCAGCTGTACCCAGCATATCAAGCGTGGTCTCTTTCAGTTCGTATCCGAGATCTGAAGAAATCACTGTAGCACCTGTCAGAACAGCAATGTCCTCCAGCATAGCCTTACGTCTGTCGCCGAAGCCCGGAGCCTTAACTGCTACGCAGTCGAATACGCCCTTGAGCTTGTTGACGATGATCGTCGCCAGTGCTTCGCCTTCCAGGTCATCACAGATGATGAACAGCTTTCTGCCTGCCTGAACGACCTGCTCGAGCAGCGGCAGCAGTTCCTGGATGTTCGTGATCTTCTTATCGGTGATCAGGATGTACGGATTCTCGGAAACCGCTTCCATCTTTTCTGTATCTGTAACCATGTACGGTGAGAAGTAACCTCTGTCGAACTGCATACCTTCAACGACATCCAGTGTGGTTCCCATGGACTTGGACTCTTCAACGGTGATAACGCCGTCCTTGCCGACCTTGTCCATTGCCTGCGCAATCAGTCCGCCGATTTCTTCGTCAGCTGCGGATACAGAAGCAACGTTTGCGATGGACTCGGATGTGCTGACTTCCTGTGAAAGTCTGGCGATCTCGTCTACTGCTACGTCAACAGCGCCTGAGATTCCTCTCTTGAGGACCATTGGGTTTGCGCCGGCAGCGACATTTTTGAAGCCTTCTCTGATGATGATCTGCGCCAGCAGTGTAGCTGTCGTAGTACCGTCACCGGCTACATCGTTGGTCTTTGTAGCAACTTCCTTAACGAGCTGAGCGCCCATGTTCTCAACAGCGTCTTCCAGCTCGATCTCTCTGGCGATCGTAACGCCGTCGTTTGTGATCAGCGGGGATCCGAATGTCTTGCTCAGAAGAACGTTTCTTCCCTTCGGTCCGAGTGTGATCTTAACTGTATTTGCCAGCTTGTCTACGCCTGCCTGCAGGGCTCTTCTGGCCTCTTCTCCATAGTGTAATTCCTTAGCCATATGTCATATACCTCCTTTTATCTGACCTACTCGACTACTGCCAGGATGTCTCTCTGGTCCATGATGGAAACTTCTTCGCCGTTGTACTTAACGTCTGTTCCGGCGTACTTGCTGAAGATAACCTTATCTCCAACCTTCAGTTCCATTTTGACATCGTCTGTTCCCGGACCTACTGCCAGTACTTCCGCGATCTGCGGCTTCTCCTGCGCGCTGCCCGGAAGAACGATTCCGCTGGCGGTCGTTTCTTCACTGGCGACTTCCTTGATAACTACCTTTGTGCCGAGTGGCTTGATTCCATAACTCATACTTGTCATCTCCTTTTTATTATTCAGGGGCTGCAAAAGCCCTATACTGTCGGTTCCCTAACCCGTCCCCTTTTTAACTTGTTAGCACTCCACCCTTTCGAGTGCCAAATACAATTTACAACTAAAAAAGGTGTTTGTCAACACCTTCTTTCAAAAATGCGCCAAAAAGGGCCAGCGGGCCGGCGCCCAACGCCACCGGCGGCCCGGCGAGGTCGACATCCCGCCGGCGCATCAAACGACATCGCGCACTTCGATGTCTACTTTATTGACGTTGAAGGCGGTCATACCTTCGATTTCCTCGGCGATCCTGGACTGGAACCGGCGGGCTTTTGCGGGAAGGTCGTCGCCGTAATCCATGTCGATCACGACCTCCAGTTCGATGCCTTCGTTACGCATTTCGCGTTTTTCGGCAACGTGGACCATCTCGATATGGCGGATGCCTTCGACGTCCTCCTGAATGCAGCCGATGATGTCGGACATGACCTTTTCGGAAATGTTGTACTTGCCCATGTAACTGTAGGAGGGGCGGACGACGGACTTTTCCGCCGTTTCTTTCCAGTGCCCCGGTCCGAAGTCCTTCAGGATCTTCATAGGCTTCATAAAGTATCCGGAAAACTGCTTCTTCAGCTGGAAGGTCGGCGCCGGTATAACGTGCTGCCCCATTTCCTTGCGCTGCTTGCGGGCGATGACCCGCTCCTCTTCGGATGTGATGTCTTCTATATATATACGCTCCGATGGCTCGGGCAGTTCCAGCCGCGCGACGATCCGGTTGATCATTTCATCGGACGTGCCGATAACCAGCAGCGACGCCGGGTTCATCCTGGCAATGGCGGCTTTTGCTTCTTCTGCCCTCTCATCTTCTGAGAAGATGGCCGTTTTGACCGCGCCGATGATGGTCCGCTGTCGTTTGGCCGAGATGCCGGAGATGACTTTGTTCCGGTAGATGAACAGCCCGTCGTCGATGATGCTTTCGATATTTTTTTCCTTGCACAGGTTGATCGCCTGAAAGCTTTTGCCTGTTCCGCTTCTTCCCGATAATGAGTAAACTTTCATATTGTATTCTTTCTATTCAAGTGCTATAATCGGATTAACAATTGTGGAATTTATAAGGAGGTAACACAATGGCTTATAAGATTACTGACGAATGCATCGCTTGTGGTGCTTGCAAAGACGAATGTCCGGTAGAAGCTATTTCAGAAGGCGACATCTATGTTATCGACGCTGATGCTTGCATCGACTGTGGTGCTTGCGCAGGCGCTTGCCCTGTAGATGCTCCTGTTGAAGCATAGTTCCAACACGGAAAATCAGTAACTAATAACCGTTTCAGTGATGAAACGGTTATTTTATTTGCTGTATTATTTTTCGTCTGTTGCTCTGCTCATGTGATAGGCCAGTGAGTGGAGGCTTTCGCTGATGTGAACGTTCTCCACGGCAACATGAGACGGCGTCTCAATGTCGATCG
>Ga0256405_10004480_pt1 | contig 25993 bp, 20 predicted proteins | sample RumenRJG_02DNA_FD_189096 | JGI IMG/M metagenome (GOLD analysis project Ga0256405, IMG submission 189096) | Bovine rumen microbial communities from Lethbridge, Alberta, Canada - RJG_02 | ecosystem: Host-associated > Mammals > Digestive system > Stomach > Rumen | place: Canada: Alberta... | reverse complement strand
CACAAAAATTCAACCCCTGTCCGAGTTTGAGCCGAAAATCGCACTCAAACAAAGAAAAAAGGATAATTCTAAGGATAAATAAAGGATAAAAAGGATAATTTTTCTTAAAACGAGGGAAGCGGCTCAAACTCAAACGAAAACTTGATTATACCAAGCTTCCCTCTTTCAAATTTATCCGTCAGGTTATAAAAGATGTATAGATACTACTACAAAATCATATAATTTTTTAAAAGAGGTTGAAGAAGGAACTGTTGATTACGAAGTGTATAGAAATTCTCTTGTTAAAGGTTTTGAAATGACATTAGAACAATGCGGAAAATTATTAAAAAAGAAAATTGTACCTTTTTTAGCATCTAAAAAAGCTGCTGATATGCTAAGTTTTAAAGATATATTCAGACATGCACACAAATATTTTTTAATAACTGAAGAAGAAACTCAACGCTGGATGAAATACAGAGATAATCGCAACAATACTGCTAACGACTACGGACAAGCTTTTGCAGAAGAAACTCTTTCACTTATTCAGGACTTTTTAAATGATGCAAAAAACTTAAAAAAGGTCATTGAAAATGATTAACTTAAAACCGGTTTATCTAAATGAATTGTACAAAATATTTCAAAATTATTGTCCAAAAGCAGAAATTTGGGCATACGGAAGCCGTGTAAACGGAGATTCTCACTCAGGAAGTGATTTAGACCTGACTGTAAAAAGTTTTAATGATAATAAAAAATATTTATCCGATTTAAAAAATTTACTCAATGACAGCGACATACCATTCCTAATAGACATAACAGAATACGAAAAACTTCCAAATTCATTTAAAGAAGAAATTAATAAAAATTATATAAAGTTATATCCAAATGAATAAAAATAATCTTTGATTTGATTAAAGATAAATTTTCATAATTTTTTAAGCATTATAATAAGAAATGTAAATTAAACAGTTTTTTATTAAATTTTGTCCTATTTTGCACTTGTATCAGCAAAATTAAATTTTTCAGACACAAATTTGAAATAAAATTTATTATTTTTACCCGATTTTAATTAAAATTTATATTTTATTAATGAGTTTAGAATTCTTAATAGTTTTATTTTTTTGACTATTAATAACTGCAGTATAAAAATAAAATTATGTGCAGAATAGGTTCAATAAAATCTAATAAATATATACATCCATCTTTAACTTTAAAACTGATGCGTTCGCAGCAAAAAGGACATGATAATTCAGGTTTTGCAATTGTTATGCAAGATTTAGGCGGAATTTTTGAAAATTACAAAGATTTGCCGATTTTATCTATGGCTGTTACAGATGAAGGTATGAAATACGCTGAAGATTTACTGCATAAAAAGGGGTTTGTAAGAGTATTTCAATATAATATGGAAGTTAATCCCGATATTAATTTAGATATTCAACCAATGCCAAATTATATTTTTGAAGTTTTTCAATATCCTAAAAATTATAAAAATGCATCAAGGAATGAAAAAGAAAATTTGCTTCTTGATTGCCGTTTAAAACTAAGAAAATTACTGGAAGAAAACAATGAAGGATATGTATATTCTTTTTATGAAGATATTATTTCTTTAAAAGAGATAGGAAACCCTAATGACATTGGTAAATATTTTAATTTGCGTGATGAAAGTGTAAATATAAAAGCAAAAATATTAACTGTTCAATGCAGACAAAATACAAACTACGATATTGTAAGATATGCCGCTCACCCATTCTTTTTGCAAGGTTATACCACTTTAACAAATGGTGAAAATACTTTTTTTGAAAAAAATAAGCTTATTCAACAAAATCTTTTTAAAGGGTATATAGGTTTTGAATCGGATTCGCAATGCTTTTTATATACACTTCACTATATGCATAAGATTTTAAAATGGCCGTTAAAATATTACAAACACATTTTAACTCCGCTACCGTATGAAGAAATACAAAAACGACCTGATAAAAATGTTTTGGAAAGAATAAGAACAACATTAGCTAATTTTGAAATAAACGGCCCTAATACAACTATTGGCGTACTACCTGACGGAACTATGATAAATGTTATTGATTCTAAAAAACTTCGTCCAACAGTAGTTGCTAAAGGTAATTACAATGAAAATGATATGGTAATAATTACATCAGAAGTAACAGGAGTAAATGAAATTTTACCAAATAGAGATATTAATAATGATATTTACACAAATGAACGTGAAACAATTGTTGTCGACAATGATTTAAATATAGAAAGAATTAAACAATGAATAATGTAAATTCAATAAATATTACAGACCTGCCATGGATTATAGAATATGACAGTGAAAAATGTATGTTATGCGGAAAATGCTGTGCCGTTTGTTCATTTAATGCTATTAAAGTTGATGTACAAAAAAGAAAAAAAGTAAGAGCCATTTCTAATGAAGAAGGGTTTTCTATTGATTCAGACCAAAAGGCAATTCCCGTTATAAAACAAGTTGTAAACGAAACAAATTTTTGCAGGGGATGCGGAATGTGTACAAAAGTTTGTCCCAATGGTGCAATCAAAGCTGTTCGCAATAATACAGAAAGTTTTGGAACAAGATATAGAGCAAAATCTGCTCAATCTGTTAAAAGAGGAGGAAGGTCAAATTTACATACAGAAGGAAGAACCTTAGATAAAATAAAAATCGGTAGAATTTCTCAAATGACAGATCCATCATTAGATGCTCTCAGGCATACTTTTGATGTTAGAACCAATTTAGGCAGAGTAGTTCCTGCTGATAAATTAAAATTTGAAGTTGTAAACGGAGAATTAAAAGAAATAAAAAATATCCAAATGCCTGTAAATACATCTATTTACCCTATCATTATAAGTGATATGTCAATAGGAGCATTATCTCCAAGAATGTGGGAAGCTATTGCAATTGCAGTTGCATATTTAAATGAAGTAAAAGGAATCCCAATAAGAATGTGTACAGGTGAAGGAGGAATTCCTGAAAAATTGCTTCGCTCAAAATATCTAAAATATATGATACTCCAAATTGCTTCAGGACATTTTGGCTGGAACAGAATAATAAACTCTATGCCATATATGCAAACAAATCCTGCAGGTATTTTAATTAAAATAGGTCAAGGTGCAAAACCCGGTGATGGCGGTTTGTTAATGGCAGAAAAAAATGTACGCTTAATTCAGGAAATAAGAGGAGTTCCTAAAGCAGATTTATTATCACCACCTAATCATCAAGGACTTTATTCAATTGAAGAAAGTGTTCAAAAGATGTTTTTGTCAATGAACTGTGCCTTTAAATTTAAAGTCCCTGTTGCAGTTAAAGTTGCGGCATCATCAACAAGTGTAAGTGTATATAATAACCTGCTTCGTGATCCTTATAACATTGTAGGCGGTTTCTTTTTAGACGGACTTCAAGGTGGAACGGGAGCCGCTCACGAAATATCACTAAATCATACAGGATATCCTATAACATCAAAATTGAGAGATTGTTATTTATCAGCCGTAAAACAGGGTAAGCAAGGTCAAATACCAATATTTGCAGGTGGAGGAATAGGTATGAACGGAAATCTTGCTGCAGATACTTTTAAAATGATTTGTTTGGGTGCAAATGGTGTTTTTATAGGCAAATTAATTTTACAAATAGCCGGCTGTATCGGTAATGACTTTGGAAAATGTAATGCTTGTAATACAGGAAAATGTCCTATCGGAATAACAACACAAAATTCAAAATTGACAAAACGGCTTGATATAGATACTGTATCACAAAACATAGTTAATTATATTTGTGCAGCAGATGTCGAATTAAAAAAACTACTTGCTCCCATTGGTAACTCAACATTGCCAATAGGTCGTTCAGATGCACTTATTTGTGTTGATAAAAATGTTGCAAACAGACTTGAAATACCTTATGCATGTTAAAAGAGAATAATATGAAAAAAATTGATACACTAAAAAATAATGAAAGAATATCTACACAAGCTTTAATGCAAGAAATTTGGGATAATATTGAAAAAGGATATAATGACTTCCAAATAAATGCTTGCGGGCAACATAATATTGGTGGCTCTGTTTGGTCAAAAAACGGTGAACCGCTCAATTTTTACATAACCAATCCCGGACAAAGAGTTGGTGCAATGGGAACAAAAGGCACTAATATTTATGTAAACGGTTCTGCTCCTGCTGATGTCGGCTGGCTAAATTCAGGAGCAAAAATAGTAGTTAACGGTGATTGCGGAGATACTACAGGACATTGTGCAGCATCAGGGAAAATTTATGTTTCCGGCTCTGTCGGATGTCGCAGTGGTGCGTTAATGAAAAAAGATCCTAAATTTCAAGCACCTGAATTGTGGGTATTGAAATCCTGCGGTTCTTTCTCTTTTGAATTTATGGGAGGTGGTATTGCAGTTATATGCGGTATTGATTGTGATAACAAAACTTCTGTTTTGGGTGATAGAGCATGCACAGGGATGGTTGGTGGTGTTGTATTTTTTAGAGGAAGTGTGAAAAATATATCAGATGATGTTTATGTACTTGACCTTGATGATAAAGATGTTGAATTTTTATCTTCAGGTATAAAAGAATTTTTATCTGAAATTAAAGAAGAACAATACTTAGATACTCTTTTAAATTTTAAAAATTGGAAAAAGATTGTTGCTAAAACCTATGAAGAAAGAAAACAACAAACAAATATTACAACTAAAACTTTTAGATTGAATAAATGGCAAAAAGAAGTTGACGGTTCAATTTTTGGAGATTTAATTCAAGACAATTTTGAAACCTATAATTTGGTTCAAACAGGAGATACAAGGTTACGTATTCCTAAATGGAAAAATTATGCATATTGCGCACCTTGTGAATATAACTGCCCTATTAAAATTCCGACACAAAAAAGATTTTCACTTTTAAGAGCAGGTAAAATAAAAGAGGCACTTAATCTTGTTCTTGATTATAGTCCATTTCCTGCAAGTGTTTGCGGACAAGTTTGTCCTAATTTATGCCTGAATAATTGTTCGAGAACAATTGTAGATGAACCAATGGATATTAAAACACTCGGCATATTATCCAAAGACATTAAAGCTCCTGATTTTAAAATAACTAAAAAAGAAAAAATCGCTATAATCGGAGCAGGTGTTGCAGGATTGTCATGTGCATGGCAGTTAATGAAACAAGGTTACAGCGTGAAAATTTATGAACAAGATAAAGATATTGGAGGAAAATTATCACAGGTAATACCTGATGAAAGATTAAATTCTGAAGTACTAAACACTGAAATTGAACGTTTTAAGCAAACACCTTGTACAATTAAAACCTCAGTAAAAGTTACAAAAGAATTGTTTAAGAATTTAGAAAACGACTTTGATGCTATTGTTATTGCAATAGGCGGACATGGTGCTGTTGTAATACCATTTGAAGGGTACGAACGACTAATTAAAGGATTGGATTTTCTAAAAGCAGTTAAATGCGGTCAAAAATTTAATCTTGGTGAAAAAGTTGTTGTCATAGGAGCCGGAAATGCAGCAATGGACGTTGTAACAGAATGTTATAAACAAAATGGTGTCAAAGAAGTAACCGCTATTGACATTCAAGAGCCAAGTGCCTTTAAAAATGAAATAGAAAATACACAAAAATTAGGTGCAAAAATTTTATGGCCTTGTTTTACCCAAAAAGTTGATGAAAAAGGTGTACATCTGAAAGACGGAAGTATTTTGGAAGCTGACTCTGTTATAATTGCTGTTGGTGATAGACCAATTTTTGATTTTTTGAACAAAAAATACTTAGATGAAAAATCAAGAATAAAAATAAATGAATTTAATCAAACAATCGTAAACAAAAAAGTATTTTCTATAGGCGATTCTATAAAACCCGGATTATTTACAAATGCTATCGCATCAGGAAAAGAAACAGCAGAAAATATTATCAGATACTTAAATAATCTACCTCTAGAAGAACATCACAGTAAAAAATTAATTCCTCAAAATAGAATTAAATCAGAATACTATGAATGCTATAGTTCCAATTGTGATAATGAACAAAACAGATGTTTATCTTGCGGATACTGTAGAGATTGCGGATTATGTAAAGAATCCTGTCCCCAAGGTGCAATTTCCAGAGTAACAAAAGATGACGGCAGATTTGAATACATATCAAATTCCGATAAATGTATCGGATGCGGAATATGTGCAGGACTATGCCCTTGCGGAATTTGGGAAATGGAAGATAATTTATAATGCTTGTTATTTAAAATTCATTAAATCTTTAACATCTACTTCAAGTATATCCGCCAATTCAAATAATCGTCTTAAGCTAAGATATTTTTGCCCACGTTCAATTCTTGTAATGTATTCTCCCGTACAGTCTAAAGCAACAGCTAAATCAATTTGTCTTAACCCTCTTGCTTTTCTATATTTTTTTATATTTGCACCTAATAATTCTAATCTTGACATATGACCTATTATTCCATATTATAAAAATATAAATATGTACTATTTTTCCAAAAAGGAGATTACAATGGAAGAAATAAAAAATTTAGAAGAATTAACAAAAAGAATATCCGGCGATTTACTTGATACAATAAATATGCTGGATATTCTTAAAGAAATAACTGATGGTGAATGTAAAAAAGATTTTTTGATATGTTCTATACAAAAGAATGTTAATAATGCATTTAATAATATTGAATATTGCAGAAAATTAATATCAATACCTGATTAGACATTATTTTATTGCATATTCAAATACATATCGACTTCAAGAGGAGTTACGTAAGTTCTAAACTTATCGCATTCATTTTCTTTTGCAACAACAAATTCATCATATATATGAGAACCTAATGCATCCTTTATAATATCATCTTTATCTAACAAGTTTAAGGCCTCATCTAAACTTGCAGGTAAAGAGTCTATTTTAGCACGTTTACGTTCTTTTTTTGTCATACTGTAAATATTTTCTTCTACTTGAAGCGGTGGTTCAATTTTATTTTCAACACCATCTAAAATAGCACCTAATATAACGGCAAGTGCTAAATAAGGATTACAAGACGGATCAGGAGAACGCAATTCAACACGAGTTGCCTCACCACGTTTTGCAGGAACTCTAATTAATGCAGAACGATTTGCAAGACTCCATGCTAAATAAACAGGTGCTTCGTATCCCGGAACAAGTCTTTTATAACTGTTTACCGTAGGATTTGTAATTGCAGTGAAAGATTTAACGTGTTTTAACAGACCGCCTATTGAGTATAAAGCTTCTTTTGAAAGTTGATAAGTTCTTTCGTCATCAAAGAAAAGATTTTTACCGTCTTTAAATAAAGAAACATTACAATGCATACCTGAACCGTTTATTCCATATATTGGCTTTGGCATAAATGTTGCAACTGAGCCATTTTGCTCTGCTATTGCAGATACAACATACCTAAACGTCATAATATTATCAGCCGTCGTTAAAGCATCTGCATATTTAAAATCAATTTCGTGCTGTCCTCTGGCTACTTCGTGATGTGATGCCTCTACTTCAAAACCCATTTCTTTAAGAGTTTTTACCATAATTCTTCTTAAGTTTTCGCCTTTATCCGTAGGTGCAGCAGAATAATAGCCGGCATTATCATGTGTTGTTAATGTAGGGTTTCCGATTTCATCTTTTTTGAATATAAAAAATTCTGCTTCAGGTCCTACATTCATCTTATAACCTAATTTTTCAGCACGAGCTATCATCCTTTTTAAATTACATCTTGGACATCCCTCAAATGGTGTTCCGTCAGCATTATGAATATCACAAATAAATCTTGCTACTTTTGTTTCATCATCACTTCTCCAAGGAATAATAGAAAAAGTATTTAAATCAGGATAAAAATACATATCTGATGTTTCAATACTTCTAAAACCTTTAATAGAAGAACCATCAAGCATTATTTCATTATTCATTGCACTTTCCAATTGTTCTGCCGGAATTGAAAGGTTTTTCATTGTTCCATTTATGTCGCAAAATTCAAGTTTTATGAATTCAATATTGTTTTCTTCTATAATTCGTTTTATTTCATTTTTTGTTAGATTTTTTTCTCTTGTTGGTACAAACGCTAATGACATTAATAATCTCCTTATTTATTTCTTATAATTTACCTATATATTATTGCCATAGCAATAAGATTGTCAAAAAAATAAAATTATAAAAATATGTAAAGTAATGAAAAATATATCAAAAAATATTAAAAATAATTTTTATACAGAGCAGATTTAAATATTTACTAAAAAAATATATGAATTAGGATTATTTTTAAGGTATAAAATGCTTTAAAAAAAATTTTTATTGTGTTTTTACAAAAATACACATTAGTTCATTAAAAAATATTTTGTTGTAATTGCAGAAAAATAAAACTATTTATATCTGCATTTCGATTAATCTTTTACCTAAATTGTATGCGTTTTCAAGGTCTTTTGGAAATTGTTCATCACGTACTTTTGCCTTTTCTTTTTCGTCAAATAAATCTATATCGTATTTTGAATAATCTATAAACTGATATGTGTCGCAAGAATATAATACTTCCGAATAACCCAACACATGATTGAAACATTTTACATTATCTTCCAAAATCGTAGGATAATTGTATCTCTCCATCATTTCTTTAGGACAATTCATTGTAAAAATAACTCCCACAGGAATTGTTTTTGGTCTTAAGCTTTTTAAGTTTCCTGTTTCTTTATCTACAAGGTAAGTATGTATAGGAAATAAAAAACGTTCTAAAAAGCTTCTAAACTCTCCTGTCGGATAAGAAAAATATACCGGAGAACCAATTATAACAGCATCTGCGCTAACACATTTTTCTAAAACAGGTCTTAAATCATCTTTTACGGCACAAACACAGTTTGTTGTATTGCCCTTTCTCTTACAAGCAAAACAACTTAAACAACCTTTATAATTAATATCATAAAGGTTAAAATATTCCGCTTCTGCACCTACTGATTCTGCTCCTTTTTGTGCTTCCTTTAACATCTTTGCAGTATTAAAATTCTTTCTTGGACTTGCATTTAATATAATTGCTTTTTTCATTTTAACTCCTTACATTTATTATTTTTATTATAACAAATAAAAATATTTGTTTTGTTTATTAAATTTTAAGGATAAATTCATCTTAACTCGTTTTTTCCTTATATATCAGTAATATTTTGTGATATTATTCTAATATGGAGCTTTCAAAAATAAAAAAAGAATTAGACAATATTAAGCGAACAAAATTTGGTATATCTATTCCTGAATTAAGAAAATTTGCAAAATATACTGCACAAAATGATTACAAAAAATTTGTTGAATACAATGATTATTCTACATTTGAGCTTAAACTTTTACACGCTTTTGTACTTGGTTATGCTAATGATGACATTAATACATTACTAAAATATTTTCAAGATTTTATATCTTATGTTGATGATTGGTGTATAAACGATTCTTTGTGTCAAAATTTCAAAATCGCAAGGAAATATCCTGATATTGTTTGGAAATTTTTAATGCAGTATAAAACTTCTAAAAAAGAATTTGAAAGCAGAATTGTATCAGTTATTTTATTATCACATTATTTAAATGATGAATATATTGATAAAGTTATTACAACCATAAATTCTTTAAACACAGATAATTATTACTCACAAATGGGTGTAGCTTGGGCTGTTGCAACTATAATGGGTAAATACCCGAAAAAGTGTTTGAATTATTTAAAATCAAAAGAATGTAAACTTGATAAACTAACTTATAACAAATCCCTCCAAAAAATAAGAGAATCATTAAGAGTATCTGATGAGATAAAAGCATTAACGAGTGCAATGAGAAAATAATTGTAACACAAAATAAAAATAAGAGATAATAACTTTCATTATTATCTCTTAAAAAATGGGCAGGGGTGGATTCGAACCACCGTAGACTCGCGTCGACAGATTTACAGTCTGTTGCCTTTAGCCACTCGGCCACCGACCCATTCAGTGCCTTGTAAATATAAGTCTATCAAAAATATTTTCATGTGTCAATTTATTTATTTTTTGTCTAATTTAGAACAATATAAAAAATGGCTTCTGTAATATACAGAAGCCATTTTTTATAATTAATCAACTTATATTTACTTTTTTGATTTTTTATCTTCTTTACTACTATCAGTTTTTTGAGATGAAGCTGCTGCTTGACTTTCTTGTTTTTGTAAAGCTTTTGCCACATCTGTAGGTGTATAGTCATTATTTACATAATCAATTTTTGCATATTTCTTTAATGATGAAATGAAATCATCTAATGCTTTTACTTTTTGTTCATTCTCTAAATATAAAATGATTTCATATTTTACATTATCAAATGTATCAACACCGGCAGCTTTTCTATCTGTAACCATTATTATGTGGTATCCATAAGGTGTTTTTACAATATCACTTATTGTATTTGGCTTTTGAGAAAATGCTTGTTTTGAAAATGCCTCAACCATTTCATCTTTACCAAAAAATCCTAAATCTCCACCTTGTTTTGCTGATGCAACATCGTCAGAATTTTCTTTTGCAACTGCAGCAAATGATGATGGATCTTTCTTTACTTCTGCTAAAAGCTTTTGAGCAGTTTTTAATTTTTCAGCCATCTCTTTTGATACTAGTTTGTCTAATTCAGCATTTGATAAATTTTCATTTTTCTTATCGGCTTTTAATGTTTGTTTAATTTCTTCTGGATTAGCTGAAACTAAAATATGAGATGCTCTAACTCTATCAGGATATTTGAATTTATCCTTATTTTCATTGTAGAATTTTTGTGCATCTGCTTCTGTTATGCTTACCCTTTGAAGAGTATCAACAAGTTTCTTCATCTTAACTTCTTGAGCCAAATCTTGTTTAAACTCTTTCATTGATACACCGTTTTTCTTTAGAACTTCTTTGAATTTTGCTTTTGAGCCAACTTTGTCAAGAATTTCTTTCATTTCAGCATCTGTATCTTTTTTGCTTACAACTATATGACGTTTTTTTACTTCTTCATCAATCAAAGAACGAATAATAAGCTCGTTTACAACTTTATCCTTTATCATAATATACATAAAGCTGTTTTTATCAACATTACCTGAATCCAAACCAAATGCTTGTAATGATGGATTTTTTACTGTTTGATTAAACAATTTGTCATAATCACCTTGTGTTATAACTTTGTCATTAACTTTTACAATTGCTTTTCCGCTTTTTGTACCACAACCTGTTAAGACAAATGCTGATAACATAAGGATTGTTAAAAGCTTTAGTGTTTTTTTCATTTTTATATGCTCCTTATTTTTCTGTATAATCATTCTTAACTTTATTTATATAATAGAACAAATCTGTTAAATTTGTAAATATTTCATTAAAATTCATACCATTATTGTTAAGCAAAAATATAGAATTCCCCTCTTTACATTGATTAGGTGCTTTTATAAACTTAACATATTTCTTTAATTCTGAAGGTAATGAATTATGTATAATTTTCCATTCCGGCTGTGTATACGGAGTATAAATTCTTATACCCGACATTGTTTCTCTTATTAAAGTTATTTTTGTTTCAGTTGCAGATAATCTTAGTTTTATTAATTTTATAAGATTTTCTACCGGTTCCGGAGATTTTGAAAATCTATCTTTCCATTCATCTACTATATAATCTAATTCTGTTTGAGAAGTTACATCCGCAAGTCGTTTATATTCTATCATTTTTTGTTCTTTAGAACCGGCCCAATCATCAGGTATATATGCGGTTACATTTATATCAACAATTGCTGGAATAATTTTATCAACAGATTCTCCTCTTAATTCGTTTATTGTTTCATCAAGTAATTGACAATATGTATCAAAACCAACATTTACCATATGTCCATGTTGTTTTGTACCTAAAAGATTTCCAACTCCTCTTATCTCTACATCTCGCATTGCTATTTGATAACCGCTTCCCAAAGTTGTAAATTCTTTTATTGCTTTTAATCTTTTTACGGCTTCTTCTGTTAAACTTTTATCTTTTTTATACAAACAATAACAATATGCCTGTTTTTCACATCTTCCGACACGTCCTCTTAACTGATATAATTGAGCCAAACCAAATTTGTCCGCATCATGTATTAAAATAGTATTTACATTAGGTATATCAAGTCCTGATTCTATAATTGTTGTTGAAAGTAATATATCATATTCATGGTTTGCAAAATCAAGCATAACCTGTTCAAGCTCATTTTCATTCATTTGACCATGTCCAATACAAATTCTTGCATTTGGAACTATTTTTTGCAGTCGTAATTTAAATTCTTCTATTGTTTCTACCCTATTATATAAATAGTAAACCTGTCCTTCTCTATCAAGTTCATGAATTATAGCATTTTTAACAATAGTATCATTAAATTCTCCAACAAAAGTTTTTATAGGAAGCCGATTTTTAGGCGGAGTATTTATCAACGATATATCTTTTATACCTGACAAAGACATATAAAGTGTTCTTGGAATAGGTGTTGCAGACATTGAAATGATATCAATGTTCTCTCTTAATTGTTTTAATCTTTCCTTATGACGTACTCCAAATCTATGTTCCTCATCAATTACAAGCAAGCCCAAATCTTTAAAAACAATTTTATCCTGAAGTAATCTGTGAGTTCCTACAACAACATCACAGGTTCCCGTTGCCATATTTTTAACCGTTTCTTTTTGTTCTTTAGATGTTCTAAAACGTGATAACAATTCTACATCTATACCAAACGGTTTAAATCTTTCAGATATTGATTGAAAATGCTGCAATGCAAGTATAGTTGTAGGAACAATAACTGCAGCTTGCTTTCCGGATGTTACAGCTTTAAATATTCCTCTCATAGCAACTTCGGTTTTTCCAAAGCCAACATCGCCACAAATAAGCCGATCCATTGGTTTATCAGATTCCATATCACGTTTTACATCATTAATCGCACGCATTTGATCAGGTGTTTCTACATACTCAAAAGCTTCTTCCATTTCTACCTGCCAATTATTATCCGGCTCAAATTGTATTCCCCTTTGCATTTTACGTTTTGCATATAGCCGTAATAAATCATGAGCAATCGATTCAACAGCTTTTTTTACCTTATTTTTTGTATTAGTCCAATCACTACCGCCCATTCGTGATATTTTTGGTTTTGCTGAGCCGGTACCCCTATATCTGCAAAGCATATTAATTTGCTCTGCAGGCATATATAATTTATCTTTATTTGCATATTCTATTGTTAAATAATCTTTTAATTGTCCGTCAATTTCCTGTTGATTTAATCCTTGATATATTCCGACACCATGTATCGTATGAACTACATAATCTCCTATTTGTATATCATTTATATTTTCTATATATTGTGCTTTTTCTCTATATGAATTTTTCTTTTCCGATGTTATTTCTCGTGAACGCTTGTTAAAAAGCTCTTTGTCTGTTAAAACTATAAATTTGCATTCATCTGATATACTGCCAAATGATGTTATTCCACTCATAAAATGACAGTGAAAAATTTCTTTTTCCTTTAAAATCTCTTTTACTCGTTCAGGATAATTCGTTGCTATTAATGTTTCATAATCCCTTTTTTCTTTTAAAAATTCTGCAATTAGATTTAAATTTGCATTAAAATTTTTTACGGGCTGAATATCAAATTCTATTATATTATTGTAATCATCAGTAATGAAATTATTAAAACCTATTATTTCAAAATTTTTGATTAATTCTGTAAATTCTTCATATTCTATGTGGTTAAAATTTTTGATTTCATAGTTTAAAGCAGTTTTTAAATTTTCAGCATATTCTTGTTTGTAAATTTCATCAATAAACTTTAATTTTGAATAGATTTCACTTATTTCATCAAATATTATTAGATAATTGTCTAAATATTCGAACATACTTTTCATATTGTTATTAAAGTATGATTGATAAACTTCTATTCCCTCAAAATAGTTATCTTCATTAACTTTATTTATAATTTCTACAGGCATTTTTACATTTGCGGAAGAAATAAATTTATAAAGCGGTAGTACATTAAATTCTTTAATTTTTTTTATAGATTTTTGTGTTTCACTATTAAAATATCTTATATCAGTAACTTCATCTCCCCAAAATTCAATTCTGACAGCCATATCATCAAGTGTATAAATATCTGTTATATCACCCCTAATTGAAAATTCACCTATATCAGTTACGGTTACAGAACGTTTATACCCCAATTTTACAAGTTGTTCTGCAAGATGTTGAGTATTTATAGTATCACCTAATTTTATATTAATTTTATTTTCATTAAAAAAACTTTGAACAGGAAATTTTTCACTTAGAGTTTTTACAGATGTAAAAACTATATCCGGTTTTTCAAATAATATTTTTAGTTGTTTTTGATATTCATATTTATTGGAAAAAATTCCCTCATAGCAAGAAACACTTTGAAATGGAAGCAACTCAACATAGGTATCAAAAACTTGATTATAATCATTTTGATATTTCAAAGCACTCTGCTCTGTTGATGTTACAAATAGAATTTTTTTATCAGTATATTTCTTTATTCTATTAATTAATATAAGCTTAAAAAAAGAAGTAATACCTGTTACAACAAAAGATTTATTGTTTTTAATATTACTTTTAATCTGCAAAAAATTTTCGCTATTAATATCAATCATCACTCTTTATATTAGGACTTTGATAATCAACACCTATATCCTTTAAAGCATTTATAAAATGTTCTGCACAAGATCTTTGAACATCGGGCGGCAAGACTCTTAATAGTTCTATCGTTTTTGATATAACAGGATCTTTGTCATACCAACGACTGCCATTTACCGGCTTAACCATATCATAAAACCTGTCAATAGCATCTTTAGAAACTTTTTCTTCTATTTTCTTTAAAAAAACTTCAGCTTGTGAGCGCAATTCTTCTTGGTAATTTTTTAATATTTCAACCACTTCCAATAATAAAGGATCATGCTCGTACCAACGTCTATAGGCGTGCTTCATTTAAACCTCCTAACAGGTTAGTATCATCAGAATGAGTTGAAACTCTTTCTATTTGACCGCCTAAAAGTTTTATTTTATTTTCAAAACGTTCATATCCTCTATCGATATGGTACAAATTTTCAACTTCTGATGTACCCTCAGCCATAAGAGCAGCTATTACAAGAGAAGCTCCGGCTCTCAAATCACTTGAAGCAACAGTCGCACCTGTTAGTTTTTTTACACCTTTTACTATAGCATGGTTTCTATCTTGATGAATATCCGCACCCATACGTCTTAAATCCGGAACCTGCATAAATCTGTTTTCATATAAACTTTCGGTTATTATACCAACACCGTTTGCCGTTGATAACAAAACCATTGCCATAGATTGTAAATCTGTAGGAAATCCGGGATATGGCTGAGTTACAAAGTTTACCGTATTTAATCTGCCTTTTGCTGAAACCTCTATTGCTGTTGGTTCAACAAGTTTTATATTTGCACCCATTTTTAACAATTTATTATTGAAAAATGTTAAATGTGCAGGATAAATATTTCTTATAATGGCATCTCCACGAGTTGCTACAACTGCACTCATAAAAGTACCTGCTTCTATTCTATCAGGAATAGTTGTATATTCTATAGGGTGTAAATCATCTTGTTTAACACCATTAATAACAATATCAGACGTACCTGCACCTTGAACATCAGCACCCATTGCATTTAAGAAATTTGCAAGGTCAATAATTTCCGGCTCTCTTGCTGCATTTTGGATTTTTGTTGAACCCTCTGCCAATATTGAAGCAAGCATTATGTTCTCTGTAGCACCAACTGAAGGTATATCCAAATATATATCTGTACCCACTAATTTTGATGCCTTAGCATGTACATAACCATTTTCTATTTTTATTTTTGCTCCTAATGCTTCTAAACCCTTTATATGGAAATCTACTCGTCTTTCACCTATTGCACATCCTCCCGGAAGTGCTACAACTGCTTCTTTACAACGACTAACCAATGCTCCAAGTATTATAAATGATGCACGCATTTTGCTTACCAAATCATACCGTGCTGTTACTTCAGTTATGTCAGTCGCATTAATCGAAACAGTTTGTTTTTCCTTGTCATAATGAGTTTTTGCACCCAACTGCTCTATAACACTCAGCATAATCTCAACATCTGTTAAATCAGGTGCATTATGAATTACTGTTTCACCCTTTGCAAGAATTGAGGCAGCCATAAGTTTTAATACGGCATTTTTCGCTCCACCTATTAAAACTTCTCCTTTAAGCGGATTTCCACCCGTTATTATATATTTTTCATCTGTATTTTTATCCATAATACATATATATTACATCCATTAAAAAAATATGTAAATAGTTTGAAAAAAGTAGATTTTTAACTTAATTTATATACTCTATGATAAATATTTTTGTATAGTTTTCTTATCAAAAATTTCTATGCTGTCTTTTGAATGAATAAAAATCATACAGCTGATAAGCGATTTAAATGTTTCTATTCCAGAATAGGTCATCTTTTTACGCAAATCAGACATGTTTTCTGCTAAAAATTCCGTTATAACAGTTTTTTCGCTAAATACAAGACCTGATATATAATCAAAATTTGACATCATTCCTTCTATATACAATATATCCGGAGATTGAAATTCTATAAATCTCAATGCTTTATCCAAATTAAAGCTGATACTTTCATTTAATTCACATTGATGAACTTTGGCTAAGTCATATTTTGTAATAGATTCAATTGTCATTATATTTTTATTTAAATCAGATATAGAGTTTAACAATGAATATATAACATGCGTTTTTCCGGACAAAGGCGCACCGCATACTAAAATTATACCCGGATTATTTAATTCATTTTTTATTAAAGGTATTTTTGATTTATCATTTATCAATGTTTCTAATTCTTCAGGCGGTTTATATATTTTTAATGCAACTCTTTCACCCATAACTGTCGGAAATGATGAAATACTTGCAATTATTGTTATATCATCTACCTTGAAACATAATTTTCCAACTTGAGGTATTTCACTCACTGATGGATCTAAATTAGACAATGTTTTTAATTTAGCTACAAATGAAGCAGTTAAAACTGATGGTATAAAACCCTTTTCAAATACAGAGCCCTTTTGTTTGAATGTAATTGCTAAGCCCCTGTTATCATGAGCAAAATATACTTCATGTTTTTCTTCTAAAATTGCTTGTTTTAAAATTGCACGTATTATTTTTTGTATATGTTCTTCTGATAAGTCATCATTATGCAATTCTTCATGCCAATCATATCCTATTTCTCGTTCAGCAGTGAATATTTCACCTACGGTATTTGGAGTTTTATAATATTCATCTATTTTTTTCATTATACTTGTTTCAGACGATATAACAGGATCTATAGAACACTCCGCATGTTCCATTATCTTATCTATTGCAAACAAGTCTAAAGGATCTGCCATTGCAACAGTTAATACATCTTCTATTTTAAATAATGGAATTATTTTATATTTTCGTGCCTCTATTATATTTACATATTTTAAACATTTTTTATCCAAAGAATAATCATCCAAATTTACATAAGGAATATGCAATTTTGATTCTAAAAATTTTAAAAGTGCTTCTTCTGATAAGTTATTAGAATTAATTAGAGCCATACCCAAATTAATATTTTGAGCATTAGCAATTTCTTCTGCTTTCTCAAGCATTTCATACTCAACAAGACCTTCTCGTACAAGGTCATATTTTAGTTTTTCAAGAGTTTTATTAGTTACAGCTTCTATCATATAAATTTTACTTTTCTTATTATTCTTCTTGTTCTTTTTGTTCTTCTTTTTCAGATTTATTATTAATTAATTTTGCAACAGTAGATAACACCTCATCCAAATCAAATGGCTTTGTTATATATACATCTGCACCTGTTTCTTCACCTATTTGCCTGTCAGAATCTTGAATACGTGCAGTTAGCATAATTATAGGTATATCTTTATATTTTGCATCAAACTTCAAAAGACGGCTTATTTTAAAACCGTTAATTTTAGGCATCATAACATCCAATATCATTAAATCCGGTATAATTTCTTTTGCAAGTTTTAAACCGTCCTCACCATTATATGCACAATAACAAGTGTATCCTTCTCCTTCAAGTACAAATTTTAAGGTTTCTACTATATCCTGCTCATCATCTACAAGTAATATTTTTTTCATTAATCATTCTCCTTCGGATAAGTTGTGTATGAAAACATTATATCACATTTCCCATATCCTGCCTTATCATTAAGTACAGTAGAATTTATCTTTCGTTTTAAAAATTCTGCTGCACACTCATCACTATCAGGAATTACCATGGTAAGTGTCATTTTATCATCTTTTTTTACTTTTACTGAATTATTAAGATATGTATCTTTTATTAAATTATTTTCTTTTAACAATTTTTCAATCGTATCTTCATCAGACGTTAAAGAAAATGTTACAAAGTTTGTTTTGTTTACCTTAGCTTGTTGTATAAGTTGTTTATGTAATATCCAGAAATTAGATTCATCAGTTGCAACAGGAAGTACAAAATAAAAGCTTGAACCGACATTAATTTCACTTTCACACCAGATTACTCCATTATGAGCATTAAGTATTTTCTTTACAATAGGTAAGCCCAAACCTGTTCCGCCTACTTCTCTTGAAAGAGAACTTTCTAATTGTTTAAATTGGTCAAAAACTTTTGACAAATTTTCTTCTTCTATTCCTATACCGTTATCTTTTACACATACTTGTAAATATTTTCCATGCAATGATTTTATTTCCTGTTCAAAACATTTTGGACAAGTTATATCTTTTGCATCAATTATTTTTGTACCAACCTCTATTTTTCCACCCGGTTTTGTAAATTTAATTGCATTAGAAATTAGATTATTTAAAACTTGTTGAAGCCGGAATGAATCTGCAAAAACGTATACAAATTTATCATCAAAATGGCTTGTAAGCTCTATCTCTTTTGCACTTGCAACACTGTTTTGTTGTAATTTTATAAATTCTATAAGCTTTTCTACATTCGTTGCAACAAACTTATAATCCATTTTACCTGCTTCTATTTTTGACATATCAAGTAAGTCATTTATTATTTTTTCAAAACTTTCTATATGTCTGTTTGCCATTGTCAAAAATCTTGACATATTATCGGTAACTTCACCTGCTCTACCGCTTGATATTATTTGTAAAGCTGATTTTAACGGAGTAATAGGTGTTCTTAATTCATGAGATACAATAGATACAAATTCGGATTTCAAATGTTCAAGCCGATATAGTTCTTTGTTCTTTCGTTGAATTTCTTGTACGTATGCTGAATTTTTCAACGGCATTGATACTTGTTGAGCTATTGTATGAAAACATTGTGCATCTTCGTTCGTAAACGTATTTTCTCTATAGATTTCCACAAAACCGAAAAAGTTATCACTTAAATTAATTTGTGCAAACATATTATCATATCTTAAAACCGAAAAATCATAATCATCTATAGGATTTTTAGCATATTTAATTGTCTTTAAATCTTCTATATTTAATGCAAATGGCATTTTTTTATTTTCAAACAATGATTTGTAGTTTAATACCGTCCGAAGTTTCAATGCTTCAAGAAGCCGGTCTGAAATTTGATTTATTGAATTAATTATTAACAATGGCTCATTTTCAGATTTAAACGTCAAAACACAAGCTACAGAAAAACCTAATGCCTTATCCAAGCCCTCAAGCATGATATTAATAAGTTTTTCTTTATCAAGAGTTGTAGAAAATTGTGAGCCGACATTGTACAATACATCAAGTTGATATAAACTTTTTGATAAGTTTTGATTTGAATTTGTAAGCCGTACTATTGACTCTTTTCTTCTTACATTTATATTTATTGTTGAGAGTAAAACTTCATCTGATAACGGCTCTGTTAATAAAGCATCAACAATATTTTGTAATTCAGGCGGTATTTTATTGTTGTTTATTATTGCAATTGTTGTTAAATTTTCTTTTATAGAATTAATTTTTCTGTATGTTTGCGAAAAATCAATATTATTTGAGGATAAATCCAATATTAATATATTTGGATATTCAACGTTTAATGCATCAAAAAACATTTGCGTATCTGATGCAAAAGAAAAATCGTGTGAATATTTAACTAAAAATTCATCATAATGTTTTATTTTTTCATTATTGTTAGAAACGAATAAAATTTTAGCCATAATTATATGTTATGCCATTTTTTATGTTTTGCAAATCGTTAACAAGCTGTAATGTTTATCTAAAAATATTTTTAATGATAAATATAATTTATACTAAATTTTAAATAATTATTTAATTTAAAAATAATATATGCTATATTTTATATTATGAATACCACATCTGAAAATTTTAATATGGAAATGAATGTAATAAAGGCATTAGGAATTATTGCAATTGTTGCAGGGCATGCAAATTTTTCGGTTCTTACACAGTTTTTCCCTGCATATTCATACCATTTAAGCATATTTTTCTTTGTCTCAGGTTATTTAATAAAAGAAACATATATTGATAATATTTTTGAATATATAAAAAAGAAATTTAAAAGCCTAATAGTTTTATATTTTATATACAATTCCATTTATGCATTAATAACCTATATCGTGTATAAAATTAACGGGCAAATTGTAGGTAATTTACCTAATTTAAAAAATTTCTTTATACAACCATTTTTTAATGGACATCAATATTTATTAGATTGTGCACTGTGGTTTGTGCCTCAACTATTTATAAGTTTAATTACATTTGTTATTTTATATAAAGTTTTTAAAATACTAATAAAAAAGGATAGATTAATTTTTATATCATTTCTATCTATAACATTATTATCAATTTTTTTATCAGGAAATAATTATGAAAAATTCGATCAATCACTAGGATTAATAGCTTTTAGAACAATGTTTTCACTATTTTTTATATATCTAGGATTCATTTATAAATTAAAAATAGAAGATAAATATGCAAAAAAAATTTTTAGTTTAAATTTGTTGCCCTTTATTTTTTTAATACAAGCTATATGCTGGTTAATACCAAGTAAGCCGTTTGATAAGGGGAGTACTATTCTTGATTACATAATAATTTGGAATTATTTTCCAAATAAAATAACTCCTATTATTACAAGTTTTACAGGAATATGGTTAACTATTTTTATTGCAAAATTAATTACTCCTTATGTAAAACCTGGATGCTTCTTAGATAAAATAGGCAGAAACACATTTCATATAATGGCAAATCACTTATTTGTTTTTTATATTATTAGTACAATTTTTCTTTCATTAAATCATATATCTCTTTATACTTTAAAAGCATATGATTATGTTTACTATATATATAAACCTGAAAAATATATATTCTTTTACATTATTATATCACTTACATTAACAAGTATTTTCGCAATTTTTATAAAAAATATTAAAAACAATTTTTTAAATTTATATAAAAAAAGAGGTTGTTAAAAACAACCTCTCAAATGTTCACTTTAATACTCTTTTATTTCCTTGCTTATGCAGCAGCGTCAAAATGACGTTTGCCGTGTTTACCATGTTTGCCATGAGCTTTTCCGGCTTTACCTGTATTATTTTGTCCGTAGTTGCCATCAGCTCTGTTACCACCGTGTTTACCGTTTGATTTTGAATTATCAACTTTGTTTGTTGCCGGTTGGTTCTTTCTTATTTCTCTAACAACATCTGTAATGATTTCAGAAGTTGTTCTTCCTTTTTGTCCATCTTCAGCAAGTGCAATTTCAATCTTCTTGCACATACCTGCACGTTTTTCAGGAGCAATATTGTTATCTTTCATGATTTCATAGTTCTTTGTTAAGTCTGCGTATACAGAAGCTGTATCATCAACTACTTTTCCGTCAACTTTTACTACAAGCGGAGTATCAACTGTAACACCCGGTAAATCAACTCTTCCGCCTGATGCACCACCGTGTCCGCCACCGCCGAATAAGTTAGCTAATAATTCTGCGTGGTTGCTTGTTGCACCTGATCTGAATGATAATCTTAAACCGTTTTGTTTTGCTACATCTGAATTTTCTGTTATGTAGTTTTCTTTCTTATCTTGGATAACTAAGATACCAATTCTATCAGCATCATAAGGTCCTGTATAAGTTTGAGTTGCTTTTTCAGTTAATGTGCTTGGTTTTTGACCTTGAGCCAATTTTTGAGATGTTTCAGACGGATCTGATTTTAATGCACCTAAAACTTCTGAATATTTAAAACTGTTTTGTACGTCTAATAATGTAATATCAGGATCTTGTTGAAGTGATGAATTAAATACATCATACATTTTATCATAATCAACTTCGATAATACCTAAGCCCAATTCAGGAGCCATTTTTCTACCTTCAAGTGCATAAGTTAACATTTTATCACGAGGAGAAATTTTGCCATCTACACTGTTTGAACTCAATGCTCTATCAGGAACATCATACGCAATATTTTCACGTAACCATTTTTTATCAACTGAATTATCAGTTTCTGATAATCTGTTTGTTAACCAAGTTGACATACCTTCAGGGAAGAAGTTTGGTCTTTGTTGAACAGGTAATGCAGAGTGATGAGGAAGCAAGTTAGCTGTTCTTGTGAAAGAGCCGGTATCTGTTGAAGTACCTGTGATTACACTTGCAACAAAGTTTTTAGCTGTTTCTCCGCCCTTTTCGAACATTTTACCTAACAAGCCGGCTTTTTCAGCTACAATAGTAACTAATTGAGTTGCTGCAGGTACTGCTTCACATACAAGAGCCAAGCCATTTTTGTGGATTTTATCCATATCAAGACCTGTTTCATTCTTTGCATTTTGCCATTCTGTAATTCTATGCGGATGGTGATCAATATAAATTTGTTTTTTACTATTTTCTAAGTAATCTTTGAAAGCTCCTGAAAATCTTGTTGGTGTTGGAACATCCATTGTAATTACTAAGTCATATTTTTTCTTTTCTTTACCTTGTAATGGATTTGCATCAAATAAATTATCAGGGTTTTGTAATTCTGCTAAATCTCTTTCCAATACTTTTGATTGTTCTTTTGCAGAATCAGTATTTAATGTTTTTAATACTTCTAAATTCTTTTGTAATGTTTCGATTTTTTCAGGGTTGTATGGTCTTTTTACTGCTTCAATACCAGGCATTTTATCACGGAATAAACCAGGTATTTTATCATCTACTGCACAATCAACTTCTCTGTCAGGGAATGCAGCTTTTATTGCGGTTTGCATACCTACTACACATCCTAATGTATCTCCATCAGGTTTGCAGTGTCCTAAAATTAAAATTCTTTTGTTTTCAGGATTGTTAATTTCATTCGCAATGTTTGTAATTGCTTCTTTAATTTCTTTTACTTTTCCTAAACCGTTTTCTTTGCCTTCAATATCAAAAATTCTTTCCAAAACTTGTTGAGGTGATTTTTCAGGTTGATATACCATTACAGCTTTAGAAATTTTAGGATCTTCTGAATTTAATAAACCATTAAAAGCATCTGTAGCATTCTTTGCCATTTTTTCGTCATCGCCTGTATATTTTAAAGCAGCTCTTAAACCGATTGTAGGAGCACCTTTTGAAGTACCTGCGATTACATTTGATAATTCAAATCTGAAGTTATTTTTATCTTGTTTTAATACAGGAAGTAATTCTTCTGCCATTTCTTTCGGAACTGAACCAATTTCACCAAACTTAGGATGAGATAAAGCTATTGTTTTACCCATTCTGGTTTTTTCTTCTTTCCAATTTAATCTGTCGCCCTCTTTCCAATTACTGTTTGCTAATTGTACAACAGAATCATCTTCAGCAGTTGCACTTGCACCCTCTGTTCCCAATTGGTGTTTTGATACTCCTCTTACTCTAAATTGAATTGCCGGTGCATCTTCATTTGCTTTTGTTTCCATAGGATTTTGTAATTTACCTGTAAAAGCTACATGTAATGCATTACCTTCTTGTTTCATTGAAATAACCTTGTCTTCAGCTTTGTGTGAGAACACTGCTGTGTCAGGTTGATAAGTTAACATTGGTCTTGTTGCAACTTTGTTAAGTTGTTTTGGTTGTGAAACTACTGATAAGTTTTCGATTCTTCCTAATTTCATTAGAAACCTTTCTATTTTAAAGTGAACTAAATTGCTAATTTATGGATTGGATTGATTAATAATAAACACTACACTCCATTTTTAAAAACCCTAAAAAAATTTATTGCTATTTTTTTTATTTTTTATTCATTTTTTGTAATAATTCGTTACAATTAAAATATAAAAAAAGCTAAAGAGCTGTGTCTTTAGCTTTTTTATATATTTAAAATGCTTAATTTATGCTTTTTGTTTTCCGTATTGTCCGTTTGTACATATCATATTCAAATCGGTATTTCCAAAACTTAATCTTCTATCGTCCCCTTGAGCCATGCTTAAATCAAGTTCTTTATGTTTTTCAAGATACGCTTTCATCATATCCTGCTGTTTACCAAGTACAGGTGCAGATTGTATATGAGGAGCAAGTATGCCTTTTGCCTCTTTACTTCCTAAAAATTTTGCACATGATTCTTCTACTGCTATTTTTACCTTTTTATCACTCGGATTGTTTACATCAATTTCACGTACCGTTTTTCCATCTTTATCAGTTAAAACAAGTGATTTGACAGGTTTTCTATCTCCTACTGCATCAGGTTCATATTTAACTTTTAAGCCGGCTGTTCTTAATAAATCAGGATCAACTGTATGTCCGTCAAATATACCTTCTGAAGATGAATTCATTAAATCCACAAGTTCTTTTTCAGTTAAATCAACAACCTTGAATTTTGAATTATATGGCATTAAACCGTCATATTCTATATTATAAGTCGTTATTTTATCTCCGATACCTTTTTTAATGGATTTTGTACTCATCAAAACGGCTTCTACACCTTGAGATTCGCCTGCTTCTAATACAGAATCACATGCTAAATTTACAACAGGATTTTCCTGATACCTGTCATGCCATTCATCAGGTGCGGTATAACCATGCTTTACAGTAGCAAGAGTAATTTCTTCACCAAGATTTTCTGCTGCTAATTTTTTTACATCAGAACTTTCTTCTGCCTTATCAACATCAATTACATGACTGTCTACACTGTTAAGCTTTATAACTCCTTGTTCATCAAAGTCTAAATCTAAACCAACGGCATAATGTCCGTCTTTACCGGCTTCTGTTATTAATACGGGAGCTCCGTCTTTTTTGTTTCTGACAACTTGAGTACCTGTTGCATCGTCTGCCGAATCAACTATACCGTCTTTATTTAAGTGTTGATGAGTATGTCCGCCTACAATTACATCAACTCCTGCACAATTTTCAGCTATTTTTTCATTATCTTCATGCCCCATGTGAGATACTACGATAATTTTATTAATTCCACTCTGTCGTGCTTCTTCAATAACTGAATTAACATCTTGTATTGAATCTTCAATTTTATCGCTTACACCATCAACTCCTGCTTCACGAGGTGCTAGTCCCATTATCATAAATCTGTGTCCATCCTGCATAAATTCTTGACTTCTTACAATACTTTTTCTTCTTGTACATTTAACAGAAGTATCATCTGAAGTTTTTTCAACAGCACCTGTATCCATGTTTGTAGAAATAATAGGGCTGTTCACTCTTTCTACAGTTTGAGCCAAATCTTCTTTACTCATATCACATTCGTGGTTTCCAATTGTACTTGCTGTAAAATTAAGCCGATTCATAACTGAAACACCAAGATTACGCAATTTTTCACATGTGCCATAGAAAAAATCACCGGCATTAAATGAAAGTGTCTTTCTGCCTTGTTGAGCCCCCTGTCTTTCAAATGTATCCTTTGCGGTAGTTAAACGTCCATAACTTCTAAAATTTCCATGAACATCATTTACGCAGAATAAACGGATTTTACATCCTCCGTTACCTTGACTTCCATTTACATTTAAATCTGCCATATACACATCCTTTATGAAATATAATACTCAACACTACAAATAATATATCGACATGACATAATAAAACCTTTATATAGCATGCAAATAACCTTTACAAATAT